>Ga0209713_10000001_pt1 | contig 311607 bp, 283 predicted proteins | sample ArcOceMetagenome_3_FD_187444 | JGI IMG/M metagenome (GOLD analysis project Ga0209713, IMG submission 187444) | Marine eukaryotic phytoplankton communities from Arctic Ocean - Arctic Ocean- Svalbard ARC20M Metagenome (SPAdes) (version 2) | ecosystem: Environmental > Aquatic > Marine > Oceanic...
TACGTGTCGGTTTGAGCGTTCGCCGCAGAGGCGAACAGCGAAAGCACCGCAATTGCGGTAATTTGTTTAGTATAGTTTTTCATTATCTAGTTTATCTATGCTTGTTGTTGTTGTTGTTTTTTTTTTTCGGTGAGGTGTTGCTACGCGTTAGCGAGAAAACCTTTTGATTGGGTGGAGTCGGCTGTAATTGCTGGCGCAGGCTGCGAGTGAGGACCTGTTCGATACTTAATTGCTGTTGCTGTGCTGCACTGGCTAATTTTGCTGCTGCGATAATGGTGTCTTTTTCAATGACAATAGAGACTGTAGGCATGCTTAAAGGTTGTGATCGATAGTCACTTTTTCGTGAATAATGCGCTTTTTAGATACTCAAAATCGTGCAATGTCAAACTCGTTTATCATTTTATCGTGTAATAGTGCTTTCGTTTGAAATGCTGATCCATGCGGTTATTTTCGCTGATAAAAGCTAATATGGGGCATTTTTTGCTCAATAAGGCACCTTTGTCGGGCTTTTGAGTATGTTTGCATGCTGCTGGGCGTTTTCTTGTAGAATTCATTTAAACGTGCATTATTACGCTTAAAGGTGCATTAAGTCTGCGGGCGCGGGAGTACCGCGTGTCTTCTGCCAGTGTGACGCGGTGTTGGATCTGCGATTGCCCTGAGGCCGCCGCCTGCGCCGGCAGTGCTTGCTGTGCGGCGGCTGGCTAACTGATAAAGGCTTTGACTCGGTGCGGGCGGTATTCGCGGCTGCACTGCCGCGATCCTGCCGCTGGCCTGCGAGCGCTGAGCGCTGGCGATTGTGGCCAACCTGCGGCGCTAGTTAAACTGGCGTTGGGCGGTTTAGGTGCAGGTCTGCACGATATTTGCGACCAACGCTTGCATGATTCATACTTAGAGATGCTATAGCTATGCAGTGATATGTTATCCCTAACGATATGCGTATCAAGGATTAGTGGCTCGACGTCCGAGCTTTAATGGCGCAACTTGGAGTAAATGGAGGCAGATTTAAATTCTCAAGAGATCATTCGTTGGCTGAAAGCAGCTGCGCATGACCGTTATTGGTTGGCTGATGGCTGTGGTGTGCAAAAGCGCACCGTGGATAATTGGCTCTCGTCGAGTTGTGCGATCCCTCGCAAAGCTCAACTGATTATTAAAGCTTTAATGGCGTCGAAGCTAAGTTCTTCAGCTGCCATGGCGGGAGTGTCGCAAAGCTTGGTGCTGCATTTTTCTGAAAAAGAATTTGAATCAATTTGCGATATCGCACGGGTACTTGAGGTGTCTCCATTGCAGTGGGTGGAAGCGGAGGTCCTCAAAGTCATTCATTCGGAACCATATAAAGTCTTACGGTCGTTGAGTCCGCGCGAGGGGGAATCTGATTAGATTAAACGTATGGTTTAACTTAATGGTCAATGTCCCTGCTCATCATTCTAGTCAGAGGCGCTAAATAGCGGCTGATCTAGACTGTGCGGTAAGGGCGCAGATGGGCTCTGCTGAGGCTGCAAGTCCGCGTAGCGACTAATTTGTTGGGGGCCACGCGCCGCCGCCCGCCCTGGTGTGATCAAGCAGAGTTGCCTCGCCCGCTCTCAAAAAAAGAAAATTGAGCCTAAAGCTGCAGAGTGTTTTGGCTGTGCATGCTGCAGGAAGTGCCCATTTATTATCTAAGCGTCACGAACGCATGCGCAACGGTGCTCGGCGATTCGGCTCAAGCTTGGGTCGTGGCTTTGAGCCGATCAGCAGTGCTGGTTTTTTCGGCCATTGCACTCTGCGAGTATAATAAACCGCGAACGGAGTGTGGGCGACTCGCCCAGATTGATTCTGTGTTGCCGCCAAGGAGGGCGACTCGCCCACATTGATCTTGTATTGAATGGGAGTGTGGGCGGGTCGCCCTCATTGATCCTGTATTGAATAGGAGTGTGGGCGACTCGCCCACATTGATCTTGTGTTGCTGCAAAAGGAGGGCGAGTCGCCCTCCCTCCTTTTAACAGCTTGCCGGTAATCGACCATGAACCTTTTGTGGTGCGTTGAAAGGTCGCCGTACGGGCTAGGGCGGACGAGGCGGAGCTCGTCCCTCCCAGGTAATTTTAATAATCAGCCTTGGTGGTGCAGCTAGAGGAGGTTGATTTGGTCTGAGGCGGACCCGCAGAAATAAATCAGTGCTTTAGTTGGATCGATAATAAGGAAATCGGCGAGCATGTCCGGTCAACTGAGATTGCCTATATCCTCTTGCGGGATGGGCATGTCTATCTGTGCCCAGTCGTTGCTTGGCACAGTCGCTAGGTGATCAGCTGGAGCGTCTCGTGCTCAATGGATGGCCCCTTGGTGTCGCAGCGTTTTGCAGGAAGTTTTAAAGTATGGTCGCCTAGAAGTCTTCGATGTCGATCAGGGCTGCTAGTTTACATTCCCTGATTGTGCTAAATAACTGACCAGCAGAGATATAAAAGTCAGTCTGAACGGCCGAGGTTGCGCCTTGGCTAATGTCTTGGTCGAGAGGCTTTGGCGTGCCGTCAAGTACGGGAATGTATCTCTCTAAGACGATGAGGATCGGAGGCGGCTGTAGGCGGGACTCAAACAAAACTTCGAGTTCTATGGTCACAAACGATCACGTTGCTCGCTTGACGCTCGCACGCCAGCAGGGGTTTGTTTTACCGCAAAAAAATAATAAGAAAGCGGCTACTCGGGCTAATCCCCACTGGAGATGACTAAAATAACCACCCACTAATATTGAACTACCTCTGATCGCAACAATGGGGTCCACGTGATTCGCCCCAAGACGTGAATATCGCAATGGCTGCAATTGCAGCTATTTGTTTCGTGTAGATTTTTTAATGTTTAGCTAATTTATTGTTTTTGGGGAGGTAAGCTATTTATACGCTTTATCGTGCTATTTTTTTATTGAGTGGGGCCAGGCTATTTTTACTGAGCAGGCATTGTTTTATGGATTCCTTTGAGGCTGAATTTGTGATGCACGGATAAAGATTCTAGTCTTTTTGCAACGAAGATAGTCTTTTTAGAAGTATTAATAATTACTTAGGACATAGCTACATAAGGGGTTCTTTTTTTCACTATTTAATGCGTAAAAGGCCATTTATATAGCTTAAAAATATCGCTTAAAATTCGAGTATCACCATTCGGTGCATTTAGTGTTTTTTATCGCCATGTTGATTAGTTATTTTAAGTGCGATTAATGATATTTAGCGCAGTTTTATACGCATTATCGAAGGTACTAATGCGTATTTTTATGCGCCTGTCTTTTAAGCGAATTAGCGTCACTTTTTTTTAAGGCTAACTGCTTCTATCCTTCTTGTACTCAAGTTTCGATGTTAGATCACGTTCGCCGCTGTTCTAGGTGGTGTTGGCTAATTCATATGAGTAGGCGAGTACTTTAAGTAGCACCTGATGGTGCATTTATCTTCTTCTGAGGTATTATAATTAAGCAGTGGTGCAATATTCCTAACGGCATGAATGTCAATTATTAATGGCTTGATTTTAGGTCCATTGTTCGTCACATTTAAGGTATGTTTGTAGGATTAAATTCCAAAGAAATTATTAGTTGGCTAAAAGCAATCCAGGAGGACCGTTTTTGGTTAGCCGAGAGCTGTGGTGTGCAAAAGCGAACCGTGGATAATTGGCTTTCGTCAAGTCGTTCGATCCCTCGAAAAGCTCAGCTGATCATTAAAGCTTTAATGGTGTCGAAGCCAGGTTCAACCGTTGCCATCGCTGGAGTGTCGCAAAACTTGGTACTACATTTCTCCGAAAAAGAATTTGAATCAATTTGCGACATCGCACGGGTACTTGAGGTGTCTCCCGTGCAGTGGGTGAAGGCGGAGGTCCTCAAAGTCATTCATTCAGATTCATACAAAGTATTACTGGCGCTCAGTCGGCGCGAAATAAGCTCTGATTAGGTTCTGATTAGGTTCTGATTAGGTTCTGGTTAGGTTCTGGTTAGGTTCTGGTTTGGTTCTGGTTTGGTTCTGGTTTGGTTCTGGTTTGGTTCTGGTTTGGTCTTACTTAATGGCGAATAGGCGAACGGCCTGGCTCGCCATTCAAGCCGGAAGCGTTAAGTGGCGGTTTGAATGCACTGTGCGTTGAGGGCGCAGAAGGAGACTCAGTTAAAACCGCAAGTTGGCGTATTTACTGATCTGTTGAGGTCTACGCGACGCCAACCATCTCTAGTTCGTTCCGGTTGAGCCTTGCATCAAGGGCATGCGGTTAAAAAATCTATAGGTTTTTTGGGGGCTGCACAGACTGCGGAAAGTACCCATTTATTAACTAAGGGTAACGAACGCATCGCATGCGCGCAGGTGCTTGGCGATTTGGGTCAAGCCTATGGATCTACGGCGTTTGGTTAGGCGTGGTTAAATGAGAGGTTGCAATGCCCCGCGAGTCGGATGAGAAGGGTGCATGTTTTACGACGAGGTAAAGGTCAATTTCAAGGCGGGTAATGGTGGCGACGGCTGCTTTAGTTTTCGGCGCGGTAAATACGAACCGAAAGGCGGGCCAGACGGTGGTAATGGCGGGCGCGGTGGCGCGGTCTACATCATTGCGGATACCAATGTAGCGGATTTAACCGATTATCACTATAAGCCGGGCTGGAAAGCCAAGAATGGCGAACCAGGTCGTGGTGCGGATCAACACGGTGCGAACGGTGCGGATATTATTATGCGGGTGCCAGTGGGCACAGTGGTGATCGACCGCGAGACTGAAGACCCTGTGGCTGAGGTGTTGGCGCACGGCGATCAAGTATTGCTGCTCGAAGGCGGTTACGGTGGTAAGGGCAACGAGACGTTTAAGTCTTCGGTCAATCAGGCGCCGCGTCAGTTCACTCTGGGCAAGCCGGGTGAAGAGGGTGAATATCGCTTGGTAGTGAAGACCATCGCGGATGTCGGGTTGATCGGATTTCCGAATGCAGGTAAGTCCACATTGCTGAATATGATCACGAATGCACATCCGAAAACGGGTGCCTATCCGTTTACCACGATGTTTCCGATGGTGGGCGTGCTGGAATATCCCGAGCAATATGAGCGGATCACTGTGGCCGATATCCCCGGCTTGATCGAAGGCGCGAGTGAAAATCGCGGCCTCGGGCATCGCTTCCTCAAACATGTCGAGCGCTGTAAGGTGTTGCTGGTGATGATTGACATGGAAGGTACCGATGGGCGTGAGCCGATTTCTGACTTTCGCGTGCTGCTCAATGAGCTGAAGCTTTATATGCCGGGTCTGGTTAAAAAACCTGAACTGGTGGCGGCCAATAAAATGGATGAGCCGAATGCACCCGAACATTTGAAAGTTTTTAAGAAGAAGTTCAAGGGCAAGGTCTATCCGATCTCCTGTGTCTCCGACGAAGGCTTTGATGAATTAAAGGAGGCGCTCTTAGCCGCTGTGCTCGAAGTGCGCCAGGCAGAGAAAGAACTCGAAGAAGGGGCAGAAGGAAACAGCAACTACTAAGCAATTAAAGATTTCTCCATGAGTGACTCGAAAGTGTTAGATTTCGGCGAACGTGCATTTCAGGCGCGGCCTGAGCTAAACAGTCATCTAGCATGGGAGAGTTTTATTGCACTGGCGAAGCATCCGAATCGGGTCTTGCTGGTCGACCGCACGCTGGAACGGCGTGCGATGAAATCGGGCTTTTTATTGGCGCTCGCTTGGATGCTATCGCGGCGCTTGCGAACGTGGACGGATCGTAAGCGTGTCGGTATTTTATTTCCGCCGGGCATTGGTGGTACTATTGCGAATCTCGCAGTGGTGCTGGCAGGTAAGGTGCCAGTCAATCTCAACTTCACATTGGGGCGTGCGAGTTCAGAGGCCTGTTTGCGTCGAGCGGAGATCGATTGTATCTTAAGCACCGAACGTATGCAGCTCAAAATCGCCGACTTTCCGTGGTCGCAGGCAGACGTAGTCGACGTTGTCGAAGAGCTGAAGGACTTACCGAAGGCGAAGACCGTGGCATTGCTCGTGGCGATTCAGGCGATGCCCGCCAAGTTGCTGGCAAAGCTACTGAAAGTGCCTTCTTTCGGTGGCGATACGGAAGCGGGCTTATTGTTTACCAGCGGCAGTTCCGGCGACCCTAAGGGAGTGATCTTAACCCACCGTAATATATTGGGTAACTGTCTGCAAATTGATGCCTCAGAGCTGTTGCCCATCGGTGAGAAGATTATCGCCAATCTGCCGATTTTTCACAGCTTTGGATTTACTGTAACGTTGTGGTATCCGCTGTTGCGTGGTTGCACCACTGTGACTGTGCCATCGCCGTTGGAATTTAAGAAGGTGGCCGAATCGGTCGAAGCTGAGTCGGCGACGGTGCTGATCGGCACGCCGACGTTTTTTAAGCCATACATCCACCACGTGGCACCGGAGAAACTGAGGTCCCTGAAGTATGTGATCACCGGTGCTGAAAAGACGCCGGATGGCTTTGCTGACTTATGGCAGGCGACTTTTGATTGTTTATACTTTGAAGGCTATGGGCTCACTGAGACCTCGCCGGTGGTGAGCATCAACTTGCCGCATACACCTACCGGCTTCAACTACCCTGAAACTGCGGCTGATGGATCGAAGCCGGGGTCGGTTGGTCGGTTGCTACCTGGGCACGCCGCTCGTATCCTGAATCCAGATACAATGCAGCCGTTGGCAGTGACTCAAGTGGGGCTGTTATTATTGAAAGGCCCGAATATTTTTAGCGGTTATTTAAACGATACGAAGCGTAGTGCAGAGGTGATGGACGGCGAGTGGTTTATTACTGGAGATCTCGCGCGCTTTGACGAAGAGGGCTATCTTTTTATTGAGGGCCGGTTGTCGCGGTTTTCTAAGATCGCGGGCGAAATGGTGCCACATGGCACGATCGAGCAAGCGCTGATCGAGGCGTTTGACTTGCTGGATTCTGAGATACCAATGCTTGCGATCGGCGCACGTCCGGATGAAGCGAGGGGAGAAGCACTGGTATTACTGGCGGTGATGGATCTGAAGTTGTCTGATGTGCGGGCAAAGCTTTCCGCCGCGGGTTACTCAAATCTGTGGATTCCGAAAGAGATGAAGCGCGTGGAATCGATTCCGACCTTGGCGACCGGAAAGTTAGATTTGCGTGCGATCAAAGCGCTGTCGGAGGTGGAGTAGCCTTCTGGATTCAGGAGGGACGCGCTCCGCCTCGCCTGCCGATTCCAGTGTTGATTCAATGTTGGTAGTTTGAATCTGCAAAGGCCCGCTCCGAATTGATTGGTGCGGGCCTTTTCGTGTCTAGGCTTACGTTTTATACTACTATTTCTTTCTGATTGAGAGGCGTACGAATCATTGCTGTGAGCAAGTGCGAGGGCGTAACTGCATTGCTATTGCGGAGGGAATTCATGGTTGTTAGTATTCGCAGGTCCTTCAGTAACAGTTGGATTATGTAGTTCTGCTGTAACCCCTGTATCCTAAAAATAATGTCCAACTCCGTGCTGAAATACGGTCGAATGTTTAGTTCGCCGAAATCGATCTTGTTTGCTTACAGCGCCACACTGCTCTCTGCGCTCTCGAGCTCGGCTGCGCTGGTGGTGATCGAGGACTGGCAGATGAATGAGGGTGTTGGCATTACCATGGATGGCCTCGTAAATAGTACTGGCTTGATGGACTGGCAAGCGACTGGATCAAATGTAGGGACGGACGGTAGCGGTGCCTTGCGGTATGTGCAGGGAAGCAATCAATACAAAAGCCTTGGCTTAACGACACCAAATGTGACTAGCGGGCTGCATGAGCTGTCATTTAAAATTAATGCGGCAACTATCGGGGGTGGAGATTCGGCCGGAGCCCGTGTTGGTTTTGGCTTCCGTGATGAGGCGGGCACGGATCTTTTTCATGTTCGTCTTCATCGCACCAACAATGAGTTGCGTCTTCAGTCGATCGATGCTGCGGGCACTGTCGATCTTTACGATTTTAACGCGATCAGCTTGCCGGACACATTGACAATTCGTGCTGTTGTCGACCTTGACGCACCTTCGGGTCAATTGGACATTTATTACACGATCGGCTCGGGGGCAGAGCAATCCTCGCTCGGTCGCAACTTAGTTGCAGGTCAGTTTGATCAGTTACGCATGACGGCTCAACTCACCTCGACTGATTTCGGAGCCAGTGATTTTGTTGAAATTGACTACCTGACATTAAAGAAAGAACAGGCTGGAACGACTCCGCTGGCATCTGGTTTCAGTCGTGATCCAGTGATCAAAGCGGCTGCATTTTTAAACACTGCTTATAATGAGGCCTTACAAGGTGGCGGTGCGGAGCAGGACTATTCCTTTGACGCTGAGGATTTGGCCACATTCACGAAGATAGCTGGGCCTGCTTGGCTCAATGTTGGCTTGAATGATGGCGCACTGACTGGAACTCCGAACGCGGGTGATGTCGGACTCAATCGTTTCACACTGCAAATTGCCAGAGCAACTAGTGGCACGACCGATACCGCCACTATGGACATCGTGGTCATTAAACTTCCTGCCTTACCTTTTGCGGAAACTGCTGAGCTGCGTGATAGTTGGGATCGCTTCGATGCCGCTTCCGGTTGGTCGACGACAGAGTGGAATGCCCCGTCGGTGCGGCCTGAGACTTACACTTACGCAGGCACACTTCCAGTGAGCGGCTTGGCGCATACGAAAACCATTGATATTAACGGCGCGGCCAAGGTTTTTACTGGTGCCCAGTTGTTGCATGATACGATTCAAGTCGACTCGATGATACAGGTCGCTGTGCGCACAGATACCACTGCCCCAGTGGTGGCTGCAGATAAACAAGCGGCCTTCTATTTCGATGCTAGCGGGCAACTCGTGGTGTACCACACTATCTATGCTCCCTTAAGCACGCAGCAGTGGACGACACTCTCTAATGCCGCGGTAAGCAATGGCGATTGGGTGCGCCTGACGATTCTGGCGGACTTTACCAGCGATAATAGCGCACCGTCGGATCGCTATTTCTCGGTCGCATTGGATGGGGTGCCGCTGACCGATGCTGCGGCGTATCTCGATCCTGCCGACGCGAGTACGGATGCAAGTGGGGTTTGGTTTATTTGCGCGAATAGCGGCGATGGGAATGGCAGCACCACCGTCAATGGTGTCAGCTTTGATGGCTTGGCGCGCATTGATGATTTGAATGTATCCGCACCAAATGCGGTGACGGTACAAGGCACACCTCACGAATGGATTGCGCAATACTACCCAGGTGTTAATGCTGCCGCTTATGATCTGCTGGATACCGATGGTGACGGCAAGACCACCGCTGAGGAATTTGGCGACGGGTCCAATCCGACGTCTAGTGCCTCGGTGGTTCGCGCAGTCGGATCCTTTGAGGCAGGCGGTGCCTTTCGTGTGACTTGGCCCTCATATACCACGGGTGCCCTGACTCCATATCAAATGTATCGCTCGCTCGACCTGTCGCTGCCTTTGGGCGGCTGGGTTTTAGTCGACAGTAACATCCAACGTGAGCCATCAGGCACAATTACTTGGGAAGATCAGACGCCGCCTACTTCAAGTGCATTCTATCGTTTCGAGAACTAATACACTTTTACATACTCCGACCTCATTATCCAATGCCCCGTTTGATCCTCTCTACAGTTATCCGCTTTGCGCGAGCTAGCACTCTTGCCTCCATCGGTCTCTTCGGTTCGCTCCTTTCGGCGAGCCAGCCGAACATCGTCTTCATGATGGTCGACGATGTGGATCGAGCCGCCTTTGAAGGAGCGCTCCAAGTCGTGGGGACGCCCTCCCAGTATCTTGGCCCCAATATTCAGACCTTGGCCGATGAGGGCGTCGTTTTCCCGCGTCAACATTGCGTGTCTCCGGCATGTACACCAAGTCGATACAATACACTGACTGGAACCTATGCTTCGCGCGATACCAGTGGCGCGGTCGGCAGTAAAATTAGCACTTACGATATGGCTATTATCGAGTGGAACTCGAAGATTCAATCCACGGATACCACGCTGCCACGGATCCTGCAGAGCAATGGCTACCGGACTGGATTTGCAGGCAAAGACCATGTTTCCAAATTATCGAACACTTATAAGAACACCGCGAATAGCATTCCGCAAAATGGTATCGTCGGCGATTACACCGCTGAATTCTCTGTGATTAACTCGGAGGCTCATCAGTCGATTTACGCTATGGGCTTTGACTACGCGGAATCAATTTATGCCAAGAATCCAGTGGATAGTAAGCCGGATGTCCTAGCGGTGCACAACAATGACTGGATCACACAAGGTGCACTTGATTTCCTCGATCAATTCGAACCTGGAGTCGGTGCTCACTCAGGCACGCCATTCTTTCTTTGGTTCTCGCCAACGCTGACACATGCTCCTTATGGAGCGACCGAAAGTTGGAATGCCGACCGCTTGGCCACGCCATATGGGTACCTCTCCGCGGCGTGTAATGTCATTCCCGCTGCCAACACAATTATCCCCCGCCTGCAAACGCACCTTTCAAATCCCGGTTATACTCCCCGTGGTGGCGATTACCGCCCGCATTACTTACAACTGGATGATGCCGTGGGTGCGCTGATGGCCAAGCTCGTCGCGCTAGGCTTAGAGGACGACACCATCATCTTTTTGTTTAACGACCACGGTGTTGAGGACGGTAAGTCCTCGGTATATCAGGGTGGCACCTTGGCCTTTAGCCTAGTTTGGAAAAAGAGCGGATTTACCATAGGCAGTGGCGTGCTCAACGATGCCTTGCTAAGCAATGTCGATTTCGCACCCACTATACTTGATTTCGCTCAAGTCGAAGTGCCTTTCGACCAGTTCGACGGTCAGAGCTTCCGAGGGATTCTCGATGGCTATACGAGTCAGATCCACCAATATCTTTACTTTGAAATGGGCTGCGCGCGCGGCATTGTCCGCGATGAATGGAAGTATATCGCAGTGCGTTACCCCGACTCGATTCTCTCGCAGAATCCTGTCGCTAATGAAATCGGGCAAGTTTCCTTTACCCCCGGCGGTAATGGCTTGGAATTAAGAGCCATGAGCACGCACCCTAGCTACTTCTTAGATGATCAGCTTTACAACATTGTCAATGACCCGACTGAGCAGGTCAACCTCGCGAGTAATCCCGAATATGCTGCCATCGTTGCAGAGATGCAGGCTCAGGTGGAGAAGTATGTGAAGCCCCTTCCTGGCGACTTCCAAGAGTTCAAGGCCACTGCCGGAAATGCCAGCATTGAACTCGCACCCGGGACTGTGATCGAACTGTTTTAGTTGGCTCGAATCAAATCGTCGAAGCTGCGCTGATGTGGCTCAATGTTTGGGATCATTGAGCATTCATCTCCAATACGACAAGTAAGCGGCAAGGGTTTACCAAAATGCTCGGCTTGTTGTTCTGAAAGTCAGCGGGAATCAACCTATAGTCAGGCAACTACGAGTGGCACTCAATACCCCTTGTGACCACGTGGCTGGTGTCAGTCATTGTGGTAAAAGTAGGACTGTTAATTCACTACAAAGCGCGTGCCACCGAGGCTGCGGGGCTCCATCTTGCTGCTGGTGGCTTCGTCTTCGCTGACGATTTGCCCGCCTTCAAAATACGTCGGCTCTTTTATCCAGTGCTTTTGTAACTGGTCGAACAGGTCGAGCAGTTCGCTGCGCGTTTGCACGCGATATTCAATCGTGCGCGCGTGGGTTGCGAGTGGGTATTCCTTCATCACCGTGTCGCTGGTCATGGCTTCGGCGACAGCGCTTGCGCGGTCAGCCATTTCTTGCACGCCGGGAGGTACAGGGGAGCGCTGAATTGTCGAGGGCACACCGGCTGCGCTAGCGCCATCCGCCATGGCGGCTTGGAGTTCGCCGAGTTGCAGCGCGCGGCTATGATAAATACGCAGCAGGCCGCTGCCTGCGGTCACGATGTTGATCTCGACCACACGATACCCAGAGGTGATGTATTCCTGCTTCGAAATCGAGTGGATCGCGGCTTCTTTGCCGTAATACTCTTTAGTGTCGTCGGGAAAGGTGATGGCGAACAGTGCCTTGTTCTTGATCGCACGGGTACGAACGGTGACTGCGTCCAGTGAAGAGACTATGCAGCAGAGGAGTAGAGCAAGTAGGAGGCGTTCAGATCGGGGTGTCATAAATATCAAAGTGCTGGCCTTTTGATCGTGTGTAAATTTTATTTGTTTCACTTCATTTCTCTGTGGGGTACAACTTTTCAGAGAAGCAAGGTATTACCCTTTTTATTGATGCTATCCTGTAAAGACCTTTCAGTCGAACTGACCCCTGGCGGTACGCGCATCTTAGATCGTGCGAACGCGCGGTTTAAACCCAAGGCACTCAATGCCGTGATTGGGCCGTCGGGCTGTGGTAAAACCACCTTGGTGCGGGCGATGCTCGGTCTATCTTCGCGTCTAGGCGAAGTCTTTATGGCGGGCGAGCCGGTCGCGAATAGCGAGGCTCTGCGCGGCAAGCTGGCGTTTGTACCGCAGTTCAGCATCGCTCAAGAGCGATTGAGCGTGGAGGAAGCGCTGCGCACTGCGCTGGATTTGTGCGTGGTCGAGGTGGCGACGAAGCAGACGCGGTTGGAGGAGATTATAAAGCGCATCGGCTTGGAGATGCACCGCGATAAGCGGGTGGGGGGCTTGAGTGGCGGGCAGTTGCGCCGCCTTGGCCTCGGCTTGGAACTGGTCGGTGATCCGCAATGCATGGTTTGTGATGAAGTGACGAGTGGGCTGGACCCGCGCTCGGAGGACCAGATTTTGACGATGTTGCAGCGTCTGCGCGATGAGCGGGAGAAAACTTTTATCTGTATTATTCACAATCTCGCCAAATTGAATTTTTTCGATTGGATCACCGTGGTATTTGAAGGGACAGTGGTGTTTCAGGGCGGTTTGGATGCGCTACTGGAGTATTTTGAGATTCCCGATGCGCTACATCTCTACGATCAACTGAATGGCCATTCGATCGAGTATTGGCGCCAGCGTTGGAGCGCAGCGAGCGACGAGGATGCGGTATTTGCGGCGCCGCTGATGGTCGCGCCGCCGCTGCCGTCAGCGCTGAGCCAGATTTGGACTTTATTGAAACGCCGCGCGCTACTGTTTAAGAGGGACAAGGGCTATTGGATGCTGACGCTAGGCATTACGATTGGGTTTCCACTGTTGGTGACGATCTTTGCAATGGATGGCTTGCCGCAGTTGCGTGGACTGGCGATGAGTGCGTCGAGTGGCTTTGTCGAGCAGGCGCAGGAGAATTTGCGTTACCGAATCGATGCATTGGAGTCGGCGTCGTTGGTCACGGGTTTGATTTTGTTCCAAGTGATCCTGCTGACCTTAATGGGTAGTAATAATGGCGCGCGCGAAATCGCGGGTGAGCGTAATCTCTACGAGAAAGAGCGTTTCGCTGGCTTGCGACCGCGGTCGTATGCGACCAGCAAGTTGCTGTTTACTTCGGCGGTGGCGATCGGGCAGGGGCTGTGGATGACGCTGTTTGTCAAATACGTCTGCGACTTCCCCGGGCCCTTGTTGCCACAAGCGCTGGTGCTAATATTGAGCTGCGTGTCAATGACTGCGATCTGCTTGGCATTTTCGGCGATTTTTAGTTCGGCAGACAAGGCGTCGTTGTTGTCGGTGTATTTAGTCGGGTTTCAGCTGCCGCTCTCCGGTGTGGTGTTGGCGCTGCCAGAGGTGCTGGTGTGGGTCTGCCGGCCGTTTATTAATGCGTATTGGGGCTGGGCCGGGTATTTCGGCTCGATGATTGATTCGCGCTTTTACGATGCGTATCGTTTGGAATCTTCGGAGATGATCCCTAGTCCGATGCTGGCTTGCGGGGTGCTTGGTGTGCATTTCTGTGTCGGCGCGGCATTAGTGTTTTGGGGTTGCCACCAAAAGAAGCTGACTTAACCCTCAGTGAAACAATTTTAATCGAATGCCGATACACGGTCTTATGCCCACTTTACTTGCAAAACCCCGAAAGTCCGCGTCGATCTGGATCGGCGTCTCACTGATGGTCTCTCTGCTTGTTGTCGCCCTGACTAGTGGCTGCGGTGATAAGTTTTCAGACCTCGAGGTGCTGCCGACCGAGAGCTACATGAAGAAGCCAGGCGATTTCTTGGGGAATACGTATACGATTCGCGCGCAGATTGACTCGCAGGTGAAGTGGGAAAAAGGTGTCGGGCGTATCTTGGCGGTGCTACCTGAGAGTGGCGGTGCACGTCTGCCGGTATTCGTGCCGGATGCAGTGGGTGGTAATTTACATATAGGGCAGCGTTATGAAATGCGTGCCAGAATCGAAGCAGGAGGGCTGATCTATGTTGAAAGTTTGCGCAAGTATTAGTCTTGGTCTGGTGCTTGGCCAGATCACCTCACATGCTCAAGGCTACGCGCCTGCGGCCGCTCCAGCTCGACCCGCGCCCGCATCGGCGGGGATGTCCGCGCCGGTGGGAGGGATGTTTGAGAGTAACACCTTTCTTGAAATGGCGAGCCGGGCATTTGATCCATCCAGTGATTCGATGGATTTTGAAAATGGCAGTTTTGCCTGGAAGGGACGCACTTTTAATTTAACTAGTCAGCGGGCATTTCGTTCCCGCTTTGAGCGTTTCCTGTTGGCATCGCCGACCGAGGAAGAGGAGAGCTATGCGCTGTTGATGGATGACGTGCTGCAGCGTTTGTCTGTGGCGAATGATCGCAGCGACGACGCCATCCTAGAAACTTGGGAGATGTTGTTTCGAGCCGCACGATTTGATACCGATGGTGGCAATAGCACCATCGTGGCGAATCAGGTGTTCAATGCCTGGCGTATTCGCAAGGAGATGCGTGGCACGGCGCTGACACAGCGTGAGTTGGCAGACATGCGCCGCCATCAGCAGACAGTGGTCGCGAATCGCGCGTTGATTTTAGAGAAGATTCAAGAGCAGAAGGAGCACGAGTCGGTGCGCACGACTTCGGATAAAGGTGGTAAGGGCAAGGAAGCCAATGCCGGAGCTTTACCGACAGAGGGCGCCTTCCGCGCATTGGAGCTGGCCGAGACCGAAGCCAAGCTAATCGCGATGGAAGGGCAAGCGGCGTTGACTGGCATCCAGGCGAAGTTGCAGATGCAGAGCCAAATCGTGGCATTTTTGGTGCAGCGTCGCTATCAGCATGCCTTGCTACTTTCGGGCTTTTACCAATTATTGTTTAAAGGATCACAGCAACAACTGGAAGTGGGCAAGGGCGAGTTGAAGTCGTTTTTTCCGAATACAGACATGGTGTTTACGGTCGATATGATGGCCTTCGTTGCTAACGAGGCGATCACTGATGTGAACAAGGGAGTGGTCGCGGTGAACACGGCGTATGCCGAAGACCGTGCGATCATCGCATTGGAGCGGCTGCAAGAGACCTTTTTTCTCGGCGAATATATGCCCGAGTTAAATGCGATCCCTGTCGAGCAGCGTCGTATGTTGCTGGATTTGTATCGCGATATGATGGAAGCAGTCGAGCTGGCTGAGGCTAAAGACTACAACGGCGTGGCTCAGTATGCCGAGCGTATCGGGTTGATCGCAAAAGATTTTCCGAAGATGCGTGTCCTCTCTAGTGTCGAGACTGCCAAGAGTATGAGCGACATGGCGGTATTTGCCGCGTCGCAGTATCGTAATCTTGGCGACATTGATAAAGCGCGTGCCGAGTTGCAGCAGGCGATTGATATTTGGCCGTCGAATCCGTCGATTCGCGAGTTTCAACAAGAAACCACCAAACTGGCGACCGCGGGCTCGCAAGGTGTGCAGATTTTTGACGACCTCTATAAGCGCAGCGATCATCGCGGTATTTATGACCGGCGCATGGACTTGGGCTTTGCTTTGGCTGAGGATCCCGTGCGGCGACCTTTACTGATGGAGGTGATCGAGCAAGTCTCGACGATTGATTTGTTGGTGGCGCAGAGCGCCGAAGCGTTGAAGCAGGGCGACCCTTATGTGGCTTGGGAGCTGTTGGCCGAGGCAGCAAAATTTGATCCGAATGATGCGCCGATGAATCGTGCGCGTGCGGAGTTGGCGCCAAGAGTCGCGGATTTTGTGGTCTATTTGGACCGCGCGCAGCGTCAGGCGGCGGAGGCTCAGCACGCGGGTTCGTTAGCAGCATTTTTGGCAGCGCAGGATATTTATCCCGCCAGCCGAATGTGCCGTGAGGGGATCGAGCGCGAGTCTTCAGCCTTAATGGCGCAATTGAGTGAGCAGGCTGAAACGGGCGAAGAGTAACTCTTCATTGTTACTTTTCTGCTGCCTAGGCTGAGATCACAGTCAAAATGCCTGTGTCACTGTTATTTTAAACGATCAATTTACTTGAGCCACGCGCGTGGTCGCCCACATTGCTCCCTGTGATCGGACTCGATGTAGATATCTTTTTTCTTCTCTATCTAGGGAGTGGCTTTGCGCTGCTCTTCGGTTTGTGGTTTTACTGCGATTGGAAGGATCAGCATCTCTTTGAGGCCCAGCGCTCAAAGGTCATTTATCACTGTATCAAATGCAGCCAGATTTACACTGGTGCGCATGGTAGTGAAGAATGCGATTGCCCTCAGTGCGGGTTTACCAATGGTCGCCTTCGATTTTAAACAATACATTTTAACACGTTTTAATTTTTCATCTTCCTATTCTTCGTCATGCCAGATCATATCGCAGTTCTCGATTTCGGTTCTCAATACACGCAGGTCATTGCCCGTCGTATTCGTGAGGCCAATGTTCTTTCCCGTATTTATCCGTATAACACGCAAGCGAGCGTGCTTAAAGAAGCGGGGGTCAAGGGTGTCATCCTGTCTGGTGGGCCCTCTTCGGTATTGATCGAAGGCTCGCCGCGTCCTGATGCGAAAGTATTTGAAATGGGCCTCCCAGTATTGGGTATTTGCTATGGTGAGCAGCTCATGGCGCACATGCTCGGTGGCCGCGTGGCTAAGAGTGATGAGCGCGAGTTTGGGCACGGCACGCTCAATATCGCAATCAAGGGTAAGCTGTTCGAGGGCATGCCGGACACACTGAATGTCTGGAATTCGCATGGCGATCGACTAGAGCAGCTACCTGAAGGGTTCGAAGCGGTCGCTTCGACAGAGAATTCGCCTTACGCGACCATTCAAGATGCGCAGCGTAATTTCTACGGCATGCAGTTCCACCCCGAGGTGGCGCACTCCGAGATGGGTACTGAGGTAATTGCGAACTTTCTCTTTAAGATTTGCGGCTGCGATTCAGATTGGTCGATGGCCAACTACATCGAAGAAAGCGTGCAGAAGATCAAAGACACTGTCGGCGACGAGCGCGTGATCCTTGGTCTGTCCGGAGGGGTGGATTCTTCGGTCGCGGCTGCGTTGATTCACAAGGCGATCGGCAAGCAGCTGACATGTGTGTTTGTGGATAATGGTCTGCTGCGCCTACATGAGCGTGAGCAAGTTGAAAAACTTTACGGCGATCACTTCGATCTCGACGTACGCGTGGCCGATAAGGGCAAGTTCTTCTTGGATCGTTTGGCTGGTGTTTCGGATCCAGAAACGAAGCGTAAGATTATTGGGAATGCTTTCGTCGAGGTGTTTGACGAGTCGGTCACCGAGCTCAAGGAGCACGGCAACTACACTTTCCTCGCTCAGGGTACGCTCTATCCGGATGTGATCGAGTCGATCGCGATCGATGGCAATCCGGCCGCGTTGATTAAAAGCCACCACAATGTGGGTGGGCTGCCAGAGAAGATGAATCTCAAGTTACTGGAGCCGCTGCGCGAGCTGTTTAAGGATGAAGTGCGCGAGCTCGGCTCCCAACTCGGCTTGCCGAAGGAAGTGGTTTGGCGCCAACCATTCCCGGGGCCAGGTCTTGGCGTGCGCGTTATGGGCCCGATCAAGGAAGAGGATCTTGTCGTGCTGCGCAAGGCGGATGCGATTCTTCAAGAAGAGATGATGGCTGCGGATCTCTATTACAAGGTGTGGCAGTCGTTTTGCGTATTCCTGCCGGTTAAAACAGTTGGTGTGATGGGTGATGAACGCACTTATGAAAATGTGGTCGCGCTGCGTATTGTCGAGAGTCTCGATGCGATGACAGCTGACTGGGCGCGTGTCCCGTACGAAGTACTGCGTAAGGTCTCGAGCCGTATCATCAATGAGGTATCTGGTTGCAATCGTGTGGTCCTCGACATCAGTTCGAAGCCACCGAGCACGATCGAGTGGGAGTAGCCGCAGGATTTTCTTACTCGTCTCAGTTTCGAACAAATTCTGTTTAGCTAGGTCTGAAATTTATAAGTATGAAGTTATTCTACTCAATTTGTTTAATCGCTCTCGCCGCTCCGCTTTTTGCTGGGGGGCCGAAGGTGAGTGCCATAATTGAACGTGCCCGCGCTACGGTTGGCACTGAGGCGGCGTTGGATAATTTAGTCACTTTGCAGATGAGTGGCTGGATCGAGCCGGCGGAGTCTAAAATGCCAAGTGCCACCATTCTGATCATTTCGCGTAAGCCCTGTTCGCAGCGCTTAGTGGTGACAGTCGATGATTTGGTCGAAACGACGATTCTGGAGGGCGACACGGGTTGCATTATTCGCTCGAATTTAAGAGATGAGGATAAGCGCGCTCAAATCCGCACGATGACGGATGAAGAAGTTAAGCGTGTCGCCTTCAGCACCCGTCAGTTTTTCAATTTCTATGGTGCCGATTTTAAGCGTGGCGAACGGATCGAATATCTGGGGATTGAGCAACGCCGTGGCGTGCGTTGTCATAAGCTGTTGTATTCCTACCCAGGCGGCATTTCCACCACACGCTATTTTGCCATTAATGATGACATGCTCGTCTCAACAATCACGGATAAAGGAGTGGAGAGTGTTGAAGTCGGCGAACAGATTGTTGCAGGCATTCGATTTCCTAAACGTGTCGAGTATTATCAAGATCAGAAAATGCTACATTCGATGGTGGTTCACGAGGTTGAAGTGAACAAGCCATTGAAGCGTGGGATTTTCACTATCCCGACCGGTCAAAAGACTAAGTAAGCATGGCTCTTCTAGCCGCAGACGTTAACAGTTCTCTTATAATTTATTATGCAAACACTCGAATTTTCAGATTCGCCCAAATTTTTTAATGTCCTGCGCCGGTTCTGCAAAAATGCCACTGTGTCGGGAGATGTTTCTGAGGTGGTGACTGCCGTGTTGGCCGACGTGAAGGCGCGCGGGGACAAGGCGGTGCTCGACTACACGCAGAAGTTTGATGGCGCTCACTTGAGTGGCCAAGCAATGCGCGTTGATCCCGCTGAGATGAAAGCGGCATTAAAGAGCCTGTCAGCTTCCGATCGTAAAGCGATTCGCGAGTCCATTGCGCTGGTTAAGGCATTCCACAGAAAGACCCTACCCAAAAATTGGAAGGCGAAGAACGCGCAAGGTGGTATCGTCGGCGAACGCTTCTATCCGATTCAACGGGTTGGGCTTTATGTGCCTGGTGGCAATGTACCGTTGGTTTCGACTGTCATTATGACGGCGGTACTGGCAAAGCTGGTAAAGAATCCCGAGATCTGCGTCTGCACGCCGCCGGCTGCGGATGGTTCGATTGCACCAGGTATGCTGGCCGCGCTTTCGATGGTAGGCATTGACGAAGTGTATAAAGTTGGTGGCGTGCAAGCCGTGGGTGCGATGGCTTACGGCACCGCAACTGTTCCTGCGGTGGACAAAATCTTTGGCCCTGGCAATGCCTTTGTGATGGAAGCAAAGCGTCAAGTGCTGGGCACAGTCGGAATCGATCTGCTGCCTGGGCCGAGTGAAGTGATGGTTATTACTGATGCCGGAGCGAACCCACACCATGTTGCCGCGGACTTAATCGCACAGGCCGAACACGGTAGTGGTAAGGAAATTATTTATCTGGCAACGACCAGCAAGGCGTTGCTGAGCAAGATAGAGAAATCACTCGCCAAGCAATTACCCGAGCGCAGCCACGCCGCAAAATGTGAAAAGGTCTTGAAGAGCCGCTTCCTCGCGGTGACTTGTAAGAACCTCGATCAAGCGGCACTGGTCTCAAACTATATTGCACCGGAGCACTTGGAGCTACAGATTGCTGATAAGTCGATCGATGCGTTGACGAAAAAGATCACCACTGCGGGCGCAATCCTGCAGGGCTATATGACGCCGACCGTATTGGGTGATTTCACCGCTGGGCCGAGCCATACATTGCCGACTGGCCGTGCAGGACGTTTCTTCAGTGGTTTGCAAGCGACCGACTTTATTCGGCGCTCTAGTATTCTTCGCTACGATGCCAAGAGCCTTGCGAATGCGGCTCCAGTGGTGGAAACCTTTGCGCGTTTGGAAAAACTCGATGGCCACGGGCGCTCGCTAACAATTCGACTCTAAGCAGCACGCTGCATTCCTTCTTTAGCCAGGAAGTCATTGTGCTGCTCGATTTTCAGATTCAGCGGGTGCAGCCGAAGAAGAGGTCGGCAATCAACCGAGGGCCACTTGTCTCTGAATTTCATCGGCGTTGCCACCCAGGGCGATGAGAATCGCGATAAAAGTAGGAATTATCAGTTTTCTGAACATTTTGGATTTACCTCTGGCGGGTGAAGTAGTCTTTATAGAGTGGTAGCTATGATTAGATAGAAGGCAAATCGCTGGTTATCTGTCAAAGTTGATTAAGGAGCGGTTTTCCGGAGGCGGGGAGTTGCGCGTTCGTCTTCTGCTAATTTGATATATGCCTATGAAGAAAAAATTTAATGCCAATACGCGTGCCTTGGCGCATGTTCAAGAATTACATGCCTATGTGCCAGGTGAGCAACCGCAGGGCGAGGGCTGGGTCAAACTCAACACCAATGAGAATCCGTACCCACCGTCACCAAGGGTCGCCGAGGCGGCGAGCGCTGAGGTGGCGCAACTGCGTCGCTACCCGGAACCAGTCAGCCGGCAACTCCGCAGTGTGATAGGTGAGCGGTTTGGCCTGACTGCACAAAACGTCATTATCGGGAATGGCTCTGACAATATTTTAGATCTAATTACGCGCTGCTATGTTACCGCGAAGGGGGCGGGGCATACTGTGCCGAGTTACTCGCTTTATCCTGTGGTAGCTGGGATGTCGGGCAAAGGCATGATTGATGTGCCGTTTACTCAATCGATGGAGCTGGATGTGGACGCGATTGCTGCCGCCAATGCGCCAGTCTTTTTCCTCACTTCGCCGAATGCACCGACTGGTGTCGCGTTTCCGTTGACTGCCATCGAGGCGGTGCTGCAACGAATCGACGGGATATTAGTAGTGGACGAGGCGTATGTAGATTTCGGTGGCGAGTCTGCGGTCGCGCTGCTGCAGGATTATGAGAACCTAGTCGTGGTGCGCACGTTCTCGAAGTCGTACGCCCTCGCTGGTATGCGAGTCGGGTTTGGTCTGGCGAGCGCAGGTATCATCGGGATGTTGGATCGAGTGCGGGATGCCTACAATGTCGACCGAGTGGCGCAAGCCGCGGCGCAGGCTGCGTTTGAAGATATTGAATATTTTGAGTCGCAGAAACAGAAGGTGATCGCAAGTCGTGCGTCGACGCTGGCTCAGCTCGACGCGCTCGGTTGGTTTACCTATCCCTCGGCCGCGAACTTTCTATTTACCAAGCCACAAAATGGGGCCGGAGAATCTGGTGCGGCGGTGGCCGCGTCGCTGTTCGAGCATTTAAAGAAGGCGCAGGTATTGGTGCGCTATTTTCCAGCTCATCCTTTAACTTGCTCTTTTATACGTGTCAGCATAGGAACTGACACTGAAATGGAGGCTTTTTTAACCGCTGTTACATCATGGCTGAATCACGCATAGCAAAAATTACTCGCACGACTAAAGAGACGCAGATCGAAATGGAGCTGAATGTCGATGGCACTGGCGTGTCTTCTATCGACACTGGTGTCCCGTTTTTCGATCACATGTTAACGCTCTTTGCCAAGCACGGCTTGTTTGACCTGAAGGTCAAAGCAACGGGCGATATCGACGTCGATTATCACCACATGGTGGAGGACACCGGTATTGTGCTCGGTCAGGCCCTCAAGCAAGCGCTCGGTGATAAAGGCGGTATCCGCCGTTACGGATTCTTTCTATTGCCAATGGATGAGTCGCTGGCTCGTGTGGCGCTGGACTTGTCGAATCGTCAGGCATTTGTCTACAATGTGGACTATCAGTTCCCGATGGTACGCGATTTCAGTATCGTGTTGGTGAAGGAGTTTTTCCAGGCCTTTGCGAACGACGCGGCATGTAATTTACACATTACGCTCGAATACGGCGAAGAGCCGCACCACATCGCTGAAGCGATTTTCAAAGGCTTTGCTCGTGCGCTTGATATGGCCACGACCGTCGATCCTCGTCTCGGTGGGGCACTGCCCTCGACTAAGGGCACGCTCTCGAAGTAGTGCTGTACGCTACTTATTTAGTATAAGACGACCCGTGCACGGGTCGTCTTTTTTTGTGTGAGTGTCGATCCGAGGAAACGCTTCATTAGGCATGGTTGTGGAGGCTATAAGCTGATCGAATTATGGGCCGACGTGGTGAGGGATTTGAGGGATCAGAGGGCTTGTCTGCTTGCATCCTGTTTTAGATTCGCCACCGTGTAGCGCTTCTTATGCCTATGGAGTCACAACAGAGTAAGCCAAGACTCGCCGTTATTGATTACGGTATGGGTAACTTGCGTAGTGTAATACGCGCTTGGGAGCATGTCGGTGCGGCTGCGCAACTCGTCTCTAGTCCCGATCAGATTGGAGAGGCAGATGCGCTGATTTTCCCTGGTCAAGGTGCGATCGTCGACGCGATGCGATTGCTCAAAGAAACGGGCTTTGATGATGCGATTCGGAATTGGATTGCTGCGGATAAGCCGTTTTTTGGTATTTGTCTTGGGCTACAGGCCCTCTTTGAGCACTCCGAAGAGGGCGATACCCAGGCATTGGGTGTTTTTAAGGGGCGAGTTCGTCGTTTCCAGATCGACTCATCACTCAAGGTCCCGCACATGGGCTGGAACTCGGTCTCTTTTGCAGGCGGTGATACGCTCACCGATGGCATCGAAAGTGGCACCGACCAATTTTACTTTGTGCATAGCTACTATATCGAACCCGAAGATGAGCGGCTTACGCTGTTTGAAACGGATTATGGCGGTCGGTTTGTTTCTGGGATTCGCTCTGGGAATTGCTATGCTACTCAGTTTCACCCAGAAAAAAGTCAGGCAAAAGGATTGCAACTCTACCGCAATTTCCTGATGTCGCTGTAGCGCAACGCTGAATAATATTTTTAATAGAGTGGCAATTCGCTACCTCGACGACTTACCTAACAACTACCTAAAAAATGGAAAACACTGGCACTATTCGACTCGGCGATGAAAATTTCGAGTTCCCAATAATTGAGGGGTCTGAAGGGGAAAAAGCTCTGGATACCAGAACTTTACGCGCGAAGAGTGGTTGTATCACTTTTGACGAAGGCTACGGTAACACCGGCTCTTGCTTGAGTGATATTACATTTATTGATGGTGAGAAGGGCATTCTTCGTCACCGCGGCTATCCGATTGAGCAGTTGGCTGAGTGCTCTACTTTTCTTGAGACGTCATACCTCGCTATCTATGGTGAGTTACCCACCCAGGAGCAACTGGAGACATTCGCTAAAGAGGTGCGGATGCACGCGTCGGTTCACACGGGTATGCATCATCACTTTGATGGCTTCCCAAGTAATGCGCATCCCATGGCGATTTTGTCATCAATGCTCAACTCTCTGGGTGCCTACTACCCTGAGATGTCTTCGAATAATCGTGCGCAAGATTTGGCGCACTTCGATGAGACTGCTGCGTTGTTGATTTCTAAAGTGCGTACGATTGCCGCGATGACCTATCGCCAGAAGCAGGGTTTACCGTTTGTCTTTCCTGATTACCAGCTGCGATATGCAGAGAACTTCCTGCACATGATGTTCTCGGAGCCTCATCACAAATATCAGGATACTTCTGGTGCCTCTGAGGCGCTCGACCTATTCCTGCTGTTGCATGCTGATCACGAGCAGAACTGCTCCACTTCGACGGTTCGTATGGTTGCCTCCGGTGGTGCGAATCTGTTCGCTTCGGTTTCGGCTGGGATCTGCGCACTTTGGGGCCCGTCGCATGGTGGGGCAAATATGGCCGTGATCAAGATGCTTGAGGAAATTCACGCATCGGGTGATGACGGTTCAAAATTCATCTCTGACGCGAAAGAGGGTAAAGCGAAACTAATGGGCTTCGGCCACCGCGTGTATAAAAACTACGATCCACGGGCGAAGATCTTGGGTAAAAGCTCGGAGCGTGTGCTTGAAGGTCTAGGGATCGATGATCCATTGCTTGATATTGCCAAGCACCTCGAACAAGCAGCGTTGGAGGATGAGTATTTTGTGCAGCGTAAGCTCTACCCGAATGTCGACTTTTATAGTGGTATCCTGCTCAAGGCGATCGGCATTCCCGTTGAGATGTTTACTGTGCTGTTTGCGATCGGACGTATGCCAGGCTGGATTGCGAATTGGAAGGAGATTGCGGAAAACTCCAAAAGCCGCATTCACCGCCCACGCCAAATTTACACCGGTCACACAATTCGCGACTACCTGAAGATGAGCGAACGTTAAGCGTTACGGCGATACTTTGTTACACGGCAGAGCCTTCCGAGGCTTTGCCGTTTTTTTTGCGGGCCAATAGATCGATGCCCTCGGTTGTGAGTGGCGCCACATGCTTCTCGCCGAGAGCATGTGACCTGGGTGCTTGGAATCTAAAAATCGCTCAGTGGATCGCACAGAAGTGCCTTCCACACTGGTTCAGATCTCTTGTTAGCCCTCAGTCTTGCCACTGCTAGTCTGATCGGTCACCTTCGTCGGCGCGCCGCGCAGAACATCGTCCAACTCTAGCCCTGTCATTTTTTTGATCCCGCCGAGGAGCATCCACAGTGTGACCATCATAATCGCCATACTCGGGATGACAATGACTGGCCAACTCCAAGCCATCATCTTGCTGACTTCGGAGTTGAAGGCATCAGTGCCGCTCGGGCTGACCACGATCCAGCGCGCCAGTCCATAGTTCAGTATGCCGCTCAGTAAAAATGAGAATGCGAGCAGCCATGTGCACTTTGTTAGAAGCTTCTCAAATGCGGGTTCACTGTCATGCGCTTGCAGGGCAATATGTACTTTATCGACATCTATAATTTCTGGATTGTAGAGCAGGGTACGAATCAGTGGCCAAGGCGTCTTGAGTGAGATGACCACCGCTATACCCAACAGTAGCGGAATGGCAGCTTCTTTGACGGCAAACCATTCGGTGGGGATCTCAAGGATGCCGATTCCACCGGTAAGGAGTACACTGATGAGGCCGAGGATCGAAATTAGGTTATATTTCGAGCGGTTGAAGTAATCGTAGACGAAGTAGCCGACAGGGAAGAGTATCGCGATAATTAGGATGCCGACCGCGACGTTTTCGAAGTAGGGTTCTAGATACTCACCGAAGTATTCCTTGCCCTTGTTGAGGACCATGATCGGCAGCAGGATATTAAAGCCTAGATTGAGGAGTGTATTCTCCTTTTTTACCGGCGTATTCAAGGTATTTGAGGAATTTTTCAAATTCGGTGCGGTGCTGTGTTGCTGTTCGGCCATATGTTCGCCTAGGCTTTTCCTAGTTATGTCGAACGCAAGCTCAATTCGTTGTCTTATTACTGCGGGACCTACCCGTGAATTTATCGATCCGGTGCGCTTTTTGAGCAATCCATCCAGTGGCAAGATGGGCTATGCCCTTGCCGAAGCCGCTGTGGCTGCAGGATGGACGGTTGACCTGGTCGCTGGCCCAGTTGCCCTCAAAGAGCCTGCTGATGTCATTTTATACCCTGTGGTTAGCGCGGAGGAAATGTTTCACCACGTCGATGCGTTGTTTGATGCCTGTGATGTTTTAATCATGGCCGCCGCGGTCAGCGATTTTCGGGCCGTAAAGCAATACGCTCAGAAGCAGAAGAAAGAGGAGGCGTCGATGAGCATCGAGTTTGAGCGTACCGTGGACATTTTAAAGACCATGACTGAGCGCAAAGCACATCAGACCGTGGTTGGCTTTGCCGCAGAGACGGACGACGTCGATGCGTCTGCTCGCTCTAAGTTAGAGGCAAAGCGTTGCGATTGGATGGTGGCCAATAAAGTAGGGGAAGCGGGCTCAGGCTTTGCCGCTGACACCAACAAAGTAACCCTCATTGCTGCCGATGGTAGCTCGCTAAAGATTGGACCGACGACTAAAGCCGCTATCGCCAAGGAATTGATCCAACTGATTACGCCGAGTGCGACTTAGGCTTATTACTCTACTATAATGAAAAATACCGGACTTGATAAAATACTTGGGCGAATCGATGACCTCGATTCAGTTAATCTAGGCATTCTGGTGCAGCGCTTGGCGCGTGACCGTAAGCTGCAGGAGACGGTATTTAATACGATTCAAGACGGCATTCTGGTCATTGATTCGGAGGGAGTTGTCCAGTACGCCAACGAGGCAGCCTTCAGTCTGATCGGTTTAAAGGACGATGATATTGGTAATACACGTCTGTGGAAGATGGTCCCGGATCTCGCCCGCTCGATAGATTTAGATCAGACGGATGCCACCAAAAAAGCAGCTCGTGTGCTTTCGCGTGAGGTCGAGTTGACCTATCCGGAGCATCGGTTTGTGCGGCTTTATATGGTGCCCATTGATACACAGGTCGGGCAAGATGACAGCGGCGGTATGGTCGTAGTGCTCTCAGATGTGACCGAAGAAAAAGTCTCGATGGAGGAGCGGATCGAAAGCGAGCGGATCGCATCGATTATGCGTCTCTCTGCGGGCGTCGCGCATGAGCTGGGCAACCCGCTCAACTCGTTGACGATCCATTTGCAATTGATTGAACGGAAGCTAAAGAAGCTACAGCTCGGCGAAACGGCTGACAGTATGTCAGAATCGATCAAAGTGTGCCAGGACGAGGTGCAGCGACTCGACGGTATTATTACTCATTTTCTCGAAGCCGTCCGTCCGCAGCAACCAGACCTGACTGAACTGGATCTAGTCGAGTTGCTCGACGACGTATTACGCGTTCAAGAGGCAGAATTGAGTGATCGTCGCTTAGAGGTAAATATTGAAGTCGGAAAGACGATTCCATGCATTCTCGGCGATCGTGGGCAGATCAAGCAGGTCTTTTTCAACCTGATTAAAAATGCGATGGAAGCGATGCAGCCTGGCGGCAAGCTTCGGGTTTTGGCACGCAGTGATGATGAATTTGTTTATATACAATTCATCGATACCGGCTCTGGAATTTCAGAGGACGAGCTTTCGCGTATTTTGCAGCCTTATTATACGACTAAGAAAGAGGGCCACGGGCTCGGAATGATGATTGTGCAACGTATCATCCGCGACCACGGTGCTCAGCTCGGTATCGAATCGCGTAAGGGTGAGGGCACCGCGATTACACTTCAGTTCCCCCAGCAGCACCGGCGCACACGTTTACTTGGGGTATGAGAGTGATTAACTGAGAATTAACCTGTGCTATCCGTCAAAGCTCAGGCACTGTGCAGCACAAAACGCTGTTCGTGGTATCTTGAACGCGGCTTTCCAATTTTAACCCGACTCAAATAGTATGATGTGTTCAATTTCTAAAAAAACAGCTCTTGGCATTGCTGCGAGTGCTTTACTGCTCACTAGCTGTGGCAAAAAAGCTGAAGAAGACACCGCTGTAACGATTGGGGGCGCGCCAGATGCCGCTATTCAAGCCCTTGTCGCCGAACTTGCGAACGGTAATGGCGGTATTCTTTGGCAGGCAATGCCGGCAACTTATCAAGCAGATGTCAGTGATTTGCTGCACCTTGCCGGCTCAAGGGTCGATTCTGAGCTGTATGACCAAGGCTTTGCGACGCTTGCGCGGCTTGCGGAGGTGATTGATCTGCAAGAGGCATTTATTTTGGATTCGTCGTTCACACAGGGTCGTGTTGTTGGAGAGATGGCGCAGCTTGAAGCCGTGCTTCCTGCGATGATTGGTTTGGTTGAGACGATCACATCGAGTGAATTGGCTTCGACGACTGGGTTGTTGAATTTCAACGGGCAAGGCTTTTTTGATACGACTGTTTCTAAGCTTACACAATACGTTGATATCTTGGGGCAGTTGACGGGTGAGGAATCGATGCTGTCAGATTACATGAATGCAGTCGTCTCGGTGGTTGCAGCGGATGATGTACAGGCGACATTGTTAATGACCCTGCCGGGTCAAGAGCCATTCGAACAAGTGTTTACTAGGGTAGAGCAACGTTGGGTGCCGTCTGAGATGGCGAGTCGATGGGTCGCTGAAATCGCTGAGGCGAAGGCTAAATTTGCCGCGACTTCGATGGAAGATGTGGCTGCGCAGAAACCGCAAATCATGGCTGTTCTCACCATGATCGACGGGGTCTTGACGCAAATCGCAGTTGCAGAGACTCAAGAGCAATTCGACCAGAGCCTGAAGGGTGCGATGATGCCACTCATGGGCTTAATGATGATTGGCCAAGGCTTGATCGACGCCCCCACTCCAGTCGCACCGGTGCCTGCAGTTCCGGTTGTTGCTCCGACCAGCATCCCTGTGATGCAGTAAGCGACTTTTCAATTAAATGCTTTTTACCAAAGCCATGTTCATTTGGGCGTAGCTTGGTTGGTTGATTCAGACCGCGAGGTATTTTATCCGCTCTTCGCTAACTCGATGCGACTAAAGTCCGGCGCCTGAGCTGTAGCCACAGGTTCCAAGCGTGTCTTTTCAAGATGGTGCGCGCGCGGTCTATCTCGGCTTTACGTAGCTCGAGGTTTTCGTTGGCGATGTTGGCAAGGTCGTCGAGATTGTAGAGATAGACGTTCTCTAGCGTATTCACCGTAGGGTCGATGTCGCGAGGCAGGGCCACGTCAATCAGGAAGAAGGGTCGATCAGGGCGTTGCTTCAGCGCGGCCGCAAGGGTGTCACGCTGCAGAATCAGTTCAGGGGCCGCAGTTGAGCTGATGACGATGTCGAAGCGTTTAAGCTGAGCGGCGAAATCGCTTAGCTCTATGGCCGCACCGCCGAGGCTGTGGGCGAGGGTATGGGAATTTTCGTAAGTGCGACTGGCGACGGTAATGTCGGCTACACCACGGCTTTTGAGGGATTGCGCGGTCTTTTCCGCGACGTCGCCACTGCCGATAAGTAGCACACGGCTGTCGCGGAGGTGCCCAAAAATACGGTTAGCTAGATCGACCGCAACATTGCCGATGCTGACTTGTCCGCGGGTGATGCCAGTCTTAGTACGGGCTGACTTGGCTGCTTGGAAGCTCTTCTCGAAGAGTCGGTTAAGGACGACGCCAGTGCATTTTTCTGTACGCGCCTTTGCATAAGCGTTCTTCATCTGGCCGAGGATATCTGTCTCACCTACGATTTGAGAGTCTAGGCCGCTGGATACTTCGAAGGCGTGCTGTAGCGCGTCGAGGTTGGTATGCCAAGAGGAGTGTGCGTCTAGCAGTTCGCGGCTTACGCCGTTGCGAGCGCAAAGGTAGTCACGGACTGTGGCCTCGACGGTAGGAGCACTTGCGAGGCCATACACTTCAACACGGTTGCAAGTATTGACGACGAGACACTCGTAAATGTCGTCGAGAGCGTGTAGCTCTTGTTGCAGCGCTGCGGCGTTTTCTGATGTGAGTGCCATGCGCTCGCGCACTTCAAGTGGAGCTTGATGGTGTGTGCTGCCAAGCACAAACAGTGACTGCAATGCTTCGCTCATTCAGATGTCTGCTGAGTAGCCGAGGCTTCGGTTCCGATCGTGTCGCGTGCAGATTGCACTGGCCAGAGAGACGCGAGTGCGAAGATGAAGAGAGCAATGGAGGCGATCGCATGGCGCCGAGTGACGAGTCGTTTTTGTAGCCGTAAAACGACGACAGTCAGGTAGCCTGCCCACACGAAGCATGTGGCTGCCAATTTAAAGACGGGTACGCGTTCAGGGTGGTTGATCCAGAAAACTGCGCCGAAGATGAGAGCCGCGCTGAGCACCACAACTCCAGTAATGAGAAGTCGTTTTGCCATTAGGTCGAGTTGCTGAACCGAGGGCAAATGTTGGTAAAGGCCTTTGAACTGTTTGTTCTTCAACCCATGTTGTTGGATCAGGAACATCGCGGATACCAGTGCGACAATTGCGAACATCGCATAACTGAAAATCGCCAGTGCCGCGTGTAGCTCAATCCATGGATTGCCACCGAAAATTCCTGGAGGGTAAGGTTGGTCCCAATTTGGAATCAGTAGTGCAGTGGCAGCGAGGAATCCAGCGAGGCCTGCGGTGAAGAATCCCAGCAGGCGTAGCTTGAAGGCGGGACCGATCAGAAAATAAAGCAGCACCAGCGACCATGCGATAAACTGCGAAATTTCAAAGATGTTGCCGAGTGGGCAGCCTTTTATTTCTGCGCCGCGCAGATTGAGCCCCAGCGTTTGAAAGAGAAAGCCCCCTGTGAGCAGGGCAAACATCGCGGTGCGTGGGTAGGGCTTGCGGATCAGCAGGGCGATGATACCAAACACAAAGGCACCCAAATAAATCGAGGCGCCGACCGCAAGGGCCTCGCGCGCAGAAATGACGATTTCTTCAAGCATTAGAGTAGTTCTGGATTGGCCGAAGTGTGTTTATCGTACAACTTGCGCAGGCGGTGTGGCGTAGGCGGTCTCGAAGGCACCGTCCTGCCAAGCCTGCACTTTATTGCTCAAGAAATCTATAAATTTAGGGTGCTCGTTGAGGCAAGGGATTTGTTCCAAATCTTCGCCGCCAGCTTCGATGAAAATATCGCGGCCTTCTTGGGCGATTTCTTCTAATGTTTCGAGGCAATCTGCAGTGAATGCCGCACAGATGACTTTAACGCGCTTATTGCCCTCTTCGGCGAGTTGTTCGAGTGTCTGATCGGTGTATGGGCTAAGCCATGGTTCACGGCCGAGACGTGATTGGAAGGTGATCATGTATTTATCCTTGGGGATGCCCATAGCTGCGACGAATTTCTCGACTGTCATCGCGCACTGGTGGCGGTAGCAAGTGGCATGTGCGGGGTGGCATGTATTGCAGCAATCCGGGGTGGTCATACAGTGATTGTGCGATGGGTCACCTTTTACTAGATGACGCTGCGGGATGCCGTGGAAGGAGAATACCAGTTTGTCGAAGTTGCCGTCCTCTAAGGCCGGTCGAGCGCGTTCGACCAGTGCCGCGATGTAATCTGGGTCTTGGTAGAATGGCGGTAGCAGTGTAGTCTTGAGATCTGGTTTGAGCTTGCGCACAGAGTCCATCATGTGGACCACAGCGGTCTCATAGCTGGACATCGCATAGTGCGGATACATCGGCACGATCAGCACATCGTCGACGCCTTGATCGAGCAGCTCTTGCAGGGCGCTCTCGGTGGAAGGAGAGCCGTAGCGCATGCCCAGTGCGACCGGCACATCAACTTGTTCTGATAATGCTTTCTGTTGCGCCTTAGAAGTCAGGATGAGCGGTGAGCCGTCCTCGAGCCAGATCTTGGAGTAGGCTTCAGCTGATTGTTTCGGGCGATTGGGCAGGATCAAGCAGTTGACTAGAAACCAGCGAATGGCAAAGGGAGCATCGAGGACACGTCCGTCCATGAGGAATTCGCGCAGGTAGTTGCGCACGTCGCTGACTTGAGTGGAATCGGGTGAGCCGAGGTTGAGGAGGATGACACCTTGTTTGGACATGCGCATAGAGAAGCTACTAGCTGGGGGATTTGTCAAACCGAAGTGTCAAAGAGATACACTTCTTAGTCAGAGCGAGTTTCATTTTATTTTCGCAAATATAGATGTAAAAACGCCTCGACCAGAAACTTACTGTCAGTTCTAGTGATGGTAGCTTTAATTTTCAGATAATCGCTTCAAATTTTCCGCATAAACATTGAGATCTTTAAAATAACCTAAAATTCAAAATTAAATGAAAAAAGCACTTATTACCGGGATTACCGGTCAAGATGGCTCTTATCTCGCTGAATTATTGCTCGAGAAAGGCTATGAAGTTCACGGTATCAAACGTCGGGCATCCTCGCTAAACACGCAAAGGGTGGATCACATTTATGAAGATCCACATATTGAAAACGCTCGGTTCCACCTCCACTATGGAGATTTGTCAGATTCATCAAACCTGACACGCATCATTAGCGAGGTGCAGCCGGATGAACTATACAACCTCGGAGCGCAGTCACACGTGGCAGTTTCATTTGAATCGCCCGAGTATACTGCAGATGTCGATGCGCTCGGAACGCTACGTTTGTTGGAAGCGATCCGCTTTTTAGGCTTGGAAAAGAAAACTAAGTTTTATCAAGCTTCCACCTCGGAATTATTTGGTGAAGTTCAAGAAACTCCTCAAAAAGAGACGACTCCATTCTACCCGCGTTCGCCCTACGCGGCGGCTAAGATGTATGCTTATTGGATTACTGTAAATTACCGTGAGTCCTACGGAATTTATGCCTGTAACGGAATTCTCTTTAATCATGAATCGCCTCGCCGCGGTGAGACGTTTGTGACCCGTAAGATTACCCGAGCTTTGACGAATATCGCACAGGGGCTCGAGCAGTGCCTCTATCTCGGAAATATGGATGCATTGCGAGACTGGGGCCATGCTAAGGATTATGTGCGCATGCAGTGGATGATGCTGCAGCAAGAAAAAGCTGAAGATTTTGTCATCGCTACCGGCAAGCAAATTTCGGTACGTGAGTTCGTGACGATGTCGGCTCGTGAGGCAGGTGTCGAACTTGAGTTTACTGGTACAGGAGTTGAGGAGGTTGCAACGGTGACAGCAGTCGACGCAAGCAAGGCCCCATCGGTTTCGGTTGGTGATGTGATTGTTAAAGTCGACCCACGTTATTTCCGTCCAGCGGAAGTTGAAACTCTGCTTGGTGATCCAACCAAAGCGAAGGAAAAGCTTGGCTGGGTGCCCGAAATTACCGTTGAGGAAATGTGCGCCGAGATGGTCGCCAATGATCTAGACGTTGCAAAGCGCCACGCCCTACTTAAGTCGCATGGTTACGATGTCGCGGTGGCAATCGAGTCCTAATCATCGAAGTTTTTAAGCACGATGAATAAATGACTCATCCTCGGATCAAGCGGCATGGTCGGTTCCGAGCTCGCTTATAAGCAAGCCATCAATGGTTAATGTTTCGGAAAGGGGTAGGGTTGTGTGCCTTGCCTCTTTTTCCGCCTCGGGCTCTAGGATTCACGGGTCACTCTAGCGCATTAAAATAAATAGTTAGTTTAAAAATGAATAAGACATCAAAAATATACATCGCAGGTCATCGCGGTATGGTTGGCTCCGCTATTGTGCGCGCACTCCGCGCTAATGGCTTTGATAACATCATTGTGCGCACCCGTAGCGAACTCGACCTGACGAACCAGGTGGCTGTGCGCGAGTTTTACGCCGCCGAAAAGCCAGACGTTGCGATTATCGCCGCCGCTCGTGTGGGTGGTATTCATGCCAACAATACGTATCCTGCTGAATTCATGATGGAGAATCTGGCCATCGCACAAAACACGATTGGCGAGGCCTACAATGAAGGCGTACAGCGTCTGCTTTTTCTTGGCAGCACCTGTATCTATCCGAAATTCGCCGAGCAGCCGATTAAAGAAGAATCCTTGCTCACCGGCCCACTCGAAGCGACCAACGAGGCCTATGCGATCGCCAAGATTGCGGGTCTTAAAATGTGCGAGTTCTACCGTCGTCAATATGGCGTCTGCTACCACTCCGCGATGCCGACCAATCTCTACGGGCAAGGCGATAGCTATCATCCGCAAAATTCGCATGTGCTCCCGGCGTTGATTCGACGCTTCCACGAAGCGAAGGCAAACAACACTCCTGAAGTTGCGATTTGGGGCACTGGCACACCGCTGCGTGAGTTTTTGCACGCTGACGACGCTGCGGCAGGGATTCTACATTTGCTCGAGCTCGAGAATCCACCCGAGTGGGTGAACCTCGGTTGCGGCATCGATATTTCGATCGGCGACCTTGCACACCTAGTCAAAGATACTGTCGGCTATGAAGGTGAGCTCACTTTTGATACCACGAAGCCAGATGGTACGCCGCGCAAGTTGACTGATATTTCTAAGATCAAAGCAACCGGCTGGGCGCCACAGATTCCGATCGAGCAAGGTGTGCCGATGGCGTATCAATCCTTTCTGGCAGAGCTGGCCGCTGGCATCCTGCGCGAGTGACGATCGCTTCGCGAGTGAAAGTGAGGAGTGACTTTTGGGGAGGGACGAGCTCCGCCTCGTCCGCCGTGCCCCTTCCCTTCTCACTCGTGAAGCGTCACTCTCACTGTTCGGCACCGCCGGACTCGTCGCCGATTCCTTGCCGTCGTCGTGCTTCGATGCATTGCTCGCTGCCTGCTTCGAAGCGCCGACATACGCTCGGACGCGATTCATAAATACGGCATAACTCGTCTTCTTTGAGATACGGGCAACGGCTATGGAAGGGCAGCGGGAAGAGCTGGTAAGTATGGCCTTCGGTTTGTAGATACTCAGGCAACGCACGTGCCTCTTGCCGAATCGCTGGTTCGCGCACTGCATCCGCTTCGCTCGCAAAGATCGGAAAACTCCGGCAGCAGGCGCCGCATTGGGTGCAATCGTATTCAGCTAGTGGTACACTCATCGTGTGATAGAGGCTTATGCTCACTGCTTCGTTTGCCAAGGGTGATCGTAGGTGTGAATAAAAAGAAGTTGGAAGTCGAAGCTGAGCCTGTCATGGCTCATGCATAATTTTATGACACAGACTTTACACATCATCACTGGTCCGACTGCAGTCGGCAAAACTGAGTATGCACTCTCTTACGCTGAGAAGCATAATGCCGAGATCGTGTCGTGCGACGCGTCACTGGTTTATCGAGGCATGGATATTGGCACCGCCAAGCCTTCGCCAGCAGAAATCGCCCGTGTGCCGCATCACTTGATCGATTTGAACGCGGTGGACCAGCCCTATCATATCGCTGCGTATGTGCGTGACTCTAAGGCGGCTGTGGCCGACATTTTTGCGCGTGGCAAGTCGGTCGTGGTGGCAGGGGGCAGCGGATTTTATTTGAAGAGCTTCTTCGCGCCGGTGATTGATATTGTCGTGGTTTCGGATGCGATTCGTGCCCGGGTGGCTGAGCTCTATGCGGCTGATGGTTTGGAGGGTTTGGTTGCAGATCTGCGCCAACGTAGCCCCGTGGGCATTGGTAATTTGGATGCGCTGAATCCACGCCGCGTGCTGCGCGCACTCGAGCGTTGCATTGCATCAGGTAAGTCGTTGCCGGATTTGCAAGCCGAGTTTGCCGCACGTCCTGAGCCATTCGCGGACTACGAGAAGCAGTATATTCTACTTGAGCGTGACCCCGAAAATCTACGCCAGCGCATTGTTCATCGCGTGGATCAAATGCTGCAGGCCGGACTCGTCGAGGAGGTCGAATGTCTGCGTGAGCTTGGTCTTGAAAAGAATCCGAGTGCCGTGGCGGCGATTGGATATCGCGAGACGCTTGAGTATTTAAAAGGTGCAATTCAGCTCAAGTCACTCGCTCCGTCGATCGTGCAAAACACCAATCACTTGGTTAAAAAGCAGGGCACCTGGTTTCGCACTCAGATCCGTAAGCCGGATCAGCTGATCACTTTCTAGTCTGGCTGGAAAAAGGAGGCTTTTCGCCGATTACTGGAAAAGGTGTCGGAATGCCCTGTGCTCTCTGTCACAAATACCAAGTTTTGTAGCGAGCGGGTTTACTTCGCGATTGTGTGTCGCTTTGAGTCGATCTCGGGAATCGCGATCCTAGGATGAGCCCAGTCACTACCGGCTGAACTGGTCTGCCGAACCATTCCGATGCACTCAAAAAAAGGCCCACCGGCAAACAGTTGAATGCTCGGCGGTGGGCCGTGTTGCTCTATTAAGAGTTTTTAATTATGGTTATGGCCTGCGTGTGGGTCGGCCGCTGCTGGTGTCGTTGCCGTAACTGTTGCTGGCTGTGGCTTGACGTATTCAATCGTGGCGCTGTCGCGAAGGCTTTGGATGTAGGCTTGTGCTGCTTCGCCCTTCGCGTTTTGAGTGAGGTAGTTGAGGATCTGATCCTTCGCTTCTGCGAACGCAGTGGTGCTTGGCTCTCCTGCTTCTTGGCGATCAGTCACTTTGATGATGTGGTAGCCAAAAGACGTCTCGACGACTTCACCAACTGCATCAACGTCCTGACTAAAGACGGCAGCTTCAAATTCTGGTACCATCTGGCCTTTCCCGAATTGTCCGAGTGAACCGCCTTGTGCGCCGCTAGGGCAACCTGAATGCGCTTTCGCGGCATCTTCGAAAGTGGTGGTCTCGGCGACGATGTCAGCGCGGATCGCTTCGAGTTGTGCCTTCTTGGCGGCTTTTGCTGCATCGTCCTCTCCTTGTTCGAACGAGAGCAGAATGTGGCTGGCAGATGCGTTCGCTGGGCTCGCTGGACTCTGGAAGTTCTGAGGGTTGCCATCGTAGAATGCTTGAGCATCCGCTTCGGTTGCTGCGGGTACATCTTTGGTTTGGCTTTCGAACAGTTGCCGAGCAGCCATGTCGGTCTTGATGTTTTCCTTGAGTGCTTCAAGAGTCATGCCTTGTGATGCGAGCGCGGCCTCAAAAGTCATTCCCTCAGGAATTGAGGTTTTGATTTGTGCGATGGTGCTCGCCACTTCTTCATCTGAAACGACGATGCCTGAGCCTGCGAGGGCGATGGAGATGAGTTTTTCAGTAATGGCATCCTCCTCTGCACTCTTGAGTGCCTGTGCTTTAATTTCGTCGGATATCGGTGCTCCCTGAGCTTGCGCCTGATACTGCTGAAGCATCATGTCGGCCATCTTTTGGAGATCCGCTTGGGTGATCACTTCGTCATTCACGCGGATGACGACTATTTCGTCCGTAGCGGGCGTTGCAGCGAGCTCGCTGACAGGTGCCGTTTCGATGTCTGCAGCAAATGCGCTTGCGGACAGTAGTAGAGCAGTTGTGGATAGTGCCTTGAAAGTCTTCATATAAATCAAATTATTAAACGAATGGTTGGTTTTATTTGTTAAAAGTAGCAGCGAGGATCAAAGAGAAATTGAGGAAGGCAAACGAAAAATATGGCTGGTGATGCCTTCGCCATGGTCGATTGATCGGAACTAGTTTGGTTGTCGTGGTCAGTTTAATTTGGCGTTGAGCAAGCCCAATTCATGCTATTTAATCGTGTGTTCGCTTACTGTTTGATCGCTTCGATGTTGATCGTGATGTCGACCTCTGTACCGACCGCGGGCTTGCCGCCAAGTATGCCCCATTCGGTGCGATCAATTTGTGTGGTGGCTTCCCAACCGGAAAGCTGTGCGCCCCTCATGCCTGGGCCGAAACCTAAGAGATCGACATTGAGTATTACTTCTTTGGTGGTTTCGAGCATAGTGAGATGGCCCGTTACTTTGAAGCTGTCCTTTTTGTCGGTCTTTGCCCAGTGGGTTGATTTGAAAGTAATCAGCGGGTGTTTCTCAGAAGCAAAGTAATCGTCCTCTTGTAGATGAGTGTCGCGCTTTTTATTAGCGGTGTTCACCGAGGGCACTGTGATAATCGCTTCGACGCTGCTATTGCTAAGGTCGTCACGATCGACGGTGAGTGTGCCTTCGAATTGATTGAATGAGCCGGTCGTTTTGGCAACGAAGTGTCGGATGCTGAATTTGACCGATGAGTGCGTCGGATCGATTTTGTAGATTTCGACTTCTGCAGCAGCGTAGAGGCTGCTAATTGCAAGCGCGAGAGTTAGGAATAGTGGTTTAGTCATAGTCGTAGTTTAGATGAAATCGGCAAGGTCCTCTTCGCTGCCTTGGGTGGTGAGAATAAAGATTTGTTCGCCTTCGGCCCATACTTTGAAGGCTTGTTGCTGAGCCTCAAAAACTTTGCTTTTCTGGCCTTGGCAAGGTGTGCAGTCGATGGGGACACGTGCCTTATCTACAGTAATCAAGTGATAGACTTGGCCGTTCTTGAAGCAAATCATGCTCAGCTTGGTGCCATCGTAGTCGAAGGTGACGCAACCGATGGTGGTAAGCTGTTTGAGTTGCTGTGGGATCTGTGCTGGGTTCGGCATCCCAGTGCTGGCCAGGTGACTTTGTAAATCGCCGACTTGTACGCCGCGTTTGTCGAATTTCGAGCCGTTGAATTCGCTGATTTGTTGAGCGAGGAATTCGATCATATTCGGTGCCCCTGCGGTGGCGATTATGGGCGAGGCACCTGCTGCAGATTGATCGTTGTTGGCCAGTTGCGTCGGCGCTTCGCTGCGAGACAGCATAAGCGCGACTCCGGCGACGGCAAAGATTGCGGCAATCCCCATCCATGCTCGGAGCCCAGCGCGCTGTTCGGAGCGATTCGTGGGCTGCGTAAAGCGGATGGGGTGGTGGTCTTGCTCGGCGTCTTCACCCTTGTTGCCGATTAATAGCTGCGATTGGACGGCGTTGGCACGCATGCCGGCCAAAATGGCGGCGTAGAGATCAGCGGGCGGTTCGACGCGGTTGAACTCCGCACTGATTTTGGTATCGAGCGCCTGCTGCTCTTCGAACCAGGCGCTCAGTTCGGCGTCTTGGTTGAGCAGCTCAAGTGCTTCGGCGATCAGTGGGTCGTTGCGGTCCTCGCTGTTTTCGGGACGACAGAGCTGGAGAATATATTGTGCTTCTTCGCGGTCCATAGCTTAAAGGGTGTTTGCCGAAGTTTCGGTCTCTTTACGTTTGAAGATCTCGCGGAGCTGCGCTTTGCCGCGAGAGAGGCGAGACATGATCGTGCCAATCGGCACATCAAGGATTTCGGCGATTTCTTTATAAGAAAGATCTTTGAGATAGAACAGGGCGACTGGCTCGCGGTAAACGGCATCGACTTCTTCGAGGGCTTCGATGGCGAGATGACCATCCATGCTGCGGCGCACGTGGGGCTCCACCGAGCCGCCGATATTTTCGAGTATTTTGGGCTCGTAGCTATCGATACAGGCGTCTTTACGACGGCGGCGCAGAAATTCGCGGTAAAGAGTGGTGAATAGCTAGGACTTAACCTTGGATTTGTCGCGCAGCGAATCACCTTTTTCAGCATATATAAAAAAGGCCTGTTGGGCTAAATCGCCCGCCTCATACTCGTTTTTGGCTAGACTGTAGCCGAAACGATAGAGCGGTTGGTAGTAGGCACTCACTATTTCTTCGAAGTTCAAATTGGATTCTGTGGTCATGTGAGTGGAATCGATGGTCGCTTATTCCGAGAAAAATGAAGCGCGTAAATTTGAGGGTCGTTGTCATTGCTATACAATGAGCATGGCGTCGCCATAACTGTAAAAGTTATAGTTATGCTCAATCGCCTCGGCATAAAGTGCCAATAACCATTCAATGCCCCGTTCGTCGCCGGGACTTAAAAATGCCGAAACGAGACAGAGCAGCGTCGATTTTGGTAGGTGGAAGTTGGTGATCAGCGCATCAACGGCCTCGAGCCGGGCGGGCGGGTAGATAAAGATATCGGCCTCGGCCTGCACCGATCCAGCTGGAGTCAGGCAAGTCTCGGGTGCGCTTTGGCTGCGCCGCATCGCATCTTCAATCGACCGCACCGAGGTGGTGCCTACCGCGACTCGTGGGCCAGGGCTGCTTTGCTGGAGCGATTCAAAGGCAGTGGCGGGAATCTCATACCATTCGTGGTGAATGTTGTGGTCGAGGATGTTATCGACCTGAATGGGGTGAAATGTGCCGATGCCGACTTGCAGGGTAAGGTCGTGAAATTGAGCGCCGCGAGCTTCGAGGCGGGCAATTAGATCGGGCGTAAAGTGCAGGCCGGCAGTCGGTGCGGCTACGGCGACGCGCTTGTCGTAATCGGCGTAGACGGTTTGGTAGCGCTCGTTGTCGTTGTCGCGGCGCGGGTCGTCGATCGTACGTTCGATATAAGGCGGCAGAGGCATAATGCCAAGCCGCTCGGAAAGGTCAGTCACAGACTCGTCGCGTGCGGGATAGAAGCGCACGCGGTAGTTGCCATTTTCGCCGGCGTTGAGCACTTCAGCGCGGTATTCGCCGTCGATGCCGAAGGTCCCACACTCCAGGGTTTTCTTGCCGGGACGCAAGAGACACCACCAGGTGAAGGCGTCCTCTGCCGGCTGCAGTAGCAGGCATTCGACTTTGCCGCCGCTAGGGCGCTGACCAAATATACGGGCCTTGAGCACTGCCGCGTTATTGCGAAAGAAGCGCGCGTTGGTGGGCAAATGATCGCCGATTTGAGCGAACGTCGTGTGTGTGATTTGGCGGGTCTTGCGGTCTACCACCATCAGCCGTGAGGCATCGCGCTGAGCGGCGGGTTCTTGTGCGATGCGTGCCATAGGGAGGTGGTAGTCAAATAGGGCGCTGTCCATTCAGAGGCTTTTAGACGGGGAATCCGCAAGTGTGAAGTGGGAAGTTGTATTTTTATGGAAACTGATTCAGCCAGGCCTCAAAAATATGGATGGGTACTTAGCTCGGGTGGTCACGATGCGCCTCTGCGCTTAGTCGATTTAATCCAGCGTGTTGGCGACTTGTGGCATTCTTTTAAGCCAGCGCACTCGCTTCTGAGCTAGCTAAGTAAAGAGCAACAGCGATTTTAATCAATCACCGCATATGTCCTTGCGACCGGATTTTTTAAAGCGCTATAATCCATAGTTCATTATCGCTCTATGTCTGCTCGTGCATCCAGTCGTGTTTATAATCTAGCCGCCCTTGAAGTGTGGTTCGAAAACGTGGCACTCGATTGGGAGACTTTTTTTTCTCAGGAGGCGCTACGTCGTGGACGCGAGATCTATCGAAAGGGGCAGGTTTCGGGAGTCGAGCTGGCGGACCAAGATGCAATTATTAATTGTGCCTTTACGCGTAAAGATACCTGCTATGTCGTGGTTGATTGGGGGCCTAAGGGGCCGATTGTGCGCTGTTCGACCGATGACGATGCGCTTGGCGATGCGGTCGCCGTCGGTGGGCTGTATGAAATTGAGGAGCTGATTGCGGACGAGATCGATCCGCTACCTTATGTGCCGGAATCGAAGCCCAGGCCCGAGGATGTCGCGATCTTGGAAGCGGCGCTGGCTAAGAAGCAGTTCTCTAGGGCTAACGCGGCGCAGCCTGAAGCGTCACCAGCCCGTCGCTTGACTCCGCGTTTAGAGGGGCTTAGCACTGGCCTGCGAATGACGGCGTATTGGGTGAATCCAGATCATTCGCGTGAGTCGGCGTTTGAGGCCGAGGGGACTAAGATGTCGAGTGCGGAGCGTGAGATCCTGGTGCGGTTGACCGCCTTGGCCAGGGAGGTTGGATTCACATTTCGGCGGGATTCGAATCACTTTTTAATGCATGATCCCGCGCGGATTGCGCCATTTTTCTCGCATACGCGCAAACGATGGGAGGATATCTTTGGCTATCTAGATCTTGATCTGGATGCGCAAAGTCTAGCAGAGGGCGTGAAGCAGGTGACGATTATTGGCCGCGTTGAATCGGCTGGTAAGGCTGATATGCGTGTCGATTGGCGTTTGAAGTTGGGTAAGCGTTGGCTTGATCCTGAAGATGCGGAGCGCTTGGCGAAGGCGGGGCGCGGCACGCATATTGTCAAGGGGCTTGGCTTGGTGCAGATTGCTGAGGAACAAACTGTGGCCCTGACTGAGTGGCGCGTGGCAGCGGCTTCCGGCTCGGAAGAAACACAAATTTGGCCGCGTTATATGGTGTTTTCGCTATTTGGCGAGCGTGGCGCGGAGCTCGACTTGGAGCAAGAGTTACAAGCCTGGCGGGCCACGTTGGAGCTAAAACAGGCTGAGATGGGGAAGCCGTTGGGGCCCGATCCTACTGAAGTGGCGTTGCCCAATTTCTTACGTCCGTATCAAGTACATGGTGTGCGCTGGATGGCAAATTTGCGGGCGCAAAACTGCCATGGTCTGCTCGCCGATGAGATGGGCTTGGGCAAGACGCTACAGGTTTTGACGTTGTTGAATGCTTATCCATTTGAGGGTAAGGATAGTTTAATCGTGTGCCCTGCGAGTGTGGTGCCAGTGTGGGAGAATGAGGTCAAGCAGTGGTACCCGCATATAGATGTAGCGGTGCTGCGTAGCGGCGAAACATTTGAGGTGCCGGGGGGGAGGGGGCCGAAGTTGTGGATCGCGAGTTATACGCAATTGCGCCGGCATAAGCATTTATTAGAGGGCACCGAATTTGGCTATGCGGTACTGGATGAGGCGCAGCAGATTAAGAATCCCGAAGCGAAGGTGACGCATGCTTGCTGTGCGATCCGTGCGGAGTGTCGGCTCGCGCTAACGGGTACGCCAATTGAGAATCGCTTGCTGGATGTGTGGACTTTGTTTCGCTTCATTATGCCAGGCTTGTTAGGCTCGCGTCGTCGGTTTGAGGATGCGGCCATTTCACCTGACATATCAGTGCGTAAGACGCTAGAGCAAACCCTGCGTAAACAAATCGCACCGTTCTTACTGCGCCGTAAGAAGGACAAGGTCGGCAAAGATTTACCGCCAAAAGTGGAGATGGATTTGATCTGCCCGATTACTGAGATGCAGGAGCGGGTCTATGAAGGCTTGCTTAATAAGGGGCGCGAGCAGATGGGCGATGACCTGCAGGTGGCGATGCAGTCGAATTCGATGAACTTTTTCACTTTGTTGACGCGCCTGAGGCAAGCCTGTTGCGATCCTGGCTTGATTCCAGATCTGGACATCGACCCAGTGCATAGTGGTAAGATCCAAATGCTGCTGACTAAGTTAGCTGAAGCGTTGACCGGAACAGGTGCTCGTAAGGTCGTGATCTTTAGTCAGTTCGTGCAGCTGCTTGAGCGGGTGAAGCCATTGATTCAACAGGAGTTTCCTGATGTGGATCTACTGGAGTTGACAGGGCAAACGAAGAATCGCGCGAAGCCGGTGGAGACTTTTCAGAAGAAGGAGGGGCCTGCGGTGATTCTTGTGAGTCTGCGAGCTGGTGGAACGGGGATTACTCTACACGCGGCGGATTATGTATTTTTACTGGATCCGTGGTGGAATCCTGCGGTTGAGAGTCAAGCAGTGGATCGCGTGCACCGTATCGGTCAGCGCAAGCGGGTGTTCGTCTATCGTATGATCACGCAGGGCACGATTGAAGAACGTATTCAGCATCTAAAGTCTGAGAAGCGCGAGCTGTTTGAAAGCACTTTGGGCAATCTCGGTAGTGCCAAAGATTTGCGTGAGCACTTTATCGATTTGGAGGAATTGGCGAAGTTGCTGCCGCCGGAGGGTTGAGAGCGGAGACCTGCCCCAAAGTCGTTAGTTTTTATGAGGGCGCGTCGCGCCTCTCATATATAGCCAGACCTACTGTTATGAGGTGAGTAACAAGTCTCGCTAATGGCTTACATAAAAAACGGCTGCCTCTAGAGGCAGCCGTTGTAAAGCGGTTAAGTGACTCTGAGAGGTCGCTTACTCAACGTTGGCGCCGACGACGGCTGCCATTTGCATCATATTGATCGTCTGGCCTTCCTTAATGTTGGTTAGGTCAGTCAACTTGCCAGATTTGCTGGTTGAGTTGGTGTGACGGAAAATAGTGAGTAATTTTGCATCGGTCACGATGTACTTGCCGGCATTTTCAGCTGCACCGTTTTCAGTCTTTGTTTGGAGACCATTTTTTTTGATGTAGTCCCAGAGTTTTTTAGTGATCTCTGTGCGTGGTAGCGCAGAAGCTCCCAAGAAGGCTGCGAGATCAGCTTTAAGTGTTACTGGTTTGTTCAGTCCTTTTAGTTCTTCAGCCATAATTTTGTGCTTTGTTGGTTAGTTTTTTTGTTGATGTGAAGTGTAACGATTTGATTAATCGAGCTTCGCTAAATGTTTAAGCGCGGCGACGTAACCGTCGAATCCAAGGCCGGAGATGACGCCGATACAGGCTTCCGCGGTCATTGAATGCTGTCGGATTGCTTCGCGATTGTAAATATTACTGAGGTGCACTTCGACCGCAGGTAGCTCGCTGCCTGCAAGTGCATCGCGCAAGGCCAGGCTGGTGTGAGTGAATGCACCCGGATTGATGATCAGGCCGAACACTTCTGAATCCGCAAATTCGCCGATTTTATCGATGATGAAACCCTCGTGGTTTGATTGGTAAAATTGCACTTCGACCTGTAACTCAGCCGCCGTTTCAGTGATGAGGTTTTCAAGATCGGTGAGTGTTTGATCACCATAGATGGATGGCTCGCGCTTGCCGAGGCGATCCAAATTAGGACCGTTGATGATGACGATACGTTTCATTAATTAATAGAAGTTATTGGCATGAGATAGCAGTTATGAGGGCTTTGCAATCTACATTAAAGCAAACAAGGCGTTTTGATAAAGGTCCATTCGATGCCGAATTGCTCTGCGACTTCTTGAGCAAGCGCTTGAACTCCAAATACTTCTGTGGCGTAGTGGCCGCAGGGGTAAAGATTAAGCCCGAGCTCTTGCGCCATATTAAAGTGGTGCTGTCGCAGTTCACCGGTAATGAGGGTGTCGATTTGATTGGCTTGGAGTTGATCAACGGCGCTTTGCCCACTGCCAGTAAGGATTGCGATGCGTTGGGGCTGTTCGCTGCCGTATTCGATAGCTTGATAAGTGCCGGGGAATAGAGCTTTGAGCTTGCTGGCGAGCTCAGGTCGCCCCCCCTCGAGACCTGCAGTGATGGTGGCGATGTCGTTGCCTTCGTAGGGGACGAATCCGCCAGTTTTGGTGAGTCCGAGGGCCTTGGCGAGCAGGGCGTTGTTGCCAATTTCGGGGTGGCAGTCGAGTGGGAGGTGCGCGCCATAGACTGCCAGATTGCCGTCGAGAGCGGTTTTTACTTTCTTATAGCTGCTGCCGGTGAGTGGAATCGGTGCGGTCCAGTAGAGCCCGTGGTGGCAGATCAGGAAGTCGACCTCAGCGGCGATGGCTTGCTCAAAGGGGATTTGGCCGGCGTCCACTGCGGCGCCGATTTTGTTAACTACGCCGTTGTTTTCGATTTGGAGGCCGTTGTGAGCACCGGGGAAGTCTTTGACTTCGGCCTGGCGGGTGCGTGTATCACAGAAGGCGACGATCTCGGATAGCGTAGGCATTAACTAACGCTAGCGTTAAAGTGGCGGGTGGAAAGTGGAAAGTTAAATTTGGAAGATTATTTTGGCTTCTCATTTTGGCAGCGATCTTCTAATTCCTCTTCCATGCCAGATTATGAAGCACGGTTCGGCGCGATTGGGCGCTTGTATGGAGTCGATGGGTTGAAGCGCCTTTCGCAGGCGCATGTCTGCGTGATCGGCTTGGGCGGGGTCGGCTCGTGGGCGGTGGAGGCCTTGGCGCGCACCGGGATTGGCAAGTTGACGCTGGTGGATATGGACGAGGTCTGCCTGAGCAATGTGAATCGCCAGCTGCATGCCTTGGATGGGACGATTGGACGCTCAAAAGCGGTATTACTGGCCGAGCGTGTGGCGAAGATCTCGCCGCGTTGCGTGGTGACGGTCGAGGAATGTTTTTTGACGGAGTCCTCGATGGGCCGTTTATTGGCACCGACCTTCGACTACATTATCGATGCGATCGATGCCACGAAGTATAAATGCCTATTGATTGCGGAGGCGCGTAAGCGTGGTTTGAAGCTGATTACCTGTGGGGGTGCGGGTGGACGTATCGATCCGTCGCGGGTGCAGGTCGCTGATTTGGCCCGCTCGATTAATGACCCGTTGCTGCTGCAAGTGCGTAAGACGCTGCGTCGCGATTTCGGCTTTCCGATGTTTAAGCGGCAGAAGTTTAAGATCGATTGTGTGTTTACTGATGAGTTACCTTTATTTCCGAAGGAGGATGGTTCTGTGTCTTGTGAGCGTGAGACCGGCGCGGATTATCGCTTGAATTGCGATCAAGGCTTTGGCTCAGCAACCTATTTGACCGGAACATTCGGGTTTTTTCTCGCCGCTGAGGTGGTGAAGCGGATCGCGATAGGTAACAGCTCGCCCACATCTGAGTAAAACGCCGCTACCACTTTAAATCGATATTGTTTTGTTCTCTCGGATACTGGCACGGACTTTCTTTAGCAGCTCCTTGGGCATCTTGTCTTTACTGATGCGGAAATTGGTTTGTCGTGTCTGGATGTGATAGCCGAGGTGATCGACTTTGAGCTTCTGCATATCAGACCATTGCAACAGGATCGGAGGTTTGGGTGTTTTGCGCAGTGTGACGCCGATTTCGTCCCAGGTGATTTGTAGTCGTCCGATTGAGTTGAGCGTGACGCCGATGGCACAGGCGACGAAAAATACGATACCTGCAGCCATTAGATAGTTCTGCTGTCGAACGGCGCTGATACTCATCATGACACCGAGGGCGGCATAAATAAGTGCTTTAATTTTTTTCATTGGAGCGAGTCTGCTAGTAAATACATGCGTTTGGTCTGCTTAGGCGGTGAAACGCGTTTTATCGATCGCCTTCATGTAGGCCTCCTCTTTGGTGATCAGACCTGCTTCCAGTAATTTGCTGAGTGAGGCATCCATCGAGATCATGCCTTGGTCTCGGTTTTGGTCGATGATGTTGCGAATATTGGAAAGCGAATGTGTGCGAATGCAATTTGGTAGTGCACCATGAGTGAGCAGGATTTCATGCACGGCGATACGACCGCCGTCTTTCTTCTGGCATAATAGTTGTGAGACGATCCCGCAAAGGGACTCAGCTAGCATGATGCGGATTTGATTTTGCTCGTCGGCAGGGAAAGCATCAATGATACGATCTACCGTCTTGGTGGCATTGTTGGTATGCAGTGTGGCAAAAACCAGCATGCCCATTGCTGCGCAATTGAGTGCCAGGCGAATGGTTTCCATATCGCGCATTTCGCCAATCAAAATGACATCGGGGTCGGCGCGCATCGCACCCTTGAGTCCGGCGCTGAAAGAGCGCGTGTGCTCGCCCACTTCACGATGAATAATAGTACTGTTTTTATCGTCATGAGTAAATTCGACCGGGTCTTCGAGCGTGATAATTTGCTTCTGAGAGGTTTCGTTGATGTGGTTGATGATGGCCGCGAGCGTCGTTGATTTGCCACTGCCGGTAGGGCCCGTAACGAGCACCAAGCCGTTTTGGTAAGAGGCGATCGCCTTCAATGCGACGGGTAAGTCGAGCTCGTCGATGCTGGCAATTCGCGACGGAATCTGGCGCAGGACGGAGGCCATGCCCCAGCTGTTTTTAAACAGGTTCATTCGGAAGCGCGCTTTTCCTGGGATCTCATGCGCTAGGTCAACATCGCCCGTTTGCGTGAAGGTCTCCCAGCGGTGAGCCGGAGTGACTTCTTTGAGTAGCGCTTCCATTTCGCGTGCGCCGATCGGTTGCTCGTTGAGCAGATGGATGACGCCATCGATTCGCGTCTTTGGCGGCGAGTCGACGGCGAGGTGGAGGTCGGAGCCTCCTTTAATGAGCATGTCAGTTAGCAGTGTATCCAGTTCGTTCATCAATCAAATTCTCTTTTTCGGGGAGGGGGTGGCTAGGCGTTACTTTCCGCATTAAACATATTCTCAGCGGCGACTTCGGCAGTGATCTTGCCTTGGTCGAGCAGTGCTTGCACGGAATCGTTCATGGTGAGCATGCCGAGTTGCTTGCCGGATTGCATGGCATTTTCTAGGCCGGTCTCTTTCGCATCGCGAATGATGTTGGCCACCGCGGTGGTGTTGACGAGCAGTTCGCAGGCGAGCACGACTTCTTCATCCACGCTGGGAATGAGGCGCTGACAGACGATGCCACGCAGGGAACCGGCAGTCATTGCACGGATTTGGTTTTGCTGGCTGGGTGGAAATACGTCGAGCATCCGGTTCAATGTGGATGCGGCATCGCGGGTGTGCATGGTCGCAATCACGAGGTGGCCTGTTTCTGCAGCAGTGACTGCCATCTCGATTGTTTCTAGGTCACGCATTTCACCAATGACGATAATGTCAGGATCTTCGCGCAGGGCGGATTTCAAGGCGGACTTAAAGGACTCGGTATGTTTGCCGACTTGCCGCTGAGTGACGATGCTGTTGACTGAATGCTGCATCACTTCGATGGGATCTTCCACGGTGATGATGTGATCCTTGCGCGTTTGGTTCAGTTCGTTGACGAGGCTGGCAAGTGTGGTGGTTTTGCCGCTGCCGACCGGGCCAGTTACCAGGATAATGCCATTGTGGTAATTAAGTAGTTTGCGAATGTTGTCTGCATTCGGAAATCCGAGCTCCTCCAGGCTCATTAAGTGATCCGCCACGATTCGATAGACGCCAGAGATGCCTTTCTTTTGCTCCATCAAGTTGGCGCGGAAACGCATTTTAAAGCCCGCAGTTTGCGCATCGATAGTCAAGGCATAGTCCAAGTCCCAATCAGTTTCGAATCGCTGCTGCTGCTCAGGAGTGAGGGGTAGGTAGTTGATTCGTCTGGCCAGGGCATCTGTGAGTGGTGCATTGCTGAGGTAGACGATGCGCCGATGGTGACGTATCCGTGGGCGGGCACCTCCGGTAAGGTGCAGGTCGCTCGCGCCTATTTTTTGACATTGGGTGAAGAGACTGCGAATGGCTGCTCGGAGCTCATCGTCGTTCAGCTGATTGAAGGTCGAGAAGTCGGGGAACCCTGCGACATTACTTTGGGTGCCTGCGGACGATAGTCCAGGCAGCACCGGCAGTTCAAAGCCGTCCTGCGTATTTTTAATCGAGGCCTCGATGGCACTGTCAAGAAAGGCGGTGTCAGCAATCCAACCAGAGTTTGCCAGTAGTTTGGCACAGGCATGCACGTCTGTGCTGGGGGCAAGGTTAGATACCATGCCAAGAACTTGGCCCTCGGTGAGTAGTTGATTTTCTAGGCAGAAATGGAGGAGCCAGTGGATTTCCGGACGCATATATGTGGGAGGATGTTTTGGGGAAGTTGAGGTCTTTTTTATTTATAAAGAATGCGGGGAGAATCAACCACCTTATTAAACAATGAGGGACGGATGGGGGGGGGGCTGTATTTACCTGTGATAATGGAGCGTGAGCGACTCGCCCACATCGTATGTATGGCCGTGAGCGGGTCGCGCACACTCCTTTGGTTCTAATTTTTAGCGTGGCGCAGCGGTGCGATGGCCGCTGTGTTGTGTTTGAAAACCGCTGATCATGCCTAGTCATAAACCAAATACACCGCCGCCGGGTTTGTTACACCCGCGCAACCCGCATCAGGGGCGTTATGACTTCACCGCCTTGTGTGAGGTGTGTGCGGAACTGAACTCCTATGTGCGCCTAAACCCTTCAGGCGAGCCGACCATCGAATTTTCTGATCCCGCCGCGGTGCGATGTTTGAATCAAGCACTGCTAGCGCACACCTACCAGATTAAGCATTGGATGATACCTGCGGGCTATTTGTGTCCGCCCATTCCGGGGCGGGCGGATTATATTCATTATGTGGCAGATCTTTTGGCAGGGGCAGGTAAGGTGCCAACGGGCAAGCAGGTGCGTGTGCTCGATATTGGCACGGGTGCGAATTGTATCTATCCTATTATCGGTAGTCAGAGCTATGGCTGGAAATTTGTCGCAACCGATATCGATCCAGTCTCGGTGAAGACCGCATGTTTGATTGTCGAATCGAATCCATGCTTGAGAAAATTGGTGAAGGTGGTCCAACAAAAGGTACGCAATTCGATTTTTAAAGGCATCATTCGCACGGGTGATTATTTCGACCTGACGCTGTGTAATCCACCCTTTCATGTTTCGATGGAAGCCGCACAGGCGGGCACTCAACGAAAACAGAAGAACTTAACTAAGGGGCGTTCTGCGAATGGCCCAGCCAAGTTAAATTTCGGCGGGCAGCAGGCCGAGCTCTGGTGCCGCGGTGGCGAAGTGGTGTTTATTACGCAGATGATTCGTGAGAGCGTAGAGTTCGCGCCACAAGTCGGCTGGTTCACTAGTCTAGTCTCAAAGCGGGAGCACTTGCGCGTGTTGAAGCAAGTTCTCAGCCAGTGCGGTGCCAAGCAAGTCGAGGTGATCCCAATGCGCCAAGGCCAGAAAGTCAGCCGACTCCTCGCGTGGCGTTTTAAGAGCGGAGATACGGAGCAATAGGGGAAGCGTGATCAGACTTCCTAGCTATTCTGTGAAGCTCACAATTAGGAATGCCTGTGCCACCAATGATCGCCCACAAAAAAACCGCCGAATATATTCGGCGGCAGTTGTTTTTGAAATGTCAGTTATCTAAGTCGTTCGACCGAGTGTGCTGGATTTACGCTTTCGCTTTTTGGTAGTTCGCTTCGGCGGCGTCCCAATCGACGACATCCCAGAATGCAGCGATGTAGCTTGGGCGCATATTTTGATACTTCAGGTAGTAAGCGTGCTCCCATACGTCGAGCGCGATCACTGGCTTACCTTCAACATCAGCGACACCCGTCATGCAGGGGCTGTCTTGATTCGGAGTCGAAGTCACCGCGAGGCTGCCGTCTGCTTTCACGACGAGCCAAGCCCAACCGCTGCCGAAACGAGTCGCGCCTGCTTTGGCAAAGGCGGCCTTAAATGCGTCAAACCCACCGAGCTCAGCGTCGATTGCTGCTGCGAGTTCACCCTTAGGAGCGCCGCCGCCAGTTGGACTGAGTACCTTCCAGAAGAAGCTATGGTTGGCGTGGCCACCACCGTTGTTGCGAACTGCGCCGCGGATAGTTTCGGGCAGTACAGCAAGATCTGCAATGAGTTCGCAGGCAGATTTTCCTTCAAATTCAGTGCCAGCGAGCGCTGCATTTACATTTGTGATGTATGCATTGTGGTGCTTGCTGTGGTGGATTTCCATCGTGCGTGCATCAATATGTGGTTCGAGCGCATCGTATGCGTAGTCAAGTGCTGGTAGTTCGTAAGCCATGGTATGTATTGTTTTCTATTCTGGTTAATGGAGAGAGTGGTAAAAGTTGCGAGAATCTTAGAGCGCTGTCAAACGACAGCTGTGTTTGCTGTGCCCTTTTTTTAGTTTTGAAGCGGCTTCCAGTCGTTTGTTCTAACGGATGAAAAGCTGCAAGATTCGGTTGCGACTGTGCGGGTCACTGACTCGCGCCTGCGGGCGGTGGCGTGTTGTCTTTCAGCGCGTTCGCTTTTTTAGCACTATTAGCGAGACGTTTTTTTTCGAAGAAGGCTTTCAAAATGTCGTGGTTCAACTCTTGCAGGATGCCGCTGACGGACTCGAAGTTGTGATTGCTATCGGGGAGAGCACCGAGGTCGAGCGCGCCGCCAACGCAGCCCATGCGCAAATCAGGGAGGCCGTAATACACCTTGCCAATGCGCGCAATGACCAGTGCTCCAGAGCACATCGGGCAGGGCTCTTTAGTGACATACAGCGTGCACTCATTGAGCCGCCAATCACCAATAAAGCTCGCCGCTTGCGAGATCGCAAGAATCTCCGCGTGGGCGGTGGGGTCGTTGCTCGAGCGGGACTGATTATGCGCAGACGCGATGATCTGCCCCTTGTATTCGATGACTGCGCCGATCGGCACCTCGTCCTTGTTCCATGCTTCGATTGCTTCATTATAGGCGTGGGTCATGAAGTAGTCGGCATCGCGGTTCAGCGCCGAGGGGTAGATTTTTTCGAATGGGCACTCTGCTTGCATGGTCTGGAGGTGTTAAAATTGCCGGAGCGCGCGTCGATGGTCTGTAGGGCCTGCTGAGCTGGCCTCAACGAATGATGTAAGCTGGATGCCTGACGGGGCAAGTGAAAGAAGGAAGTATAAGGAATGCAGTTGTGGCGGTTAGCCAGACTTACTTTTTACCGTGAGCGCTTCAGGGAAAATGACCACCAAAATAACTTGTAACAATGAGGGGCTTAATGCTCGAGTCATACTCGATCGTAGCGAAATCAGAGTAAAGAGCGCCGTAGTCTTTAAGCTTTGGCGCTTTTACCCTTCTTTCTGATTCTTTTGAGCTGTCCGCTGCGAAGCGGGATAGGATTGTATAATTTGCGATGCCAAAGGAGTCTGCAAAACGGTGTTATTACAGATGCGAAAAAAATGATCCTCTTGCATGTGTGACTGGACTTTTTGTCTAGAGAGAGTCCTTGACTTTCGGTCTCAATCCGCTTCCCTCCCGAGTTATTATTTATCATTTATGGCTAACTCACAAAGCGAAGATTACGTAGAAGTCGAAGGCAAAATCGTTGCTGTCTTACCTGGCACCATGTTCCGTGTTGAGCTTGCGAACAAGCATCTGGTGCTCGCACATATCTCGGGTAAATTGCGTAAGCACTTCATTAAAATCACCACTGGTGATACAGTGAAGATGGAAATGAGCCCCTACGACCTAGATAAGGCTCGTATCGTTTACCGCCTGCGTAATGCGCACGTGCAGCGGAATGCACCAAGGCGTAGTTTCGGTCCACGTCGCCGATAGTCCTTCTGTCCACTTGATTTCGAAAAGCACCGCGTGGCGGTGTTTTTTTGTGCCTGAGTGTCAGTCTCTCGGTCACAACTATTATGAATGATGGGCTTTAAAGGTCTGATTTCCGGCGCCTTCCCTATGAATGTGCGATCAATGCTTGCCTCGTTATGTATTCGGGATGTGCTAGAAGGCTCATCCATTTAATCTCTTACTTACCAATTATGAGCAGCAAACTATTTAACTCTATTATCGAAACGGTCGGCAATACGCCACTGGTTAAAATCAACAACACTGCTGCGGGTGTGAACGCAGATATCTACTTGAAGTGTGAATTCTTCAACCCACTTGCCAGCGTCAAAGATCGTATTGGTAAAGCGATGATCGAAGCAGGCGAGCGCGATGGTAAGATCGGCCCAGATAGCATCATCATCGAGCCGACTTCGGGTAACACTGGTATCGCACTGGCATTTGTTTGTGCGGCCAAGGGTTACAAGTTGATCCTGACCATGCCTGAGACGATGTCGGTCGAGCGCCGCGTATTGTTGCGCATGCTCGGTGCGGAGATCGTGCTGACGCCTGGACCAAAGGGCATGGGCGGTGCCATCGCACGCGCTGGTGAGCTAGTCGAGGAATACGGCGAAAAGGCCTACATGCCGCAACAATTTGAGAATCCTGCCAATCCTGCAGCGCATCGCCTGACGACTGCGGAAGAAATCTGGGAGGCAACTGACGGTAAGATCGATGCATTTGTCGCTGGCGTCGGCACTGGTGGTACGATCACTGGTGTCTCTGAAGTGATCAAGTCGCGCAAGGATCTCTACACGGTCGCTGTTGAGCCTGAAGCGAGTCCAGTTCTCTCTGGTGGTGGACCCGGTCCACACAAGATCCAAGGCATTGGCGCAGGCTTCATCCCGAAGAATTGTAATGTCGATATCATCGACGACGTGATCAAGGTCTCCAATGAAGATGCATTTGCCACGGCGCAAGCACTGGCAGAGCAGGACGGCATCCTCGGCGGTATCTCCACGGGAGCCAATGTGTGGGCTGCGATGGAGCTTGCTAAGCGTCCTGAGATGGCCGGCAAAACAATCGTGACCATCGGCTGTAGCTTTGGTGAACGCTACCTAAGCACCCCGCTGGCTGAAAAGGCTCGCGCAGAGATGATGACTGCGACCGCTAGCTAAGCACTCTGCTTAATCAATTTAAACAAAAGCCCCGATCAGCAATGGTCGGGGCTTTTTCTGGCTTCATTATCACAGTGCAATGCGAGCAGGCTGCTACTCTCGCCTTCGAGCTACAATTCAAAGCCAACCTTGGCGATGCAGACGACGAATTCGCCTTTTTGGCTACCCTTGGCAACGCGGTCGCGCACCTCGCCGGCTGGCCCAGTATGCACGGTCTCGTGGAGTTTAGTCAGCTCGCGGCAGACACTGATGCAGCGGTCGGGGCCAAGGATCGCCACTAGGTCGTTGAGGAACTTGCCAATGCGATGGCAGGATTCGTAGATGATGACGGTGTATTCGGAGTCTTGCTGTGCTTCAAAGAAGCGTTTGCGCGCGGCGCTCTTGGGGGCAAGGAAGCCGACGTAGAGGAAGGCATCGCTCGGCAGCCCCGAGAGTGACAGGGCGGTGATCACGGCGCTGACGCCAGGCGCGGTAGTGACTTTGAGCCCGCGCTTGCGACACTCGCGCACGAGACGAAATCCGGGGTCGCTGATGGCCGGTGTGCCCGCGTCGGCGATCAGTGCGATATTTTCGCCCGTTTTGATACGGTCGGCGAGCTCGCTCGCCATGTAGTTCTCGTTTTGTTCGCGGTAGGAGATCAGTTTACCGCTGTTCGCGATGTTGAGTTTGCTGAGCAGCTTGCCAGTGACACGGGTGTCTTCGCAGGCAATGTGAGTGGCGGTTGTAAGCACTTCGATGGCACGTGGAGTGATGTCGGATAGATTTCCGATGGGTGCGGCGACGAGAGTGAGGGTTCCAAAGTCAGACATATCGTTGGCAACTGTAAGTAGGATGGTGGGAATGTCACAAAAAAAGCGCCTTCATGTTGTTCACGAAGGCGCTGGTTTTTTTAAAGTACTGTGTGCGTTGTTTGCTTGGCTCTAGCGGCCGAACCCCGGGACGCCACCTTCCCAGTCTGCTGGGCGAGACCAAGGCAATTCCTGATCGTCGGGATTAGTGTCGAAGCAGCCACTGGTGGCTAGCAAGCACCCTGAAAGTGCAAAGATTAGAAGTAGGCGAGTGATCATAATGTATGCGCGAGGTTTTAGAGGATTAGTGCATTACCTTGATGGTATCGCCTTTGGAAAGTCCGCGAAGGCGTGTGCCTGGTAGGATGTTGGCCACTGCGAGCTGCTCGGTAACTTGAATGATTCGAATTTTACCCAGTGCTTTAAACCCCTTTATCAACGTGATATCCGAACCGACCGACAGGCCGAGCTCTGGAGACGCATTGAGAATAATGATGCCATCAGGTGTGCTGATCGAGGCGATCGTGGTTGTGGCGCCGATGGATGCGGGTAGCACGGCTGCCGCGCTGTTTGGTGTGAAGCTGCTCTGGTAGCCCTTTGGGCGTGTACTGCTTACTGCTTTGGCCTTGGGATTTGTGCTCTGTTGGAGTGATTTGGCAGCCAAGGCGTCTTGTTTGAGCGTGTCGTTGGCTTTCGCGAGTTCTTCGATGCGCTGATTGAGTTGAGAGAGCTCTGCTTCCTTGCTGGCTGAGGCTAAGTCATCTTCGGTCTTGATCAGATTGGTACGTAGCCGAGCTGCGGCATTTTCTAACTCAGAAATTGTGCTTTTCGTCTCTTTGAGTTGCTGTTGCGTACGGGTGACTTGCTGCTTGGCGGTATACATCTCGGAGCGGATTGACTCGAGCTTACTTTTGGTATCGGCAAGTGACTTGCGCTCGGTTGCGAGCTGCGTGCCTAGCGAGGTGATCTTGCTATTCGCAGTTTCCAGCTCGCTTTGAGTCGCTTGAGTCACTGCTTGTGCTTGTTCGAGGGATGTTTGCTTCTCTGCAAGTTTTCCCTTCGAGATAAAGAACAAAGCGACTGCGGCGGCTGATGCGGAAATCGCTACAATTCGAAGGATTAGTGATAGATTTTTCATTTATGGTGTTGAGGTCTTTTCGATGCAAGCGGCTAGGTTGCGAAAAATGCTGTTTCGTGAATCGGGTTTTTAGTGTTTGCGCTGATGCCACGGTGGTTTGCTGCCAATCGAAGCAATAATTTAAAAATCAATTCGCTTTGTGGTTCAAGACCCAACTTGGCCGCGATCGCATCTGCAGTTTGCGCGTTGTTGCCGTTGGCGTTGATCTCAGCGACGATTTTTTGCTCGATTTCCAAGACCGTGGCTGCGGCTGCCTTACCTGCTTCAACGCCTGGTTGGTGGTAGGCGTTGATGTTGACGAGGCTCGCGTACAGGCCAACGGCGCGTTCGAAGAGCGCAATGAGCTGGCCAACTGCTTCGGGTGTGACCTCTGTGATGGTGATGGTGATCGATTGGCGACCGTTATCATAGAGAGCATCACGGGTACCGAGGAAGAAGCCTTGCAGGAAATCGCCGCTCGTAAAGCCGTCTTCGACTTCGATCGATTCGCCTTCGCGATCCTTGAGCACTTCGATGAAGGTGGCGAAGAAGTTGTGTACACCTTCGCGGAGTTGCTGCACGTAAGCGTGTTGGTCAGTAGAACCTTTGTTACCATAAACGGCGATGCCTTGGTGCACGACCTTGCCATCGAGATCTTTTTCTTTTCCGAGCGATTCCATGACGAGCTGCTGCAAGTATTTGGAGAAAAGCATGAGGCGATCCTTGTAAGGCAGTACGACCATGTCCTTCGCGCCCTTGCCGTCGGTCGCAAAATACCACATTAACGCGAGTAAGGCTGCTGGGTTTTTAGTGGTATCGTTTGAACGTGTGGCGATATCCATCGCTTTCGCGCCAGCCAGCATACGGTCGATATCGAGGCCTTGTATGGCAGCAGGGAAGAGGCCCACGGCAGCGAGCTCGGAGGTGCGCCCGCCGACCCAGTCCCACATCGGCAGGAAGTCGAGCCAGTTGTTTTCGTTTGATATTTGGTGGAGTTTACTGCCTTTGCCAGTGATGGCGATGGCGTGCTTGGCAAAGCTGAGGCCGGCTGCCCGGTAGGCGGTTTCGGCCTCGAGCATGCCGTTGCGTGTCTCGGGCGTGCCGCCAGACTTGGAGATGACCACGGCGAGTGTTTCCCCGAGTTGGCCGTCGAGTGCATCCAGTGTGCGGTCGAGTCCGTCGGGGTCAGTGTTGTCAAAAAAGAACAGCTTGATTTTGTCGGTCTTCGGGCCACCGAGCGCGTCGGCGACAAATTGCGGGCCGAGAGCCGAACCGCCGATGCCGATTACGAGGAGATTTTTGAAGGCGCCGTTGGCTCCCTTAAGTACACCGTTATGTACGTTAGAGGCAATCAGTTTGATTTTGTCGAGGCAGGCTTCTATCTCAGCGCTGATCTCGGCGTTAGGTGCTAGTGCGGCATGCCGCAACCAGTAGTGGCCAACCATGCGGCCTTCGTCTGGGTTTGAAATCGCACCCGCTTCAAGCGCTTGCATTGCGCTGAATGCGACCTGCATGCGTGGCTCCATTTCCGATAGGAAAGTATCACCGAAATCGATCCGGCTGGTGTCGATCGCGAAGTCGAGCTCGTTAATATGCAGATAGTGTTGTTTGAATCGTTCCCAAGACATGATGTGTGCGTAAATTAAGAATTAAAAGTTGGCTGGTATTCAGTTGTCTGGTTTTCGGTTGAACTGACAACTGAAAAACTGGAAACTGAAGCACTTGATGGGCAAGTTATTATAGATTTTTGTCAGTGACGGCACCTTCTGAGGCGGTCGCGACGGTGGCAGCGTATTTACCGAGCACTCCGCGTTTGGATCCTGCACCAGTTGGCTTGAAGGCAGCCATGCGCGCATCGTATTCGGCGTCGTCGATGAGTAGGCTGATGGTGTTTTTGATCGCGTCGATTTCGATTTGGTCGCCGCTATTGACGATGCCGATTGGGCCGCCCTTGGCTGCTTCCGGTGTAATATGGCCGACGTCGAATCCGTGACTACCGCCGGAGAAGCGTCCATCAGTAATGAGCGCGACTTCTTTAATCAAGCCACGCCCAGCAACGGCGCTGGTGGGTGAGAGCATTTCGCGCATACCCGGGCCGCCAACCGGGCCTTCGTTACGAATGACAACCACGTCGCCAGCGACGACGTCGCCGCGAAGGATGCCGACCAGTGCGCTTTCTTCGCCTTCGTAAACCTTCGCTGTGCCTTTAAAATAAAGACCTTCCTTGCCAGTGATCTTACCAACGGCACCGCCAGGCGCGAGGTTGCCACGTAGGATGCGGAGGTGAGTGGATTCTTTAATTGGCTGATCCCATGGGCGGATGATGTCCTGCTCGTCTGGATATGATGCGTACGGCTGTTCGTCTTTAAGCGAATCGGCCATCGTTTCGCCGGTGACCGTAAGGCAGTCGCCGTGCAGTAGACCGCGATCGAGTAGCATCTTCATCATTGGACGGATGCCGCCGATACGAATGAGGTGACTCATGTTGTATTTGCCGAATGGCTTCAAGTCCGCGAGAAGCGGGATGCGTTCGCCAATTTCCTTGAAGTCGTCGATGCTGAGTGGGACATCGGCGGAGTGTGCGATGGCGAGGAGGTGCAGGATCAAGTTGGTCGAACCGCCGAGCGCAAGGCAGGTGGTGATCGCATTTTCAAAGGCCTTACGCGTCATGATGTCGCGTGGCTTAAGGTCGAGCTCTAGGAGTTTGAGTACGGCTGCGCCGGCATTCTCGCAGTCTTTGCGCTTGGGTTCACCGACTGCGACTTGAGCACTGCTGCCGGGTAGGCTCATGCCGAGCGCTTCGATTGCGCTGGCCATGGTATTGGCAGTATACATGCCGCCACAAGATCCGGCACCTGGGATTGCATATTTTTCGACTTCTTTAAGCTCTTCATCCGTCAGCTCACCTTTGGCATGCTTGCCGACTGCTTCAAAAACGGAGACGATGTCCATCGGGTTACGCTCTTCTTCGTCGTGCGGCATCAAGCCGGGAAGAATGGTGCCGCCGTAAACAAACACAGCTGGGCGGTTGAGGCGGGCGAGTGCGATCATGCAACCGGGCATGTTCTTATCGCAGCCACCGATCGCGACGAGACCGTCAAAACCTTCTGCCGCGACCACTGTTTCGATCGAATCGGCAATCACATCGCGCGAGACCAGGCTGTAGCGCATCCCTTTAGTGCCCATACTGATGCCGTCAGAAACGGTGATGGTGCTAAAGTTCACCGCTTTGCCGCCAGCATTATTGACACCGATGGTGGCGTGTGTGGCGAGGTCGCCCAAATGCATGTTACAGGGAGTCAGATCACTCGGAGAGCCGGCCACGCCAATCTGTGGCTTTTTGAAATCGGCATCTTCGAAGCCAACTGCACGAAGCATCGAGCGGGCAGGGGCGCGGTCGTCGCCATCGACCACAATAGAGGAGTGTTGACGTGTGTTTTTGCTAGCCATGATGAAAAATTAGATAAATTAAATAGTCAGGAAATAGGATTCTCGTTGCAGAAATGCGGAGATATCAATGAATAGCGGGAACCTCGACAACCTCCTTTTTACTCTTCTAGACCTTAATTCTGCATTTTACTGCCACCTATGACTATGGAATTTGATCTCAATAAGACGCTCGAAGCCTTGTTACTCTCGACTGCGGAGCCGATTCGCTTGAAGGATTTAATGAAGATTTTTGCGCGCTACTACTCCGAATTAGAGGAAGCCGCCGAGGCCGAAAAGCTGGCAGGAGAAGGCGAAGAGGTTGCTGAACCCATTTCGCCCCGCGTTACGCCGGTGCAAATTCAAGAGGCGCTCTCCAGATTGATGGATGCCGCCGAGGTCGAGGATAAGGCGTATCGCCTGATCGAGGGGCCGAATGGTTTTCAAATCGTCACTGCGCCGCAGTTTGCAGAATTCGTGCGTTTGCTGCGTGGTGAGCCGCGCCCGATGAAGCTCAGTCCTGCCGCGCTGGAGACCATGTCAATCGTCGCCTACCGTCAGCCCGTCACGCGAGCCGAGATGGAGGCGATTCGCGGGGTGTCGGTGGATGGCCCGCTGAACCGCTTAATTGAGCTGGAGTTGGTGCATGTCACGGGTCGCGCTGAATTGCCGGGCCGCCCGATTCAATATGGCACCACCGAGAAATTTTTAGAGTTCACCGGCATCAAGGAGCTCGATGAGTTGCCCGCTTCGGACGTTCTGAGTAATCATCAGATTGACGATTGGATGCGCCGCAGCGAAGAGCCGGAAGAAGCGATTACCGATGAGGATATGGGACTCGCCAAAGAGCGAAAGTCAGACGAACTGCCGCTGGATGAGACATTTGTCGAAGTTGATTGGCAAAATGAGAATGCCGAGAGCGATGCTGCTTCGGGATCCGCCGCAACAGAGGAGTCACCAGATGCCTGAAGATATTAATACTAAACTACAGCGCAACCGCGACTCGATCGACGCGATTGATAAACAAGTGGTGCAACTGCTCAATGAGCGCACGCGTCAAGATGGTGGGCTCAACGAAGAGCAGGTGCTCGATAAAATCGCCAACTTCAATCAAGGACCGCTCTCAGATCCGACTTTGCAAGCAATCTATCGCGCAATGATGCTCGCTGGCTTAGCGCCCGATGCTCGTCAGTTGGAGTGCGAAGTCGTCGATGCGCTGGATTTAAAGATTGTGCAACTGCTCAACCAACGCGTGCAACACGCGGGCGAGATTGGTAAGATCAAACACGCCAACGGCGCAGACTATTATGATCCGACCCGCGAGGCGCAGGTCATGGCCAAAGTCGCCCGCCTCAACCCTGGGCCGATCAATAATCACACCTTGCAATCTGTTTACCGCGAAGTGATCTCTGGTTCTATTGCATTGGAGAAGAAGCTCGTGATCGGATATTTGGGACCAGAAGCCACTTACACGCACCAGGCTGCGATTCGTAATTTCGGCGTCAGCCTCGACTACCGAGCGATCAAGACCATCCCCGATGTATTCGCTGAAGTCGAAAGCGGCAGCGCCGATTACGGCGTGGTACCGATTGAAAATTCTACCGAAGGCGCGGTTTTCCACTCGATGGACATGCTGGTCGAGTCCGATCTGCACATTTGCTCGCAAGTCTACCTGCCGATCGAGCACTGCTTGATCTCGCAGTCGCCACTCGATCAGATCAAGGAAGTGCGCTCCAAGGATCAAGCTCTCGGCCAATGCCGTGACTGGCTGCGCGCCAATGTTCCGAATGCCACCTTGATCGACGTCGTCAGCACCGCTGAGGCGGTCTGCACCGCAAAAGAGGCTACTACCGTTGCCGCCATCGCCAGCGAACTTTCAGCGCAACGCTATAATGTGCCGATCCAAGCCCGCAGTATTCAAGATCTCGACGACAACGTGACGCGTTTCTTAGTGATTGGTAAAACTCGCGCCAAGCCACTGGGTGATGGACGCGATAAAACTAGCTTAGTTATTTCGCTCAAAGACGAGCCTGGCGCTTTGGAGAAAACCCTCCGCCCGTTTGCCTCACGTGGGATTAATCTCAGTAAGATCGAGTCCCGCCCCAGCCGTAAGAAAGCCTGGGACTATTTATTCTTCATCGACTTCATCGGCCACTACGAAGACGAGCTAGCGCAAGCCGCACTCGCCGAGCTCGAAGAGCACTGCTCGTTCGTCAAATGGCTCGGCAGTTATCCGAATGATAAGAGAGGGTAGTATCTGGCCTCGGGCTTAGTCTTGCAGTACCACATATCGAGATCGTCGTAGGCCGTTGGCACGACACGATTGTTGCACATCAATTTTATCAATTCTTGAGACGGCTTCCTGGCAGAGTCCCTACAGGCTTGCGGTCTGTATCAAAGTAGAGCCAATTAAAGGGGTTTTATGTCGAACACATCACACCCCCACAATTGGCCCGAAGCAGCGCGCAGCTTGTATGTTGAACTCGGCGCGCGCTCGTTGCATGCGAATGTGCGTGAGTTGCTTGCGGGGGATTCGTGTCAGCGTGTGTTGGTGGCTTGTTCGGGGGGCGCGGATTCGATCTTTATGCTTTGCCAACTGTGGGCACAGGCTGACGCCTTGGGAATCGAATTGGTGGTCGCCCATTACAATCATCGTTGGCGTGGTGAGGAGTCGCAGCTAGACGCCACGTTTGTGCAGGATTTGGCGCAGCAGCTTGGGGTTCGATTTGTGACTGCGGCGCGGCCGGAAAATGAGGCGGCGTTTACGGAGACGACTGCGCGTGTCTTGCGATTGGATTTTTTACGCGGAACAGCGCAGGAGCACAATTGCCAGTGTATTGCTTTTGGTCATCAGCAGGATGATGTTTTAGAGACACAGCTGCAGCGCTTGGCGCGCGGCAGCGGCTCGGATGGTTTGGCGGCACCGCGACCAATGCATTTTTTCCAAGCCTATCCGACACATGTCCGGCCGCTGTTGCATTTGGGTGCGAGGGCGATTCGAATGGCTTTAAATGCCTGTGAGATTCCTTGGTGCGAAGACATTTCCAATCAGGATCTGGGGATTTCGCGCAATGCGTTGCGCCATAATGTGATTCCTAGTTTGAGTGAGGCGTTGGCACGGAATGCTTCGGCGGGCGCGGCGCGTTCCCGATTTTTACTAGAAGAAGAAGCGGATGCGCTGGATGGTTTGGCGCGGCTGACTTTGCCTGAAGCTTTTATCGGTAGCGCTTCACTGGATCGCGTTGCGCTGCGCTCGGCTCCGCGGGCACTGACGCGGCGGGCCTTGTCGGCATGGCTGAGTGCGCATCATCTGATTCAGTCGATGAGCGCACCGGCGATGGATTTATTGATGGCGGCGGTCTATGCCCTGAAGCGAAAGAATCGTCTAAGTGCGGGCGCTTTTTATATTGAGCTCGATGACGCGACAGTTCGCTTGGTGTCCGCGCAAGTTGCGGGGCAATTTTTGGTGTCCGGATCGATTCAAGCGGGCGAGTCGTTGATGCTGTCGACGGGTGCGTTACTGGAGGCTGATTTCGTGGAATTGGACGATGCGCTACGCAGCACGATTATGCAGGGCGGGGTGGATGCCGATCTGGAGTCCTACGTTGCAGTGGTGGCAGAGGAGGCACTCGAAGTGCGAGGTTGGCAGCAGGGAGACCGCTTTCGACCGATCGGTGCGCCGGGTACGAAGAAACTGAAAGACTGGTTTATAGACCGGCACATTCCGGTAAACGAACGACAGTTGCTGCCGCTTGTCGTATCGCAGTCAGGAGAAATCATTTGGGTGCCAGGCTTCCCGCCAGCGGATAGTATGAAAATCGGAACCGCAACGAAGTGGGCTCTTAGATTGACTTACGAACGAAGAAACCCAATTTGACCCCATAAATGTCATCACAGCAAAATCCACAACAAAAAGAGCCCGCGAATAACGACCAACCAGAGCGCTTTAACCCTAAAGTGCTTTTGATTTTTTTGGTCATTATCTCGGCTATCATCGGACTCTGGTTCGCGCAACCGGGTGTCGGTTCGAGCCATGAACGCCTGACTATCAGCGAATTGGTGCAAGCCGTGAAAGATGGACAGATCCAGCAGGGCGATGGCGTCATGAAGCCCGACCCTTCGCTTGGCGAAGCTGGCTATATTGTTGCCGGTAAGATGCTCAACCCGAAGTATGATGCGAACCTCTCGGATGCGAGTGTGCCGGAAAAGGTGCAGTTTTCTGCTGAGGGCCGCTTGCTAGAGAAAGATTTCGATCTTGTGCGTGCAGTGCTCAAGGAAAGCCGACGCAGCACCGCGTTTCAGGATATTTTGATTAGTTTCCTGCCATTTCTGCTGATTATTGGGCTGCTTTATTTCCTCTTCGTGCGCCAATTAAAGAGCGCTGGGAAGGGCGCGATGAGTTTCGGTAAGAGCAAGGCCAAGATGCTGACGCGCGATAAAGACGCGCTGACTTTTAAGGATGTTGCGGGTTGCGACGAAGCGAAGGAAGAGGTCAGCGAGGTCGTTGATTTCCTCAAAGATCCGAAGAAATTTCAACGTATCGGTGGTCGCATTCCTAAGGGGGTGTTAATGATGGGCCCTCCGGGCACTGGTAAGACATTACTGGCAAAGGCAGTGGCTGGTGAGGCCGAAGTGCCGTTTTTCTCGATCAGTGGTTCGGACTTCGTCGAAATGTTCGTCGGTGTCGGTGCGGCACGTGTGCGTGACATGTTTGAACAAGGCCGTAAGAATGCGCCTTGTATCGTATTTATTGATGAGATCGATGCCGTGGGTCGCCAGCGTGGCGCAGGTGTCGGTGGTGGTAATGACGAGCGTGAGCAGACGTTGAACTCCCTCCTCGTTGAGATGGATGGTTTCGATGGCCACGAAGGTGTGATCATCATCGCCGCGACCAATCGTCCAGATGTGCTCGACTCGGCGTTGCTACGTCCAGGTCGTTTTGACCGCCAAGTCACAATTGATTTGCCCGACCTTAATGGTCGCCGCGAAATCCTTATGGTGCATGCCAAGAAGTTCGCACTTTCTGAAGAGGTGAACCTCGAACACGTTGCGCGTAACACGCCAGGCTTCTCTGGTGCGGACCTGGCTAACCTTCTCAATGAAGGTGCTTTGATCGCGGCGCGCTACAATAAAGATGCCGTGGAAATGAACGATCTCGACGAAGCGCGTGATAAGATCTCCTTCGGTCGTGAGCGGCGTAAGTTGATGGATGACGAGGATCGCAAGATCACTGCTTACCACGAAGCGGGGCATGCTTTGATCCAAGCAGTGGTGGATGATGGGCATTTGCCCGTACACAAGGTAACGATCATACCGCGCGGTCAGAGCCTCGGTTCGACTATGTTTATGCCGAAGAAGGATTTGCTGAATCACTCTAAGCGGCGTCTATTGAATCAGATTTGCACAGGCATGGGTGGCCGTTCGGCGGAGGAAATTGTGATGGGCGACATTACCAGCGGCGCGTCCGGCGATATTCGCATGGTCACTTCGACTGCGCGCCATATGGTGTGCGATTGGGGGATGACTGAACTTGGCCCGATCGCTTTCGGTGAAAGCCAGAATCATGCTTACATGGGTACGATGGGTGCTGGCTCGAATAACTTTAGTGAAGAGACTGCACAAAAGATTGATAAGAAAATTTACGACATTGTGCAGAAGCAGTATTTGCGCTCGCTCGATATTTTGAATGAACACCGTGCCGCGCTTGATACCATGGCAGAGGCCTTGTTGGAGCACGAAACGATTGATGGCGTTCACGTTCAAGAGATCCTTGATCATGGTGAAATGCGCTCGCCGATTATTAAGCGTGAAATCATCGAGCCTGAGGCAGAGGCTGAAGAAGATTCTGGTGATGAGGTCGCGAAGCAAGCAGACGAAGATGATGACCAAGGCGACCTGGCCGGCGAACAAACCGCAGCACCATCGCCAGCGTAACGTATCTCAGTTGCATTGATTTTTCAAAAGGCTACTTCCTGTATTGGGGAGCAGCCTTTTTTGTTGGTTTCGCTGAATTTTGAAGGTTCTAAAATCGGTGGCTTCCTTTGGAGGGGAGGTCGTCGCCAATGGCATTTGCAGCTTAACTAGTGACTGCTCAATCGTTAACCATCTAATTGAAATGACTGCCTCCAAATGAGCTAATGACCACGAATGAGTCGCAAGTTTACATAGGCGCTGGGGGGAGGGGCACTCGGCTGGATTTGGGGCAATCGTATCGCGTCTGCGGGCGGGCACCTCCAGGAACCCGCCTGTGGAAAGACTCATCCCTTTTTGGGGTCTATTGGCGAGCCTGTCGCGCTTTGCGAGAGGCCTTGTCAACCAGTGCGAAGAGCTGGTCGATTTGATTTCGCTTCCGCGTGGATTGATGCCCTTTGACTTTGAGCAATTCGAAGTTCAATGGATCGGTGCTGCGGAAGTAGGCTTTATAGAGTTCGGTGTTGCGCAGCGGCAGGCCTCGCTTCGAGTGGTAGTGGTGTGCTTCGAAGCGGGCTCGGCGTTCCGCTAGGTTGATGATATTCTGTGAGTCGGTATAAATCGTGAGATGCTCGGTGTCTTCAGGCTGATCGGAGAGGGCCCAAAGTAAGGTTTGCAACTCTAGCTTAGTCGAGGAGGTCTCTGTGAACGAATGAACGTTGATACGTTCGCGCAGCTTTTCTAGCGGTAGAGAGACTTCGTCGGCTGTGACGATGAGATAGGCGCCATATCCAATTTTTGTCTGCGTATTGACGCTGCCGTCTGTGAATAGGTAGTAGTCACTCATGAGGTAGACTACTGGCTGAATAGTAACGTAATGTCGATGCTTTCGTCTTGCTGTCAGTCGCAAGTGACTGATGGGTGGTTCTTGGATCTTGTAGTTAAAATCGAGGATAATCGGCCGTCGTTTATCTTTATTGTTTGACATGTATTGATTCATACTTTGACTAATCAAAATATGAAGTTAAATAGAACGTATTTCGCCTTTTTGTTATTAGCGCTTATAGGTTTATTGTGGGTTGGCTGCGCCCCGCAGGAGGCAGCTTCAGATACTGATTCTGCGAGCCATGCGGCGGAGTCCTATACGGTGGTGTGCACGGTCGGCATGATCACAGATATCGTGCGTAATATCACGGGCGACTACGCGCAGGTCGAGGGTATCATTGGTGAAGGTGTGGACCCGCACCTTTATAAGCCGACTCGCAGTGATGTGGTGAAGCTCAGTACTGCTGATGTGGTGTTTTATAATGGCCTGCTGCTTGAAGGTAAAATGACGGATGTGCTCGTGCGGGTCGCAAGCACTGGTAAGCCGGTCAGGGCGGTGACCGAGGCGATCTTGGAGGACTCGGATTATTTGATGGAGTTCGACGATGGCACGGAGCACACCGATCCGCATGTGTGGATGGATGTTCGTGGCTGGATGCAAGCCGTGCCAGTGGTGGTCGAGACGCTCTCGAGCTTCGATGCAGCGCATGCGGATATTTATGCTGCCAATGCAAGCGCTTACACAAAACAATTGGAAGCGTTGGATGCGTATGCTCAGCAGTCGATTGCGTCGATCCCCGAGTCGCAACGCGTGTTGGTGACGGCGCATGATGCGTTTAACTATTTGGGCCGTGCCACCGGGCTTACCGTTCGAGGAATTCAAGGCGTGAGCACGGAGTCCGAAGCGGGGGTGCATGATCTCGAAAATTTGGTTAACTACATCGTGGAGCAGCAGATTCCAGCCGTTTTCGTCGAGACTTCAGTGGCCGACAAGAATGTGCGCGCTTTGGTTGAAGGTGCGAATGCACGTGGGCACGCTGTGCGCATCGGTGGCGCGTTGTTTTCGGATGCGATGGGGCAAGCTGGCACTTACGAAGGGACTTATATCGGTATGATTGACAGTAATATCACAACGATCACCCGCGCGCTGGGTGGCGAGGCTCCTGAGCTGGGTATGCAGGCAAAATTAACTGGAGTGGCGCACTAATTATGCGGCTATATGCCGAGCGCAGTGACCACAACTGAGGGCCAAAGGCGCCAAGCATCACAAAGTAAATAAAATTGATGCAATCACCTGGATCGCTTAAAAGAATTCATTAAGCGCTCTATTGACTTTATATTATCTAAAACGGTTACGTCTTTTCGCGGCCATAAAAATTAATCCTCATGAATGCAGTATCGAAACAAACCATACAGCCATTATCGAAGATTATTGAGCAGAAATCGCTGCCGCTGGTGATCCGCGATTTGACGGTGGCATATCATCGCAAGCCTGTGGTGTGGGATATTGATTTAGAGATTCCTGCTGGAAAGCTAGTGAGTATCGTCGGGCCGAACGGTGCGGGTAAGAGCACTTTGATTAAAGCGTGTCTCGATCTGATTCCGCGCACCTCCGGCGAGGTGTCGATCTTTGGCGAGTCGTATGCTAAGGGGCGCAAGCGGGTCGGTTATGTGCCGCAGCGTGAGAGTGTGGACTGGGATTTTCCGGTCAGTGCGCTTGATGTGGTGGCGATGGGGACTTACGGCAAGCTCGGTTGGTTTCGGCGGGTGAATAAGCGCTCAAAGGCATTGGCACTGCAAGCATTAGACCGTGTCGGGCTGGCGGACTATGCGCATCGTCAGATCAGTCAACTTTCGGGCGGTCAGCAACAGCGTACTTTCCTGGCGCGTGCATTGGTGCAGGATGCGGATATTTATTTTATGGATGAGCCGTTTGCCGCGGTCGATGCAGCGACCGAGCGAGCCATTGTTGAGCTGTTGAAGGAACTCCAGCAACGTGGGAAAACCTGCTTGGTGGTACACCACGATTTGGCCACGGTGCCTCAATATTTTGATTGGACGGTGTTGTTAAACATGCGCGTCGTCGCGTCGGGGCCAACCAAGGATGTTTTTACTCAAGAGAATCTTCGTAAAACCTATGGTGGTAAACTCTCACTTTTGAGCGAAGCTGCCGAGGAGCTGGCGAAGCCCTTGTAGGTCTATGATAGGCTATTTGATTTTTTTGTTGGAGGGAAACGCCTCGTCGTTTCCACCGATGCCTGTCGCAATTGCCCTGCAAAACGCGGCTATGACGGAGCATTGCCCTCCACCCCTCACTACCACTTTTCAATAATCGCATGTTCGAATCATCAGAGATTCTCGATGTCCTGTTGCTGCGTAATTACAATACGCGGTTGGTGGTGATTTGTACCCTGTTATTGGGTGGTGCCTGTGGCCTAATGGGCGGCTTCTTGTTATTGCGGAAGCGCTCATTAATGGGGGATACCCTGTCGCATGCGACATTGCCAGGCGTGTGTCTTGCTTTCTTTGTTGGCGTGATGCTGGGAGGGCAGGGCAAGTCGTTGCCGCTATTATTACTCGGAGCTACGGTGACTGGAGTGTTGGGCTGTGCGACGGTTTTGTTTATTCGTAATCAATCGCGTATTAAGGATGACGCGGCAATGGGGATTGTGCTGAGCGTTTTCTTCGGTGCGGGTGTCGCGTTGTTGTCGATAGTTACCAAGATGCCAGACGGTGCCGCGGCTGGATTGGAATCATTTATTTACGGTAAGACTGCATCGATGGTATTGAGCGACTTTAGGCTATTAATCGTCGTGACTGCCTGTGTGCTGTTGCTCTCGGTCTTACTGTTTAAGGAATTCCGCCTACTTTGTTTCGATGAAGTCTATGCGGCGTCGCAGGGCTGGCCGGTTAAGTGGCTCGATGTACTGCTCCTTGCGTTGGTTACTGCGGTGACTGTCGCGGGTTTGCAGGCGGTAGGCTTGATTCTAATTATTGCTTTTTTGATCACGCCAGCAGCGGCTGCCCGATTTTGGACGGATCATCTGGATCAGATGTTATTACTCTCTGCCGTGATCGGTGGTGTCAGCGGCTGGCTGGGCGCGAGTGCGAGTGCCTTAATTCCAAATATGCCTGCGGGTGCGTTGATTGTATTAGTGGCAGCAACTCTGTTTCTATTCAGTATGCTATGTGGCACCGAGCGAGGTGTGCTGGTACGCTTTATGCGTCAGTTGAATTTGAAGCGAAGTGTTGGCCGCCAACATTTACTCCGTGCCTTGTATGAAATTTTGGAAGCGGATGGTCAGGGCATGGATGGGGTGAGTATTCGCGCGGTGCCGTTTCGTCAGCTGCGCGGCCGGCGTACCTGGACTGATCAGCAGTTGCGCTATCACTTGGGGCGCGCGTATCATCAGGGATTGATCGATACCGTGCGTAAAAAGGATACGATTCTGTTGACTCAGGCAGGACTAGAGGCTGCGGCACAGGTCACGCGTAATCACCGCCTGTGGGAATTGTATTTGATCGAATATGCCGATGTGGCAACCAGCCGAGTCGATCGTGATGCGGATGAGGTCGAGCATGTACTGGGCGATAAATTAGTCGCGCTGCTTGAGGAGAAGTTAATTAAATTACGCACGGCGAGTGGCCTCGAAGTGCCTGCGAGTCCACACCCCATTAAGCCTGGAGATTAATTAGGAATGAGATTTTTAATCACTATCACTTCGTTTCTTCACTTGCCCAAAGGGCACCCAGTTCAGTCACCCCTGCGGGGCAATTCGCAGACGGGTTATCATCTTCGCGCTACTTGCGCTTCGTCACTCTCACCCTCACTAGGGGCGCAGCGCCTCACTCTCACTGCGTAGCAATGACTTGGTATTTAATCGATACGTGGATCGTGGTGGTCGGCATTTTGGCCGCGGTGTCGTGCGCGCTGTTGGGCAACTTCTTAGTCCTGCGAAGAATGAGCATGATGGGCGATGCGATTAGCCACGCGGTGCTGCCGGGCTTGGCGATTGCATTTTTAATCACGGGGGCGCGTGCGAGCTTGACGATGTTTATCGGTGCAGCGCTGGTGGGCGTATTAACCGCTGTTTTCACGCAGTGGGTGAGCCGTTTTGGTAAGGTCGACGAAGGTGCATCGATGGGGATCGTCTTTACCACTTTGTTTGCGCTGGGATTGTTGTTGATCGTGCAAGCCGCGGATCATGTCGATCTCGATGCAAGCTGTGTACTGTATGGTGCGATTGAGTTAACGCCGCTCGATGTCGTCTGGCGACCGCAAGTGTTCGGCTTCGTCTGGGCAGTGCCGCGTGCGGTGATAGTTTTGGCGCCAGTGTGTGTAGTCAACTTGTTGTTTGTGGTGTTATTTTTTAAAGAACTACGCATCTCATCCTTTGATTCGGAACTCGCCACTACGATGGGAATCAATGCCAATTTAATCCATTATATGCTGATGACTTTAGTCGCGATCACGACGGTGGCCGCGTTTGAAGCGGTCGGTAGTATCATTGTTATTGCGATGTTGATTGTGCCAGCTGCTGCCGCGCATCTATTAACAGATCGACTGGATCTGATGGTAATTATCAGTGTAATATTAGCAGCCATCTCAGCGGTGCTTGGGCATGTGTCTGCGATTCTGCTTCCTAGCTGGATGGGCTTCGATCCATCAGTGGTTGATGCGGCTTCGACTTCCGGGATGATGGCGGTGATGGCGGGCTTGATTTTTGCCATCGTGTTGTTTTGTGCCCCGCGTCATGGAATCTTGGTCAAGAAGCTTCGTCAGTTGGATGTGGTTACGGATTCTAAGCATACGTTTGATTAGCTGCTTTCCTGCGTCGCTTTATGGATGAATATATGGTGCGCGTATAAGATGTGGATTATCGCTTGCAGAATTGCTTATTTAGAATAATTCTAAACTGGGTATGGATTCAGCAGAAACGCATATTAGACCAGAGAATTGGGCGGCGGGCCTTGCACGTTTCTTGGAAAAGAATGCTTCGGTGGAAGCGCTTCGAGTCGATTCGAAGCAGCGTAAGGTTACGATCGCAACGCTGGGGCCTGTGAATTTGGAAGTGTTACAGGCGAGCCTCGCGGAGACGATTCGGTTGATCGATTCACAGACACAGACTGGCTCGGCAGTCGGGGTATCGATTGAGACTGAACGAGGCGGGGGCATCTGCTTACAGAAGCCGACTTGTTTGACTGCACCGATGCTGTGGCATTGGCGGGAGTTAGAGTGGCCGGATGTAGTCGAAGCGGAGGAAGAGACGGGCGATGAATGGCGGGTGCTTGGGCTGTTGGCTGGTGGTTGCGCGGTGCTTGGAATTGCTGGTTTTATGGTTTCGACTGTAGCGGCTGCTCCGGCGTGGCTGTCGGTAATGTTTTATATCGGCGCGATGATTGCGGGTGGTTGGGATGCCTTTGAGGATGCCAAAGAAGGGCTGCCGAAGGGGGAGTTGGATATACATTTCTTGATGTTGGCGGTGGCGGTCGGGGCTGCCTTGATCGGTGCTTGGGCTGAAGGTGCGCTACTGTTGTTTCTGTTTTCACTCTCTGGGGCGTTAGAGCATTTTGCGCTCTATCGCACGCGGCGTGAGATCAATAGTCTGTTTGATGCCGCGCCGAAGTCGGCCACGGTTCGAGACGCTTCTGGCGGCGAACGTGAGGTGCCGGTCTCTGCGGTAAATGTCGGAGATGTCGTGGTGGTGAAGCCTGGCGCTCAATTCCCAGTCGATGCAGAGGTGATTACGGGTAAGAGCGCTGCGGATGAGTCGAACTTGACGGGCGAGGCAAACCCGGTGCCCAAATTCATTGGTGACTCTGTTTTCAGTGGCACGATCAATTTGTGGGGATCTGTGGATGCACGGACCTTACGGCCGGTTGCAGAAAGTGCGTTGCAAAAAGTGATTCGTTTGATTCGTGATGCGCAGCATTTAAAAGCGCCCAGCCAGCGATTTACCGATAAGTTTGGCACGCGTTATACCGTCGGTATTCTGGGACTGACGATGGTGATGTTTTTTGTCTGGTGGCTCGGTTTCGATATTGCCCCATTTTCAAACACCGAAGCTGGTTTCTCGGCATTTTATCGGGCGATGACTTTGTTGGTTGTGGCGAGTCCTTGTGCGTTGGTGCTGTCGATTCCGTCGGCGATCCTTGCGGCGATTGCATGGGGAGCGCGGCATGGTATTCTGTTTCGCGGAGGTGCGGCTATCGAAAAAATGGCGGAGGTGGATCTGGTGGCGCTGGATAAAACCGGCACGTTGACGACTGGTGAGATGGAGGTTGATTCGGTGGAGAGTTTTCCACCGGGGCGCGAGCGCGAAGCGGCAGAGCTCGCCTATTCTTTAGAGGCACATGGGTCACACCCGATTGGACGAGCGATCAAGAAGTATGCGAAAGCACAGGGATTAGAGCCGCGTGCGATCGATGATTTTCAGGCGATGAGTGGCAAGGGCGTGCAGGGGCGAGAGGGCCAGACGCTGTGCGTGCTAGGGCGTAGGGAACTACTTGAAGATGGCCCTTTGGCGGAATGGATCAAAGAGGTTCCCGAGCCTTCGCCGGAATTCTCAGAGAACTGGATTTTAAAAGATGATTTGATTGCCCGTATTTTATTGAAAGATCAGATCCGCACGGAGTCGCAGCCTATTTTAGAGAAACTAAAGGCGATGGGAGTCCGCACAGTGATGCTAACAGGCGATCGCCGTGGTGCAGCGGAATCGGTTGGTCGGGCGATTGGGATTGAGGAAGTCCGTTCTGGACTGACACCAGAAGGTAAGGTCGCTGCAATCCTTGAGTATTCGAAGAGCGGATACAAAGTAGCAATGGTCGGTGATGGTGTAAATGATGCGCCTAGCTTAGCGGCTGCCTATGTCTCTGTTGCGATGGGCGCGCGCGGGAGTGATGCTGCCTTAGAGCAGAGTGAGGTGGTGCTGATGAAAGATCGCATTGAGAATTATCTCGCTGCGACGGACTTGAGTCATCGTTCGCGATCGATCATACGGCAGAATCTGGTAATTGCGCTGGGCACAGTGCTACTGATGGTGGCAGCTGCGATAGGTGGTTGGATTCCGTTGAGTGTTGGCGTTTTTGCACACGAGGGCAGCACTGTCGTTGTGTGCTTGAACAGCCTGCGACTTCTGTTTGCGAAGCCATGGACTGATGCATCAATGCCCTAGAGCGCAAGTGCTATGAAGAAACTGGCAACCACGCAGACGCTGAGGCTGAATTTTAAGGCGAAGGCGACGATGCCGCCGATAACCGTGCCTAGGCCTGCCTTGCTGCCTGCTTTGAAGCTGCGCCCTGCGAGTCGTTCGCCAATGATCGCACCGATGACTGGGCCGACAATTAGCCAGAAGAATGGGGGAGGCAGAAAAAAGCCGATGAAAGCGCCGAGCAGTGCGCCGACAGCGCCGTTCCATGTCGCGCCGAATTTACGTGCGCCCCAGACGCCTAGCACGAACTCGGCGAGTTGACCGATCAGTGTAATGATGCCGGTAATGATGACGACTTCCCAAGCCACTGAGGCATCGGCCATCCAAAGTTTGTGTATAAGGATGCCTGACCAAACGATCAGGCTACCGGGTACGACTGGGAGCAGCGAAGTCGCCAGCCCGATTAGAAAAATCATGCTTGTTAGGCTGAGTGCGGTGTATTCGATCCAAGTCATTTGGAGGAATGATGATGGAATGCGAAAAGACTAAAAGCGGAAAAGCTTAAAATACGCACAACTCTGCTCTTGAGCTTAATAAATGTGAATCAAAAGCGAAGTACTTTGAGCTGCCGATTTTGATACAAGATAACTGCGGATATTGAGGGTTGAGCGGATAAGTTGGCTCTTCAGTGATCATTGCGCGAGTCACTTAAAAAGCATACGCACGAGCTTCGCTCTGCCATGCCCCTCTTGCTGATGTAGTCACATCTCCTTCAAATTAACTTCTCTGTGAGTTCAAAGGTAATTTACATTTGCCATTTTTGGTCGCTGACGCATGTTCGCCTGCTTTCGTTATGACCGATAAGACAGCCAATCAGGACAATTCGCATGATCTCTATGCAGTCCGCCTTCAAAAGCTCGAGAATCTTTGCAAGGAAGGGCGTAATCCCTTTCAGGCAAATTGCGCGCAGACGCATACATCCGGCGAGGCTGTTAAACTCTATAAAGAGGACGCTGTCGACGATGAGCAGGCAGAGGTGTCTGTCGCTGGACGCATCACTGTTTTCCGTGTCATGGGCAAGGCGAGCTTCATTAAGATCCAGGATAGCGATGGTCCGATCCAGTGCTACGTCACTCGCGACGACCTGCCCGAAGGCGAATATAATACATACTTTAAGAAGCTTGATCTGGGTGACATCATCGGTGTCACGGGGCGCCTGTTTAAAACCAAGACTGGTGAGATCACCGTGCGGGCGGCGAGCTACACTCTGGTCACTAAGGCACTCCGCCCGCTACCTGAGAAATGGGCTGGCTTGACGGATGATGATAAGATCTATCGGCAGCGCTACCTTGACTTGATTGTGAATCAAGCGTCGCGCCAGCGCTTCCGCCATCGTGCCAAGATCATTCAAGAGATGCGCAAGTATCTATGGGATCGCAACTTTACTGAAGTCGAAACACCGATGCTACAGAGCGTCGCTGGTGGTGCGGCGGCGCGGCCATTCATCACTCATTCCAACGCCCTCGATTGTCAGTTTTACATGCGCATTGCGCTGGAGCTTTATCTGAAGCGTATGCTTGTTGCGGGGGAGGACCGAGTGTTCGAAATTGGTCGCGTTTTTCGTAATGAAGGGCTATCTCGTCGTCACAATCCTGAGTTCACTATGTTGGAGCTCTATCAGGCATACACCGATTTCCGTGGCATGATGGAGCTGACGCAGGGCTTGATTCAGCACGTCGCCAAGACGGTGATTGGTTCGCTCGAAATCGCTCGTCCAGACGGCACTATTATCAATCTTGATGGTGAATGGCGTGAAGCGAAGTATAAAGATCTCATCATTGAAGCAACGGATGATGCCGAATGGTTCAAGTATAGCCGAGACGAGAAGCTCGCGAAAGCCCGCGCAATGAACATCGAGGTTGATGGCGAACTTGAAGATTACGAGATCACCAACAATGTCTTTGAGAAATTGATCGAGCCGACCTTGATTCAGCCGACTTTCGTGACGCATATTCCTAAGGAGTTATGCCCACTAGCGAAGATCACTGTCGATGACGACAGTACGATCGATGTGTTTGAGTTGTGCATCAATGGCCAGGAAATCGCGCCTGCATATTCCGAGCAGAATGACCCGATCATTCAGCGCAAAATGTTTGCTGAGCAGGTCGGTGAAGAGGTGCAGGATATGGACACCGACTTTCTTAATGCACTCGAGCACGGTATGCCGCCAGCAGGTGGTATGGGCCTTGGCATCGACCGTCTGATTATTTTGCTCACTGGAGCTGAAAGTATTCGCGACACGATTCTCTTCCCAAGCTTGAAGCCACTGAAGGGCGTTGAGTAGTTCGCCATCGAGCCTAGTGTATAAAAAGCCGGATCGTGAATGTGCGGTCAGGTTTTTTGAGTTGTGCTAGATTGGTTCAAGAAGTTGCCACTAAGAGCGTGAAGCCATGTTTTCATTATCGTGAATGGCGTGCGCATTTCGTCACCATATTGATTCGATCGTGGCCATATATATTATCTTAGTTTGTTTTTATCAGCATCCGAGGTGTAGACTAAATTAATGCCAGAATTACCCGAAGTTGAGACGACGCGTCGTGGGATTGCTCCACATGTCGAGGGCCGCCAAATTACTGCGATTATAGTGCGTCACCCGCAGTTACGCTGGCCGATCCCTGATACGGTGCAGCTTGCTGTTGGTGAGCCTGTGATCGCAGTGCGCCGTCGGGCGAAGTATCTACTGCTTGATACGCTGTGCGGCACGATCGTGTTGCACTTGGGCATGTCAGGGAGTCTGACGGTGCAACCATTTGATAAACCCGTCTTAAAACATGATCATTTGGACATCGTTTTGGAGAGTGGGTATTGCCTGCGGCTGAATGATCCGCGTCGTTTCGGTGCATGCCTTTGGCAGGGAGCTGATGAAGCGCCGCTTAAGTTACTGCAAGGGATGGGCCCTGAGCCATTGTCGGATACGTTTGATGGCGAACGCTTGTTTAAGCGGTCGCGTGCGCGCACAGTCGCGGTGAAGAATTTCATCATGACCAATGCTGTGGTGGTCGGCGTGGGTAATATTTACGCCAACGAAGCGCTGTTCATGGCGGGCATTGATCCGCGCCGAGCTGCTGGCAAAGTCAGTCGTGCGCGCTATTTGGCGTTGGGTGACCACATTAAAACCGTGTTGGCTCACGCGATCGAGCAGGGCGGTACGACGCTGCGTGATTTCCTTGGTGCCGATGGCAAGCCTGGCTATTTCAAGATGCAGCTAAAGGTCTATGGCAAAGCGGGTGAACCTTGCCAGACCTGTAGCACGCTAATCCGCTCTGTGATTATTGGTCAGCGAAATAGTTTTTACTGCCCGAGTTGTCAGCGGTAGTCGGTTGGCAGCCGCCAAGTGTTGTAGGACGTACCTCTCGCAGAGGGCGCCTTTGAATTGGCGTGAGAATCAACACGGCCTTTGCTTCGCAAAGAACCGCGTTCTACACCGCCAGTCTTTAACGGCACTAGCTCTTATCAGGTGGCGTCACTAACACGCGGGTTTGTAGGCCCATCAGTCGATCGGAGAATTCTTCACCTTTTGGTGTATTTCTCAGCACGCGTTGCACCATGCCCATCTTGGCGTCGAGATTATCAATCATTGAGACGAAGACTGCTTCTGGTGTCGCAGCCATCGCTGCAGCACCCCATTCTTTCTCCCCCTGATGGCTGAGAATGATGTGTTCGAGGCGTTCGGTCAGATCGGCATTGAGCTTGGACTGAATGGCCGCTTTGCGGGCTATACGGAACCCGATCACGACATGGCCTTGCAAAATGCCAATACGGCTCACTTTCGCAGCAAACTCACCTTCGTATTCTTCCAGTTTACCCATGTCATGCAGGATGATTCCAGCAATTGCGAGGTCGGCGTCGACTTCAGGATAGAGCGGCAGTAGTGCGCGGCAGGCGCGCAGCATGTGGGTGGTGTGCTCCAGTAGGCCATTGAAATATGCATGGTGCATGCTCACGGCGGCGGGGCATTTACGGAAGCGTTCGCCCATCTCATCCAACACGCGTTGCACGGTTTCTTTAAGTTTAGCGTGCTCGATCGCTTCAACGCCTTCCAAAATGTGCGCCCACAGTTCCTCTTCGGATTCTGGCGGCGTTTCCACCAGATTCGCCATCATGCCCTCCGCTTCGGCCTCTTCAGCTTCGATGACTTCAGCTGCTTGTAGTTTGGGCGAGAAGCGTTCCCTATAATATTCAGTCTTACCCGCGAGGCGCACGATTGAACCTTCCGCGACCGGATCGAGTGCCTTGAATACATCCGAATCACCAAAGCAGTTGGCATTGAAACTACCACTGCCATCGCCTAACTCAACACTGAGGAAGGGGTTGCCGTTCTTTGCGGTCTTGGTCGTCTTGCGGCGGAGAATAAGAATGCTGCGGAAGAGTGCGGCAATGTTGACGTCGATTTCCTTGAGCTCCTGGACGGTTTTATAATCGGACATGGCAGGACTCTGTGCTGAGTGGAGGTGAAAGTGAAGGTGAAAGTAGTGACTATGCTTCCGACGTTTACGCTTTTCCCTCTTCGGCCATTTCACGGAAGAAGATGCTGGTCTTACCCACGCCACCGATATGCTCACAACTGCGCGTCTTGGCAATGTCTTCGCAGTATTCTTTGATCTTGGGGCGATCCGCTTCAAAGCGGATCTTGATGAGGCCGTTTTTTGCCAGTGCGGTCTCGATTTCATTCGAAACCGTCAGGCTGAGGCCCTGCTTGCCGATATGCAGATGCGGCTTGAGTCGTTGGCCGATGCCGCGGAGTTCTTTTTTTTCGGCGCTAGTGAGTCGTGTGATTTCTTCCATGATGGAGGGAACATCGAACATCGAAGCCCGAACGTCGAACTTTGAATTTCAGGGGAATGAAATTATTCACACTCTATTTCAAAGTGAATTTGATGCGCCTACAGCTCGTTTAAATCTTGCGAGCATGCCGCCGCTTATACCCGAATGCGCCAGCCACGACTAAAACTGAGCCGAGCATTAAGAGATGATCGGGTGATGCGAGTACATGTTGGACTGTTTGCAGGCTATCGGTCATGTGGCCTGTGGCATGACCACTGGCAGTTGTAGCGACAGAGAAAACAGCGAGCAAAGTAGCTAAATAATGTTTCATGCGATCCTGTTGAGCTGATTTCGTGCCGATTGCAAATTGTAAGCCAATTGAGCTTATAAAAATAAAACAGCGTGATCGGAGCTTATGCTCTAATCACGCTGTTGGTAAAATGCTCACTGCCTAAGCTGGGGCGTTCGTCGGCTCGACGTTTATGCTGTGGGCGTTTCTTCTTTGGGGTCTGGCAAGGTCTTGTTGGCGATATTCTGTAATAGCTCGCCCATGAATTCAGCTGGGGTCTTGAGGCCTTCGAGTGCCTTGTTGGCGCGCGAGTTGACTTTGACCAGACCTTGTTCGGCTTCTTGCTTACCGAGAACGAGGAAGTTGGGTACTTTGTCTATGTGCACCTTGCGGATCTTGGCGCCGAGCTTATCGGCGATCGCGTCGACGGTGACGCGGATTTTGGCGGCCTTGAGGAGTTTTTCGATTTCACGTGCTTGCGGAACGAGATCGTCATTCATTGGCAAGATGCGAACTTGCTCGGGTGCCAGCCACGTCGGGAAGCTGCCGGCGAAGTGCTCGATCAATACACCACAGAAACGTTCCATTGAGCCGAACGGTGCGCGGTGAATCATCACGGGGCGGTGCTTTTCGTTGTCAGCGCCGATGTAGTTAAGGTCAAAGCGCTCGGGGAGATTGTAGTCGACCTGTACGGTGCCGAGTTGCCATTCGCGGCCGATCACATCCTTAACCACGAAATCGATTTTCGGGCCGTAGAATGCGGCTTCGCCGGGTTCTTCGATATAATCGACATCGAGTGTCTTCGCGGCCTCACGCAGCGCCTCCTCAGCCTTGTCCCACTTTTCGGCATCGCCGACGTATTTAGTGGAATCGGGGTCACGTAGGCCGATGCGCACACGGTAGTCGCTCATACCGAGGGTGTTGAACACGAGTTTGACCAGATCGAGGCAGCCTTTGATTTCTTGGCCGATTTGATCTTCGGTGCAGAATAGATGGGCGTCGTCTTGCGTGAAGCCACGCACACGAGTCAGGCCGTTGAGTTCGCCGGATTGCTCCCAGCGATACACGGTGCCGAATTCAGCCAGGCGCACCGGCAGGTCGCGGTAGGAGTGCGGCTGGCTGTCGAAGATTTTGATGTGCATTGGGCAGTTCATCGGCTTGAGCAGGTAGCCGTCGACTTCGCCCGAATCGAGCTGATTAGAGAGGTCGCTGCACGAGCAACCTTCGGTCGCGAGGCGCTCGACCGTGCCTGGGTCGACGATCGGCGGGAACTGCGAGTCCTTGTAATAAGGGAAGTGTCCCGAGGTGCGGTACAGGCCGAGTTTGCCGATGTGCGGCGTAAAGACTTGATCGTAGTCGGCCATGCGCAGCTCTTCGGAGATAAAGTTTTGTAGCTCCTGGCGAATCACTGCGCCATTCGGTGTCCAAAGGGTGAGTCCCGCACCGACAGCTTCGTCGATGTGGAACAGCTTGAGCTCTTTACCGAGTTTGCGGTGGTCGCGGGCTTTGGCTTGCTCGAGGCGTTCTAGGTATTCGGTCAGCTCGAGCTTGCTGGGAAAGGCGGTGCCGTAAATGCGTTGTAACTGCCGATTGTTTTCGTCGCCACGGTGGTAGGCACCGGCGATGGAGAGCAGCTTAAAAGCTTTGATCTTCTTGGTGTAGCCGACGTGCGGACCAGCACAGAGATCGACGAATTCGCCGTTTTGGTAGAAGCTAACTTGTTCGCCTTCAGGCACGTCGGCGAGGCGGCTGAGTTTGTAGCTCGCTTGGCCGATCTCGTTGATCTTAGCGACGGCTTCCTCACGTGAGCATTCGATCCGAGTGAAGCGCTGGTTCTCTTTGATGACCTTCTTCATCTCTGCTTCGATGGCTTCGAGGTCAGCCGCATCGAGCTTCTTGTTGAGGTCGATGTCGTAGTAAAAACCACTGTCGGTCGGGGGGCCAATATCGAGCTGCGTCTCAGGGTAGAGGCGTAGAATTGCAGTGGCGAGCACGTGCGAGCAGGAGTGGCGGAGTTCCTCGAGTGGAGACATTTCTTTCATAATATTTAAGGACCAAGAAATCAGGTGTTAGACCTTCGAGTGTCAATGCTGGAAAGAAGCCGCTTTTGAGCGTTGTGCGGCTTGAATGAGTGGTCGCGCGCGGGTTGAAACCAGATTGAGCTTAGCCCTTGTAAGCAAACGCAGGCACGCCTTGTACGCCGAGGCCGTCGATCACGAAGACTTTGCCGGCGTCGGCTTCTTCGAGTTTACTGTGAATCCCGGTGGTGACGAACAAGCGATCGAGGTTCGGTCCGCCGAAGGCGCAGGCAGTGGTTTCGAGACAAGGTAGTTCCACTTTGCGAAGTTCTTTGCCGGTAGTCGGATCAAAGCAAGTCACGCAACCGCCGTGGCAAAATGCCACCCAGAGGTTGCCGTTGGCGTCGATCGTCATGCCATCGGGGGAGCTGGTGTAACCCTGCGCGGCGGTATCGACCGCGATAGTGGCGTTGCTAATAGAGCCGCTGGCGTTGTCGTAATCGTAAGCGCGGATCTGCTTAGTCATGGTGTCGATGTAATACATCGTGGTGGCATCGGCGCTCCAGCAAATGCCGTTGGAGTTGGTCACTTTGTCGACTTTGAGCTGCAGCGTGCCCTCGGTGTCGAGCATATAGAGGTTGGCGTCGCCGATGTTCTTAACTAGGCTGATGGTGCCTGCCCAGAAGCGTCCAGCAGGGTCGCACTTGCCGTCGTTGAAGCGGTTGGTCGCGCGTTTCTCGGATTCGGGGTCGGCTAGGGGGTGTTTGGCGCCAGTGCTTAGGTCGAGCGCCACGATGCCGGTGTCGCCGGCGTAAAGCACGCCGCCACTGGTGCGCGGCACGACGGTACCGATGCGCTCGCCGACGTGCCATGTGTGTTCCTGCCCGCTGTCGGGCTCGAGGCTGATCAGCGTGTGTTCTTCAATATCGACATACAGAAGTTGGTCGTTCCACCAAAGTGGGCCTTCGCCCCATTTGGAAATGCGTGTGCCGATGGGCTTGATGGTCAGTGTGGACATGTTGGTAGGATGGAGAAAAGGGGTTGAGGCATTCGACTACTCGATTATTTGAGCTCCAATTCGAAGCCGTCTTTTTGGTCTTTAATTACCCAACCTTGGGCTAGTATGGCATCGCGCAGCTCGTCGGCTTTGCCCCAGTCTTTGGCTTGTTTAGCGTCCCAACGCTGTTGGGCGAGGGCGACGATGTCGTCAGGTGCGTCGACGCTGGTCTCATCGGCGGTGAACAGTTCTAGGCCGAGCGCGTAGAGTAGGCTGCCGAGTGCTTGGAGCATGTCACGAGCGCCGTCCGCGTCGAGGGATGCTGCAGGGTTGGAGCCGATGACGCCAAAAATCGCTCCTAGGCAGGCTGCGGTATTGAGGTTGTTGCGCAGGGCATCCCATGCTTTAACGAGGCGGCCGAAGTCTTTGGGCGCCTCGGCGGTGATGTAGCGATTCATCGCGGCCTTGTCCTCGCCGGTGACTGCCAGTAGCGACTCGGCAAAACGCTCGATTTTGCTGAGTCCGCTGTGTGAGGCGTGCAGCCCGTCGAAAGTGAAGTTGAGCTGCTGGCGGTAGCTGCCGGCGATCAGTGTGTAGCGTACGACCATCGGGCTGAAGCCTTTCTGCTGAAGATCGTCCAGCGTGTAGAGGTTGCCGAGGCTTTTGGACATTTTCGCACCTTCAACCATGAGGTGGGCGCTATGGAACCAATGCTTGCAGAAGTCGTGGCCGTGGGCGCATTCGGACTGTGCAATCTCATTTTCGTGGTGCGGAAAGCACAGGTCGATGCCGCCGCCGTGTAGATCAATGGTTTCGCCGCCGAAGGCTGCGTCGGCCATGGCGCTACACTCCAGGTGCCAACCAGGGCGGCCCTCGCCCCACGGGCTGGTCCAGTAGTTGCCTTTATCTTCGGCCTTGCGGCCTTTCCAGAGAGCAAAGTCGGTCACGGACTCGCGATCATATTCATCGGCGTCGTTGACTTCGCCTGCGGAGTTCTCGGTCTGAGTCTTCAATTCGCGCTGCTTGAGGCGGGAGAGGCGACCGTAGTCTTCGAACGAATTGACGCGAAAATAGACTGAGCCGTCATCGGTCGCGTAGGCATGGCCTTTTTCGATGAGCGTTTCAACTAGGGCGAGTTGTTGTGGAATGTGCGCCACGGCACTTGGTTCGATACTCGGCGGGCGCATGTTGAGCAGCTCACAGTCGGTGTGGAATTTGGCGGTCCATTTGGCGGTGAATTCGCCCAAGGAAAGGCCTGCTTCGATCGAGCGGCGAATGGTCTTGTCGTCGACGTCGGTAATATTACGTACGTGCTTCACCTCCATGCCGTCGGTTTCGGCGACGCGGCGTAACACGTCCTGGATCAGGAAGGTGCGGAAGTTGCCGATGTGCGCGGGGCCATACACAGTGGGGCCGCAGCAGTAGAATCGTAGCGGTTGATCACTCAAGGGAGGGAGTGCTTTGACGGATCGGCTGAGGGTGTCGTAAAGTTGAACAGACATTTGAAAGTTGCGAGTTGTGTGAAATGTGAGTTAAAAGTTGTGTGAATTCGGCGCGTGAGTGCCAACAGAAAATATTTTAAACTATTTTATGACTGCTTCTTCTGACTTCCGCTTGGACCTAATACATCGCCCACGTCGTATGCGCCGCACTGCTGCCTTGCGTGCTTTGGCGAATGAAACTGAATTGCAGGTGCATCATTTAATCCAGCCCATTTTTGTGATTGATGGCGATGGTGCTGCAGAGCCGATCGAGTCGATGCCGGGTATTTCGCGTCTGACGATTCCCTTATTGATCGCGGAATGCCGCGAACTGGCTGCGTTGGGTATTTCAGCGGTGGCACTCTTTCCGAAGTTGGACGATTCGTTGAAGACCGACGATGGGCGTGAGGCCCTGAACCCTGGCACGTTGGTGCTGCGGGCGATTCGGGCGATCAAGGTAGAGTTGCCGCAGATGGCTGTGATCACAGACCTAGCGCTCGATCCGTATACGGTGCATGGCCACGATGGTTTGTTCGATGTGCAGGCGGGCGATTTGGTCAATGATGCCACGGTCGAAATTCTTGCTGAGATGGCAGTGCTCGCTGCTGAGGCGGGCGTCGATTTTGTGGCACCCTCGGATATGATGGATGGTCGTGTGGGTGCGATTCGCGCCGTGCTGGACGACAATGGCTTTGAGAAGACCAGTATTATGGCCTACTCAGCGAAGTTTGCATCGGCCTTTTATGGTCCGTTTCGTGATGCGGTGGGGAGCGCTAGTAGCGCTGGCACACATCATCTGGATAAGCGCACGTATCAGCTGAATCCCGGCAATCGTCGCGAGGCCTTGATTGAGGTGGCTTTGGATGAAGAGGAAGGTGCGGATGTGCTGATGGTCAAGCCTGCAGGGCCGTATTTGGACATCATCCGCGAAGTACGTGAGTCGACGGAATTGCCGCTCGCAGCCTATCAGGTTTCCGGTGAATATGCGCAACTCCACGCGGCTGCGGAGCGGGGTTGGCTCGATCTGGAGCGTTGCCGAGATGAGTCGCTGCTGGCGATTCGCCGGGCTGGAGCTGATATGATCCTGACTTATTTTGCGCGGGCGTATGCCGAGAGCGTCGCACTAGGTTAAGCGTGAAGCAGTGCTGAGCAAAGCAGCGAGGGCGAGCCGGGCTTGTTTTCTTTGAGGTTCGTGCTAGCCTTTGCGGCTCTTGTGCTTACTTGCAAATTGTTGGCGACGAGCGAGTTCGCGCATATCGATAGCTGGATCGTCGTCTTCGAAGATTTCTTGGCCGATGATGTGTTCGATGACATCTTCCATCGTGATGACGCCTGAGACGGTGCCAAACTCATCGACTGCGATGCCGAGTTGTTGATGCTTCTTGAGGAAGATCTGCAGGGCATCATCGACTGTCGCGTTGTCAGGAATGTAAATGGCTTCGGTGGCCATTGAAGAAATCGGTAGATCGTCTTGATCTTTCGCCTTAGCGCTGAGGATGTCGCGTCGCCGGACGATACCTGTGATGTTTTCGGTTTCATCGCGGAAGGTTGGGATGCGCGCAAAGGGCAGGTTGTTTTCCTTCTCGAATAAGGAGCCGACGGTTTCTTCTTCATTGATCGCGTAAAGTACGGTGCGCGGTGTCATGATCTGGTCAACGAGCACTTCATCTAGGCTGAGTGCGTTGTGGATTACTTCACGCTCGTTTGAGGTGAGCGTGCCATCTTTTGCGCTTTTCTCTGCGAGTAAAAGGATTTCTTCGTCACTATCGGTGGCGGTTGCGGCTGGTTTGAGCATTGTGCGCACTAGAACTGCGACGATGCCAGACAGGGGGGCCATGATCGCGCAGACCCAAGTCAGCGGGTAGATCAATATCGGCTGCAGGGCTGGACGATACAGTACGCCCATGTTTTTGGGGATAATTTCTGAGAAAAACAGGATGGCTAGGGCCATTGCGGCGGAGACTTTGAAGAGAATATTGGGATCTTCAGGCCAGATCTTGACCGCAAGCCCGCCGACCATGGTAGCACCGAGCGTATTGGCGATGGTATTGAGGCTAAGGATCGCGGAGCTGGTCTCGGCCAGTTCGATCTTATATTTTTCCAGTTTTTGACCTCTTTTTGGGTGCGCTTTCTTGAGCCCTTCGATTTCAGCGGTGGTGGTGCTTAGGATCATCGCTTCCAAGATGGAGCACAGCGCGGAGACTCCGATTGTAAAGGCGATTGCTAAGGTAAAAGTGAAGATCATTAGAGGGTGGCCAATCGCTGGAAATGAGGGCATTTCGCATATCGTATTCGTTGGCTTACTAAAGACTATGTTGAGTGAGACGAGTGCGTGTGTTCAAGCACATTTAGCCATTTTTATGTGGAACGTTATCAATCAGAGTATTTTGCTAAAGTCTTGACCGAAAGTTATGTTGGCAGTTAGGTTATTATTTTTGCTAATATCTTATCCCTTTTGCACTGCATGAAATCGACTATATTCCGTATTCCTACTTTGGCGCTCGCGCTTCTTCTTTCTGCATGTGCTTCTTTTGATGAGGGCAAGCTGCAGGAAGTGGCTATTCTTTCATTCCCTGCGGAAGCGAGTGTTTACATCAATGGTAGTGCGACTGGCATCACACCATTGACAGTTGATCTCCCTCGTAAAGTGAGCCACGAGATTCGTCTCGAAAAAGAAGGATACAATCCGGCGGTTAAGTACTTCACCCCAGTGCCGAATGATAAGAGTGAGAACTTGATTCGCTTTGGCTTATCGGAAGATCTTGGCTATTATCATGATTTAGAGCCCAGTATCATGACCGCGAAGATGAAGAGTGACTTGGTGCCTAATTCGATTGGTGCTGATCCATTCGGGCGTATGGCGCAGCAAGTACTTCAAGCCGATGAGCAATTGAAGTCTGGAGAGATCACTCCGCTTGAGCACAAATACATTATTGAGCAGATTATTGAATTCTTCGAGTAGAAGAATTGACACTAGGCAATCTTTAGGGATTTTCATCAGTTATGATCGATCTACCAACTGACTACCTATATACTAAAGACCACGAATGGATTCAGTTGCACGATGGCGGCACTGCGACAATTGGGATTACTGATTACGCACAGGAGAGTCTGGGTGACATTACTTTTGTAGAGTTCCCTGAAGTCGGCGCGACATTTGAGATTGGTCAAACTTTTGGAGTGGTTGAGTCCGTCAAGGCGGCATCGGATCTTTACATGCCTGTCAGTTGTGAGATTGTTGAAATCAATGAAGCAGTCGATGCATCGCCAGAGTTGGTCAATCAGGACGCCTTCACTCAAGGATGGTTGTTGAAAGTCCGCCTGACCGACGATTCTCAAATCGCTGATTTGATGAAGCCAGCAGCTTACGCTGAACTGATCTAAACTTAGGGCGTACTCGAGTAATCGAGGGGGCGCTTTTTTTTAAAGATAGCGAGCGCTGTCGCTTCTTTTTACTTTCTAAACGCGGGCGCATCATTCATTTTCCGCGTCCGTTGATTGAAGATGAGCACCGCGACTACTTATGAAGCAAACCACTGAATCGGGTCAGGACGATTGGACGATCGCCACTGCTGAAGACTACTATGGTCTTAAGCGCTGGGGCGGCGGGCATTTTTCGGTTGATAAGAATGGCTTTATGTTGGTGCACCCGTCACGTGATCAACGCAGTATTCGTATTCATGATATCGTGGCCGAGGCGATTAGCAAAGGGCTCAAGCCGCCCTTGACGATTCGTATTCAGGATCTTTTGCGCACGCGGGTCATTGATTTAAACGAGCTATTCGCACAAGCCATCAAAAATGAGGACTACAAAGGCAAGTATCGCGGCGTCTTTCCGATCAAAGTCAACCAGCTGCGAGAGGTGATCGAAGAGATCCAAGATGCAGGTGCTGCGTTTAACTTCGGTTTAGAGTGTGGTAGTAAGCCCGAGCTGATGATTGCTTTGGCGATGCATAAGAATCCGAAGTCTTTGATCATCTGCAATGGTTATAAGGATGATGAATTTATCAAACTAGCACTTCATGGTCGACGATTAGGTAAGGAGATTTTTTTGGTGGTGGAGCAACTTAGCGAGGTGCCACGCATCATTCAGATCAGTAAGACGCTTGGCGTGCGGCCGTTGATCGGGTTTCGAATCAAGCTGTCCACATCTGGTGAAGGGAAGTGGGCCGGTTCCTCGGGTGAAGATGCTAAGTTCGGCCTGACCAGTCCTGAAATAATCGATGCCACGCGACGCCTCAAACGCGCGGGCCTCGAGGATTGCCTGCAACTGATTCATTTCCACATCGGCTCGCAGGTGCCCAATATTCAGACCATTAAAAAAGCCACCGTCGAAGCCACGCGCTTCTTCTGTGAGCTGAAAAAGATGGGCTTCCCTATGCGTCTGATGGATGTCGGCGGTGGCCTCGGCGTCGATTACGATGGCTCGCGCAGTAACTACGAGAGCTCGATGAACTACACCATGCGCGAGTATGCGCGCGATGTGGTCTATAATATTAAGACTGTTTGCACAGATGCAGGGGTCGAGGTGCCAGATATTGTGACCGAGAGTGGCCGAGCGATTGTTGCACCGCACTCGATCCTCGTCACCCGTGTCTGTGATCGTATTTCGAAAACTTCGGTCGATCCGAAGATTCCGAAGAAAAAAAAGCGCAACCCAATCTTGCGCGATCTGCAATCGATTCTAGTCAACGAGTATGGCTCCAGTCCTTTGGAGCGCTACCACGACGCGCAGCAGAAGAAGGAAGAAGCCAACAACCTCTTTTCACTCGGCTATCTCGATCTTGCTGAGAAGGCTGAGGCTGATGCGACTTATTGGAAGATTTGTAAGGAGCTGGCTGATCAAGGCAAGGGCCCTGGCTATACACCCGAGGAACTTGAGACTTTGCCGCAGATGATGGCGGAGCAATACGTTTGTAATTTTTCGGTATTTCAATCGCTGATCGATCATTGGGCCTGTGATCAATTGTTTCCGATAGTGCCGCTGCACCGCCTCAATGAGTCGCCAGATGTCGATGCCACGTTGGTTGATATTACTTGTGATAGTGAGGGCAAAGTTTCCAAATTCACTGATGTAGAAGATGTGCGTAGTACACTTCGTTTGCATGAGCTCAATGCGAAGGACCCTTACTTCTTAGGCATCTTTTTAGTCGGTGCGTATCAGGATATTATGGGTGATTTGCATAATCTCTTTGGCCGTGTGAATGAGGTGCATGTCTTTCTTGAGGACGATGAGGAAGACGGCTTCTACATCGAAGATCAGATCAAGGGCTTCACGGTGAATGATGTGCTCGGTTTTACGCAATACGATGGTCACATCCTGACGCGCCAATTGAAGAAGCAAATCGACCGCGCGACCAAGGCCGACATCATCAAGCCACGTGAGGGCACCCGTATGCTCGATGAATATGCCGAGATTCTGCGTGGGCATACTTATCTTGCGACGTAGTGTTTTAGGACTCATGGCTTAAAGCTATTCGCTACGAATGAATCACTGAAGCGCGCGGGCTTATTCCGCGATTAAATCGTATGTTCGGATTTACTCCACGAAGAGGTGAGGTCTTGCGAATGTATAACGACTCTATAACAGTGACGACTGTTCCATGAATGACATTCATACCAAGGCATTGCTGCAGAGTTTAAAAGACGCTCCTCTGCTGGTTGGTGATTTGCCATCAGCTGCTTCATTGGACCGTGCTCTGCTCGGCATGCCGACGTCGGACATGCGCTTAAATACCAATCAGAAACTCGGGCATTTATATGAGGACGCGCTGCGTTTGTTACTGAGGGAATCGGATCAACTAGAGCTGCTCGCGGATCATGTTCAAGTGTTTGATCGCAAGCAGATCACCTTGGGAGAAATCGATTACATCCTGCGCGCTGTGCACTCGCAGCAAGTCTTTCAACTCGAACTGGCGGTTAAGTTTTATCTTGGCCTGCCGACTGCGGAGGGCTGGACATTCCCAGGGCCAGATCCACATGATAATTGGCAGCGAAAGCTGCATCGCATGCGCACGCATCAGTTATCGTTGGAGCAACGTCCAGAGGCGCAGGCTCTTTTGCGTCAACGCTGGGGCTGTGAGGAGGTGGAAGTTCGTCAATTGATTTATGGCTGCATCTTTTATCCGATGGAAGCGGTGGAGTGTCCCTTACCCGAAAATATGCGCGAAGATTGCCGGAAAGGCCGCTGGCTTTATATGCAAGATTGGGAGCGCTTTTTTGCGGGTGTCTTAGAAGTCTGTATGATTCCTAAACCGCTGTGGCCAGTTTGTATGTCTGCGCCGCTGCGGGCCTCATTGCCGCGCGCATCCGTCTCAGCGCTGCACGCTGCAAGCGCCGAGCGTTGTGTGATGTTTGTGCTGCCAGATGCAGCGGAGCCTCACTTCTTGGTGCCGAACCATTGGCCTAGATAATCACTCTTGCAATCAATCGACCCGCGCTCTTGCGCTCTGATGCGGGCGCGTCTATCGGTATGGTTTGTATTTATGAAATCGTTGCCGCCAATACATGCCGATTCGATCTCCGTTAAGGGAGCGCGTGAGCATAACTTAAAGAATATCAGTCTTAAGATTCCGCGTAATCAATTGGTGGTGATCACTGGAGTGAGCGGTTCGGGCAAGTCGTCGCTCGCATTTGATACGATTTATGCGGAGGGCTACCGGAAGTATATTGATAGTCTATCGACCAAGGCGCGCATGGTGCTGGAGCAAATTCCGCGACCAGATGTGGATTTTATCCAAGGCTTGTCGCCAGTGATCGCTTTGGAACAGCGCACGGGTGGCGGCGGCAGTCCACGTAGCACGGTGGCAACTGTCACCGAGATTGCGGATTTCAGTCGAGTGCTGTGGGCGGTCTGCGGCACGCCGTATTGCCCGAAAGATGGCGGTCTGATTGAGCGGCGCTCGATGGATGATTGTTTAACCCGTGTGTTTGCTGAGCCGGAGAAGAGTCGCTTGATGATCCTCGCGCCGTGGATGATTACCAAGCCCTCTATTTTACGGGAGGAATTACCGCGCCTGCAGCAACGCGGTTTTCAGCGTGTGCGAATCAACGGCGCGGTGCGACGCATAGACGAGCCCGATTTAATCGATTCCAAGGCCTCCGAAATCGTGGTTGAGATTGTGGTGGATCGTATCGTGTTAAAGACAGATCAACGCAGCCGTTTAGCGGATTCGTTGGATCTTGCTTTTAGTGAAGGCGGTGATCGGGCGATCATATTGATCGAAGATAAAGCTGCGAAGGATGGCTGGCGCGAGTTGCCGCTGAGTAATCGTCTAGCCTGTGTAACGTGTGGGGATGTATATGATTCGATCTCGCCGAGGCATTTCTCGTGGAATCATGCCGAAGGAGCCTGCACTGAATGTGGCGGACTGGGAGAGACGCTGCAATTTCAACCCGAGCTGTTAGTGCCGGACCCGTTGAAGACAGTGAAGCAGGGTGCCATTAAGCCGTGGCGTCTTGGCTCGAAGCAAATGATCATTAAGCGTAATGCCATCTTGAAGCAATTGGCTGAGCAGTTGCCATTTGATCCGGATGTGGCGTGGGAAGAATTGGATGCTGAGGTACAGGCGCAAATTTTGCATGGCACGGGAAGCCGGCAGTTTAGCTTTAAGTTGAAAGGGGGCAACTCGAAGCCTGAGGCGATCGAGTTTGCTGGCGTGCTGGCTGACCTAGAGAACATGCGGCTCACCACGACCAGCGACGGATTACGTGCGCGGCTGATGGCCTATCAAACCAGCAGCGTCTGCGAGACTTGCCATGGCCGCCGTCTTCGACCGTCGAGTTTGAGTGTGTTGATCGAGGGCATGTCGATTGCAGACTTTTTGTGCTTATCGCTGCACGCTGCGCAGGCGTTTGTGGCGCAGCTGCAATCGAATGCAGACTACGCAACAGTGAGCGATGCGATTCATGGTTTGGCTGAACGCTTGTCTTTTCTGAATGAGGTGGGTCTGAGTTATTTAACCTTGAATCGTAGCTATGCCACTTTGAGTGGCGGCGAGGCGCAGCGTGTTCGCTTAGCGACTCAGCTCGGCATGTCATTGATTGGGGTTGTCTACATCTTGGATGAGCCGAGCATCGGCCTGCACCCGTTAGATAATCGCCGTCTGATCCAGACCTTACTTGGTCTACGTGATCGGGGCAATTCCGTGGTGGTGGTCGAGCACGATGCCGACACCATGCGCGCGGCGGATCATTTGATCGAGCTTGGGCCTGGTGCTGGTGTGGAGGGCGGCGAACTAATTTTTGAAGGCCAGCCGCAGGCCTCGTATTCTGCGGATGGGAGCCGCTCTGGGCCGTTTTTGAGCGGGCGCAATCGGGTGGAGAAATATGTGGATTCACTCAAGCCGACTAAGGATTGGTTGATCGTCAAGAAGGCCACCGAGAATAATTTGAAGTCAGTTGATGCGGCGTTTCCGGTTGGCTTGCTGACAGTGGTTTGCGGATTGTCGGGCTCGGGAAAGAGCACTTTGGTGAATGGTATTTTGGCCAAGGCCGCTGCATTTAAGTTGAACCGAGCGAAATCGATTCCAGGCAAACATGGAGGTGTACAGGGCTTGGATCATTTCACCTCAGTCGTGCAGGTGGATCAGTCTCCGATCGGTCGCAGCCCGCGCTCGAACCCAGCGACTTATACCAAGTTGTTTGATCAATTGCGTGACCTCTTTGTGAAGTGTTCGTTAGCGAAGATCCGAGGCTATAAGGCGAGTCGCTTTAGTTTCAATGTATCGGGTGGCCGTTGCGAGCGCTGCAAAGGCGATGGAGTCATCAAGCTCGATATGCAATTTATGGCAGACGTGTATTCGGAATGCACCAGTTGCCATGGTCAGCGTTATAACCGAGAGACTTTGGATGTGCGCTTTAAGGGCTTCAGCATTGCCGATGTGCTGGCGATGAGCGTCGATCAGGCTTTGGCAATTTTTGATAAACAACCACGCATTGCGGAGAAGTTGCGCACTCTTTCGGATGTGGGTTTGGGCTATATTAAGCTAGGCCAACCTGCGACAACGCTGTCTGGCGGTGAGGCTCAGCGGATTAAGTTGTCATTAGAACTGAGTAAGCGACAACAGGGCGAAACACTTTATATATTGGATGAACCCACTACTGGGTTACACTGGTTGGATGTGCAGCGCTTGATGGACATGCTCTTCAAGTTGCGCGATGCAGGTAACACAATCTTAATCATTGAGCATGATCTCGATGTCATTCGCTTGGCGGACTGGATCATCGAACTGGGGCCTGAGGGTGGCGATGGTGGTGGCGAAATCGTGTTCGCGGGTGATGTGGCAACCTTTGAAGAAGGCAATGAGACGCCGACACAGCAGGTGTTTGGTGGTTGATTCCTTAGTGGAGGGCAACGCTCCGTCGTTGCCGCCTAATTAGGCTAATCCTGATGGCCACATTTGGAAATGACAGAGCATTTCCCTCCAACGAGATTTCTGGAATTGGATTAATCTCTGCCCAAGGCTTTCTCTACATCCGCGCCGCTGGGTGATTGAAAGGCGCTGAGCTGAAACTCGGGGAGAATCGAAAGGAGGTGGTCGAAGATGTCGCCCTGGATGTCTTCGAAGCTGGCCCATGCGGTATCGTTGGCGAAGGCATAGAGCTCAATCGGTAGACCGGTCTGGGTTGGTGCGAGTTGGCGCACGATGAGGGTCATGCCGCTTTGATGAATCTTCGGGTGGTTGCGAAGGTAGGCGACGCAGTAGGCGCGGAAGGTACCTACATTGGTGAGGTGGCGGCCATTGATGAGTTCGGAAAGATCGTTTGCAACGTCGGCGTTGTATTTTTGAATGTCGCTGAGTTTCGTTTCAAGATAGGGGCGTAGAATGCGGATGCCTTTGAATTGTTCGAGCAATGATTCGTCGGCAAACTGTATGGTACGCAGGTCGATGTTGAGCGAACGCTTGATGCGGCGACCACCGGATTCGCTCATGCCGCGCCAGTTTTTAAAGGAGTCGGAGATGAGTGCGTAAGTCGGTACGGTTGTGATCGTTTTGTCCCAATTCTGTACTTTGACGGTGGTCAGGGAGACGTCGATCACGTCGCCATCGGCACCGCGCCCCGGCATTTCGATCCAATCCCCAACCATGACCATGTTGTTAACTGAGAGTTGGAAACCCGCGACCAGACCGAGGATAGCGTCCTTAAAAATGAGCAGTAGGATGGCGGTGACGGCACCGAGCCCAGAGAAAAAGACGAGAGGGGATTTGCCGAGGACGGCGGAGAGGATAAAGATGCAACCGATTAGGTTGATCACGAGCTTTGCGGCTTGGATGAAGCTTTTAGCAGGGAAGCGCTTACCGACAGGGAGTTGATCCCAAATGGAGCGGCAGAAATTGAGCAGACCATCGATGATCAAGAGAAAGATAACGATTAGGTAGGTGTTTACGACGACTTGGCAAAAAGCGATAAGCTGTGGGTGAGTTGCAAACAGTGTCGGCGTGAAGATGTGTATGATCGCTGCTGGGACAATATGTGAGAAGCGTATGAGAACGCGTTGCTCTGTGAGTTTGTCATCCCAATCGGCCCCAGATTTATGAATCAATGGATGGATGACTGATGTGATGATGCGCTTGGCGGCGTAGTTGGCGAACCACGCTAATGTCGCGAGGTAAAGTGCCGACAGGAGCAGTCCCAAGACCTCGGCCATTCCGACGGCAATGTTAAATTGTAGAAGCCAAGAGGAGATATTTTCTGCAGACATAATAACAGTGCTAAGGAATTCGTTAAGCTATTACAATCATAGAGGCGTGGATCTTTGGGTGTTTTGTTGGATTGGCTTGCCTCAAGCGGGTGGCGCTGTTCATGGTAGTTTAAATGCGACTCTTTTTTATTCTTAGCTGTGTATTTATATTCTGTTCATTTGAGGTGATGGCGAATTTAAGTAATTCATCCGAGGTTCAGCGTATTCTTCAGCGTTATACGGAGACCCTAGGTGGGCTGCGATCGGTGGCGGCATTGTCTTCTCTGAGTATTGACGGGTCTCAAGTTCAGGGCGGGACGAGCTATCAATTTTTGATGCGCAAGAAGCGTCCAAACTCGATTCGTTATCGTATGACTACAGGTGAAACGTCGATTGTTTGCGGCTTTAATGGTCGTCAAGGTTGGCAGCGTACCAAGGTCGGAGAAGAGGTGACGATTGAAGATTTGTCGACCGATCAACTCTCAGCACTTAGTGATGAGGCTGATTTTGACAGTCCCTTGATTCGCCATTCAGAGAAGTCGTGGAATCAGATCTCTTATATGGGCAATGAGAAACTTGGCGATACGAACGTTAATGTGTTGGAGGTGAGCAATTTTCGTAAGCCTTTTGTGCGCTACTATCTAGATTCAAGAAGTGGGCTGATTCTCAAGCGTGAGCAAATTCATCAGGATGGAACGTTGGGCTTAGAGACGCAGTACCGTGATTACCGCCAGATCGATGGTTACCGATTTGCATTCGAAGTCGAAAATCGAATCGGAGACCAACTGTTGTCACTGGTTAAAATCGAGACGATTAATGTAAACCCTGGCTTGTTGAGTTTCTATTTCCAGAAACCAAAGAACTGATTGGGGGGGGGCGCCTTGCTTGGAGGCTGTCTTAAAATACAATAATTTGCTGTTTTCATTCGAGCTAAAGGCCGGAGGGGCATCGTCTCGATGCCCGTGCGTCACCTTGGCTTGTATTTATGACATTTAGGCGACTCCCAGCTTGGTAAACTGGGGGCGCCGGGGACGGCGTCCCTCCACCAAAAACACTAAGATTCGGGCAGAATCTAAATTTCTGAGACAGCCCCAGCCGCACTAGTTGTATCCGATGTTTTTATCGTCTAGGTCGCCTTTCAATCGAATGTCGAGCTTGAGGCGTTCGATTTCGGTTTGCAAAAAACGGGCGAATTTCTGGTAGCGTGGTACCACACCGCGCGTTTCTAGGAGCTCTTGCTTGAGTGTAGAAGAAGAGCAAAGCGTGTAGATCGCCAGATCGAGAGCATTTTCTGGTTCGCTGATGTTACCAAGAAATTGGAGCACCTCTTTGGGAATGTCTGCGCCGAGTCGACGCTGGGTTTGGATCAGGCTGAGTAATCGACTTCGCAGAGCCGCGATCTGCTCTTCAGGGCCACCTAAGTCGCTGAGGATTTGACGAATACGGGCGGTGCGATAGGGGTCTTCGCTGACGATCGCTTCGAGTTCGACCCGGGCGAGTCCCTGTAAGACCAGATTTGAACTGCCATCGGAGTTCTTTTTACAGGCACGTACGACGCCAATCGATGCGATCGAGTAAGGCGTTTCGAAGTGGGTGGTGTCTTCGCTGCGTTCATCTAGTGTCGCGACTGCGAAAATGCGATCGTTGTTGAGCACGTCACTGAGCATCTCTTTGTAGCGCGGTTCAAAAATGAACAGCGGCATCATCGCCTGCGGAAAAAGCACCGAACTGCTGAGCGTCATGACGGGGACTTCGCTTGGAATTGCGGTAGCTTCAATCATGACTGGTAGTTTAGCGGTTTTTCGTGGTGTTGGTCTAGTTCCACTCATCAGGATGCATCTTGGCGTGATCGGGTTCTGGGGTTTCGGCGTAGTAAACGGCCATGCGGAAGTAGCGCATGCGATGATCTGGTATCTCTGGGTTCTTTAGCTGGGCCTCTTCAAACAATACCTCGGGGGCGCGACCTTGGAGTTCGTAAATTTCGCAAATGCCGATGTCGATGAAGTTGCGCGCAGTCGCGACATCCATGCGTGGGATACGCATGAGCGGCGAGTTAAGCGCTTCATAATCAACTTTCTTTTTTTTCTTTAGCGGCAGCATTACGCGCAGTTGAAGCTATAATTCTATGAAATGCAATCAGTTCGGCGCAGCGCAGCCATTTTTGTGTCACAGTAGGAGACAGCGTCCACTTAGTGTGACACCAATTGTGACAGAGTGTCTCTAATTGGTGTGCTATGTAATTACTTGCGTACTAGTGTATAAATTAAAAGTAACTGATATACAAGTGCTTGCATGCTTTAATAACTCGTGGCACCGCATCTGCTATAAGATTGGCATGGCTAAAATAATTGGAATCGACTTAGGCACGACTAACTCCTGCATGTCCGTAATGGAAGGCGGGGAATCTGTTGTCATACCAAATTCGGAGGGTGCCCGCACTACTCCTTCTGTTGTGGCGTTCGCGAAAAATGGCGAACGTCTCGTAGGTCAGGCTGCAAAACGCCAGGCTGTGACTAATCCTAGTAACACGATCTTCTCCGCGAAGCGCTTCATCGGCCGTAAGTTCTCTGAAGTTGAGGAAGAAGCGAAGAGCCTTCCTTACGACATCGTTAAGGGCAAGAACGGCGACGCTTACATTGAGTGTGAAGTTAAGGGCAATAAGGAGCAGTTCGCTCCAGAGCAGATTTCTGCGATGATCTTGCAAAAGCTCAAGTCTGACGCCGAAGCATATCTTGGCGAAAAAGTCACAGAAGCAGTGATCACTGTGCCCGCGTACTTTAATGATGCGCAGCGCCAAGCGACTAAGGATGCTGGGCAAATCGCGGGTCTCGAAGTGAAGCGTATTATCAACGAGCCGACTGCTGCGGCACTCGCTTATGGTCTTGATAAAGGTCAAGACGAAGTGATTGCGGTGTATGACCTCGGCGGTGGCACGTTTGACGTATCGATCCTCGAAATCGGCGACGGTGTGTTCGAAGTGAAGGCCACTCACGGTGACACGCACCTCGGTGGTGATAACTGGGATAGCGCATTGATCGACTTCCTCGTTGAAGACTTCAAGAAAGAGCAAGGTATGGACCTTCGCTCCGACAAAATGGCACTTCAGCGCCTCAAGGAAGAAGCAGAAAAAGCGAAGATCGCACTGTCCTCGACTCAGAGCACAGACATCAATCTTCCGTTCATCACTGCAGACGCTAGCGGACCGAAGCACCTTAACATACAGCTCACTCGTTCGAAGCTCGAGCAGATCTGTGATTCGCTCTACCAACGCACGAAGGCTCCTTTCGAGGAATGCCTGAAGGACTCAGGTCACTCGAAGTCAGAACTCGGCGAGCTGGTGCTCGTTGGTGGTATGACTCGTGCGCCTAAGGTTGTTGAGATCGCGACTGAGCTCACTGGTAAGGCTCCACACCAAGGTGTGAACCCTGACGAAGTGGTCGCAATCGGAGCTGCGATCCAAGGTGGTGTCCTTCAAGGTGATGTGCGTGACGTGCTGCTTCTTGACGTGACTCCGCTCACACTTGCAATCGAAACAGCAGGTGGCGTAGCAACTGCCATGATCGAGCGTAACACCACGATCCCTACTAAGAAGAGCCAAACATTCTCTACCTATGCAGACAATCAGACTGCTGTGGACGTCAAGGTGCTTCAAGGTGAGCGCCCGATGGCGAAGGGTAACAAGACACTCGGCAACTTCCGTCTCGACGGTATCCCTTCCGCGTCTCGTGGCACGCCTCAGATTGAAGTGACTTTCGATATCGATGCCAATGGTATCCTCAACGTCAGCGCTAAGGATCAGGGCACCGGTAAAGAGACACACATCACCATCTCAGGTTCTTCCGGTCTTGATAAGGAAGAAGTCGAAAAGCTCAAGCGCGAAGCCGAAGCACACGCGACCGAAGACGAAGCTCTCAAGGCAGGCGTCGAAGCGCGCAACGAACTCGATAACATCGTCTACCAGTCTGAAAAGCAGATCACTGACCTTGGCGACAAGATCCCTGCGGATAAGAAGACTGAGCTCGAAGCTGCGATTGCTGAAGGTAAAGCTGTTCTTGAAAACCAAGACGCTGATGTCGATGCATTGAATGCACCGAAGGAGAAGATCAATGAGATCATGCAATCCTTCGCTGAAGAAATGTATAAACAGCAAGCTGCTGAAGGTGCTGCTGCAGGTGCAGGACCAGAAGGTGCTGAGCCAACTGGTGACGCTGCGACTGATGCCAAGCAAGCTGACGGCGAGACTGTTGACGCTGACTTCGAAGTCGTCGACGAAGACAAGAAATAATCTCTAGCAATTTGCAGCACACAGGCATGCTGCTGGTGTGCTGCTTTTGTTCTAACTGTAATTCTCCACACAATAAATAAATAATACTATGAAGATCAAACCACTCGGTGAACGCGTTCTATTGAAGCGCATTGAAGAAGATGAACAAGTCCGCGGCGGCATCATCATTCCTGATTCCGCTAAGGAAAAGTCTCAGGAAGCTGAAGTTGTTGCACTTGGCACTGGCAAGAAAGATGAGAACGGCAAAGCGATTCCCTTTAACGTTAAAAAAGGCGATAAAGTCCTCCTTCCAGGTTACGGTGGCACGCCTGTAAAAGTTAACGGTGTAGAATACATTCTCATCGATGAAGATAGTATCCTCGGCGTCATCGCTTAAGCGATTTCGCTCACTTATTTAAACAATACAATTTAAAGAAATAATATATTATGGCTAAGCAAATTTTATTTGATGAAGCAGCACGCAAGAAGATCCTTAAAGGGGTCGAAACACTTTCACGTGCAGTTAAGGTAACACTTGGACCAAAGGGGCGTAATGTTCTAATCGACAAAAAGTTCGGCGCGCCGACTGTCACCAAGGATGGTGTTACCGTTGCGAAAGAAATCGATCTCGCCGATCCTTACGAAAATATGGGTGCGCAAATGGTGCGTGAAGTCGCTTCCAAGACTGCAGATTCTGCAGGTGATGGCACGACAACAGCGACGGTTCTTGCTGAAGCGGTTTACCGTGAAGGTATCAAGAATGTAGCTGCCGGCGCTAACCCTATCTACCTCAAGCGTGGTATCGGTAAGGCTGTTGCAGCTGCGACTGCTGCATTCGCCAAGCAGAGCAAGAAGGTCAAGGACCGCGAAGAAATTCGTCAGGTTGCGACTGTTTCTGCTAACTGGGATTCTGAAATCGGCGACATCATTGCAGACGCAATGGACCGCGTTGGTAAAGACGGCACAATCACAGTTGAAGAAGCCAAGGGCATCGAAACATCCCTCGACGTAGTCGAAGGTATGCAGTTCGATAAGGGCTACCTCTCTCCTTACTTCTGCACTGACGCAGAGTCTCAAGAAGTTAACTTCGACGACGCACACATCCTGATCAATGAAAAGAAGATCAGCAGCCTCAACGAAATCCTGCCACTCCTTCAGCTCGTTGCTAAGACGAACAAGCCGCTCCTCATTATAGCAGAAGACATCGAAGGCGAAGCACTTGCAGCACTGGTTGTGAATAAGCTCCGTGGCACATTGAACGTAGCAGCTGTAAAGGCTCCTGGGTTCGGTGATCGTCGCAAGGCAATGCTCGAAGACATCGCTGTTCTCACTGGCGGTCAGTGCATCACTGAAGATCTCGGCATCAAGCTCGAGAATGTTCAGGTCAGCGATCTCGGCAAGGCAAAGCGCATCTCTGTTGATAAGGAAAACACCATTATCGTCGAAGGTGGCGGTAAGAGCTCTGAGATCCAAGGTCGCGTTAAGCAAATTCGCCGTCAGATCGAAGCGACGACTTCCGACTACGATCGTGAGAAGCTCCAAGAGCGTCTCGCTAAGATCGCTGGTGGTATTGCTGTTATCAATGTTGGTGCACAAACTGAGCCGGAAATGAAAGAGAAGAAGGATCGCGTTGATGACGCCCTTCACGCGACTCGCGCAGCTGTTGAAGAAGGCATCCTCCCTGGTGGTGGTGTCGCGCTTCTTCGCGCTGCTAAGGCAATCGAGAAGGCTGCAGAAGAACTTGAAGGCGACGAGCAACTCGGCGCACTCATCGTTCGCCGCGCGATTGAAGCTCCGCTTCGTCAGCTTTGCACCAACGCTGGTGTTGAAGGTTCACTCGTTGTAGCTGAAGTTCTCAAGTCGAAAGGTTCGAAGGGCTACAACGTCGCGACTGGCGAATACGTTGACCTGCTTGCTGCTGGTATCGTTGATCCAGCCATGGTCACGCGCACTGCGCTGCAAAACGCTGGTTCGGTTGCGGGTCTGCTCCTCACAACAGAGTGCATGATCACCGACGCTCCTGAAGAAGGCGGCGCACCTGCTGGTGGCATGCCTGACATGGGCGGCATGGGCGGCATGGGTGGCATGGGCGGCATGATGTAATTCCGCTAGGAATTTCATCCGCTCAAAACTTAGCACATCATTATTACAAAGCCCCGACTGGCAACAGTCGGGGCTTTTCCGTGTGTGCAGGCTTCCACGCTAATGACGGTTTAAAAAATGGCTGGTAATTAGTCTGACGCTAACGATTCTATTAATTAATAATCTAACCCCGTTTTATTATGTTTAAGAATCTGTTTATTTGGCTCATTTCCGCGCTTTATGCATGTGGTACGAGTAATCTTGTCGAAGCGCAGTCTGTACCTCAATTTCAAGATGGCGATCGAGTGTGCTTTGTGGGTGATAGTATTACCCATGGTGGCAGTTATCACTCCTACGTTTATCTCTATTATTTGACGCGCTTTCCGGATCGTGAGATTCAGGCATGGAATAAGGGAATTAGTGGCGAGAAAGCCTCACATGTCTTGCGTCGTTTTGACGAAGACATCGCACTCACAAAGCCGAACGTCTCGACTGTGATGTTGGGTATGAATGATGTCGGGCGCTGGCTTTATGGAGCCGACAAGAACGATGCCGCTTCGCGGGCGACGCAACAGCAGTACATTGATACATATAAGTCCGACATGACTAAGCTGATTGCTCGCTTTGATGCGATTGAGAGTGAAGTGATTTTCATCACACCATCGATTTATGATCAGACCGCAGAACTGACGCGTAAGAATGAGCTAGGTGCGAACGATGGTTTGCGGCAGTGCGCGGACTTTGTGAAAGGTACAGCTGCAGCCAGAGGGCAGGGCACCGTGGACTTCTACGATACCATGCTCACCGTCAATGCTGAGCTGCAGTCGTTAGATCCGTCTGCGACGATTGTGGGGCCAGATCGGGTGCATCCCGGTTGGCACTATGGACATTTCATCATGGGCTATCAGTTCTTAAAGGCGCAAGCCGTGCCGCAGTTCGTTTCGAAAATCGTGCTGGATGCGAAGCGTGGCACGCTGCAGGAGTCGGACAATGCCACGGTTACGAATCTGCAAGTGGCTGCGGATTCAGTTAGTTTCACGGCTTTGGAAGGCGCCTTGCCGTTTCCGCAATCGCAGACGATTGCGAAGGCACTTGAGTTGGTGCCCTTTGAAGCCGAAATGAACCAGCAGATACTCGCGGTTCAGAACTTGCGAGACGGGAACTATACACTCGCGATTGATGGCACACGGATCGGTGTATGGACAGCTGCGCAGCTCGATGCGGGCATTAATCTGGCGGTGATACAAGCGACACCACAATATCAGCAAGCTTTGAAAGTGCAGCAGTTGGACGACGCGCGCCATTCTCAACAAAGTCGCCTGCGTAGTGCAGCGTATGTCTTTTATAGCAGTGGTTTGTCGCAGTCCGATGTGGATTTTAAGGATCCGGAAGCCGTCAAATCCTTCCTCGATGCAAAGCTTAAGAAGGTCGAAGGCGAGTCTTGGTATGGCTACGTGAAACAACAGTATCGCGACTATTGCACCCAGCCCGCGAACAAAGCTGATATTAATCTAGAGCTAGCGACGCTGCATTTTGAATTGTATCAATCCAATCAGCCCGTTCCGCATCGCTTCTCGTTGATATCCGTGGGTGCAGATGTGGCGGCAGAAGGTTTGTCGATGGCACCTTTGTAGGTGTCGATCCAGCAATAGCGGTGCGGCAATTACTTGAATGGTCGTTCCTTTGTACAGCGCTATTTAAGCACTGACTGCTTCCGGTGCGTCCTTTTCGATCTTCAAATTGTCGATGATGAAAGTCTGGCGGTCAGGTGTATTCTTGCCCATGTAGAACGTGAGCATGTCCTTAATCGTCATGCCTTTACCGATGATGACGGGATCGAGACGGATGTTCTTGCCAATGAAGTGGCCAAACTCGTCGGGCGAGATCTCACCCAGGCCTTTGAAGCGGGTGATCTCTGGCTTGGGCTTGCACTCTTCCATTGCAGCGCGGCGCTCTTCGTCGCTGTAGCAATAGCGGGTGATCTTCTTATTGCGTACGCGGAACAGCGGGGTTTGCAAAATGTGCAGATGCCCTTGCTTGATCAACTCTGGGAAGAATTGCAGAAAGAAGGTAATGAGCAGCAGACGAATGTGCATGCCATCGACGTCGGCGTCGGTCGCGATCACAACATTATTGTAGCGTAGATCTTCGAGGCCGTTCTCGATGTTAAGCGCGTCTTGCAGAAGGTTGAACTCCTCGTTTTCGTAAACGACTTTCTTGGTCAATCCAAACGAGTTGAGCGGCTTGCCCTTGAGTGAGAACACGGCCTGCGTATTCACATCGCGCGCCTTGGTAATCGAGCCGGAAGCGGAATCGCCCTCGGTAATGAAGAGAGTGGATTCGAGGCGGCGATCCTTCTTGGTGCCCAGATGGACGCGGCAATCGCGTAGCTTCTTATTGTGTACCTTGTTCTTGCGAGCGCGGTCTTTGGCAAGCTTCTGAATGCCTTTGAGCTCCTTGCGGTTGCGCTCGGACTCTTGGATTTTCTTAACCAGAATCTCAGCCGTTTCCGGATTGCGGTGCAGGTAGTTGTCCAGCGCCTGCTTGATGTAGTTGATCAAAAAGGTGCGGACGGTGGGGCCTTTCGGTCCCATCTCAGTTGAGCCAAGTTTGGTCTTGGTCTGCGACTCGAACACGGGCTCTTCGACCTTGATCGCTACTGCGGCGCAGATCGAGGTGCGTATATCCACGGCGTCGAAGTCCTTCTTGAAGAAATCCTTGATGGTCTTGGCCAGTGCTTCGCGGAAGGCTGCGAGGTGCGTGCCGCCCATGGTGGTGTGCTGACCATTGACGAAAGAGTAGTAGTCCTCGCCGTAAGAGTCGTTGTGCGTAAACGCGACTTCGATATCAGTATCGCTGAGGTGGATGATCGGATACATCGGCTCGCCATCCAGTTTGTTCTTGAGCAAGTCTTTGAGGCCGTGTTCGGATTTAAACTTCTTGCCGTTGTAGAGGATGGTCAGCCCACGATTCAGGTAGGCGTAGTTCCAAAGCATGTCTTCGACGTAGTCGTCGCGAAAGCGAATGACGCCAAAGATCTCAGGGTCAGGATCGAAGCGCAGCGCAGTGCCGTTCTCCGCACCCTTGGCTGATTTGTCTCTCTTGTCCTCGCTCAGGACTTCGCCTTGGGAAAATGTCACCGATCGAGTCACACCTTCGCGGTAGGCCTGGACTTGGAATTCGGAGGAGAGGGCATTGACTGCCTTGATGCCAACACCGTTCAGGCCGACCGACTTCTTAAATGCCTCGGAGTCGTATTTCGCACCGGTGTTGATCTTGGATGCGCAGTCCTTGAGTTTGCCGAGCGGAATGCCGCGACCGTAGTCGCGCACAGCGACATGGGTGCCGTCGATATTGACTTCGATTACCTTGCCGTTGCCCATGACGAATTCGTCGATCGAATTGTCGATCACCTCCTTGAGTAGGATGTAAATGCCGTCGTCAGAAGACGAGCCGTCGCCGAGCTTGCCAATATACATGCCTGGGCGCAGGCGGATGTGTTCTTTCCAGTCGAGGGACTTGATGCTGTCTTCAGTATATTTAGCGGACATTTAAATGTGTGAAAAGTGGAACGGTTAAGAAAGGTAAGAACACAAGGGAAGTCATCAATTTGAACGCCGAACGCCGAACGTCCAACCCCGAATTTTGAATTTTTTGGATTCGGTGGGCTGATCGGAGTACGCGCCCTCGATCGTAAGATCGGGGGATGTTGGGGACGATGATTTTATGTCCGATAAATGTTCACTAAGGCTGGATACGAAAAACGCACCCCCTTTAATGGAGTGCGTTTTGAAAGGGTGTGAGGGCGACTCGCCCTCGTAGTTGGCGAATGTGGGCGGGCCGCCCACGCTCCTTTAGGCATTCAGCTCAACCAGCTTCGCCATGATCGCCTTTTGCGCGTGTAGGCGGTTTTCGGCTTCGTCGAAAATAATGCTTTGTGGACTATCAAGGACGTCTTGGCTGACTTCTTCGCCTGCATGAGCGGGGAGGCAGTGCATGAAGTAGGCGCATGGTTTAGCAAGTGCGAGCAACTCTGCGGTCACTTGATACGGCGCCATTTCTTGGAGACGTTCCGCGGCTTTGGCTTCGTCGCCCATTGAGACCCATACGTCAGTGTAGATCGCATCGGCATCTTTGACCGCTTCTTTGGGGTCAGCGGTGTAGGTGAAGTTGACTGGTAGGCCGTCAGCTTTGAGGGCATCGACGACGGCTTGTTTAGGCTCGTAGCCTGCTGGGCCGGAGACGACCATCTCCATACCAAACATCGCGGCGGTCAGAATCCATGAGTTGGCCATGTTGCAGGCGCTGTCCCCGAGGAAGGTGACCTTTTTGCCCCTGAGCGTATTGATATCGACAGCGTCGGGTGAGTAGCGCTCAAGCAGTGTAAAGATATCAGTGTAGAGCTGGCAGGGGTGGTTGAAGTCGGTCAGGCCATTGATGATTGGCATGCTGGCATGCTTAGCAAACTCTTCGATAATCGAGTGTTCGTAGGTCCGGATCACTAAGCCATGCAAGTAGCGTGACAATACCTTGGAACTGTCTTCGACCGTTTCGCCACGGCCGATTTGTGTTTGCTGTGAGTTAAGCACGATCGGGTAGCCGCCGAGTTCGTTGACGCCGACTTCGAAGGAGACGCGTGTGCGTGTGCTGCTTTTGTAGAAGAGTAGGCCCCATGACTGCTTGTCCAATGCCGCGGGCGTGTTGAACCGGTCGTCTTTAAACGCTTTAGCGAGTGAGAAGACTGCTTGTGCTTGTTCGAGTGTGAAGTCGGTAACTTTTAAAAAATGGTGCATCTGATGAAGTGTGAAAGTTTGAAGGTGTGAAGTATAAAGAGTGCGAAGTTAGGCACTCAGTTCAGCGAAGACTTGGCCTAGGATGCGGGTGCTCTCGGCGAGTTCTTCAAGGGTCGTCGTGAGTGCGGGTAAAAGGCGGATCGTGTTGTGCCCTGCTGGCACGATGAGTAGGCCTTTGTCTCGTGCTGCTGTGGTGACGGCGCTGCTGTCGACATGGAGCGCCAAGCCGACCATGTACCCGGCTCCCCGCATGCTCGCGATGTGTTGTGGGTACTGCTCGACTAAGCCCTGTAATGCGGCGTGCCAGATCGTGCTGTTGGCCGTGATATGTTCGAGCAGACTGTCTTCCTCGATGATGTCGAGTGTGGCGTTGGCTGCGGCACAGGCGAGTGGATTGCCGCCGAAGGTAGTACCATGTGAGCCAGGCTGGAATAGTTCGGCGTAAGGCTCTGCTGCCCAAATGGCGCCGATGGGGAAGCCCGCGCCGAGACCTTTGGCCATACCGATGGCGTCGGGTTTGACACCACTCTTCTCAAATGCAAAGAAGTGTCCGCTCCGGCCGATCCCGCATTGGACTTCGTCCAGCATCAGGAGTGCGCCCCGCTCGGTGCAGAGTGCCCGTAGCTCTTGCAGAAAGCTGTCTTCGGCTGGAAAGATTCCGCCTTCGCCTTGTATCGATTCGATAAATACCGCGGCAACGGTGTCATCGACGAGTTGGTCGAAACTTTCGATATTGTTGAGTTGGCCAAATTTAAAGCCTGTAAGCATTGGCCGAAAGCCGCCTTGGATTTTCTCTTGGGGTGTGGCAGCCATGCCGCCGAAAGTCCGACCGTGGAAGGCATCTTCCGCTGCGACTACCGTGTACCGCTTCGCTTCTTCGCCACCGCTCAAGTTGCGGCCATGGAGCCGTGCGAGCTTAATAAGTGCGTCGTTAGATTCGGCGCCACTATTGCAGAACAGCACCCGGCCGGGGCCCGCTTTTTCAACCAGCCGATCTGCGAGCTTTTGTTGGCCAGGGATGCCGTACAGATTGCTGCAGTGGCTGAGGGTAGTCGCTTGGTCTTGCACCGCCTTGACCCATTTGGGGTGTGAGTGACCGACTGATGTGACGGCGATGCCGCTGCCGAAATCGAGGTAACGGTTGCCGTTCGCATCGTAGAGATACACGCCTTCTCCCCGCACTGCGTCGAACGCGGGCGGGCCATAGTTTTTCATGAGTGTTTTATGATGGTTCATTATGAAAAATGGCTAATTGCGAATGGGGCATCGCAAGATTGAATGTGTGAGGGCTAATGGATTAGCTATTATTAGTTATCTGTTGACGATCTCGGTGCCGACACCTTTGTCGGTAAAGATTTCGAGGAGTAAGCTATGCGGGTTTTCACCGTCGACAAAGTGCACGCGGTGCACGCCGCTACGCAGCGCTTTGACGGAGCTGTCGGTCTTTGGAATCATGCCTTGGCTGATGGTGCCGTCTTTAACTAAGTCCGCGACTTCGTCGGCTTTGAGCGAAGAGATGAGTGATTTGGGATCGCTCATATTGCGCATCAGACCCGGCACGTCGCAGAGGTAAACGAGTCGCCGTGCGCGTAGCGCAGCGGCGACTCTGCCTGCTGCAGCATCGGCATTAGTGTTGTAAACTTGTCCGTCCTCGTCGCAAGCAATCGGTGAGATTACTGGGATGTAACCGTCGTTGAGTGCCTTCTTGATTATCTTGGTTTTGACCGTGTGCGTCTCACCGACAAAGCCAACGTCAACAGGTTCGCCATCAACCACGACGTTCTTCTTCTCGCAAACCAGTACGTCGTTGCCAGCAAGGCCGAGCGGCCGTGCGCTTTTCTGTTGGAGGATTTCACAGATGTCTAGGTTGACGATTTTGTTGAGTGTGTGCTCGACGATCTTGACGGAGTCTTTGTCGGTGACGCGGAGGCCGTGTTCGAAACGCGTCTCAACATTGGACTCCGCGAGCGCGCGCGTGATCGCTTTGCCGCCGCCATGCACGACCACGACTTTGATGCCGACCGCTGATAGGAATGCGATGTCGGTCGCAACGCGTGTCCGCACTGCTGGGTCGGCGTCGTCCATGAACGCACCACCGTATTTTACAACAAAGATGGAGTCGCGAAATCGTTGGATATAAGGCAGCGCTTCCAGCAGTACGGCTGCTTTGGTGGTGACGTCGAGATGGTCAGTGTTGATCATTTTTAAGAAATTGATTTTTTGCAGCGTGCGAGCTTGCTCGCCCTGAGGTGCAGCGGGCGCGAGCCAGGTCGCACGTCACTGTGTCATTCGCTTTTGTTAAAGTCCACGTAGGCTTCGCTGAGGTCGGAAGTGAGTAGGCGGTAGTGGCCTGCGCCTTGATTTAAATTGAGTGTGATACGGAAGCGCTTCTTTGAAACGATCTCTTGCCACTTTGAAAGATTACTATCCTGCGGTCTGCCGCTGATGAGTGCGGCTACAGTGTCGTAGTAGATGTCGAAGCACTCTTCTTTGAGTCCAACGCGTGCATAACCAGCGGCGTCAGCGAGCCGTCCCCAGTTTGGGTCGGAGCCATACCAAGAGGTCTTAACTAGCAGCGAGTTACCAACTGCACGGGCGATTTTTTCAGCATCGGCTGTCGTTTTGCAGCCTTCGACGACGAGCTCGACGAGCTTCGTCACCTTTTCACCATCACCGACAATTTTTTCGGCTAGATCATCGCAGACGAGGAAGACGGCTCGTTGGAAGGCTTCGATCAGTTCGGGGCTGGTATCGGCTTTGATGCCGCACGCACCATTGGCGAAGAGCAGCACGGTGTCGTTGGTGCTCATGTCGCCGTCGATCGAGATGCGATTAAAAGTCAGGTCACTGGCTTGTTTGACGACGGACTTGAGTAAATCACTGTCGGCTTCGAGGTCAGTGGTGACGAAGGCGAGCATGGTGGCCATATTTGGCTCAATCATCCCAGCGCCTTTGGCCATACCTGATACGGTAATCGTGGTGCCCTCGTAGTCGAACCGTGCGGTGGCTACCTTCCGCCGTGTGTCGGAGGTGAGGATCGCGTCGGCAGCGTCGAATGACGATTGCGTTTTGGTGTCGAGCTTTTCGGCGGCGGCAGCGATGCCAGCCTGGATGTTGCTCATTGGTAATTGCCGACCGATGCGACCAGTGGAACAGACCAGAAAGGGTGCGTTGCTACCAGTTTCAAGTTGGCTAATCGTGTCCATCTCTTGTCCGTCGGTCATGCCTTGTGCGCCAGTGCAGGCGTTGGCGTTGCCGCTGTTGATGACGCAACCCGCGACTTGGTTACCGCTTTCGGCAAGGATTGCTTTGCAGATGTGTACGGGCGCGGCGCAAACATCGTTGAGTGTAAACACACCAGCTGCACTGCAGGGTGACTCAGAGACCAGCAGTGCGAGGTCGAGCCGCGGGTCACCGGTTTCCCGAATATCGCAACCGACTCCAGCTGTTTTGTAGCCGGGGCAGTCTGCGATCCCGCCTGAAGTTTCAATGAGTTGAACTGTTAGTGGTGGATTCATGTCGGCAGGCGGAGGTGTGGCAGAGTTTAGACCAGTCCGGCAGTTTCTTCGAAACCGAACTTTAGATTGAGGAGCTGTACCGCTTGGCCGCTGGCTCCTTTTAACAAATTATCAATGACTGCAGTGATCACGAAGTTGTCAGTCCGCGGATCGTAGACTGCTGAGATGTCTGCCCGGTTGGTGCCAGTCACGTATTTGGTGTCTGGATAAGTACCACTTGGAAGCACACTGACGAAGGGCTTATCGGCATAGGCGGCATTCCAGGTCGAGTAGATGTTTTGCAGCGAGCCGTTGGCTTTGGCCACGATTGTCGTGGAAATGCCCCGCGACATTGGTGCGAGGTGCGGGTTGAATTGCACGACGCAATCAGCGAAGGCCGCTTTTTCAAGTTGCTCTTCGATTTCGGAAAGGTGCCGATGTTTGGGCATGCCGTAGCCCTGCATACTCTCGTTGCGTTCGCAATAGATGAAGTCTTCTGCCACTTTCCGACCTGCGCCGCTGACGCCGCTGTAGCTGTTAATCACGATGCCAGATGGCTTAATGATGCCAGCTTTGAGCAGCGGGATGAGCGGCAGTTGCACGCTGGTCGGATAGCAACCCGGGCAGGCGATGAGCGAAGCGCTCTTCCACTTTTCATCCGCGAGTTCGGGGATGACGTAGGGTGCAGCGTCAAGTAAATGCGGTGCCGGGTGCGGTTGGCCGTAGTAGTCTTCGTACCGCGCTGTCGAGCCGAGCCGGAAGTCAGCGCTCAGGTCGATGACGGTTTTACCTGCTTGGAATAAGGGATCTGCGTATTCCGAGGCAACGCCGTGTGGCAGTGCCAAGAAAAACACATCTAAATCGTCCCGCGCGGCGAGTTCAGCCGGATCTGAATTGCTAAACTCTAGGCCGCCCACCAGGTGCCGTAGTCCTGGCATGACATTTGCGACTAGCTTGCCAGCTAGCGAGCGCGAGGTGACTGCAGCCAATGTCACGTTTGGATGGCGTGCAAGTAGCCGAACTAGTTCTTCTCCGGAATAGCCGGATGCTCCGATGACTGCTGAGTTCATGATCGTGAATGTGTGGAGGTGAGACTGGTAAGTAGACTTTAGGATAAGGGGGATGAAAGCGATTAGGAATCTGTAAAAATAAAAAACCCCCCAAGGCACGTAAAACGGCCTTGGAGGGTTTGCAAAAAATGCGTCCTGCCGCTTGGCGGTTTAACGTTTCGAGAATTGGAAGCGTTTACGTGCGCCAGGTTGACCTGACTTCTTACGCTCGCGGGAGCGAGGGTCGCGCTTCATGTGGCCTTCTTGTTTCAGTGGCACACGAAGTTCACTGTCCATCTTTTCAAGTGCACGAGCGATGCCGAGACGAGTTGCACCCGCTTGACCATTGAGTCCGCCGCCTTCTGCTTTCACTGTAATGTCAACTTGATCTGCCAACTCAACCGTCGTGAGAGGGGAGAGGGCTGAACGTGTGAAGTCTTCAGTCTTGAAGTAGTCTGCTGGCTCTTTGCCATTAACTATGATCTTACCTGTGCCGCGGGTAAGACGGACGCGTGCGCGCGCTTTTTTACGGCGGCCGACGGTTACAAATGTTTGTTCGCTCATTATAAGTATTCTAAAAGTTTAGACGAGTGGCTTCGGCTGTTGCGCTTCGTAAGGATGCGTTGGGCCAGTGTGAATTTTAAGCTTCTTGATCATCTTGCGACCAAGAATGTTGCGAGGCAGCATGCCTTTAACCGCGTGTTCAATGATGAACTCAGGTTTTTTAGCGCGCATCTCTGCCATAGTTACGTGGCTTTCGCCACCCATCCAACCAGAATAGAACATATAGCTCTTATCGCTGTTTTTCTTGCCAGATACTTTGATCTTCTCGGCATTAATCACGACGACGAAATCGCCCGTGTCTGCATGCGGAGTATAGATAGCCTTGTGACGGCCGCGCAATACGTTGGCGATTTTTACTGAGATGCGACCGAGTGTTTCTTCGGCAGCGTCAACCACGTACCAGCTTTTGGTGTGATCAGATGTTGTAGCTAAAGTTGTTTTCATGATTTTGGAAAAGCGGCAAACAGTAAAACGGCAGAGGTGCCTGTCAATGGGAATTTTAGCTGTTTCAGCTTATTTTGCTTTTTTATTGCAAATGCTAGGCAGGGCGTCATTTTCCGCTGCTTTTCCAGATTCACATCTAAGAGGGAGCTATACTTTGAGAGACGATTATTTACAGGCCGCACAATTGGTAATTACCGATCCGATGATTCTGATCAATGTTATTTCGCGCCGTGCGAAACAACTGAAAAGTGGCTACAAGCCACTGATTGAGTCACTTGAGCGTCTTTCCGCTGAGGATCTTGCGCTGCGTGAGGTCATGGAGGGTAAGATTACTTATCAACTCGACGAAGCCACAGACGAAGAAGGCGCTTAGGCGTTAATCTGTGTGTTTACCCTTTATTCCTGCTTGAGGGTGGCCTCTATATCAGAGGAGAGTTTTTACCGTGTGTGCTAAAAAAAAGTCAGCGGACGACCGATTTAAGGAAATTCGCAACGGCAAGGCTCACCACAATTATTTTGTGGGCGATTGTTTTGAAGCAGGCATTGAGCTGAAAGGCACCGAGGTGAAGGCGATTCGGGGCGGCGATGCCCAGATTACAGAGGGATTTTGTCGGATCGAGAAGGGCCAATGTTGGCTCTACAACTCTCATATTGGAGAGTATAAATTCGGGAACTTTCAAAATCATCCACCACGCCGCAAGCGCAAGCTGCTACTGCATCGGCGTGAAATCCACAAATTGTTCGGTGCGATGGATGCGGGTGGTAAATCACTGATTCCGTTGCGCATGTATGTGAAACACGGCTTGATCAAGATCGAGATCGCACTTTGTACAGGTAAGAAGCTCTTTGATAAGCGCGAAACGCTAAAGAAGAAGATTTCGATGCGTGAGGCCGAGCGCGAAATGCGTCATCATAAATAGGAAGCGCTACACATGTCTCGAAAATCTGTTCTCGTTCAGGCTCCGGCCAGTACTTCAAATTGCGGCCCTGGTTTCGATACGCTTAGTATTGCGCTGACACTGTATAACTTTGTGCGCATTACACTGCGTGAAGATGCAGTGATTCGCGGTGTCGATGTTGCTACTCAAGGCACTCAAGCAATGGTCGAGGCAACTGCGCGTGCATTTATGGATGCCGCTGGTGTCGAAGTGAGTGGCTTTGACTATGAAATCTGGGGCGATGTGCCACAAGCGCGCGGGCTCGGTTCGAGCTCGACCGTGCGTGCCGGAATCGTTGCGGGGCTCAATGCGTTGACTGGAAGCCGGTTGGAGCTGGATGCCATGATTCGCCTCACGGCGCAGTTAGACAATGCGCCGGATAATGCCTGTGCTGCGTTTGCCGGAGGCTTTTGTATCGCTCGCGCTGATCCTGAGACTTTTGCCTATCGTGAGCATGTGCGTTTCGATTTGCCGGAGTCGCTGGTATTTGTGGCAGTCTCGCCTAGCTATGAAGTACTCACCGAGAACTCTCGTCGCGTGCTGCCCGATAGCATTCCGTTTGATGATGTCGTGCGTAGCGCGAACAGTTTGGCATTTATCGTCGGAGCGCTCGTTTCGGGCGAATTTTCACGTCTTAAAGGTGCGGTGAATGATTATATTCACCAGCCATACCGTAAATTGCTCAATCCATTTGGGCACGAAAGTATCGAGGCGGGCTGTCATGTCGGTGCCTATACGGGATGGCTCAGTGGCAGTGGCTCGACTGTGGTTTGTGTGACCGATGAGGGGAATGCGCTTCGGGTCGGTGCTGCGATGCAGCAGGTCTATGATGGCAATGGCCTGAGTAGTCGCGTGTATCGTCTTGCCACAGATAATACGGGACTGACAGTTTCGTAAGGCAGCGGACAGTCTGCCACTACTGTTAAGTCTCAGTCGTTCCATTGCGGTGAAGTGAAATACTTTTGGCCAAGCTTTCGATCAAGTGCTGTGTGGTCGGACTGTTGTCATTGAACTGTTCTATTAATTTAAAAAGCGGACTGTGCTTGTCGATCTGTCGTATTTCCCGTGGCGGTTTACTCGACTTTGAAAGAATTGAGATTCCAAGGGGTCTCGCTGCATTCTTCGGCAATTTCATTGAAGGCTCCAATTTCGGCTGCCGAGAATAATAGGCCGCCGGCTTGATCAACGCGTGCGGCCCAGCGAGCTTCGAGTTGCCCTGGGAGGAGGCAACTTTCGTTGCCGTGGCCAAGGATGTCTTCGATCACTGCCTTGACGTTGCTGGATTGATTGCGGCCTTTGGCAAAGGCACCGCCGTTAATGGCATCCGGGTGGATCACTTGAAAGTAGAAAGCAGGTGTGCGCTTTTCGCCTTCTGGTATTTTGCGACTGCGTAAAGTTGGCAGACTGCCGCCGATGAAGCCGCCGACGAGTTCATTGATGAGACTAAGGCCATACCCTTTGTGTGCGCCGAAGGGCATGAGTGCGCTAACCTCAGTGGGGTCGGTGGTCATGTTGCCATCCTTATCAACGGCAGCATGCGGAGGGAGTGGCGTGCCCTCTCTTTGAAACTGCTGAACACGGCCCATTGCGATGACGGAGGTGGCCCAGTCGATCACGATCGGGAACCCGACTGCATCGGTAGTGGGGAAGGCCCAGCTGTGCGGGTTGGTGCCTAGGGTGGGGAACCTACCGAGAAATGGCACCACTTCTGCGAGTGCTGCGGTGCAGTTGGTGTAAGCAATGTAGCCACGCTTCGCCGCTTCCATGACATAGCCGCCGCCCCAGAGGTAGTGAAAGGCGTTGTCGACGGAGACTTGGGCGATGCCGTATTTGTCGGCGAGGGCAATGCATTCGTCGATGGCCTCGTAGGCAGTCGCCTGTCCGAGCTTCTTGTTGGCATTCCAGACCTGACTCGCAGGGAAACGTGAATCCAGTTTTTCGATTTCGGCGGCAGGTGTACAGCCGCCTGCAGCGCTGCCGAATAGGTGATCGAGGTGCAGTGCCTTGATTGCGTTGTGCGTGCGAATGCCGTGCTGTGAGGCGAGTGTGGAGAAGCGTGCGGCTTGTGCGGCTTCGTCAGCTGTGTATCCGCGATGCTGATACGCCTGCTTGACGAGTGTATTGTGCTGCTCTGTGGGGACGATGTAGAATTGTTCAGACATAAAGAAAAGTGTCGGTGAAAGTGAGGGGTGGGTTAAATGAGTGCGGAGGGTGGCTCGACGTCGTTGACTTGTGCGAGTGCCTTTTCGCCCTTGAGCAGGTTGACCAGATTCTGGGTGGCCATGCCTGCTTGGCGTTGAACACTCTCAAAGGTGCGAGAACCTACGTGTGGTGTGATAATGCAGTTCTTGGCGCCGAGAAGTGGGTGGTCAGATGGGGGTGGCTCTTGGTCGAGCACGTCCGCGCCGTAACCGCCAAGCTTGCCGCGTTCGAGTGCTGCTGCGATGTCGGCGGCATGCGTGAGTTCACCACGGCCACAGTTGATTAAAATCGCGTCATCCTGCATGTGGTTGATGGTCGCGGCTGAGATCATACCACGAGTTTCTTTTGTGAGGTTCGTGTGTAGCGTGACGATATCGCTCTCGTGCAAGAGCTGAGTGACGCCGTCCATACGGGTGATTTTTTGCTCCATAGCAAAGTCTTCAGGCCAATAGCGCCCGTAGCCGACACACTTCATGCCAAAGGCATTCGCGCGAATCGCGACTTCGCGGCCAATACGACCAAGTCCAATAATGCCAATGGTCTTACCCATGATTTCGTGGCCCGTCATACGCTTCCAACCGCCCGCGGCAGTTGTGTTGGCTTGCTCCATTAGGTTTTTGCTGAGTGCCAAGATCAGCATGAAGACATGCTCCGAAACCGTGGCGTGATTCACGCCGGGGCAAAAGCTGACCGGAATCTTATTCTCGGTCGCATAGGCAACATCGATCTTGTCGACGCCGATACCATACTTTGCAATGACTTTTAGCTTTGGTAGCGATTTGTCGATCACGGCTTGTGTGATCTCGTCGTCGCCACAAAGGAATGCGTCGAAGTCGCCAGCCAGCTCCAGCATGCGGGCTTCGCTCAGTGGGCCGCGCTCGCGAACGATTTCGGCGCCCGTGCTGTCGAGCAGTGCATGATGGTCACCGGGGCAGTCTTGATAGGAAGTGGTAGTGAGTAGGATTTTCATAATGTGTTAGACTCCAGGGAAGTTAAAGTAGCGTTGCGCATTGCCAAAGCAGATATCAGCAACGAGTTGGTCGAGTAGTTCAGCGTCATCTGGAATCAAGCCTGCTTCGACATCGTTGCCAATAATCCCACAGAGTAATCGACGGAAATATTCGTGTCGCGGAAAGCTGAGAAAGCTACGTGAGTCAGTCAACATGCCGACGAACTTCGAGAGCAGCCCGACACTGGAGAGCACTTCGATCTGTGTGCGCATGCCATCGAGCGTGTCGGCGTGCCACCAACCTGACCCAAGTTGCATTTTACCTGCGACTCGGCCGTCTTGATAGCTGCCCATGAGTGTCGCCAGCGAGTAGAAGTAGGCAGGATTGATGTGGTAGAAGATCGTTTTTGGCAGCGCGTCGTCGATGGCGAGACTATCGAGGAAGCCTGCGAATTTACGGATAACTGGCTCGTCGAGCATGGAGTCGTAGCCAGTGTCGGGGCCGAGGCGCTTGAACATTTGCGTGTTCGCGTTGCGGATCCGCCCGATGTGTAGCTGCATAGTCCAGTCACGAGCTGCGTTCCAGCGAGCAACGTGCTGCATGATGTAGGTCATCCATTGTTCGCCTTCGGTCGCTGTCAGCGTTCGCTCCGCACGAAGTTGCTTAAAAATGGCCTCAGCCTGATCGTCGCGGCAAGGTGAGAACGGGCAACTTTCGAGTCCGTGATCAGATAAGCGGCAACCGTTTTCATGGAAGAAATCATGGCGCGCTTTCAAGGTGGAGAGAAAGTCGGCAGCCGAATTGAGCGTGGTGCTTGCACTCGCGGCGAGTTGATCTGTCCAACTGTTCCAAGCTTTAACATCCGTGGTAATCATGCCTTTATCGGGACGGAACGTCGGGAACATTTTGGTGATGTGTCCGCTGGTATTGAAGGCGATGTGGTGCTGCAGACCGTCGATCGGATCGTCCGTTGTGCCGACGACCCGGATGTCGAAATCTTTGCAGATGTTCTGAGTGGTGAAGGAGGCCTCCGCGATCCGAGCATTGGCGAGTTCCCAGATGGCGTCTGCTGTTTTAGGACTTAGGGTGAGGTCTGTCTTGAAGTAGCTTTTTAATTCTAGATGCGTCCAATGGTGCAGCGGGTTGCGCACAGTTTGCGGCACAGTGCGGGCCCATGCATCGAACTTCTCTTTCGGACTCGAATCTTTACCTGTGATCAGCTCTTCCGCCTCGCCAGCGGCACGCATCGCACGCCACTTGTAGTGGTCGTCGCTTAGCCACATGTCTGAGAGATTGGAGAAGCCCACGTTATCGGCTAGTGCGACTGGATCTAAATGGCAGTGATAATCGATGATCGGCTGCTTGGCCGCGATCTCATGAAACAAGCGCTGGGAGGTCTTGTTGTTGAGTAGGAAGTTTTCGTTGAGATAGGCCATGGGGAATAAGTTGTTTGGTTTTCGGTTTTTAAGTTTTCGGTTGAGGGAAATCAAACTGATCACTGAAGAACAGATAACTAGATAACTGATTTAGATAGTCATCGATGCATAGCCGCCATCGACGACGATTTCGGATCCGTTCATGAAGCTGCCCGCATCGGACGCGAGTAGTAGCGTCGCTCCGATCAGCTCGCTGGCTTCGCCAAAACGATTCGCAGGCGTGTGCCCCATAATCGATGCGATACGCTCGGGGTTGAGCACTTTTTTGTTTTGCTCAGCAGGAAAGAAGCCAGGCACGATCGTGTTAACGCGCACTTTTTGCTCAGCCCACTCGCGGGCGAGGTTTTTAGAAAGATTATGCACCGCGGCTTTGGTCGCAGAGTAAGTGAAAACGCGAGAGAGCGGAATGATGCCGCTCATTGAGCCGATGTTGATGATGCTGCCACCTTCGCCACGCTCGACCAGATATTTGCCGAAGATCTGCGAGGCAAAGAGCACTGCCTTAAGGTTAGTGTTAAGAATACTGTCGAACTCGTCCTCTTCGATGTCGAAGATTGGCGTGGGCGAGTTTACCCCTGCGCCGTTCACTAAAATGTCGATCTTTCCGGACTTGGCGATGACGTTGCCCAGCAATTCCTGAATGGACGCCTTGGAATTGACGTCGACTTTTTCGAAGTAGGCCCTGCCACCTGCGGATTCGATCTTGGCCAGACGTGCCGCGGCCTTTTCTTCACTACGCCCGACCAGCACAGTTTCCGCACCTGCGGCGGCGAGGCCCTCGGCCATGGCTCCACAGAGTTCGCCTGTGCCACCGATGACGACGGCGACTTTGCCTTCGAGTGAAAAGAGGGATGAGAGGTAATTAGCTGGAATCATAGGCTGTAGTTTATCAACTTGCGTTGGGGGTGTGAATGGATTCAATCACTGTAAATTTGCATTATTTCCTTATTCATGCGAGCTATTGAAGCAGACTTACCCTTTGACGGGATTCACTTGGTGGATCGGCCGTGGTTTCCGTATCTGTGCACCGAGGTGGATCACTGGGAGTGGCAGACGCAGGGGGACGCGCATTATAACTTCTGGTGCTGCTTGGGAGGTGAGGGTTATTTGAGCACAGAGGGGCAGATGTTTCGCTTGAAGCCGGGCATGTTTTTCATTTTTTTACCAAATCAGCAGATTTTAGCAGCGCATACGTCTGGGGCACGAGTGACGCGTTTCTCGGCGCACTTTATACCGCTCAGTGGTGCGGCGATGTTGGACGACGTGGCAGGCTTTCCAGTCATGGGCGGCATGGTCGATTCCCTACCTCTTTTCCAGCGGCAAATCGATGTGATTATGAGGTTGGCAGTACGGCGCGGGGATGATGTCCGTTTGCAGCGAGTGATGTACCAGTTAATTGCTCGAGTTTGTGCGGGAGTGGTGGATACGCCTGAGCCTTTCATGGATCCTAAGGTTTCTGAGGCGATTCGAATTATGCGGACGTGTCCAGAATCGTTTAAATCTATTGATGCGTTGGCTCGGCAGTTGGGGTGGTCCCGTTCGCATTTCGACCGTGAGTTTTCAAAACATGTAGGCAAGCCTCCAAATCAATTTTTGGTGAGTTGTAAAATGATCGAGGCCCGACGTTATTTAGAAAGCAGCGAAATGCGAATCGGTGAAATCGCTGACCGACTGGGTTATCGAGATATTTATTTCTTTAGTCGCCAATTCAAAGGTTTCTATGGCATGTCGCCGGTTGCCTATCGGCAACGTTTGGTTCGAGAATTTTAGTGTGTTTGGGGCTTTTTCCTACGTGCTTTGAGGTCTGCGCTGAGTTGTTTGACCGTCGCTGGTTGGTTTGTGCTCAAGTTGGTGGTCTCGGCATTGGGCAGGCGGTGGTCGTAGAGTTCAGTCGTGCCATCTTTATGTAGGATCAGGCGGTAGTTCTCTGTGCGAATGGTTTGTGCTCTGCCTGTGTAGGCGATGGCGCTGTGTGCCGCTTGATTCGAAACTTAGCAGCGCCTACCAGAACTTCAGCGGGTTGTCATTTTGCTCGATCGTTACGCCATTTTCGATCGTCGTTCCGCAGCTCGTGAGAGATGCAGCGAGTAGTGTGGCAATCAGGAGACGTAGAAGTGTGCTGCGTACTGGTTTCATCGGTGTTGAGTTGTTGCTAAGTTTCGGTTGGTTCGCTGTTCGTGCTTAAGACCGTTTTTGCCTGCTTATCGTAGAGGCTCGTGTAGAGTGGGTTGCTCTCGTAGAGTTCTGTGTGTGTGCCTTGGGCGATGATCTCGCCGCCGTCGAATACGAAGATGCGATCTGCGTGCTGAATGGTGCTGAAGCGGTGCGCGATAATGATGACGGTGCGACCTTTGGACAGACCTTCGAGCGCGGCTTGGATGTTGTACTCGCTCTCGGCATCCAGTGCTGAGGTCGGTTCATCCAGCACAATGATCGGTGCGTCTTTGAGGAAGGCACGGGCGATGGCGATGCGTTGCCGCTGTCCACCAGAGAGGCGTGAGCCGCGCTCGCCGACCATGGTTTCATAGCCGTCTTCGAAGGCTTCGATGAAGTCGTGGGCATGTGCCATGCGTGCGGCTTCTTTGACTTCTTCAAGTGTGGCGCTCGGCTTACTGAGACGGATGTTGTTGGCGATGGTCTCGCTAAACAGCAGCGAATCTTGCGAGACGAGTGCGATTTTTGAGCGTAAAGCCGCCTTGCTGAGTTCACGCACATCGACGCCATCCAGCGTAACTGAGCCTTCGATTGCGTCGTAGAAGCGGGGCACAAGGTTGGCGAAGGTGGATTTGCCAGCACCACTTGGCCCGACCAGGGCGATGGCTTGATTGGGCTCGATCTTGACGCTAACGTTGTTGAGGGCGACTTCGTTATCGTAAGCGAACGTCACGTTGTTGAAGCAGATCTCTCCAGCGACAGCGGTGAGTGGCTTTGGATTGTCTGCTTCTGGAACAGTATCGTCGGTATGCAATACATATTCGAGGCGATCGAGTGAGGCTTGCGCTTTGCGAATGGTATTGGAAACACCGCCAAGTTTTTTGATCGGCTCGTAGCACATGTAGAGTGCGGTGAGAATGGCTGCGATCACTTCGGGTTGGATGTTTCTTTGGACGGCGACGTAGAGAGAGAAGCACAGCGCAAATGCAGTAGTTAGCTCAATTAAGGGTGAGAGTGCCTTGTCGTATTTGACTGTTTTGAGGGCCAGCTTAAATAGTTTGCGAACCGCGGCGGAGAAACGGTTGATCTCGCGTGTTTCGAGGTTATAGGCGCGCACTTCACGCACTGCCGATAAATTTTCGTTGAGCACATTGTTGAGCTCACCCGCTTGTTGTTGAGCTTGTCTGGATTTTTTGAGAATTCGTGTGCCAATGGCTCGAATGGGCAATACGCAGGCCGGAACGGTGGCGAGTGCGATCAACATAAACGCGACTTCGGATTCGCTGATTGTTAAGTAGATTAGGAATCCGAGTGCGCTTACTAAAGTGGCTGGTTCTTTGACCAAGCTGTTGACGACTTTAACCAGTGCGGTTTGCAGTTGCCCGGTGTCGCCCATCACGCGGCTCATCAAATCTCCGACATTGTTTTTGTGAAAGAAGGCGAGCGGTAGCTGTTGGATCTTTTCAAACACCATGATGCGCAGGCGCTCCAGCACGTGCATGCCGGCATACGCCATGTAGTAGGCGTTGAGGAACCCGCCAAGTGCGCGTAGTGTAAACGCGAGTGGAATCAATAAGAGCAGGAGGATCAGTGCCATTCCTTCCGGTTTATCGTCGCTGGTGACCAGCGGCACTAGATATTGAATAATAAATGGCAGGCCAGCTCCCGATGCTGCGGCTGAAATGAGCCCGAAGCTGAGTCCGAGGGCAAACTGTTTGCGAACAGGCTTTAGATAGCTGAAGTAAGGGCCAAAGCGTTTTAGAAACATATCATGAGTGGGAAAGTTGGAACGTGGAAATGTGTGCTTGGAAATTTACTTTGCGTAGAATTCAGCGATGACTTCGACCACGCGGGCAATCTGCTCGGGTGACAGATCGGGGAAGATTGGCAAGGCAAGGCTCATCGAAGCGGCGCGTTCTGAGTTCGGAAAGTCACCTTTTTTGTAGCCGAGTAAACGGAAGCATTCTTGCTCGTGCAGTGCTAGTGGATAGTAAATCTCGCAGCCGACGTTGTTGGCGCGCAGGTGATCGATTAGTGCATCGCGCTGATCGGAGTAGATGACGAACTGATTGTAAATGTGATAATTGCCGTCTTTCTCGGTCGGCAGGATAATACCACTTTCTAGGTCGCCACTGTCGAGTTGGTCGACGCTGCGGCTGATCCCCGCGTCTAAGCAAAGTTGCTGGTAGAGAGCGGCGTTTTTGCGGCGCTGCTCGTGCCAGCTGTTGAGGTGCTTGAGTTTGACGTCGAGCACGGCGGCTTGCAGGGCATCGAGGCGAAAGTTGCCGCCGATGCGTGAGTGGAAGTATTTCGGTTCCATGCCGTGGTTGCGTAATTGGCGGCTGATACCGGCATATTCGGCGTCGTTTGTGACCACCATACCACCGTCGCCGAAACCGCCGAGATTCTTGGTCGGAAAAAAGGACAGGCAGCCCATGTGCCCGAACGAGCAGGCAGGGTGACCGTGTTGCTTTGCGCCGATCGCTTGCGCGGCGTCTTCGATCACCAGCAGGTCGTGGTCTCGAGCGAGTTGATTGATGGCGCGCATGTCGGCCATTTGCCCAAACAGATGCACGGGTGCAATCGCGCGAGTTTTTTCGGTGATCACGGCTTCGATCTTGGCGACGTCAATGTTGAAGGTTCCGGGTTCGATGTCGACAAACACTGGCGTTGCACCGAGGCGCACGATCGAGCCGACCGTGCCGAAGAAGGTGTACGGGGAGGTGATGACTTCATCGCCTTCGCCAATGCCCATCGCCATCATGGCGACGATCAGTGCGTCGGTACCTGAGGAGACGCCAATCGCGTGCTCGGTATTGCAGTAGTCAGCGCAGGCGGTTTCGAACTTTTCAACCGTCGGCCCGAGAATGAAATATTGGGACGCAATGACGTCGGCCACCGCCGCATCAAGCTCGGGCTTGAGAGCGAGATACTGTGGCTTGAGGTCGAGAAGTGGGACTGCAATTGGATCTGACATGATGGTGAGCTTAAAAAATAAAATTATGCGTTGAGCAATTCTTCGGCGGTGATCGGTGCGGTGCCAAGATGGCTGACTACGACGCCGGCGGCGCGGTTGGCGAGGGTCGCGGCATCTTTGAGCGATTCACCAGCGGCGAGGGCGGCGGTCAGTACGGAGATTACGGTATCGCCTGCGCCGGAGACGTCGAACACTTCGCGGGCGACGGTAGCGATGCGGCCGATGATTTTGCCGTTCTCTCCAAGGAGCATACCTTCGGCGCCGAGCGTGATGACTAGTTTTTCGGGGTTGTGTGCTTTGAAGATCGCGGCGCACACCGCTTCGTCGTCGAATTCAGCATCCGAGCTACTGTCGAAGCCAGCCATTTGCAGCGCTTCGGCGCGGTTGGGCGTCATCAGCGCCATGCCGTGTAGGTCGAGGTGGCGTTTCGGCTTGGGGTCGACAATCAGCAGCGGCCGTTGGGGCAGTGTGGCGATATGGGTGCGCACCGCATTGAGCAGGGTGTCATTGACCACGCCTTTGGCGTAATCGGAAAAGAGGATGGCATCTGCGTTGGAGATCAGCTCTAGGAATTGCGGATCTTGCAGGATGTGGTCGAGCCCATAGGCGGCTGGTTTGGCCTCGCGATCAATGCGGCAAAGTTGCTGGCGTTGGACGACGACGCGGGTTTTTAGAATGGTGGTGGCGCCGTCTTTTTGGCCGAGTGGGGAGAGTTGGATGCCGCGCTGGGTAAGCACGTCGTTGAGTCGCACGCTTTCGGGGTCGTCACAATACGAGCCGATCAAGTTGGTCGGCATGCCGAGTCCGGCGAAGTTGTTGGCCACATTGGCTGCACCGCCAGGCACGTAGGTGTCGCACGCGACAGAGACGACGGGCACCGGCGCTTCTGGGGAGATCCGTGTAGCGTCGCCCATGATGTAGTGGTCGAGCATGATGTCGCCGATAACGACAATACGTAGCTTGGCGAATTTTTCTAAAGTGGCTTGAATGTCCATTTTTGGAGACCTGAGGTGGGAGACTTGAGGGCTGAGGGCTGAGTTACTGGGAGTCTTTGCGTTTGTTTTGGGACATTGTTACAAAGATTCGGATGAGTTCTTCGGCTTCGTCCCAAATTGGTTGAGTCCGTGTTTTCGAGATTCCACAGTCTTCGTGTAATAGTTCGAGCCAATACTGTGTTTCATCGGCCTCTTGTGGGCACAATTCGATTTTCGCTATAAATTCGGCATCGCTACGTGAGCGACTCGCTTTTCTATAATTCGCACCGGCAGATGTGCCTGAACGTAACAGTTGTTTGCCTAATACAGAGATTTCTTCGCGTCGTCGGTCTAATCCTACGTAAAATCGCACCACTGCTCCCGCGAATTCTTTGGTTCGCCGCCTGAGCGCCTGAGTTCTTTCTGCATTATCCATTTCTCTTTTTGGTTGTCTCTAGCTTCAGCTCTTCAGGTTTCCTATCTCAAGTCTCAGGTCTCTTTTTTCAAGTCTCAGCCCTCAGCTCTTTTTACCCCCATTTTTCGACTTCGACCAGTTCGAGCCAAGCGTGCAGTATGAAGGTGTGCAGCTCTTGAATGCGGGCGGTGTTGTCGTTCTCGACGACGATGCTGTGGTCGGCGATGGCTTTGATCTTACCGCCGTCTTTGCCAGCTAGTAAAATGGTGGTCACGCCGTTCAGCTTCGCGGCTGCGAAGGCGCGGGCGACGTTTTCAGAATTACCGCTGGTGGAGAAGCCGACCAGAATGTCGTCCGCTTTGCCGAGGGCTTCGATTTGGCGAGCGAAGATTTCATCGAAGCCGTAGTCGTTGCCGATGCAGGTGAGTACCGAGCTGTCGGTGTTCAGCGAGACGGCCGGCAGCGGGCGTCGATTGCCACGGTAGCGGCCGACGAGCTCTTCACAGAGGTGCATGGAGTCGGTTGCGCTGCCACCATTACCACAGGCGAACACGGTTTTACCTTGGCGCAGGCGCTCAACAATCATGTTGCCAGTCGCTTCGACAGTGGGGAGTTGCGCGGCGAACTTGTCGAGGCACGCTTTGAGTGTGTCGTAATCTGTTTGAACGAGGGACATGTGGTAGAGATGAGAGTTGAGAGTTGAGGGCTGAAATCGCAATTTCGCCTTATAATGAACCAGCTTTGTGGATCTTTTCGATCATTTTCGTGGTGCTGAAGCCTTCGAGGTACGGCAGGAATTGAATCTGCGTGCCCGCGTTGTCGAAAGCATGACGCTCCGGTTGATACAGGGTGTCGATCGTGTAGTCGCCGGCTTTGGTGTAGATGTCGGGCTGGAGTTGCTCGATTTCATCAACGAGGCGTGGACTGTTAAAGATGATGACACGGTCGACGCAGGTGAGCGCGGCGAGACAGTAGGCACGTTCGATTTCAGATTGAATGGGGCGCGTTGGCCCTTTCAGCGAGCGGACACTTTCATCACTGTTGATTAGGACCCAGAGCTGGTCGCCGAGTTTGCGTGATGCTTGCAAATAGGAAAGGTGTCCAACGTGCAGCAGATCGAAGCAACCATTGGTCATAACCATGGACTTGCCTGCCGTACGCAGTGTTTTGCGCGTTTCGATGGCTTGCTCGAGTGTGAGCAGTTTGGAATTTGGTAAAAGCATGGAAGAGATTTGAGAGCTGAGATTTGAGAGCTGAGGTTACTTTGAGTCTCGGCGTTTTTTTGTATTGGGGGACATCGCTACAAAGATCCGAATGAGTTCATCGGCTTCATCCTAAATCGGTTGCGTGTGTGTTTTTGAGATTCCACAGTCTTCATTCAAAAGTTCCAGCCAATACTGAGTTTCATCTGCCTCTTGTGCGCACAATTCGATTTTAGCAATGAATTCGGCGTCGCTACGTGAACGACTCGCTTCTCTGTAATTCGCGCCAACCGATGTGCCAGAGCGTAACAGCTGTTTGCCTAAGATTGAGATTTCTTCGCGTTGTCTGTCTAAACTCACATAAAATCGCACCACAGATCCCGCGAATTGTTTGGTTCGACGTCTTAGCGCCTGAGTTCTTTCAGAATTATCCATTTATCCTTTTAAGTTATCTCCAGTCTTAGCGTTTCAGATTACTCACCTCAGGCTTCAATTTTCAGCTCTCTCCAATTTCAGGTTTCTCTTACTGTCCGAGCTGTTTGCCAGTGATTAGGTAGTTCTGTACGTAGTCTTTGACCGCATCCTGCAGCGTGTAGCCTTCGTCGGTGTAACCCGTGCTGCGCAGCTTGGTGGTGTCGGCGCAGGTGTAGTATTGGTATTTGCCTTTCAGTTGCTCGGGCATCTCGACGTAGTTAATATTTGGCTCGAGGTCGAGCGCGGCAAAAATCGCGGTGGCGAGGGTGTTCCAAGTGTTGGCTTGGCCGCTGCCGAGGTTAAACAGGCCATTGGCAGTCGGCGTATTGGCGAGGTGAATCGTCATGGCGACGGCGTCTTTCACATAGAGGAAGTCGCGCATCTGGTTGCCGTCGGTGTAGTCGGTATGGTAACTCTTAAACAGGCCGATCTCGCTGGTGGCTTGGATCTGCTCGTAGGACTTTGCAACCAGACTGCGCATGTCGTCCTTATGCGCTTCGTTGGGGCCGAACACGTTGTAATACTTGAGGCCGACGATCTGTTTGTCCCAACCCATACGCTGCGCGTAGCAGTCGAACATATGCTTGGAGTAGCCATACATGTTGAGCGGGGTGAGGGAGTGCAGGTCTTCGAGGGTGTCGTCCATGCCCTGACTGCCGTCGCCATAAGTGGCTGCGCTGGAGGCGTACACGAAGCGAATGCCTTTTTCGATCGAGATGTTGGCGAGCGTTTTGGTGTATTCGTAGTTATTGCGAATCAGATAGCTGGCATCGCGCTCAGTGGTGGCTGAGCAGGCACCGAGGTGATAGATCGTGTCGAACTGGTCGAAATACTCGGGCTCTTCTTCGGCGAGATCGAGGAGGTCGTCCGCTTCGATATAGTCGGCGTAGCGCAGTGGTACCAAGTTTTTGAACTTCTCATCCATGCCGAGGATGTCGGCTACAACGATGTCGGTGTTGCCCGCCTGGTTGAGGGCGTGGATCAGGGCGCTGCCGATGAAGCCTGCGCCGCCGGTGACGAGTGTGTATTTACCTGTGCTCATTGCTTGGAAATCTGTGTTTGCTTGGATGTGAAACTCAAAGAATCGCAGCAGTATCGAGATTTTTTGGGCTTAAGACTAGTCTATAATAGAGCGGATGCAGGCGGGGAAATCGTTGCGAAATTCGTAGGCCCCGTCGATTTGACCCGCGTGATGAGCAGCTGTGAGTTGTGGCTTGCCGCAACCGACCGCCCACGCGGAGGCGTTGGCATTCCATGCGGTTTCGAGGTCGACCAGGGTGTCGCCGATCATGTGGGAAGCTGCGTCAGGAGCGCCGAGATGGCTGAGCGCTTCATCGATAAAGCGCCTCGAGGGCTTGCGGTAACCGCCTGCGATGCCGGGAGCTTCGGGCGCAATGCACCAACCGGCGATGTCTTCGGGCTGTAGTTCGAGCAATTCGAACAGGCGTCGCTGGCAGGCGTGCACTTGCTCTATCGGAAAGTAGCCACGGCCGACGCCGGATTGATTAGTGAGGATAAAAAAGGGAATACCTTGCTCGATGAGAGTGTGCACCGATGCTTTAACGCCCTGCAGGAGTTCAATTTGATCGGGATCACCGATGTAGTCGACGTGGCGAATCAGTGTGCCGTCGCGGTCGGCGAAGATCGCGAGTTGCGGAGCGGTATTGGCGAAGCGTGGGTTGAGCCAGACGTTTTTCATGTGTGTGGGCTGAGGGCTGACGAAGTACGAGAGTGCGTAGATGGTAAACCAAAGGTTTGTCCTGAGCTAGCGAAGGGTGACGAGAGCGGGTGCCCTTTGGGCGAAAGAGGAGCAAACTTGAGGACTGAGGGCTTATTTAATTTAGAGCTGCAAGAGTCTTGGCAGTTTCGGCGCTTTGCCGTGGAAGCTGTGGTAAAGTTTGACTGCTCGTTGGATGATCGCCTGCCAAAGTTTGGTGTGCTTACGCAAAGATGCTTTCCAGTCTGCGCCAAGGTAAATCCGTAAGTAGCGGGCGGTGTCCGCTGAGGTGAGGCCGACGTCGAGTGCTGAAAAGAGCAAGGAGGCGAGGTCTTTAATCAGCCAGCGCTGCGGTACCTGCGGGCGGTGTTGCACGCGGTGTAGATCGATCAAATTGAGCGGGATGCTTTGGCCCGGTTGCCAATTGCGGATCAGGTCGCGGTTGATGAGGAAGTGGTTGATGTAGAAGTCGCGGTGGTTGATGCCTTGGCGGTGCATGGTTTGTCCCATACGAGCGACTTCGTCGATCAGCGCGCGTTTGAGTGTGACCCAGCGCGGTCCCGAATAGTCCATCCAGCCATCTTTGAAATGTTCAAGCGTCTCGCAATCTTCGAGCGCATCGAGCACTACGAACGATTCGATCGCATGCGGATAGCGGCCACGTTCGCCCTTGCCGAGCACCTTGGGCACACGCACGCCAGCTGCGGCGAGGATCGCGGCACCTTGCCATTCGGTGCGGGCGCTGACCACGGGCTTGCGCAAACGGTACCATTCCTTGAGCACTTCGCTCCAACCACAACCAAGGTGGCGTTTTACGTAAAAGTGTAATTCCCCTAGATGCACCTCGTAGGTGAGGCGATTTTTCACATGCCGATGCACTTCGCCGCCGCCTTTGAGAAACCACTCGAAGGGATTCTCACCTTCAGGGAGGGCATCGCGGAGTTCGTCTGAGAGTTCAATCATGAAAGCTGAGGTGGGAGACTTGAGACTTGAGGGCTGAGGTGGGAGACTTGAAGGGTCTTAATCCTAATCTTTGTCATAATCCTAATCAATTTTGTAAGAGTAAGAGTAGGAGTAAGAGTCGCTAAGTTTTTTTACTCAGGATCTTTTCGATGATTTCGGCGGCGGCTTGATGGCAGGTGTATAAGTCTTCCGTGGCAGCATAGGCCAGCGCGTTTTCGCACATGGTCTGTCTTTTGTCGGGATTTTGGATAAATTCTTTGACGGTTTGATTCAGCGCATCTTGCGAGAACGGACTTTCGATCACGGCTCCCGCGTCTGCTTTTAGAATATGTGGCGCATAGCCACAGGTGTCGGTGGTCAGCACGGGTAATCCATGTGTCAGGGCTTCGAGGAGCACTTTACCAGCGGATTCGCTGTAAGCGGGGTGGAGCAGGAAGTCGGCGGCGTCGTAAAAGCGTCCGGTGTCGGCTCGGCCACCGAGGAAACGCACGGTCACGCCCGCTTGCTTTGCGAGTGAGGCGAACCGGGACTGCTTGCCGTTGCCGACGACCCAGAATTCGAGCTGTGGCGCAGTTGATTGATTCGCACGTATCGCGCGCAGCGCACGATCGAGGCCTTTGATGCGAAAGCCGGACCCGACAAACAGGGCGACGGTCGCGTCTTGCGCAGTGCCGAGTTCAGTGCGTAGCTCTTGGCGGTTGTTGGCTGCTTCGGCCTGAGAGTTCGTATTTCGATCGACACCTGGCGGGAGTAAATGGAATTGCTCGCGTGAACTGCCGTAGTGCTGGTGGAAGGCGTCGATCTCACGATCGGTCAGGACGAGTGTTTCGGGGGAATTGGCAGAGCCGAAGACTGTTTGCTCTAGCGTTTTGTAATAGCGGTGACGCGGACTCCATTTGAATAAAGCCGATTTGTCTTTGACGCGCTCTACATAGCAAGGGTCGGCGGCGAAATAGATATCTGCTCCCGGAATACGGCTAAAGGCGACCACGCCATCGAGTTGATGCTTAGGCAGTTCGCTTTCGAGCGCGCGAAAAAAGTGGTCGTTGCGTGAGATATTGCTCCAGCCTGTCTTGCCCAGAAGGTGCGCATGAATCCCCTCGGGCTGTTCGCCCTTCCAAGTGCGCGCGAAGATGTGCACTTCGTGCCCTCGCTCGGCGGTAGCGACAGCCGTCGCCAGGCAGTCTTCCTGCAAGCCGCCGAAGGGATAGTAATCATAGAGGACGAAACCGATCTTCACGTAGGCATGAGAACGTGGGCTGAGAATCGCGGCAATGCGAAAAGTGCCTGAGCCGATGCGCTTTTTCATCACCACAGGTAATGGCATGCAAATGGGCTTCGTTTTGAGTTCTGGGCTTGCCATTCCGCAGAGAATGCCGAGTAAATTGTAAGTTACCTTCACATGCTTATCTCTAATCGATATAAACAGATGCTTGCAGCCCAGATAGAAATTATCGAAAGGCATTGCTTTGTGTGCGATCCGCATGATTGGGCGTGTTCATTGTCAGTTCCGATTGAGTTCGGGGGGTCGATTACCGATTCGGTCAATTGCGGTAGTGTGTTCGAAAGTATAACTTTTTTCCCACTATTCCGATGAAAATACTCCTGACTGGCGGAGCCGGCTTTATCGGATCCAATCTTGTTCGTCTTCTCGTTAATGAAAAGGGCGCTGAAGTTATCAACCTTGATAAGCTGACGTATGCCGGCAACACCGAGTCGCTAGCTGATTTAGCAGGGCATCCCAAGTATACTTTCGAGCAGGTCGATATTTGTGATGTCGATGCGCTCGGTAAAGTCTTTGCGAAGCATCAACCCGACGCCGTCATGCACCTCGCAGCCGAGAGTCATGTCGATCGATCGATCGATGGGCCTGGGGAGTTTATTCAGACGAACATTGTTGGCACATACAATCTGCTGCAGGCGGCACTTGTATATTGGCGTAGTTTGCCGACGGGAAACACATTCCGTTTTTTGCATGTCTCCACTGACGAGGTGTATGGTTCACTTGAGCCCGATGCCCCTGGCTTTTCCGAGACTACACCTTATGACCCGCACTCTCCATATTCCGCATCAAAGGCCGCCTCCGATCATTTGGCTCGCGCTTGGAATGATACCTATGGGCTCCCTGTGCTCATTACAAACTGCTCTAATAATTATGGACCTTATCAATTTCCTGAGAAGTTGATTCCTGTAGTGATTTTGAAATGTCTGCGCGGCGAGGCGATTCCTATTTATGGTAAAGGCGAAAATATCCGCGATTGGCTCTTCGTTGAGGATCACGTTGAAGCACTCTATCAGGTTCTAGCGCGTGGGCGATTGGGAGAGACTTATAATATCGGTGGCAACAACGAGCGAAAGAATGTCGAACTTGTCCGAGGGCTGTGCCAGATGATGGATGATCTTGCTCCGGGGCCGCACGCATACGAGCAGCTTATCAGCTTTGTAGTTGATCGACCGGGGCACGATATGCGCTACGCGATTGATGCAACTAAAATTCGCGACGAGCTTGGCTGGGAGCCTAAAGAAGATTTCCATTCTGGTTTTCGCAAGACAGTGCAATGGTATCTTGGAAATCAAGAGTGGTGTAAGCGAATCCTTTCCGATGAGTATCAAATCGAACGGCTCGGTAATGTTTAGAATCTGATATTTCCAAGGCAATTGTTAACCTAAAGAGCATACTATTTTATGAAGGGAATCATACTTGCCGGCGGTGCTGGCTCTCGCCTCCATCCTATTACGGAATCAATACACAGTGAAGTGCTTAGCTTGCCCATTAGTCCCGCAATCTCAGAAGCTGATCTCAGTCAAGTTGTTAAATCAGTATGCAAGTTCTTTTAAAATCAATGCGGTATTCTTTGCGCAAGCTGTGCTCTTTATTAAAGAAAAGTCGGCGGCAGTGTCATCGTTGGAAGGCATTTTTTGATGCATGGTATTTCGACGGGAAGCTAGAGTTGCCGCCTAAAACTAAAATGGTAGTTCCAGTCCTGATTAATGGGCGCGGGCAGGTTGTTGTTGGTGATCGAGTTACCTTCGGTGACAGTAAATCGCCGAAATCAGGGAACGGTGCGATACTGCTGCAGGCGAGAGATGAGGGGTCCCGCATCATTATTGGCGAAAAGACTGCATTTAGTAACAATGTCTCGCTGATTGCTCGTAAGCACATAAAAGTGGGCTCGTTTTGTTTGATCGGAGATGGCGTGCAAATCGTGGATGCTGATTTTCACGGTATTAAGCCTTCGGAGCGCCGAAGATCTTCAGGTTCTGTTGAGTCGGTGCATATTGGGGATAATGTATGGCTGGGTAGTCGGGTCACGATACTCAAAGGTGTGACGGTCGGGGACGGCTCAATTATTGCAGCTGGGGCAGTTGTAGTCTCTGACATCCCAAGCTCTGTAATTGCAGCTGGAGTCCCTGCAAAAGTGATAAAGACCTTATAGATTGGTAGTTTTATTTTTGAATGCGTTTGAGGACTGTATGAATGCTGAGGTTATTGCTCGACGAACTGTGGCTGCTCTCCATCTTGTATGAGAAATATGAAATTACATAGTTGGTTTAGACATGTCTTCAGCTCTTGTTGTCGTTTTTTTTGCAAAAAAAGATTATGGAAGAGGGAATTGGTTGAGAATCCATTATGTGTGATAATGGTAGATGGTGGATTTTGTTCGGTCTTAGTGAAGTTTGCTTTGGGTTTATCCATCGCTCGAGATCGTAATGTCACTGTGAAATATGATCTATCTTGGTTTCATTCGAAGGGGGTTGGATGCGATGGTCACTCCAATCGAGAATTCACCTTAACGCAGGCGTTTCCTGCTGTGAATCTTGAAGAAGCGACTGAGGATGAAATATATTGGACTAAAAAAATACATTACCAAAAGAATCAGTTTCCTTTTGTTTTTGATGCGAGTCATTTAACTCCTAAATCAAAGTATTTAGATGGATATTTTTATCACTGGAAATATCTAGATCTAGTGAAGGCGGAGTTGTTCAGGCTTTTGAGATTTGACGAGCTGGAATTGGACGATGGAAATGAGTCGGTTAAGAATCACATCACGCAATCGAGAAATTCGATTGCGATACATGTAAGGCGGGGAGATTTTATTAGCGTTGGAAATGCAATCCTCACGCCCGACTATTATTTATCAGCGTTAAGCTTCCTAGTCGCTAAAAGGGAATTGAAGGATCCAGCCGTTTTCTTTTTCTCAGATGATCCTGAGTGGGTGCGTGAGTCTATTGTCGGTCGGATTCCTGAGGGATATGACGTTCAGTGCGTCGATGTGAATGATCAGTCTAAGGGCTTTCTAGATCTATATTTGATTTCACTTTGTAAATATCAGATTTCGTCGAATTCGAGTTTTGGAGTTTGGGGGGGCTTTCTCAATCAAGATGTTGATAAAGAGGTGATTATCCCGAGCGTATGGTATGACGCTTCGAAGGAACGGCGCTCGCTTGAAGGGCATGCCGAGGCTTTTCGCATGCCTGGTTGGACCGTCTTTTCAGTCGATGACCATTGTGTTGTTGAAGACTCATTCTGCTCAAATGGCTGAATCGTTTGTGTGATGGCATCTGGAGTTGTAATAGCTGAATGAGAATTCGACCATTGCACTGGCTGTTGCTGACACATGTTATTCCTAGTGGGCATGCATACGCTGGTATTGGGTGCGCGCATGTGCCAGTCGTCTACTATTGATCATGATACCTTATTTATATTCAGAGGCCTTTCGGGCTTTTTTCATATCAGTGGCCCTTGGTTTTTTTGAGGGGCTTGTCTGTACGTTGAGACGCAGGGATTTTAGCTGTATTGTTCAAAAGAAAGGAGCCTGTAATGTCTGAGGTTGAGGTGGCTTTAGATGCTGATCTGCCGATTAAGGATTCATCGGTGAAACCGTTGGTGAGTTATTGTTTATTCACTTATAAACAAGAGCGCTATATCGGGGAATCGGTAGATGCTGCGCTTGCTCAGACCTATTCACCTTTGGAAATTATCATTTCGGATGATTGTTCTACGGATCAGACTTATGCCATTATTGAGGAGAAGGTACGTACGTATCGTGGACCTCATCGGGTGATCATAAATCGTAATGAAAAGAACTTGGGGATTGGGGGGCATATCTCATTTGTTGCAGGTCTTTCAACTGGAGACTTTATTGTCACTGTTGGTGGTGATGATATTTCAAGCCCTGAACATGTTAAAATAGCAGTGGATGCCATGCAAGCTTCTGGTGGGGCTTATATGGTCGATTTTGATGCCTCGACAATTAACGAAGACGGCGACGTGATTCAGGGACGTCGTGCTATCCGAGAGTCTTTTACTTACAATCTAGAAGACTTTATCACTGATCGCAGGAAAATTTCTACCTTTGCTCCTGGTCGAATCATTCATCGGGATGTTGTTGATAAATTTCCTCCAATTGCTTCGAGTTGCCCGACTGAAGACACGGTGTTTGTATTGCGTGCGCTAATGTTGGGGGAGTTACGAAGAGAACCGATTGATTTGATTCAGTACCGCAGGACGGAGAGCTCTGTTTCCAGTTCAGCCAACATCGCTAAATTAAGTGTCGATGGAATAATCAATCAGTACTACGCAGATTTAGAGCATGCGCTTGCGAATGGAATTCTGTCTGAGGTGGATGGGCAACGTTTGAGACGTCGTGTCGCTTTTGACAGTTTTAAGCGCCAAGCTAAAATACAGAAAAATAAAGGGCTTCTTCGTGCCTTCCTTATCAAATTGAAGGTTAAATTCTACAAGCAACTGTATCGTCGAGGGATCCCTTTAGCTTTTTGAAAGATTCAGCTCGATCGTCTGATTTATTCTTGGGCAATACTATGTCCGCTCTGGGGTTATATACTTGGGAATGACTGGTAGAGCTTTTCTTTTATATCGTCTAGTCTAGGACGATTATACTGTTCGAAGTATGAGTGAAGATCAGCCATTTTTGTTAGGCTGTTGCCGCTGATTTTTAGCGGTTTAATTTCAAATGTAGAGTAGTAGTCATTGAACTTCCAATCACCTCCTCTAATGCTTGAGCTAATTTCGATTCTTATGTTTGGAATCTTTAGTGAATCAGCGGTAATAAGTCCGTGAAGGCTGGACGATAGTATCGCGTGGCATTGAGCGATTTGAGTGATGACTTCTTTGGGGTCTTGAAAGACATCAATGATTTTTACGCTTTTATGGTCGCTCTTTAATTGAGTAATAATTGGCAGATCACGATCTTTGTAGTGTGGGACGATTCCTATTTCATATCGTTTTGAGATTTGTGCCGGATTGATTAGCTGGTCAGCCAGCAGCCCTGGATCGCCAAAAACAGAAATGCTCTTGTTGGATAGTAGCGATGCACTGAAGCAGCCACGTATCGCGTGGTATGTATGCTTACTCTTGTGCTTTACAGATTTTTCAATGAAGCCGGTTCCCCATACATTCATTTTACGTGCCCATAGGGATTCTTTTTTACGCTGCAGCAGGCTACCAGCTGCAATGAGATCACACTTATTAATCTTGGCATGAACTACCTTGCGTTGACTAATGAGCTCACAGATGAGTGGAGACAGGCAATCACCGAAGTTTGGTTTTGAGTGTGCCCAATGTAGTTTGATGTTTTTTTGGCTCATACGTTCCTAAATCTATTATTTTCAGGACTTCATAGATTTATGTTGCCGCTTAGTATTCTACATCGAGAAATTAATTTCTGCTTTTATTGCGAATGAATTAGAACGTAGCTGCTTCCTCTTTTATGACCAGCACATTTTCCATAATCAGGAATTGTAGGTCGGAGCTGTAGCGCATATTAAATGTATCGGTTGAAGAGCAAACCATCGGTTTGTCACGGTGATTCATGGAAGTGCAGATGTAGGGGTTGTGCCGGGCGGCACCTCCGAGTCCTGAAATATTCATGCTCTTGTGTAAAAGTGAGCAAGTGTGAACTTGTTAAAGTCGGAAGGTGGGAAGGAGCGCGAGAAGCGCGGAGATAATTAGTGGGGTCTGTCGAGCTAGCCCCGCAGGGGCAAGTGCCAGGAACAAAGTGATGATCAGGGATGGATCAATTTAACCTGAGGGAAATAAGTTTGGTAGCGTGAGACATCTCTTGTGATTAATGGCACCTTTAATGCGGCTGCATGTCCTCCTATAAAAAAATCCGGAAGGGGGGCGGATTTCGTGCCGCCGCGGGAGCGGTAGGTTTCATAGGCTTGAGCGGCGAGATAGAGCCCTTGGCGTGGAGTCTCAACGTAGGTTAATGATAATTTGCCTAGGATGATATCGATTTCTTCGGAGGATTCGGCGGGGTAGCAGAGTTCAGCGTAGATGACTGGGTTGATTTGTAATTGTCCCTCATATTCCATCAGGCGGTCGATTGACCATTGCAACCAGTCCGGATCTTCGAATAGCACGTCTGAAATGACGTTGGTGTCGATGAGTGCTGCCATCCGCTAGCGTATGCCCCGGGTGGTTTGCATTAGCTGTTCTGTAGTGCCGCGTGTTTTCCAGATGCCTGTAATTTGCTTTAGGGATTCACTTGCGTTGGAGTTTAGGGCATGCGGAGAGACGGCTTGAGTGAGTATATTTCGGGCCTCGGCTTCCATCGAGTGCCCGTGTTGCGCAGCGACTATGCGAATCTTTCGTTTAGTGGCATCGTCTAGGTTGCGTATTGTGAGGGTAGCCATCATTGCATTGTCTGCGTTGCTAGCATTGCTGTCAATGCTTGTTTTCCTAGATATGCGTGGTTATACACTCGGGCCACCGTGCATTTTACGGATCATGCGTTTCTGGGCATCGGAAAAAGTGTCCGTTTGGAAGTAGGCACGTAGATATGCCACTTTCTCTTCATTATTTAATTCGGTCGAGTGCCGCAGGAAGCGAGAGACATCTTCAATCGTGGATTGAGTTGAACGGAGTGGTTGTCGCGCTTTCTCAAGGTCGATCAGGCATGTGCTAAAATCCCCATTCTCGTCTTGGCGGATAAAGGCATGTTTTGGGTAAAATCCGAAGTGTGCCCATCCAGCATGATGAACTTCGCGTGCGGCGCTTGCGACTGATTGAAGTGCCTTCAGGATTGGTTCTGATTGATTAGTATCGGCTGAATCCTTCTGTTCTTTGAGCCATGTGTCAAAGGGCTGCAACCCTTCGAGTGCCTCAGTAATGATCAACGAGCCTTGGTTGCCATCCTGCTCCCATTGGGCAAATTGCAGTAAGTTTGGCATACAACTAACCACTGGGGCGAGGGCTTGAAGAGCGTCGAATTCCCGAGCAAACGACAGGCGCTTGAGGAAAAATGTCGAAGGCGCTCGGTAGAAGTGGTTCTGCTGAATTTTCAGAAAGACGGCTTTGTGATCTTCTGGCGCGGCTTCGGGGTTGAGCACGATGCGCGTGACGCCGCTCCAACCGCCGCGGCGGCGATTGGGCGCTTCAAACCAGTCGAATTCACGCTTTGAGACGGATTCGATGTCGAGTAAGCCGGCGTCTCTTAGGGTGGACTCGCAGTCTGGGGCGATCCATTGTTTCTTGATTTTAAACATATAGGGGAAGTGCTTCGGCTAGGTGCGGAGTCCTTTAAGAAAGGCGTTCTTCAGAGTGCTGCCTGTTTCTGGAGTCACTGGGCAAGCCGCGAGGTAGGCATCAATAAAAGTATGCTCGCCAGTTTGAGTGAAGAGTGTGCGGTCTTCGGTGTAGCGCCCGATGTGGACGAAGTTGCGGATGCGCTGTGATGTGGTGAGCGCGCCGCTGCGGCGGAAGCTGATATCGACGATATCGATCAGTGCGAGATCGTGCTCGGGAGTGACCAGCACGTTGCCGAAATGCAGCGAGCGAAACAGGATGCCCTCGGCATGGAGTTTTGCTACAAAGCGGCCGAATTGTTGGATCACTGCTGTGGCCTCGTCACCTTCGTGCTCGCGTAGCCACTGACGAAGGGTGGTGCCGGGTAGTTCGTGATAGAGCACGGCCTGACGCTGCATCTCGGGGAGGTAGAAGATTTGCTCGACCGAGAGGCTGGGGATGCCGCGTTTTAGGAGGTCCTTGGCGTTGCGGTCAAAGCGTTGCGCGTGCGGTGCCCATAGTTGTGAGGAGAGCCAGTGCCTGCGCCGAAAAAGCTTGAGGATACGGGCATCGGGCAGGCGCAGCACTTTGAGCCCAAAGCCGTCTTTTTCCAAGATGCGTGCGCCTTGGGTCAGCGCTTCGAATTGGTGATTACTTAGATTGGGCAGCATTGGCTTTGGCTTTGGCTTGGCGTTGGCGTGCTTGGCGCTCGTCTTCCGCGTCGAAGCGTTTGCGGCGATACTCCGCGATGGCTTGGGCGAAGGTGGCGACTTCGGGCGCATCGACGGGTTGATCCAGGTAGCCCGCGACGAAGCGCAGGCGTTCTTCCTTGGTACAGTGTAGACGGCCTAGTTTATCGAGGGTGGCGCAGTCCTTCAGTGCGCGGCGTGATTGGTGAGCCGCCGATCTCGTAAAGTCGCCTTTCGGGCAGTCAATCCAGAACAGTTCAGTTTGATCGCCGTTGGCGCGGACGAGGATGTTGCGCCACTTGAGGTCTTGGTGATAGAAATTGTGTGCGTGGATTGCGCGGGTGGTGTGACTAAGTTGGTCGATGATGCTGTCGCGCCGACTGCAATAGAGCGGCAGGCTGCGATCTGGACACGCGCTGGCCATGAATTCGCGCAGCGTCTGTGTGCCTGGGACCGCTTCGGTAATGATGTAATCATCAACGATCTTACCGATGGCGTTTTTACGTTGGCCCCAAGCGATGACGCGAGGGGTGGGGATTCCAATCGATTTAAAGAAGAGTAGGTTGCGTGCTTCTATGCGGGCGGTGCCTCGCCGCCAGAGGCGCTGGAACGGCGACTTGCGGTAGCTGTAGACTTTGACAAATGTCTGTACCGTTGCGCCATTTTCGGTGCACGAGAGCTGTAATACCTGCGAGCGTTCACGCACTCTGCTTGCATCGACTCCAAACCCTTCGAGAAAGGCATAATCCTTTCGCAATGCGTCGGTTTGGACTGCTAGTTCGTCGATTTTTATAGGCATTTTAATAAAATGAACCTGAAAGTATCTGAGCACATAACAAGCCAAAAGGCCGGACTTACTGGGATGGGTTTGGAGGGAGTGTAATTGCTAAAGGTGTCACGTGGCATCGTCGTTTCCGACGGCAACGGGTCAAGAGAGTGCTCAAATTGGCCTGCGCAGATAGCACGGGTTTAGGATCTTCGAGAACTATTCTGTAGCTTTGACAATGACACGCTTCGTAGTCCGACTTGATTTCGGCGTTGCCTTTGAGGGGCATGCCTCCTTCTCATTAGCGCCGAATTCTAATTTTTGTTATGGTATTATTCTTTATTGAACTGATTGGGCGTTTGAGCGCGGCGGCACCAGTGTGGCTGATGCGTGGTATCTGCGTGCTGTTGGGGCGTGTGATCGGGCTGTGTGCTGGGGTGCGTCGCCACGTGACGCTGAATAATTTGCACCATGCGTTTCCTGAGCAGAGTGAACAACATCGCCGAAGGGTTTATTACGAGGCTTGCGCGCGGGTTGTCGAGATGGCGCTGTTTATGCCTGCTTCGGGTTATTTCTCGGAGTCGCGGCTCGATGCGGTGTTGGCGGCTGATGATGCATTACGTGCCAAGGTCGAACGCTATATTTCAGGTGATCAGCAGGGCAAGCCGTTGGTGATTATACTACCGCATATGACGATGTCGGAAGCGGCCTCGCTGCTGCCACGAGTATTTTCCGGGTTGCCTCAGATCACTGTGGTCTTTCGCCCGTTGAATCAGCCTAAATTAAATGCCTGGATTGAAGCGGCACGTTCGCGTTTTGGCCTTCGCCAGTTGTCGCGCAAGTCGGGCTATAATGATGCGATGGCGGCGCTGCGACGCGGCGAGGGGGTGGCTCTTTCATTTGATCAAGATTCGTCACGTCGTGGTGCGACGTCACTATTCATGGGGCGGTTGGCTTCGTTAACCGATTTGCCGGGGCTGATGGCGCAGCGCTTTGATGCGAATGTGCATGTACTTCTTTTAGAGCGGACGCAGTTTTGGCAGGCAAAGTTGAGTTTACATGAGTTGCCCAAATGTGGCAGTTCCACTGAAGTGGTGATCCGCGCGCATAATTTGCTGGAAGCTTATTTACGCCGCGATGCGCATACGGCTCCCGATTGGCTGTGGTTGCATCGCCGGTGGGGGCATCAGTTGAGTTCCCATAAACGCTTTAAGTTACCATCGAAGCGGATGGAGTTGGAGATGACCAACACGATCAATGGTAATGCCGAGACGCCACGCAAGACACGCCTATGGGTGCGGATGCCGAATTGGTTGGGGGATGTGGTGATGGTACTGCCACTGCTTCGGGCGATTCGTCAGGGGCGTCCAGATTTTGAGATTACCTTAATTGGTAAGGCTGCCTTTCAGCCGTTGTTTGATCGCTTGGGTGTCAGCGAGCGCTTTATCCCATTACCGCAGCAGGGGCGTGGCTATTTTAGGTACTTCTATCAACTGCGTCGGGATTATCCGAATACTTATCTGCTGTTTACCAATTCGACTCGAAGTGATTTGGAAGCTTTTCTGACGCGCTGTTCGCAACGTATGGGCATGGTTCGGCCGGGTAGGAAGCGGCAGTTGCTGACGGATCCCTATGAATTACCGACAGATGTGGATGAGACGACGACTCACCAGACTCAGGTTTGGGAGCTGATGTTGCAGCGCTATGGTTTGATTGAATCATTGGATTATAGTCCGTTGCCGCGTGAGGAATCTGTCCGTGCGCGCCCGCAGGTGGCGATGATTTGCGGCACCGAAAATGCGCCTGAGAAACGTTGGCCAATCAGTCATTGGCGGGCATTGGCTGAGCAGTTGCTCGCGACAGTGCCTGAGGTCGAAATTGTATTATTTGGCACGCCGGCGGACCGTGTGATTACGGATCAAGTGGCAGATGGTTTTCCGGAGAGCGCGATTCAAAACTTGGCAGGTAAGACCGACCTCGCTGGATTTTGCGACGGGCTAAAGGATTGTAACGTCGTGGTGTGTAATGACACGGGCGGCATGCACTTGGCGAACATGCTGGGCACACCAGTGGTGGTGGTCTTTGGCCCGACCAATCCCGTGCGCACGGGGCCGATCTTTGCGGCGCCGAAGCATATTTTACAGCCCGAAGGTTGCCCTGCCACGGGTGGTAAGCCGATCACGGGTGTCTCGGCTGAGCGCGTGCTTGCAGCAGTACGGCCGTATGTGGAGGGCGCTCAGTCATGAGTCCGGCGCCAGATTTCGGCGCGCCGATCGCGCTGCGGGTGCTGGAATCGACGGATCGATTGAATACCTTGGGCTCGGAGTTGCGGCTCGAAGTCTGTGAGGTGCTGCGCATTTTGCCGGACCGTCGTGAGGTCTACGCGGGCCAGATTCAGGCCAATCAACGGGCGGTCGTGGCAAAGCGTTTTCTTAAACATCCAAAGCAGGCGCGGGATTGGCGGCGCGAGTGGGATGGCTTGGTTAAATTGGATGTGCTGGGTATGTCGGCGCCGACGCCCTTGTGCGTGGCTGAGGAAGTGGATGCTTCGGCGGTCTGGGTAATTATGGATCGCATTGCAGAGGCCGTTTCGGTGCAAGATGCTTTTCTCGATGGCGACTCTGATGAGCGCACGGAGTTGGTGCAGCAGTTGGCGGAACTGGTGGATGCCGCGCATCGTGCGGGCGTTCGTCAACAGGATCAGCACGTGGATAATTGGGCGTGGGATGGCGCGCGCTTGTATTTACTGGATGCGGGCTCAATCGAATTTTCGAAGCATGCACTGAGTGAGCGAGCACGGTTACAGGATTTAGCTGGTATTTGTGTGACTTTGGCGCCCGAAGCCGAGCGTGCGTTTCGCGAGGCGATCCGCTCGAATTATTTGATCGACGACCAGGCGCTTAAGGGGCGACTGCTGGATGAACTCGATGGGGCGATCGTGGCGCTACAGACCGAGCGGGTGCGTCGCTATTTTAAGAAAACGCGTCGCACCTGCACTGAGTTTTTAGAGACTAAGACAGACGCGTATCATGCGCTGCATCTGCGCCAGGCAGACTCTGAGCTAATCGAGGCCTTTCTTTCCGATCCCGATGCATTAATGCAAGCAGGCGAGCGTTTGAAATCGGGCAATACCAGCACCGTGCAGGGATTTGAGTATGCTGGAAAGGCATATGTGCTGAAGCGTTATAATAAGAAGCCGTTGTTGAATCGTATACGGTATCTATTTTCGGATTCGCGTGCGTTGAAGAGCTGGTCCTCGTCCTGGGTGCTGGAGATGGCCTTTATTCCGACGGCCCGCGCGGTGGCAGTGTATGAAGATACGTGCGAGCGTTTGCCTGGGGTTCGGTATTTATTGATGGAGCAGATCGAGGGGCGAATTTTACCGGATTATGTCGAGTCCTGCGGCGCTGATCTAGCGAAGATCGGGGCGGTGGCCGAGGGGTTTGCCCAAATCTGGTCGGCATTGGGACGTCTGCGTGCGGCGCATGGTGATTTGAAGGCGACTAATTTGATCGTCGGGCCGGATGGGCAGGTGCATTTATTTGATTTGGATGCCTTTCGCTTTGGTTTAAAGGCCAGTGTATTTGAGTGTGGTCGGGCCAAGGATCTGCGGCGGTTTATGCAGAATTGGGCGGGACAACCGGAGTTAATCGAGCTGTTTGAGGCAAAGCTGCGGGAGGTCAGTGAGTAACATGAAGCAGACTATGCAGCGTATTTTAATCATTAAGCCCTCGTCGATGGGGGACATTATTCACGGGCTACTGATCGCAGAGGCGATTAAGACGCAACTGCCGAAGGTCTCGATTGATTGGGTGGTGCGAAGCGAGTTCGCAGGATTGGTGCAAGCGTCGGCGGTGATTGATCACACCTATATTTTTGAGCGCGCTGCGGGCGTGGGCGGGTTTGTGCGCCTGATTCGCGAAGTGCGCCGGGAGCGTTATGATGCGCTGCTGGATCTGCAGGGTTTGGCACGCACTGGGATTTTGACACTGGCCGCACATGCTAAACGTAAGCTGGGGCGTTCCGATGCGCGCGAGTGTGCTTGGATCGGTTACAACCAAAAGACGCCGGTGCTGCCTGCTGGGCAGCCGCCGCATGCGGTGAAGATATTGTCGGCATTTTTGCCAGTGCTTGGTTTAACAGAAGAGCTGCCACGCTCGCTGTCATTTAAGGCACCTGACACGCCAGTTGGCTTGCCAGAGCCAATTGACGGCGGTCAGCGGGTGGTGGTCTTTCCAGAGAGTCGCCGCGCGGAGAAAAATTGGATGGGCTATGAATCGCTGACGCGATGGTTGCTGCAGCAGCCGACTGTCGGGCAAGTGGTCTGGTGCGGGCATGTGCCTTTTGAGGCGGCAGAACCGATTGTGGACGAGCGTCTGATTAACCTGACTGGGCAGACCGAGATCGTGCAGTTGCCGGAATTGCTCAACGCCGCGGACTGTGTGGTGAGTAATGATAGTGGGCCGATGCACCTCGCTGCAGCCCTCGGGCGGCCGTTGGTGACCTTGTTCGGGCCGACCGCGCCAGCCCGCTTTGGCCCATATCCGCCCGTTGCGTCGCGACAACGTGTGATCCGCCGAGCCGATGGGGATATGAGTTCGATCACCTTGGCTGAGGTGGGCGAGGCCGTCATTTCTCTGTTGGATGCTTAGCCGCAGGCGAGTGGAATTTTCGGGGGTGAATTCTTTTTAGGATTATCGTTTTGACGAAACCTGTCAGTCAGCTACTGCTGCTTTCTTTCCACCGACTCAGTCATGATTGATATTAAGCTCCTCCGCGAGCAGCCCGATTTTGTCCGCGCTGCCATTGCCCATAAAAAATTCACCTGCGATATCGACGCAATCCTTGCGTTGGATACGACGCGCCGTGCGAAGATCACCGAAGCCGAGCAGGCGCGTTCGGCGCAGAAGGCGGCCAATCAAGCGATGGCTGCGCTGCCGAAGGGCACGCCCGAGTTTATTGCGAAGGTGCAAGAGATGAAGGCGATCGCGGGTAAGGCGAAGGAGTTGGAAGTCGCGGCCAAAGCGGCAGATGATGCCTTTCAACAAGCATTTTTATCGATTCCTAATCTAGCAGATCCGTCCACGCCGATCGGTAAGGGCGAGGACGAGAACGAAGTGGCTGCGACCTGGGGCGATGCCGACGCGGCGTTTCCACATGCCTTGCCGCACTTCGACATCCCTTGGTTTGAGTCGCGGGTCGATTTTGCGCGCGGCGTCAAAGTGACTGGTGCCGGTTTCCCTTTTTATGTGGGTGAGATGTCACGCATGGTGCGGGCGTTGGTGAATTTTTTCTTAGAGGAAGCGCGTCTATCTGGCTACGAAGAGGTATTGCCGCCGATCGTGGTGAATGAGGCGAGTGCCACTGCGACCGGTCAATTACCGGACAAAGAAGGGCAGATGTACGTCGACCCCAAGGAGGGGCTCTATCTGATTCCGACTGCGGAGGTGCCAGTGACCAACTTTTATCGCGACGAGATCCTCGATGCGGATCAACTGCCAGTGCGTCGTTGCGCGTATTCGCCGTGCTTTCGTCGTGAAGCGGGCAGCTGGGGCGCGCATGTGCGTGGCCTGAATCGCTTGCACCAGTTCGATAAGGTCGAGCTGGTTAAGTGGACCGATGCCGAAAGCAGCATGGAAGAGCTCGAAAAACTGCGTGGCGACGTCGAGCAACTCTTACAGAAACTTGAGCTGCCCTATCGTGTGCTGCGCATGTGCACCGGCGATATTGGTTTCCCACATGCCAAGCAATACGACCTCGAAGTGTTTGCCGCCGGGCAGCAGCGCTGGTTGGAAGTGTCGAGCTGTAGTAACTTTACCGATTTTCAGGCGCGGCGCGCTGCGATTCGCTATCGCGGGCCAGATGGTAAGCCCGTGACGGCTCACACCTTGAATGGTTCTGCGCTCGCGGTGCCGCGTGTGCTCGCTGCGATCCTTGAAAATAACCTGCAAGCCGATGGCCGCGTGAAGGTGCCAAGTTGCCTGCAGCACTGGATGCAGCAGGAATTTATTGGCGTCGCAAAGTAGTCACTGGGCTGCGGTTCATCCTGGCGCTGTGAAGGCTTGCCTCGTTTGGGATCAATCGTAACTATACTAATCATGGAAATGCTAAAAGAGGCTCTGCTCTCACGTAACATCATCGCTTGGGTCATTATGCTCGTGTTGTTTGTGCTGTGTTTGAAGCTACTTAAGAGCGCGGGCAAAGGCCTCGTGATCTTCATCGGGATTCTGATTCTCAGTTTTATACTAGCGAAGTTTTTTCCCGATGCGGTTGCGCCACTGGTTGATTTAGTGAAAGGCTTTTGGCTAGGCGACAAACAGCCTGCAGGAGGCTGATAGAAGTTTGGCATTGCAGCGCAGGGCTTGGCCTATTTGCTTCCTTGCCTCATGGCACAACAGGCAAAAACCGCAATTACTCCGACCCGCGACGAAGACTATCCGGAATGGTATCAACAGGTCATTAAGGCCGCCGATCTCGCTGAGAACTCGCCGGTGCGCGGTTGTATGGTGATCAAGCCGTGGGGCTACGCGATTTGGGAAAATATTCAGGCCGATCTGGATCGTCGCTTTAAAGAGACTGGGCACAAGAACGCGTACTTCCCGCTCTTCATCCCTGTGAGCTATCTGCAGAAGGAGGCTGAGCACGTCGATGGCTTTGCTAAAGAATGCGCGGTCGTGACACACTCGCGCCTCGAAGCCGATGCGGATGGCAAACTTCAGCCCGCGGGCAAGCTCGAAGAGCCGCTGATCGTGCGGCCGACCTCCGAGACCATCATCGGCGAACTGTTTGCTAAATGGATAAAATCCTACCGTGATCTGCCGCTGTTAATTAATCAGTGGGCCAACGTCGTGCGTTGGGAGATGCGCACCCGTCTCTTTTTACGCACTGCTGAGTTCCTCTGGCAGGAAGGGCACACCGCGCATGCGACCGCCGAAGAGGCGCTCGGCGAAACACGCCAAATGCTCGATGTGTATGCGGACTTTGCAGAAAATTTTATGGCGATGCCGGTGATTACTGGTGAGAAGACTGCTGCAGAACGTTTCCCTGGCGCCGATGCGACCTACGCAATCGAAGCGATGATGCAGGACCGCAAGGCACTGCAAGCTGGCACCTCGCACTTCCTCGGGCAGAATTTTGCCAAGTCCAGTGGCATCAAATATTTGAGCGCCGAGGGCAAAGAGGAATTTGCATGGACGACTTCATGGGGTGTTTCGACCCGTCTGGTGGGTGGCTTGATCATGACGCACTCCGATGACGATGGCCTGGTGCTGCCGCCGCGCATTGCGCCCGCGCATGTTGTTATCATTCCATTCACTCCGAAGGAAGAGACGCGTGAGGAAGTGCTCGATTACTGCCTAGACTTGAAGCAAGCGCTCGAAGGCCAGACTTACATGGGTGCGCCCGTGAAGGTTGAGTTCGACGATCGCGATATGCGTGGTGGTGAAAAGGCTTGGAACTGGATCAAGAAGGGCATCCCCGTTCGCGTTGAAGTCGGGCCACGAGATATCGAGGCTGGCAATGTGATGGTCGGTCGTCGCGACCGTGCACCCAAGGATAAGCAAGCGCTTGGAAAAGATAAATTTGTCGGCAACATCGCGAGCCTGCTGGATGAGATGCAAGACGGGATGCTGGCCAAGGCCAAGAAGTTCCGCAAAGAGCACACGCGCGACATCACTACAGAGGCGGAGTTCGTTGAATTCTTCACGCCGAAGAATCAAAAAGAGCCAGAGATTCACGGTGGCTTTGCTTCGATGGGCTTTTGCTGCGAACCTGAACTCGAAGAAAAAATCGCCAAGCAATACAAAGTCACCGTGCGTTGCATTCCGAATGCGTCGCTGAAGGAAGAAGTGGCCTGCGTATTCACCGGCAAGCCCGGTAAACGTGTGATTTTCGCTAAGTCGTATTAGTAGCAAAGGAGCGTGGGCGACCCGCCCACCTTTTGCATTGTGTCGTGGGCGGTTTGCCCACGCTGTTTACTGGCAGGACTGTCGCTTTGGCGCTACCAAAGTTGCGGGCTGATTGCCTCGACGAGTACTTCTTGCGCATGGTAATCGACTTCGGGCAGGAACCTTAAGCCCGTGAGTGTCTCGATTTGGGCAATTGAGGTGATGTAATTATGCAGTCTCGTATCAGTGGCGTATTGAGGCAGCAGAAAGGCGATCGCGCGCAGGCCGCCGGTTGCTGTTAGGTCAAAAACAATCGCGAAAAACCCATCGGGAATTGGCAAGCCAGAATCGAGCTTGGAGCTCTGCGTGCGCATCACCGGGCCGAGGTAAATCCATGTTTCGCCAAAACGTTGTGGATAGGTGACCGTGATTTCGTACATGAGGCGCTGCCATAAGCCTGAACTGAATGCTGCTGACATCGGCGCAAGATTCGTCACTAAGCCGGCTTCGTTTGCACCGACTGCACCAAATTCGGCTGCCAGCGCTTGCGCGGGTGCGATTGTCTGAGGCTGCCAGTATCCTAAGCTCAGGTCGCGAGCGCGCAGTTGCTTAATGCGCGGGTCTTCAAAAAAATCGTCGGGAATCGGTGCGTCTTGGCGATCACGGCCACTGAGCTTAAATGCGGTGCAGGTCGTTTGCCGGTCTTTTTCGTTAAACAGGTTGATGTAGCTTTTATTGCGCAGCACGCGGACGGGCGAGTCTGATCTAGGCAGGCCGGCAATCAGCGGCGTTTCCTCGTACCCGAGTTCGCCGCCGTCGACTACGAGCCCCTCACTTCCGGGGATGGTATCGTAGGCCTTGTTCAGTAGGCTGGTGATTGGGCGCGGCAGCCATTCTGGGGAGCGCAGGGCATGGATTGCTTGAATCGCAGCACGCTCTATCTGTGCGCGTAAGGCAAAAGAACCAAAATAGTAGCTTGCAATGAGTGCGACCACTCCAAGCACTAGCAGAAAGCGCAGCTTCGTCAGGATCGGCTTACGAGCAGCCGATTTTGACTCCGCACCTTTACGAGGGGAGTTTCGCTTGCGAGCGGAACTGGGATCCTTCTTTGCGCGTTTGTTGGCTGCCATTCAGTCGAGAGTAAAACCAATCGGCCACGACTATTCAAGGCCGAGCTTGTTTAACTTTGGGCGGATCACCATCTGGCAATATGCTGCTGATTGATTCAATCGGTAGTAATCCTGATGCCCTTCCTCTGCGGGGTAGTAGGTCTCGACGGCGCTGATTTCTGTGACGATTGGAGCGTCGAAATCCTTTTGTGCGGCAACTTTGGACGCTTCCGCGCTGGCACGCTGAGAGTCGCTGTGATAGAAGATAACCGATCGATATTGAGTGCCGCTATCCGCACCTTGGCGATTTAATGTGGTGGGATTGTGTGAGCGCCACAGCCAGTCGAGCAGTGTTTCATACGCAATCACAGCTGGATCGAAAGTGATTTGAGTGATCTCGGCGTGGCCTGTGGTGCCAGTGCATACTTCGCGATAGGTGGGATCTTTGACTGCGCCACCCATATAGCCGGATTCGACTGCATGCACGCCATCCAGATTTTCAAAGACAGCTTCGACACACCAGAAGCAACCTGCGCCAAAGCTGGCGATTTCGAGAGAAGTTTGATCAGAGTCTGGCATGGTGGCTGTTATTGGAGCTGGTGTGTTTTCGGCGCAAGCGACCAAGCCAAAGAGGCTGGCGAGATAAAGGCAACTTACGTAGGCGAGGTGAGAGAGTGATTGTTGGCGCATGAGGATGGGAGCGGCGTCTATTGAGATCTATTCCAACTGGCTTGAAACTTACAGTGAGATCACATCTGGGATCTGCGTGACGCGCTGATAGATCGCGATCACTTCATTGCTCGAGTTCATCTGCATCTCCATCGTATAAGCCGTGAAGCGACCACTGGAAGACTCCTTGGCGCGGACTGGATCATCGGCAAACAATGCGAGCACGGTTTCCGTGTGTGCTTTGGGTACGATGAATTTAAACGGATAAAGGCAGGGCCATTCGTAACTGGCATCGAGCGAAGAGCGAAATGAGTCGAGCGATTTTTGATCAGAAGTATCGGGCATGATGGCTACACTGTGGAGGTATTTAAAGATTTGTCAAAAGTGCGGTATAAAACTGCGCTCGTTTTATCTGCGGCAATCAATGCAGTGCTTGTTGCGGACCAGTTAGATGCAGAATTCCGAGCAACTTTCCTCTACAGACGTTGTCGTTTGGATGTCTGTGCGATGGATCCTTTGCGGAATAATGAGGGCGCAATACCCTCGATTCGCTTAAAGACCACTGCCATGCGCTCGGGGTCGTTAAAGCCGCAGAGTTCGGAGATCATCGAGATGGGGTGGTTGGTCTCAGATAGCAGTTGTTTTGCGCGGGTGATTCTGAGCTGACATAGCATTTCCCAAGGAGTGCAGTGATAGTATTCACGGAATTTCTTTTCTAGTCCACGGCGAGCAATCCGCAATTCTGCGCATAGGCTGTCGATTGTAATGGGGTCTTGGATACGTTCAGAAAGATAAGACATAACCCGCCGCAAGAGCGGATCTTCAACTGCGAGATGATTCGCGGAATGGCGCAATACGACTCCCCCCGAAGGCACTCGAACCGGTTCAGTCGGAGGCGCTTCACCTGCGAGTAGAGCGCGCAGAGCCTCGCCAACCGCTTCGCCGATCGTGTCCCATGGGATCGACACACTTGAAAGCATCGGGTAGCTTAATCCGCACACCAGCGCATCATTATTCGCCCCAATCACGGCGACTTCTTGCGGCACCCGAATCCCCATTCCTCGACAGGCACCGCACAGGAATCGTCCGAGTGGATCATGCACCGCAAAGATGCCAACCGGTTTCGGCAGGGATTCAAGCCATGCATGTAGTGCAGGGTGAGGCTGTGCAAAATTTTCACTGTAGCGTGCCTCTTTGAATGCAGCTTCTTGATGGATCGAAAATGCCACCTGGTCGCCTAACTCGCGACGAAACCCTTCAATGCGCTGGTCGGAGTAGGGGGTCAAATTACCGAGGCACGCGAAGCTACGGTAGCCCGCCTGCGCAAATGCACGCGCCGCCTCAGCGCCGACCTGCCAATCGTCGACATCGATACTGGTGGCTTCTGGATAGTACTCGTCGGTATCAGCAATGACAGTGGGCAGTCCTAGTTCTAGTAGTGCCTCGGTTACCTCAGGTAGCCATTCGGTGATCAGTGCGCTGGGCTTTAGTTCCGTTAATAAATCGCGCAGTTCCTCAATCGGGCGGTGAATACTAACAATACGAAAGTCATGCTGGCGACGAACGAATGGTATCAACGAGGGTGTTAAGCGCCGCAGGAATACCTCCGTCATTACAATCGCTATTTGTTTTGCCATGCATTTGGTTAAATACCAGCGGGCAGCGCATATCAACAGAATATATACGCAATATACGGTTTAAGCTGCGTTTTTTTTAGGCTATACTGCGGTTTTAATTATTACACATTCAAAGTAAATACCGACAAAATCATGCACTATTTCGACTGCGATAAAATCCAATTCGAGGGCACTTCTTCTAAGAACCCCTTGGCGTTTAAACATTACAACCCGAGCGAACTTGTTGACGGCAAGTCAATGAAGGATCACCTGCGCTTCGCAGCTCCATACTGGCATGTGATGCGTAATGAACTGGCAGATCCTTTCGGTGGTGGCACTGCGCAAATGCCTTGGGATGACGGCAGCAACTCCGTCGAAAACGCACTGTCACGCGTCGATGTTTTCTTTGAATTTCTCGATAAGATCGGCATCGATTACTACTGCTGGCACGACCGCGACATCGCTCCGGAACTGGACGACCTGAGCGCTTCGAATGCTGCGCTCGACGCAGTCGTTGCCAAACTAAAGGTGAAGCAAAAAGAAACAGGCGTGCAACTCCTCTGGGGCACCGCTTGCTTGTTTTCACACCCTCGCTATTCGCAAGGTGGTGCGACCTCACCGAACGCTCAGGTCTATGCTTATGCAGCTGCGCAGGTGAAGAAGGCACTCGAATGCACCAACGAACTCGACGGCCTCGGTTACACCTTCTGGGGAGGGCGTGAAGGCTACTCCACATTGCTCAATACCAACATGAAGCGTGAACTCGACCACCTCGGCGCGTTCCTGCACATGGCAGTCGATCATGCAAAAAAAATCGGTTTTAAAGGCCCATTCTACATCGAGCCAAAACCACGCGAGCCATCCACTCACCAGTATGATTCGGATTCAGCTGCTTGCCTGAACTTCCTGCGCGAATACGGCTTGATGGATCATTTCAAACTCAACATCGAGACTAATCACGCGACACTTGCGGGGCATACGATGGAGCACGAGCTGACTGTTTGTAACAATGCGAACATGCTCGGTAGCGTTGACGCCAACCGTGGTGACGAACTCATCGGTTGGGATACGGATCAGTTCCCAACGGACATTTACCTAACCACACAAGTGATGCTCTGCATCCTTGAAATGGGCGGTCTCACCACCGGTGGACTTAACTTCGATGCCAAGCGTCGTCGCGAATCACACGAGCCGATCGACCTCATGCACGCCCACATCGGTGGTATGGATGCATTCGCGCGTGGACTCAAAGTCGCCGCAGCAATTCGCAGGGATGGGCGCATGAGTGACTTCGTCCACGCCCGTTACAGCACCTTTGATAAAGACATTGGAGCGAAGGTTGAAGCGGGTGAAGTCGGCTTTGAAGAGCTTGAGAAATATGCACTCTCCAACCCAGAGCCGATCTTAGGTAGTGGTCGTCAGGAGCGCATGGAGAACTTGTTGAACGAATTCATCTAAAAATTCGCTGAGCGAATTTTTAGAGTGAATGCATGTTGTGCGTAGTGAGAGTGAAGAGTGTGTCTCTGATGTTATCACTTTCACTCCGCGCGCAGCACGGTCTTTGTTGGAGGGAAACGCTCCGTCGTTTCCGCCTAAGCTAGAAAAAACTACAGAAACACCGATATCAACGACACTTACGTGCGGCAATGACAGAGCATTGCCCTCCATTATTAAGCTAATCGATTAAACAGCTTTAGTGCATTTAATTACTCAGCACGATCACCTCTCACTCTCACTTCTCACTTTCACTCCGCGCGTAGCGCGGTATCACTACCACATGTACGCACTCGGTCTCGATTCCTCTACGCAAAGCTGCTCTGCACTAATTATTGACGTTGATAGCGGCACGATTGTCGCCGAAGCATCCGTCAACTTCGGCGAGCAGTTACCTCACTATAACGCACCCTCTGGATTCATCCCAGGTGGCGAGAATGGCGAGGTACACTCCGATCCGCGGATGTGGCTCGACGCGCTCGAGCTGTTGCTCAATGAGCTGCAGGGACAGTGCGATTTGTCCAAAGTGCGGGCGATCTCTGGTGCTGGCCAGCAACACGGCTCCGTGTATTTGAACGGGCAGTGGTTCACTGCGGTTGATACACTCACTGAGAATCAGACCCTCACTGAGCAACTCGCGCCGACCCTGTCGCGTGCGACGTCGCCCATTTGGATGGACAGCTCTACGGCTGAGGAATGTCACGAAATGACTGCTGCCGTTGGCGGCGAGGAGGTTGTTTGTGCCAAGTCTGGCTCGATTGCGATCGAGCGCTTCACCTGCCCGCAAATACGCCGCTTCTATAAAAATGATCCAGCTGCGTATGCACAGACGGCGCGTATTCATTTGGTCAGTTCATTCCTCTGTAGTGTCTTGATTGGCGCCGACGCACCGATCGATACCGGCGACGGGGCAGGCATGAACCTAGTCAACATCGACACGTGGGATTGGGACTCAGAGTTGCTCGACGCCACTGCGCCCGATCTGCTTGCAAAGCTGCCTGCTGTTAAACCTGGCAGCACAATCGCTGGTAGCCTCTGCGCCTACTTTACCAAGAAATACGGCTTTGCTGCCGATGTACCGGTGACGATCTTCACCGGTGATAATCCCAGTAGCCTCGTCGGTATGGGCGCGAGTCGCCCTGGTAAGCTGGTCGTTTCGCTCGGCACCTCCGATACGTTTTTTGCCGCGATGCCGAGCGTCGTCGCCGATCCAGCTGGCTGCGGCCATGTGTTTGGCAACCCCAGCGGTGGCTCGATGTCGCTGCAATGCTTTGTGAACGGCTCACTTGCCCGTGAAGCAGTGAAAGATAAATTCGACTATGACTGGGATCAGTTCACGCAAGCCTTTGCCAATACGCCAAGCGGCAATGATGGCAATTACATGCTGCCGTTCTTTCGCCCCGAAACCAGTCCACGGGTGGATCTCCCTGCGCCGATTTTGAAAGGCAGCGCAGCATTCGAAAACTGGGCCGATGCCGACGCATCGATACGTGCCTGCGTTGAAGGGCAGTTTCTCAACATGAAACAGCGCACGGACTGGATGCAGTTACAGCCTGAAGTGATTTACCTCACCGGTGGCGCATCGAAAAATGATGCGATTGCGCAAGTCATTGCCGATATTTTTCAAGCCAAAGTGCAGCGTCTCGTAGTCAGCGGTTCCGTTGGTCTAGGTGCAGCGATGCGCGCGGCTTCGAACAGTCTGAGCTGTGACCTCGGCACCCTCGAGCAGCGCTTTTGCCAACCCGAGGCGGACAGCACGATCACGCCGCAGGCAGGCAGCTCGGTCTATCAGGCAGCGGCAGTAGCGTTTGCGGCATTACTCTAGCCGAGTGCTTTGGTTGCTCTCGGTTTGACTGTAGTTGAATTTAATAAGCTAAAGTCAGCCAATCATCCTGTGCTTGATTTTTCTGACGTTTTTCGCGGCATGTATAATCAGCCATTGCCGAAGGGAATACCTTGAGGAGGGAAGTCCTCTGCGAAAAAGTTCGACGCGCCGAGATAAACCCCTTTTTGTTCAAAACTTTCCAAGCGGGCCTGTAGCTCAGTGGTTAGAGCAGAGGACTCATAATCCTTTGGTCGTGGGTTCAAATCCCACCGGGCCCACCACCTCGAAGAGGTGCCGGCTATGAGCGCAGCGAATTTGGGATGAAGAACCCGCGCCGTGGGTTTAACGTAGCGCAGCGGAGATGGGACATCGCTTGCGATGGTCTCGCAGAGCTGCCGAATTACTTCGTCCATCTTGGTGGCTCAATCTAGGTGCGGTCCCATCGATGCGCCTGCAGCGTAGGCTTTCGAGACTTCTTCGCCGATGATGCGGATGCCAGCTTGCACGTCTTCTGCGGGCATGGTGAAGTTGATCCGGATACACTCATCGCGGTGCTTCCAATCGACGTCGTCTTGACCAAAAAAGAAGTAGCTGCCTGGCACGACGAGGACGTTGCGTGCTTTGAGGCGTTCGTAGAGTTCGCGAGAGGTAATTGGCAGACCTTTAAACCATGCCCATAAAAAGAGTGCGCCTTCGCTGCGGTGGATGTAGTAATCGAGTGTTGGGTCGAAATACTGTTTCACCCAGGCTTTTGCCTGAACGGATTTTTTACGGTAAAAGGGCTGTACCACTTCATTGCTGAGGCGGAGGATTTCGCCGCTTTCGATCAGTGGTTGCGCGATCGCCTGGCCGGTGTTGGTATTGGCCAAGCCCATGATCGAGGTCATCGAGGCGACGGCTTTGATGATCTCTGGTTGGGCTATCACGATGCCGGTGCGTGTGCCGGGGAGGCCGAGCTTTGAGAGGCTGAGCGTGAGGATGATATTATCATTCCAGATCGGTGTGGCCTCGGTGAAAATGACATTTGGGAAGGGCGCGCCGTACGCGTTGTCGATAATCAACGGGATGCCATTCTCCTCGGCGAGTTGTGCGAGCAGGGCGATTTCGTGGTCGGTCAATACATTGCCGGTCGGATTAGTGGGGCGGGACACACAAATCGCGGCGATGTCTTCAGTCACTTCTAAATTGTCGAAATCGACGCGGTATTTAAATTCGTGTTCGTCAGTATATTCGATGCGTGGCTTGACGCTGCGAAAGAGTGAACCGCCGACGGATTGATCCGCGTAGCCGATGTATTCGGGGACCAGTGGCAGCAGGATTTTCTTTTGTTTTCCATCGATAAAGCGTCCGCCAAGGGCATTGAACAAGCAGAAGAATGCGCTTTGCCCGCCCATGGTGATGGCGACGTTATCGATACTAAGATCCCAATCGAATTCTGTGCGGAAGAGATCTGCGATGGCTTGGCGAAAGCTGCTGCGGCCTGCGGGGGGCTCGTAGTTGCCGAGCATGTGTTCCAGTTCGCCTGGTGTGGCACTAATAGCTTCGATCTGCTTGCGCCAGAGTGCATCCATCTCGGCGATGTGGGCGGGTTGACCGCCGCCGAGCATGTGCACTTTGGCACCACCGGCTGCGAGCGCATGTCCTAGGTCGTCCATCAGTTCGCCAATGCCGCTACCACAGCAGAGGCCTTGGCCGAATTCGGACCATTCTGGTGCTGTTGAGTTGTGGCTGCTTGTTTGATGAGGCATGTGCTTAAGTGAATGCTGAAATCGTTGAAGTATAAACCAAAAAAAAGGCCGTTCGAGATGAACGGCCTTTTCGTGTTTAAAGATTTTTCGCTTATTTGAGGATGATTATCTCATCGCGACGATCTTGGCCTGACTCGGATTTGGATAATCCCGGAGTGGCTTCGAGACTGCCTTTGGAGAGTGTATCGATGCGGTCGCTGCTGACGCCGAGTGTGTTGAGATAATCGCGGGCGCTGTTGGCACGAAGATCACCCAGTGCGAGGTTGTAGTCTTCGGTTCCGGACCAGTCGCAGTAGCCTTCGATCAAGAGCCCATCGCTTGGGTTGGATGCGAGGTGGTCGGCCGCTTCTTGCAGCTTTGAGCGCTCGGACGAGGAGATCGAAAAAGAGTCGAAGCCAAAGTATACGTCTTGAAGTACGCCGCGTACCATCGGCCGACCGTTGTAAGTGCCTTCTGCGAGGTCGACGCCTTCATCGCCGCCGCGAAGTTCTAGATCATTGTTGCCCCAGTCTGAGTCCATCCCGTCTGGAATGAGGTCATCATTGCCGAATCCAGAACCGCTGCCCATGGTACTGTTTGTGGTCGAGGTGGGTGGTTGTATCCCGCAACCAGGAAGGACGAATATGGCAAGGATTAAAGGTAAGGTATATTGTAACAACTTATGCATATGCCAAAGAATTTGATAGGATGATTTGTAACGCGCAAACATTTTCCTTTGCTTCTTGGTATTATTTTGGCTCAGTCGCATCATTTATGCTCTCTGCTATTTTCAAATGACAACATCTCCCTATATTTTTTTAATTGATAATGGTTCGCTTCGTGCTGACTCAGTTTTTGCGTTGCGTGGCCTTGCGGCGCTACTTTCGGAGCGGGTCGGGTTAAAGGTCGAACCGGTTAGCTTGTTACACTCCAGCAAAGTGCCGGCATCGGAGTTGGATGGTGTCGCTGCGCGAGTGGTAAAGCCGACGCTGCGGCGATTGATCGCAACGGGCGCGCGAAAGTTTGTTTTTGTGCCACTGTTTCTCGGGCCGAGCCGGGCGATTACGGATTATTTACCAGAGTTGATCGCGGAGGCGCGGGTGTCGGCTCCGGACTTGCAGGTGGTGGTGGCCGATACGTTAGCAGGCGTGGACGTGGCTGCTCCGGATATGCGTCTAGCTGAGATGCTGGCGGATAATGTGCGGCTAACGATGCAGGCTGCGGGGTTGTCGCATCCGCGAGTTGCGCTGGTGGATCATGGCACACCTGCGGAAGTGGTGAATCAGGTACGTAATGCAGTGGCAGGTCAACTTGCGGCACTGCTGCAAGCGGAAGTGGCGGCAGTGGCGGCGTGCTCGATGGAACGACGTGAGGGGATTGAGTATGATTTTAACGAACCACTATTAGAGCGGTTGCCGCAACTGGATGGATGGGCCGCCGCGGATGTGATCGTGGCGCTGTTTTTCTTGTTGCCCGGCCGCCATGCTGGGGCGGGTGGAGATGTCGCAGAGATTTGTGACGGGCTGATCGCGGAGCATGCACTGCACTCCACAGTGCGCACGCCGTTATTAGGTGAGCATCCGCGGCTGGTCGACATTTTGGCGGATCGGCTACGAGCTGCACTGGAATCGAGCGTCGAGTAGACTAAATTGCGGGTTCTCGAAGACCAAGCCATTTTGATCGCGGAGCGTGTGAGGCTGGCAACGTCATGCCGGTCAACTCGCGCTCAAGAGTGTTTAAAATATTAATACTCAACTCGCCTAGTTGTCGATGATAGCGCCTTTTTTCATGCGAATGAAAATGGCGGAGAGAGAGGGATTCGAACCCCCGGAACCTTTCGGCTCAATAGTTTTCAAGACTACCGCATTCGGCCACTCTGCCATCTCTCCTGAAGCTTGATGGCTGATTTCCTAGGCGATGATCTGATAAGTGCAAGACGTTAAATCCAATCAGGTGATTTATTTTTTTGCTGGTAGCGCACTTTGTAGGCTTTGGCGTTGGAGTCATTAATAGAACAAGTTTCTATCCAAGCTGCGGTATTGAATCGCTTCGAGTAAGTGGGGTGTGCCGATTTGTGGGCTGCCGGCAAGGTCGGCGATAGTCCGCGCGACTTTCAAGATGCGATCGTAGGCGCGTGCAGAGAGTGCCAGTTGTTCCATGGCTTGCTGCAGCAGGTCGCCTTGTGCTTTATTGATGGCGCAGTGTTTGCGGATTTCAGAGTGCGCCATGCGTGCATTGCAGCGCGTTGTGGTATCGGTATTGGCGGCGAATCGTGCGTTTTGCACCGTGCGGGCCGCTTCGCAGCGTTGGCGAATTAGGCGCGAAGTTTCGCTAGGCTTGGTGCTGCGTAATTCTTCAATTCGCAGCGAAGCTGCCTCAATGTGTATATCAATACGATCGAGCAGCGGGCCGCTGATTTTTGAGCGGTAGCGCTGGATTTGCGGGACGGAGCAACGACACTCGCGGGCACTATCGCCGGCATATCCACACGGGCAGGGGTTCATTGCACAGACCATCATCACCGAGCAGGGCAGGTTTATCTTACCTGCACTGCGTGAGATGGTGACATTGCCGTCTTCGAGCGGTTGGCGCAGCACTTCGAGCGCCGATCGTTTAAATTCCGGCAACTCGTCGAGAAATAACACGCCGTTGTGCGCCAGAGAGATCTCGCCTGGGCCAGGGATGGTGCCGCCGCCGAGTAGGCCGACATCTGAAATAGTGTGATGCGGGCTACGGAATGGCCGTTGAAAGTAGCGATTTTCATCGCTTAGTGTGGTGCCTGCGGCGGATTGAATGCTGAGGATTTCGAGGAACTCATCGATACTGGGGCGTGGCATGATGGTGGGTATACGCTTGGCAATCATCGATTTGCCAGACCCCGGAGAACCAATCATTAACAGGTTGTGGCCACCGCTGACAGCGATCTCGACGGCGCGGCGTACGGCTTCTTGGCCTTTAACTTCTGAGAAATCGGTGCGTTGCGATTCAGGCGGTGTTTGGTAAAAGCTGCTGTCGCGAGATTTAGCGGGAAGGATGTCGCGCTCCCCATTTATAAAGCGAACGGCTTCGTCGAGACTGCGCACGGGGTAAATCTCGACACCTTTGACCAGCGCCGCTTCGTCGGCAGATTCGGCGGGCACGATGAGGCCTTGTTTGCCTAGCTTGCGCGCCAGCATCGCCATGGCGAGTGTGCCCCGCACGGCGCGGGTCTGACCTGAGAGGCTAAGTTCGCCGGCGATCAGGAAGTTGTTTAGGCGATCTCCCTGGCACTTATTCATTGAAGCAAGAATAGCGATCGCGATGGGTAAATCGTAGGCGGGGCCTTCTTTGCGCAGACCGCCGGGTGCAAGGTTGATCGTGGTGCGGGTGGCGGGGGTGGGAAAGCCGCTATTGGCCATTGCCGAGAAGACTCGGTCCTGCGATTCTTTGACCGCGGCGTCTGGCAGGCCGACTAAAATAAATTTGAGTTCGCCCGCTTCACCTGTATTCACTTCTACTTGAACCGAGTAGGCATCGACTCCAATTAAGGCGGCGGATTGTGTGATTCCTAGCATCGTTAAATAATTTCTTACGAAATAGATGTAAACAAGTTTGCAATGTTGTCTACGCTTTATTACGTTATTTAATATATATCGAACGAGTAACAGAATTTTGAAAATAGGACTTACAGGAGGTATTGGCTGTGGTAAATCGACGGTGGTGCAGTTTTTCGCGCAAGCTGGCTGGCACACCATCGAGACGGATGCCTTGGTGCGTGACTGTCTCGCAAGTGATGCGATGGTGCATGCCGCGCTGAGTGAGCACTGGGGAACTGCGGTGTTTCATGTCGATGGCACGGTCGATCGCAAGGCGGTGGCTGCGCGCGTTTTCACCGATGCGCATGAGCTGGCATGGTTGGAGGCGTTACTGCATCCGTTGGTGCGACACGCGTGGGAGGCGGCGATCGCAGGGGCAGCAGAGGCTGATTGGCTGGTTGAGATTCCTTTGTTGTTTGAAAAAAGGCTTGAAACTGAGTTTGATTTGATTGTCTGTGTTACCAGTCCTTCTGATGTGGTTGAACGCCGTATGGCTCACAGAGGTTACTCGGGAGATGAGATTGTACAGCGTCGTCACCGCCAGATGCCCCTCGAAGAGAAAGCTCGACGCGCTAATTGTGTCATCTCAAATACAGGCAGCCTTGAATTTTTAAAACAACAAACAAAGCGATTAATCGCACAGATCCATACGCATTAGTCGGTGACCGCCTTGTCGGTTGAACGCTATGTGTCGCCCCTTTATTAAAGAACCCGCACGAAGTGCGCACTATTAGCCCATGAGCTCTGAAGACGAAATTAAACCATCTGTAACTACCAATGCATCCTTTGAGGATGCACCAAAGCCGGTAGCTAAGCGTGCAGTGAAGAAAACTGCGGCGAAAAAAGCGGCCAAGAAAGCAACTAAGAAAACTGCCCGCAAAGTCGCGAAGCCAGCTGCCGATAAGCAGCAGCCAGACCTGTTTACCGCGACCCCGACTCCTCGTGTTGAGTCGCGTGCGGAACAAGCACTTGTACCATCGGAGGTGCCTGCGGGCAGTGCGGGCAAGGCTGGAGTTATTTGGTCCTCGGATGATGCCGAGCCACCTAAGGAATCACCGCCAGAGACCGGATCGAGCAATGCTCAGGGCGAAGTATCTTCGGGTGGAGAGTCCTCGTCAGGGGACGAAAAGTCGAATGATGGCAAGTCCCAGGATGGCAAGTCGCGTGGCCACCGGAATGAATCAGGCGGCCGCAATCAGCGGCGTGATCGTAATGACCGCGGCGAACGCAAGAATGACCGCGGCGAGCGCAAGAATGACCGCGGCGAGCGCAAGAATGACCGCGGCGAGCGTCCGAGCCGAAATGGTAAGTTTAAAAATAAGGGCGGTGCTCAGGGTGGGCAACCTGGTCAGAAGAAAAAGGGCAAGGGGCGCTGGCAGGATCGGAAGAAACGTGTCCGTGAAGAGGACTCTCCAATTGAGTTTGGTGAATTGCTCGAATTTGAAGTGCTAAAGAATTTCGAAGAGACGCTGCAACTGGCGACTGATTTACGCTCGGGCGAGGGTGAGGGGCTAGACTTTAATCGTATTTACGACATGGGCTTGCCGGAGCTTCGCGACGAGGTCGCAGCCGCAGCGGTGGAAACGACGTCTGCGCCGAATCGTGATCAGTTGCTAAATGCGCTGGTGGCTAAAGCGGGTGAGCAAAAGGTCTGCATTTCGTCGGTTGGTATCTTTGAGCCGATGGAAGATAGCGAAGGTGGTTTGTTAGTGTATGAGCGTGATAGCTATCGCGTGAAGGCGCTCTGTGCCTATGTGCCGCAGGTTTTTGTCGACCTTTACGGCTTGCAGCGTGGTCATATTATAACCGCCCAATTGCATCCGCATCGTGAGAATGAGTCCTGCCCATTTGTGGTTTGCATCAATGATGTGATGGGGCGTGATCCTAAGACGCTGAGCGAGATCGTGCCTTTCACAGAAGGAGTGCCTTACTACCCGCTTGAGCGAATTTTAATGGAGTCGGAAACGGAATCGAAGTCGGATAACCTGTCGATGCGGGTCGTCGATTGCTTGACGCCAGTAGGCTTTGGTCAGCGTGGTTTGATCGTCGCTCCACCGCGCACTGGTAAAACAGTGTTGATGCAGGGCATGGCAAATTCGATCCAGAAGAACTACCCTGATTCACATTTGATTATTTTGTTGATCGATGAACGCCCGGAGGAGGTCACTGATTTCCGCCGTCAAGTCTCAGGCGAGGTGATTAGCTCTACCTTTGATGAGACCGCGGAGAGCCATGTTCACTGCGCCGAGATGGTGATCGAAAAGGCGCGTCGGATGGTCGAAGTGGGCCGTGATGTTGTCATTCTGCTTGATTCGATCACCCGCCTGGCTCGTGCCTACAATACGACGATGCCAAGTAGCGGAAAAATTCTGTCTGGAGGAGTGGAGGCGAATGCCCTGCAAAAACCGAAACGTTTTTTTGGTTCTGCGCGTAACATCGAAGGCGGCGGCAGTTTAACAATCATCGCGACCGCGCTGGTTGAAACTGGCAGTAAAATGGACGAAGTGATCTTCGAAGAGTTTAAGGGTACTGGTAATATGGAGCTACACTTGGACCGTGGCCTTTCGGATAAGCGTATTTTCCCTGCACTAAGCATGGATAAGAGCGGCACGCGTAAGGAAGAATTGCTTTACCATCCCGATGAAATTCTAAAGATTTATTCATTGCGCAGAGCAATGAAAGGGCTACCGTCCACGGATGCTATGGAAATGCTCATTCAGCGCATTAAGAAGACCAACACCAATGCGGAATTCTTATTGAGTGTTTCTCGTTAGTTTTCTCGCTTCATCCCCCCCCCGGCATCCCCCCTCTTTCCCCTTTAAATCTGTGACCTCTGCTGACGAATTTGTTCTCCAACTATTAATTGATAAGGGAATCGTTGATTCCGCTGTAATCGAAGCGGCCCGTGTTAAGGTTGCGGAGGAAAACAGCGACGGCAATCCGGATACGAATGCGCTGGAATTGTTGCTTGCCGAGCGCGCCGTGACGCAACTGCAGATTGCAGAAGTGCTTGCGCAAGAGTTTAACATGGATGTCGTGGATCTGGCAGATGTGCGTGTTGCTGCTGAAGCGCTGGAGATCTTGCCGTACGAGTTGGCGAGTCGCTACAAGGTCTTTCCGCTCGAAGCCGATGATAACGAAGTTGAGTTGGCTGTGTGTGATCCGCTCGATATGGATGCGATTGATAGTATCAGTCACGTCATTCAGCGTTCGATTACCTGTCGGGTGGCCCCGCTTGAGGATATCGAAAAAGCGATTCACCAGTATTATGATGGGGCGCGGGCTGGCAAAGTGGACAGCATGTTCTCTGGGCTAGAAGAAGTGGCCGCTGAGGAGCTTGACTTGCCGACAGGAGAGGAAGGCGATGTCGGGGAAGACGAAGCGCCAATTATTCGTTATGTGCATATGGTGATTTCGGAAGCGTTGAAACGCCGTGCTTCGGATATTCATATGGAGCCTTTGGAAAAGCGTTTTCGTGTGCGCTATCGTATTGATGGTGTTTTGCACGAGGTGGAAAATCCGCCTAAGCGTTTACAGCCTTCGATTGTTTCACGTATTAAACTGATGGCCGATGTGAGCATCGCGGAGAAGCGCGTGCCCTTGGATGGTCGTATTAATATTAAAGTCGGGCCAAAGGTGATCGATTTACGTGTTTCGACGCTGCCAACTGCGTTCGGTGAGAGTATTGTAATGCGTATTTTGGACAAAGAAGGGCTGAACTTAGGCTTGCCAGAGCTCGGTTTCTTCAGTGATGACCAAGCCACTTTTGAGCGTATTATTGCGATGCCTGACGGTGTGTTCTTAGTGACTGGACCAACGGGTTCTGGTAAATCCACCACGCTTTATTCTGCGCTCAACTGCATCAACCATCCCGACCGTAAGATTATCACTGTCGAAGATCCGGTCGAGTATGAGATGCCTGGAGTGAATCAGGTGCAAGTGCGCCGCGATGTCGGGATGACCTTCTCGGCAGCGTTACGCTCGATGCTGCGTCAGGCACCGAATGTCATCATGGTCGGTGAAATTCGTGATAAAGAGACTGCTGAAATCGCAATTAATGCGGCGCTGACGGGGCATATGGTATTTAGCACGCTGCATACCAATGATGCGCCGAGTGCGATTAGCCGGTTGGTGGATATTGGCATCAAGCCTTTCTTGGTCGCTGCTGCCTTACGTGCGGTGCTTGCGCAGCGACTGGTGCGTCGAATTTGCCCGAATTGTAAGCAACCACACGCACCTGATGAAAAACTCTTGAGCTCTTTAGGGATTCGCTCTGATCAATCCTCAGAGGCGAATTTCATGAAGGGAGAGGGTTGCCCGAAGTGTAACTCGACTGGATTCCGCGGTCGTGTCGGCGTCTTTGAGATGTTTACGATGAGCGAAGAGTTGCAACAAATGGTCTATGAAAATGCCAGTCTCGTGGCGCTGCGTAACAAATCCAAAGAGATGGGTATGCGGACAATGCGTGAAGACGGTATTCGTAAAGTCATCGCGGGTGTGACCATTCCAGAAGAAGTCTTGCATTCGACTGTCGCGGAACCTGTTTAATTTATTTATTCCTGTTAATTAGAACTTCAATCAAGGTAACGATATGAGTTATGAGATGAATGATTTGTTAGAACTAATGGTGGATCAGGGTGCATCTGACCTCCATTTACAGGTTAATCAGTCACCAACGTTACGCATATCTGGTAGTATGATGCCAGTTGAAGGTGAGAAGCTGACACCTCAGGATACTGAAGATTTGATGAAGGCGATCACTTCGCCGACTAATCAGGAGCAATTGAATACTTCTGGCGGCACAGACTTTGGTTTTGCTTATCTGGAGCGTGCTCGCTTCCGTGTGAGTGTACTCCGCGCTAAGGGCGCCTACGGGATGGTGCTGCGGCAAATACCGAATGATTTATTTTCGCTCGGTGAGATTGGCTTACCTGATCAGATTAAAGAGCTAATTAGCCGTCCCAGGGGCATGATCTTAGTCACAGGGCCAACAGGTTCGGGTAAGTCGACGACCTTGGCTTCGATGGTGAATTGGATTAATCTGAATCATGATGGGCATATCATTACGATTGAAGATCCGATCGAGTATTTCCATGAGCATAAAAAATGTATCGTGACTCAGCGCGAGGTGGGCAACGATGTGGCCTCGTTTTCCAGCGCGATTCGCGGTGCGTTGCGGCAAGATCCAGACGTGATCCTTGTTGGTGAAATGCGTGACCTTGAAACGATCGAAGCCGCAGTGAGCGCGGCGGAAACAGGTCACTTGGTATTTGCGACTTTGCATACGACCGGCGCTGCGCGCACCGTTGACCGTATCGTCGACGCGTTTCCAGCAGAGACCAAGGATCAGATTCGCACGCAGCTAGCGTCGTCTGTGGTTGCGGTGATCTCGCAGGTGTTGTGTAAGAAGATCGGTGGTGGGCGTATCGCTTCGTTCGAGATCATGGTCACGACCAACTCGATTGCTCAGCTGATTCGCGAGAACAAAACTTACCGTATTAATTCTGACATCCAAACCGGTGCTGCTCATGGTATGATTGGTTTGGATGCGCACTTACTCAGTCTGTATAATCGCGATTTGATTAATGCAGATGAGGCTCTGGCAAAATCACAACTCCCCGATGCCATGCGCGACAAGCTTGTCGAGAATGGCGCTCAATTTTCAAATTCATAAGTAAGCCGCGAAATTGCGCCACAGATACCTCCGATGTTCGAAGATCATAACGATACCGTATACGAAATTATTAAGTCCGCAGAGTTGCTCGACCTGGTGCAGCTTGAGGAGTTGAACGAGTCGCACTTACACACAGGTAAATCACTGGCAGATGCGGTGATAGATTCTAGTGTGGTTGAGCGCAGTGCGTTATTGACCGCTGTCGCCGATTTCCTCGGCTATGCTTATCAAGAGGAGATGCCCCATTCGATTTCTGAAGATGTCGCCTCTGCGGTGAAAGCCAGCACCGCTCGTATGTATGCCGTGCTGCCTTTTTCTGCAGATGAGACATCCATCTCTTTATTGGCAAAAGATCCGTTCAACCCGAGCATCATTGACGATCTGACTTTCTCCTTGAATAAGGATATTCAGATCGTGGTATGCGATCCGGATCTGGTGGATGCCCTTATTATTGAGACATACGGCGAAGAGGATTCCTCAATTGATGATATTCTCGGGAGCCTAGGTGATAGTTTTGAGGAAGTGCAAAATGATTTGTCCGACTCGAATTTGACCGATATGGCGAATCAGACGCCAATTATACGTTTTGTGAATTTAGTCTTGCAGCAGGCGATCAAGGATCAGGCATCGGACGTGCACTTTGAGCCATTTGAAGATCAATTCCGGATTCGTTATCGTATCGATGGTGCGCTCTATGAAATGGCGCCACCGCCAAAGAGCCTCGCGATTCCAGTTATTTCGCGGATTAAAGTGCTCTCTAATATGAACATCTCGGAATCGCGCATTCCGCAGGATGGTCGGATTAAAATGACCATTGCTGGTCGTCCAGTCGATTTACGTGTTTCGACCTTGCCGACTCAATTTGGTGAGAGTGTGGTGCTTCGTGTTTTGGATAAGTCGGTTGTGAATCTTGACCTCGAAGCCTTGAGTTTGCCGGATGATATCTTGCAAACAATTCGTGATCTGGTGAATCGTCCAAATGGTATTTTTATTGTAACTGGTCCGACTGGTTCGGGCAAGACGACCACACTTTACAGCGCACTACGCGAGGTCAACAGTGTCGAAACCAAGATCCTTACTGCCGAAGATCCCGTGGAGTATGAGATTGATGGCATCATGCAGGTTGCGGTGAACCATCAGGTTGGGCTGGACTTTTCGCGCGCGCTGCGCGCTTTCCTGCGTCAAGATCCAGACAAGATTATGATCGGTGAAATACGTGATCTCGAGACTGCGCAGATTGCGGTGCAAGCATCGCTCACAGGTCACGTGGTATTGAGCACATTACACACCAATGATGCGTCGGGTGCAGTGACGCGTTTGATAGATATGGGCCTTGAGCCGTTTCTAATATCAGCCTCACTTGAGGCGATTCTAGCGCAACGTCTGGTGCGCCGCATATGCAAGAAATGCTGTACCGCGTATGAGCCTGGACATGATTTGATTGAGATGCTCGACGTCGATCCGCTTGAAATTGCAGAGAAAGACTTCTTCTACGGTGGAGGTTGTCCGGAATGTAGTGATACTGGCTATCGTGGTCGTGTCGGACTGTTTGAGATGATCATCGCTTCCGATGCAATTCGCGAATTAATTAATAACCGTGCGCCGACTCTTGCGATCAAGCAGAAAGCTCTGGAGCAGGGTATGCGCAGCTTGCGCGATGATGGGCTGCGTGCCATTTTCGACGGCAATTCTACAATCGAAGAAGTTCTAAAATATACTTAATCTATAACGCTCTACATATCCCCATGACTAAATTTAAATACACTGCGATTGATCAAAACGGTAAGCAAAAGACCGGTTCTATTGATGCTGAGAGTCAAGATGACGCGAGCTCCAAGGTGAGCGCAATGGGCTTGATGCCAACAAATATTACCGCAGGCGGCGGATCGTCTGCGAAGACGAAAAAGGTCGCTAAGGCTAAAGGCAAGTCTGGTGGGATAAACTTCGGTAAGGTCATTAAGCCAGAAGAGCTGACCACTTTTACACGCCAATTGGCGACTTTGTTGCAAGCCGGCTTACCACTGCTGCGCGCGATCGAGGTGATGATTCGTCAGGAGAAGAACTTGCGCTTTAAGGAGTGTCTGGAGCAAATTGCCGATCAGGTGAAGTCTGGTAACACATTCTCTGATGGCTTACTTCAACATCCTAAGATCTTTGACCGCCTATTTGTAAATATGATTAAAGCCGGTGAGGCGGGTGGTGTGCTCGATGTGGTGCTCTCTCGTCTAGCGGGGTTCATGGAGAAGGCGCAACGCACCAAAAAGAAGGTAAAGTCTGCAATGGTGTATCCGATCGTGGTGGTCGGTGTTGCTGTTTCAATCGTCGTCCTCCTAATGGTCGTGGTGGTCCCTAAGTTCCAAACGATTTTCGATGACATGCTCGATGGCGCGGCATTGCCTGGCCCGACTCAATTGGTGGTGGGAATCAGTAACTTCCTGCGCGATAATATTTTCATTTCATTGGGCTTGATCGCCGCACTTGTTTTTGCGGTTAAGTTTGCACTGCGCACTGATATCGGCTCGAAGGCCTTTAATTGGTGTGCGATCAACCTTCCGAAGGTTGGTGATCTGGTCAGCAAGGTAAATATCGCTCGTATTACACGCACTTTCGGCACGCTACTTTCCAGTGGTGTTCCGATTCTTCAAGCGATTACGATTACGAAAGATATTACTGGTAATATATTTTACACCAATGCGCTGACTCGTATCCACGACAGTGTGCGTGACGGTGAATCGCTCTCGGCGCCGATGGGCCGTGAGAAAGTCTTCCCAGATATGGTGACCAGCATGATCGATGTCGGAGAGGAGACTGGCGAGCTGTCTCAGATGTTGAACCGTGTCGCAGATAATTACGACGAAGACGTGGATAATGCGGTGGCCGGTATTACATCGATCATCGAGCCTGTGATGATCGTGTTCCTCGCGGTCGTGGTCGGTTTTATCGTCATCGCGCTGTTCCTACCGATCGTTGAGATCATTAAGCAACTCACGGGTTGATCCGATACCAATCTAACTTTTCAAGAACCCGCGACCGTAGTGTCGCGGGTTTTTTATTGGCCAGGCGGATCTTATGAAAGCATCTAAGGATTTGCTTTACCCCTTGCCGCAAAGTCTGTGTTGTTGGCACTTCGATGACTACTATCCTAATTGCGTTTATTTCCCTTCTTATTCTTAAATACGCTACCAGCACGCTGCTGGATGTGCTTAATTTGCGCTATGTAAAGCGCCAATCTGCAGCGGTGCCGATGGGCTTTAGTGACTTTATTGATCTGCCGACCTATCAGAAGTCGATTCAGTACACGGAGGCGAAGACGCGCTTCGGCCTCGTCAGTAATTTTTACGACTCGATCATTCTTGCCGTAGTCGTGCTGTCTGGCCTGCTGCCGTGGTTATATACAAGCTTGAGCGCAACCTTCGGCTTTGGTATCTGGGGGCAGGCATTAGTTTTGTTTCTGATTGCGGTGATCTTGGGGCTGCCCGGCATGCCTTTCGAGTGGTGGAGCACTTTTCGAATCGAGGAACGTTTCGGTTTTAATAAAAGTACGCAGAAACTTTGGGTCGTCGATAAAGTGAAGGGGTTTGTGCTTGGGTTTGGCATCGGCTATCCGCTACTCGCGTTATTGATCTTCCTCGTCACGAGTGCTGGAGATCTTTGGTGGGTCTGGGGTTTTACGGTTTTCTTCTTGTTCCAACTGGTGATGGTGGTGGCGTATCCGATGTTTATTATGCCTTTATTTAATAAGATGGAGCCGATGGCAGCAGGGGAGTTAAAGGATCGTCTCTTTGCTTTGGCCGAGCGGACTGGCTTTAAGGCCCAAACAATTCTAGTGATCGATGGGAGTAAGCGCTCTGGCCATTCGAATGCGTTTTTTGCCGGCTTCGGGCGTTTTCGCCGTATTGTACTGTATGATACATTGATCGAGCAAATGAGCCACGAAGAGCTGGAGGCGGTACTCGCTCACGAAATCGGGCATTACAAAATGGGCCATATCCCAAAAATGATTACGCTCTCTGGTGTGATGACATTCGGTATGTTTGCATTGCTTGGATGGTTGGAGAGAGGCACTTGGTTGGCTGAGGCTTTTCACTTTAGTGAGGATGTGGCGGGGGAATTTGTGCCAGTGTTACTGCTATTTATGCTGTTGAGTGGTTTGCTCACTTTTTGGCTATCGCCTTTTAGTAGCCTGTGGTCGCGCAAGCATGAGTACGAAGCGGATGCCTTTGCCCGCGATGCGATGGACTCCTCCGAGCCTTTGATTCGCGCACTGCGTAAGTTACACAAGGAGAATTTGAGTAACTTGACGCCGCATCCGATTTATAGCCGTTTCTATTATTCTCATCCAACTTTATTAGAACGAGAAAGCTCATTGAATAATAGTTAGTTAAGTGCTACCTTATGAGGCTTATGCGATTCGTATTAAGTCAATTCTGTCTGCTACTTACGGCGGTCTTTTGCCAGCAGTCTGCATATGCAAAGCCCATTCGTCTGGCCACCTATAATCTGAATAACTACTTGGTGATGGATCGATATGTCGGCGCAGTCTGGCGCCCATCCTATCCTAAGCCTGAAGCGGATAAGATGATCATCCGCCAAGTAATCAAACAGGCGCGGCCAGATATCTTGGCAGTGCAGGAGATGGGGACGCTGCCGTTTCTTGAAGAACTTCGTGCCGATCTAGCCGAAGAGGGCGTGCATTATCCCTACACCATACATCTGGCGGGTGTGGACCAGGTGCGCCATGTCGCGGTGCTCTCAAAGCTTTCACCCACCGCGGTGGTCAAGCACAACGATTTGGGATTTAAATATCAAAATGGCCGTAAACGCGTGAAACGCGGCATGCTGGAGCTCTCTTTCGAGCGCTCAGACGGGAGTGTTTTTAAGCTCTTTGTGGTGCATTTGAAAAGTCGTTGGACGGATGTGAAGGCAGACCCAGAATCGCAGCAGCGGCGTTCGCGCGAGGCGGAAGCATGCCGCAATCGAATTATCGAGCGTAGTTATGATCTAGGTTTGACGGACTTCGTGGTCGTCGGGGATTTTAATGATCATCCGGCAAGTGCCACATTGCGGCGTTTTTATCGGAAGGGTGATTTTGATATTGGTGCTTTGCTGCCAGCCTCAGATTCGCGTGGCGAGCAATGGACGTATTTTTACCATAAGCAGGTCGTCTACTCTTTGGTCGATGGATTTGTTGTTTCGGGGTCACTGATGCCGCAGGTGGTCGCTGGCGAAGGCCATATCGTTGACATTTCAGATGTCTTGCTTGGCAGTGACCATCGCATGGTGTATCTCGATCTTGCCGAGCCTGAGCCTAGGTTAGAGACCACCGATTCGTGTGACTTAAATTTCCGGGTGGACTGAGATACTCGGTTGCCAGCGGATAATAAGTGCCGCAATATTTAATCTTTATGGAAATTCTATTTTTAGGCACAGGGACGTCACAAGGGGTTCCGATGATTGCGCACCCAGAAGGTGGTTGTGATCTAAATAATCCACTGAACTGGCGCACGCGCACCTCGATTCATGTTGAGATGGGCGGGCACCACATCCAAGTCGATGCGGCTCCGGAGTTTCGTATGCAATGTATCCAGAATGAGGTGACGCAGATTGATACCTTTATTTTAACACATTCACACGCAGACCATATTTTGGGGATGGATGACCTACGCCGCTTCTGCGATCTAAACGGTGGCACTGCGTTGCCTGTTTATAGTAGTGTGGAAGGCTTGCAGCGGATACGTGAGATTTTCCCGTATGCAATTTTAGATAAGCCAACGATTAAGGGCTATCCTGCATTTAAGCTGGAGGAGATGCCGCAGGTGCTTGAAGTCGCCGGTGGTAGTATTGAGTCGGTTTATCTTCCGCATGGTCCGATGCGGGTGTTAGGGCTGATCTTTACAGAAGCCGAAACGGGTAAAACATGTGCTTATTATACCGATTGCAAAGAGGTCGGTGAGGAGGCGCGTTTACTTGCCGAGGGTGCCGATGTCGTTATTTTGGATGGCCTGCGTCCAGAGCCGCATCCTTCGCACATGACTGTGGCTGAAGCGACTCAGACTGCAAAAGAGATGGATGCGAGCCTCTCGTTTCTGACGCACATGACCTATCGGGTCGATCACGAGACGACTGAGGCCAGCTTGCCAGACAATATTCGCCTCGCCTACGATGGGCTCCGAGTGAGCTGGTAGCTGCCCGTGCATGAACCAAAAGCGTCGCATCGGCGATGCCTGAAAACGCTGACGTATTTTAAGCACCGAGGGCGTCGCTGCCGATGGAGTCAGCTCCAAATGCGTGCCGTATGACTGCCAGATTTGTCAACTGTCGCCTGTGACTGTACTTCAGCTATATCTCTGCAAGTGACGATAAACCTAAAAAAATCCCCGGCAAACTACTGACGGGGATTTTTATTTACTAACAATAGCTGCTATGAAGCGGCTGAGTCTGCGTATTGGCCAAGATTGCGGAACTTGGCATAGCGGTCATCTAGCAGCTGCTGGAGACTCTTCTTTTTGAGTACTTTAAGTGAGTCGAGGATAGCTGCTTTCATCGTGACTGCCGCTGCATCGTGATCTCGATGTGCGCCGCCAGTAGGCTCGGGTAAGACCCGATCGACGACGCCAAAGCCTTTGAGGTGCGTCGGGCTAAATTTCAAGGCTTCGGCTGCCATCGGTGCAGCCGCACGGTCTTTCCAGAGGATCGCTGCACACCCTTCAGGAGAGATTACCGAGTAGTAGCCGTTTTCAAAGATCATGACTTCGTCCGCTACTGCGATGCCAAGTGCTCCCCCAGAACCACCTTCACCGATGACGATGGTGATGATTGGTACTTTCAGTGCACTCATGTCGCGAATGTTGACTGCAATCGCCTCGGCAACATGGCGTTCTTCTGCGCCGATACCAGGGTAGGCACCTGGAGTATCGACCAGGGTGATAACTGGCATGTCGAATTTCTCAGCCATTTCCATTAGGCGCATCGCTTTGCGGTAGCCTTCCGGATGTGGGCAACCGAAGTTGCGAAGTAAATTTTCCTTGGTGTTACGGCCTTTTTGTTGACCGATTACCATCACGGGCTTGCCTTCGAGAAATGCGGGGCCGCCAACGATGGCAGCGTCCTCGCGAAAGCGGCGATCGCCGTGAAGCTCTTCGAAGTCGGTAAATACACGTTCTATGTAGTCGAGCGAGTAGGGGCGCTTCGGGTGGCGCGAGAGTTGTACGCGTTGCCAAGCAGTGAGGTCCGAGTAAATGTCGGCCTTAATTTTCTCGATCTTTTTTTCGATCGCTTCGATTTCGTTGCTCACATCGACCTTGGACTCTTGCGATACCTGGTTGAGTGTGATCAGTTGTTTCTCTAGCTCGCGCAGAGGTTTTTCAAATTCAAGCGTGTAAGTTACGTCTTCCATGTTGAGATAGATTTAGAGGAGCGATTTATCGGCTGTCAATGCCGCTAAATAGTATCCTTTTCGGGAGGAGATTGTAGTTCGTCCTTCCAGCCAAGCATCCGCGCCTGCGCGCCGTAATGTTCCGCTTTATCTTTATCGCCGCGCTCGACCCAGATACGAGAGAGGCTGGTGTTGATGTGAATATCGTTGGGTTTGAGCGCATGCGCTTGCTCTCCCGCTGAGAGGGCATCGTCGTAGTGCCCTTCAGAAAAATAAACTTCAGTCAGTGCATGCCAGGTTTCGAACGAATTCGGGTGTGCGGCGCTCAGCGCAGTCAGTTTGCTGAGCGCCAACTTGCTGTCGCCAATAGTGAAGTCAAAGGTGGCGTCATCGATTTGGTCTTGGAGAGAAGTAGGGTCTGTCATATCTTTTAGGTTGCTCTGTGCAGAAGGCCGTTTTGAGATAGAGTTATCTCATCTTATGGCTGACCCGCAAATCGAAAAACTTCTTATTGTTCAACATCGCGATGTATCGCTTTTAAAAATCGAGCAAGACCTTGCTCGTATTCCTATTGAGCGAGGAATCGTCGAGGCTGAAATCGCCTCGGAGGAGGCTAATGTCGAGGCCGCTCGGCAGGCGCTGATTTCTAAGGAACTCCAACGCAAGGAAATCGATGTCGATGTTCAGGCCAAGGAAGGCGCCTTGCTGCGCTTCCGCACTCAGCAGGCTGAGGTCAAGAAGAACGATGAGTATCAGGCCTTGACCCATCAAATTGAGCAGACCGAGGCGGATATTTCGACGCTCGAAGAGCGCGAGATCGAATTGATGCTGGATATCGACACTGCCAAACAAGAATTTGATGCTGAGAAGGCTGTGATACTGGTGCGGATCGAAGTACAGCGGCAGGAAATCGGACTGCTCACCGAGCGCGAGGGAAATTTAAATGTATCGGTGTCAGCAGCCAGAGCGGAGGTTGCGGGATCACGCGTCGGCGTTGATGCGGACTACCTAGAGCAATATGATCGGGTGAAAAAGATGGTGAAACGTCCGCCGTATCTGGCGCCGATTGAGGCGCATAAGTGCGGTGGTTGCCATTTACGAGTCTCCAATGAGATCTCGCGCGGCGCGCAAGATGCTGGTGAGCCGCATTTCTGCGATCAGTGTGCGCGTATGGTTTACGCTTAAGCGCATAATCTTCTGAGCGGATATTTAGTCGCACCATCAGTCGTAGCACAGCAGCATCGATTTCGACTGACTGGGATTCGCTTCGACTTCTGTCAAGCCATCGAGCTGGAGCCAAATCGCTTATATTGCTTGGGATAGGTATTTTATAGGCAAATAAATAGAACTGTTTTTTGCCGTATTAATTGCTCATTAATATTACGTAACTACTTAATTTGTAACTATTATATACAGTTTTTATTTTGTTTTCCGCTAAGTATTATTTGCTTATTGGTCGGCTGCTCATCATTGCGTAGAGATTTATTTCGTGTAGTGTTATGTATAAGTCTTTTATTTTTGTTTTACTAAGTATCGTTTGCTTATTGGTTGGCTGTTCGGTGTACAATAAGCTAACGGGCTGTTCCTCAGTGTGCGATAAGCCTGCTTCCGTGCCATATCATCAATTATATCAGAGCATTGATGACCCTGGTGTGCAGCAGTTCCTCGAGGCGGGTTTACAGTCATTGCGGCAGCTGCGTGGGCCACTTGAGTTTTCAGTGAATGAAATCTTATTGCGCCAGTCCAAGAAGAATAGGCGCGGCCATCACTATGTGATCGTCGAAGGCTTTTCGCTGACCGAAATCGTCGATGTGGAGGCTGGAATCTTTGCGATCTATATTTCAGTGCCGCCAGGGCATCGGGAATTTTACCCGCTCTTAGCACATGAGATCGGCCACCTTAAGCAACCATCCTTAATCAATGACTGGAAAATGGAGGGTTTTTGCATGCTGTTTTCCAAGTATTTATGTGTGCAGCAAGGTCAGGACTGGAGCATCTGGGAGCAGCGCTTTGGTATGGATTCGGACGATCCGTATGCGCGGGCTTATCATCAGGCACTTGGGCGAAGGTAGCAAGAGTCTCTAATTGCGCTCGATTTGCACAATCGGGTGAAAATCCTTTTGCAACCTGAGGCAAGACACTTTGTCATCGCTGGATTACATGTTGTTAAACTTTGCTGTTATTTCTCGATTGAAGCGAAAGAGTGCTGTGACTGCGCTCTTGGCCTTAGCCCTCGTACCCCCTGTGCAGGGGCAAGCGCCGCTGTTGGCAAATGATGGCGCTGTGCTGGATGCCGAGCAGCGGCTGTTTTTTGATTGGAAGGTGGATACGGCGGATCGCGCGTTGGATGCCGGACTGGCGGTGTTAGCCGAGGGCTTGTATCGAGAGTTACTGGCGGTGCCAGGAGTGGCGGTGGACCATGCGGTGGACTTGCAGATTCAGTTGGCGGCGGCGCTGATTGCACAACGTCGTTTTGTTGCGGCAGGTTCGGCTTTGCAGTCGGTCCCCGAGGTGGCGCGGCGTGATCTATATTATCTCTATCTGGGGGTGAGCGCGTATGGAAATGGTCGCAATGTCGACCCAGAGACCTTAACTCAGGCGCTTGGCAATATCGATGAGAGTGCATTGAAGCCAGAGGAGTTGCCTTGGTTGTATGTATTGCGTGGCCTAGAGGCGGAACTTGTTGATCGAACTGATCAGGTGGTAGTTGCGTTTCAGAAAGCACGTGCGGTGGCCGTTTCAGATGCGCAGCGGGCATTCTTTACTGGATTGATATTGCGTGAAGAGATTTTGAGAACGCCTGGCAGTGATGCACTTGCGGCCGAGGTGCGTGAGCAGTTCGAGCGCTTGAAAGGTACTGCCGCAGCTTATCCATATGTTCGCGAGTATGCGGTGATTCTGCATAACCAAGGGCGTAATATAGAGGCGATTGAGCTGATCGCTGGGGAGTTGGCAAATGCGCGGTCTGGTTACGGTAGCCGCGAGCGTGAGCAATTATTATTATTGAAGGGCATACTCTATGGGGTGGATACATTGAGTGGGGGTGATGCTTTGCGTGGCTTGCTACGTGAAGGAAAAAACCGTGAGGTAATGGCAGTCGCATTGCAGTTGTTGGCAGGTGCGAGCAGTCCTTTAGAACGTGATGAACTGACTATTTTCCTTAATGCGATGGTTGCCGAGCCCGAGCCACATCCATTGCTTGGCCAGATGTATTATATTCGCAGTCAACTGGCGTTGGCTGTTGGTGACACGGCGTTGGCGGAGGCGGACGCACGACTTTTGTTAGAGCAGTTCCCTGGTTTAAGCGAAATTACTAATGTGTATCGTCTGCTCGCGTATGCGGCGCTGCAGCGCAGGCCTGCGCAATATCGGGCGGCCGCGGACTTTTTGATCCAGTTGCGTGATCAGGCAGAGGATGTGGACGCGCGCAAAGTGTTAAATCGTTTGATTGGGGACTGTTACTTTTTGAACACGGATTACCGTAATGCGGTCGACTTTTATCAAGCAGCGCGTTACAAAGACTTGGGCGTGGATCATGATGGGGAGTTTTTCTTGCGCTTGGTAACTGCAGAGGTGCGGGATGGTCAGATTGAGGCGGCCTCGCAGCTGATTGATGAGGCGGATTTTAGTGGCAGTATCTCGGTGTCGGATCGTTGGCGTGCGGAGTGGAATGTGGCCCAGGCCTTGCAGGCAAGCGGAGAGTTGGCGGCGGCCTTGAGGCGGGTGCGATTACTGCTCGGAGAAGATAGTAGCGGTTCGGTGCCGATTGCGCTGGACTTGCGTTTTCGTTGGTTGGAGGCGCGCCTGTCATTGATGGTCGGAGCTGCAGAGCCGATTCAGGCGAGGGTTGATGCGTTGCTGACTCGGATTGAATCACTCCCTGCGGGGGCATCAGATCCGAGTCCTGTCGAAGTGCGTCTATTGCGCACAGAGGTGTTATTACTACAGGGGGATATTTTGATTGGCTTAGGCGATTCGACTGGAGGGATGGAGGTGTTGAGCGGTTTGCGCACTGGTTACGCCGAGAGCTCGGCCGCAGAGCGCTCGTATCTGACTGAGGCGAATTATTATGCATCGGTTGATGACTTTGCGGCGGCTCAAGAAACACTGCTGAAATTGGCTTCGCAATATGAAGCGAGTGAGCTAGCGGCGCAGGCCTTGTTTGAGGCGGCTCTATATTGTGAACGTCGAGGCCCACAGTATTTCGCTGATGCAGTGCGGGTGCACCATGATCTGACCGAGCGTTACCCGCAGAATATGTTGTTTTTCTCTGCGCGTTTGAAACAGGGAGACTTGCTTCGGCAAATGAACAATTTTGCGAGTGCGCAAATTATTTATGAGAATTTGATTCGTTTATTTCCCGAGCATCCGCGTCGTTATGTGGCGGAGTTGTCGCGAGCAGATTGTATGCTTGCATTGGCCAAGAATGATCCGGAGCAGTTGAAAAATGTCGCGCAAGCATTGGAGCGTTTAATCGACCTGCCGAACCTGCCGATCGACTTCCAGGCGGAGGTCGGCTACAAGTGGGGCTTTGCATTGCTGCAGTACGAGGCCTTCGATCAAGCCCAAGTCGTGTTTACTCTGATGGCGAGTCGCTTCTTGTTGGATGGTGAGAATGCAATTCGGTTGGGTGTGACGGGGCGTTATTGGATGTCGCGGACACTGCTTGAACTTGGCACTCGCTTGGAGGCTCAGGGTCAACTGGCGGAAGCACGGCGTGTCTATCGCAAAATGGTCGCATATAATTTACCGGGTCGAACGCTTGCGCAATCACGGGCGGATCGATTACCAGTTGTCGAAGAGTAGGTCGCACACTATATATAAGAAAAATTATTCCATGGATTACTTACAACAGACATTCATTCTCCAAGGTGGGCCAGTGATGTACCCATTGCTTTTCGTGAGCCTGCTAGGCTTCGTACTGTTTGTTGAGCGCGCCTTGTTTTTGCATAAGGGGCAGATCGGCACCGAAGATTTCTTGAGTGGAATTAAGAATTTGGTGGGCAAGAAACGTCTGGTTGAAGCCTTGACGCTGTGCGAAGATACGCCGGGGCCGATGGCACGTATCGTGAAGTCGGCATTGCTGCATTTTGGTGAGTCGAGCGCGAGTATTCGGACCGCGATTCAGTCTGCAGCAATTATTGAGATTCCGTTTTTAGAGCGTCGCATTGGCACCATTGCGGCGTTGGCTCGGGCGGCGCCTTTGTTGGGCTTCCTCGGTACGGTGATTGCGGCATTGCAGGCGTTGTATCAACTCGAAGCCTCCAGTGGCAATAGTGGTGAGTTTAGTCGATTACTGGCGGAGGCTTTGATTACTTCAGCTTCTGGCTTGGCGATTGCGGTCATGGCGACTTTGGCGCACCACTTCCTCTGTGGACGTGTGCGTGCACTGGTACACGACTTTGAATGGGTGGGGCATGACATTCATGCGTTTCTGACGGTCGAAGCGCCAGCAGTTGCTGCGCCGACCGAGAAGGGGGAGGCATAGCTAATGAGTCTGTTTGAAAAAAATCCCGTTAGTAATTTAACCGCACCGACTGCTGAGTTCACCGCGTCGTTCGGTTTGTTGGATCGATTGAAGCGGCCTGAGATTAAGATCGATGCGATTCCAGTGTTGGATTTATTGGTGTTGGCGCTATTGATCAGCTTACTGTTTACACGATTTGTAATGTTGCCCGGGGTGCGTGTGAATTTACCTGAGACTGACCTGCGTATGCAACACGATGCTGCTGGGGTGGCGGTGTTGACCATCGGTAATGGCGGAGTGTTGTTTTTTGATGGAGGCGTGTATGAGGAAGGTTCGGTGGAGCAGGCGTTTCGTCGACATCTAGAGGATCGCACCGACCAGAATGCAGTTTTGTTGGTCAAGGCGGAGGCCTCGATGAAGCTGCAAATATTTTTAAATCTGTGCCGCATGGCGCAAAGTGCCGGATTTGCTGAGGTGCAGATTGCGGGGGATCAAGTGCCAGAAGTAATGGAGCTGATACCTGAGGATGCACTGCAACAAGGCAGTAACGCATTCTTGCCCGTATTGTGATGTCGACCGCCCCCCAGCTGTCTGAGCTCGCGACGCGGCGCTCTCCAGAAATGATTTCGCCGCTGTTGCGAGTGAGCTTGTTGCTTGGTGTGGCGTTGCATCTGGCGGGTTTTTTGTTTTTTCGAGTGGTTTCCAGTCCATTGCCGGACCGAGCAGCCATTCGTCCCTATGTGCAGTACGTCTCGGCAGGTTCGTTTGCAAATGATCGCGAACTAGAAGAGTTGGCTGCTTTGTTCGACTCCGCGCCTTTGTTTATTCCGACTCGCTGGAATGCCTCACAAGTCCTGGAGCTTGATCCGAGAGATGGAATGCGGGGACAGTTTCCCGAGTTTGAACCGGAAATTCAGTTGCTCAGTGAACTGCAGCCGTCGAGTTTTTTGGTGCCTCAGAATGTGGCGGTGGATCAGCCGCTCGATTTATTGGCGTCGCGCTTTTGGCGCTTTTTTGCCGGTTTTGCCGAATCGCAACAGCCTGTCGCGGCATTCCCAGATGCGATGCCGATCGCGGAAGTGTCGATTGTGGGACAACAGGCTGCGCGAGGCTTGTCAATCCCTGTGGACTTGAGCTACACCACTGCGTCCTCTGTGGAGCGACCGGTGTTATATTATGTGCGTGTCTCTGGCAAGGGTCTGACATTATCTGCGCCGGTGCTGAGCCAATCTTCAGGTAATGCGGACTTTGATCGTGCTGTGGATGAGTGGTTGCGCCGCCCGGAGGTGCGTGGTCAGTTACCGCATGGTTATCTTTCTGTTAAAGTATTTCCTTGGTAGGTAGGAGTGCGGGCTAACTTCACGATTGCGAACTCGACGATCCCAGCAATAAATGAACCTATGACGAGTAATGAATCTCAGCCACCTGTCGCTGCTGCATTGAGCGAGACGACCATGTTGAACCAGCTCGAGGGCTTGATCGAATCGTGGGGGACGCGTCCGTCCTGGGATACCTATTTCATGGCAACAGCACTGCTAATGGCCTCGCGTTCCAGTTGCGATCGCCTGCATGTGGGTTGTGTGATCGTCTCCGGCGGTTCACAGAAAAACCGGATCATCGCGGCGGGGTATAATGGCTTCTTACCAGGTGCGCCACATGCCTCGCGCGTGCGTGATGGGCATGAGCAGGCGACGGTGCATGCGGAGCAAAATGCGATCTGCGATGCGGCGCGGCGCGGTGTTTCGCTCGAAGGTACAACGGTATATGTAACGCACTTTCCGTGCATCAATTGCGCAAAGATCTTGGCGGCGGCAGGGATTGTTTGTATCAAGTATCATCGTGATTATCGTAATGATGAGTTGGTGAAGGGTATACTCACGCAGAGTGGAGTCAGCCTGAGTCAGTTATAATTGGATTTTACGATGCGTTTGATACCAGATCGTGGTCAAGATGATAGCGAGTTACATCTCGCGGGCTCTTTGTTGGTGGCGCATCCAACGTTGTTGGATACGCATTTCAGACGTACCGTGGTGCTGATGGCTGCCCATTCGGCGGAAGAGGGCTCATTGGGTGTGATCGTAAATCGCCCACTGAATCAGACTTTAGGGCAGTACGACTCTGAATTGGCGGACTCCGATTTTGCCGCAGTGCCACTCTATGAAGGCGGTCCGGTAGGCAGTGATCAAATGATTTTAGTGGCTTGGAAATGGTCCAGCGAAGAGGGCACTTTCAAGCTCTATTTCGGGATTGATGAGGATAAGGCCCGCCAGATCTTGAAAGATGACTCGGAATTTGAGCTGCGCGGCTTTATCGGTCATTCGGGCTGGGGCGATGGTCAGCTGGAAGGCGAGATAGAAGCAGATTCTTGGGTGGTCGCCCCTTTAAGTACTAATCTGGAGGATCTTGAAGGCTTAGCTATTTGGCGCGCGATGCTCGCTCAGCAGGGTCCTAAGATGCAGTTGCTCGCAGAGGAACCGGATGACCTTTCAATGAACTGAAATTAGGCGGTTTATTTCAGTCTTTGCCATTGACAGGGGAGGGGCTCGACCTTTTTTTCAGCAATTCTCTCTTTTCTTGTTATGAAAGTTGTATCTTCTCTTAAATCTCTCAAAAACCGTCATCCGGACTGCCAGGTGGTTCGCCGCAAGGGACGCGTTTACGTAATCTGCAAGTCTAACCCTCGCTTTAAAGCGCGTCAGGGATAGCTCGAAACCTCCGAAAGGACACTACTGTGAAAGCTGATATTCATCCAAAGCTCAATCCTATTGCCTTCGTCGACGTTTCGACTGGCACTAAATATCTGACTCGCTCCACAATGCGTGGTAGCAAGACTGAAACAATCGATGGCGTTGATTACCAAGTGGTAATTTGCGATATTACTGCTGATTCGCACCCTGCCTTTACTGGTGAGAAGCGTTTCGTTGATACCGCTGGTCGCGTCGAGAAGTTCCAAAGCAAGTTTACTCGCCGTCGCTAAGACGCGGGTTGACTCCAGATCGCATTTTCAAAAAGCCCGCTGCGTTTTGCATTGGGCTTTTTTTTGTCTGAACTTGTGGTAGCGATACGAGTGGTCGTTGTTCAATCAATCACCGCCAGCCCGATCGTGACGATACTTATTATGGCAAGTGGTGGCAGCCACATGGCGTGGCCCTTTAATCGGTCCGCGCTGCGATGTAGCCACAATAATGTCGCAAAATAGAGACACAGCGCACTGTAGCTGAAGGCGGTTGAGAAACCCTCACAGGGCAGAAAGGCACCAGGGAGTGGTGCACAGAAGACTATTATGTGATCGATTAGATAAATCACAGTCCACGCCGAGTGGTTGACGAATCCGGCGAGGCCAGAGAGTAGGGCGCTTGCACAGGCCAGCGAGATGACGCCGCCGCTGATGATGATGGCAACTAAATAGACCAATAGCATGTTGAGTAAAATTGCACCAGGCGCGACGAACTCGAACAGTCCAGCGCTGAGCGGAGTGCTTGCTAGCCACGCGGAGAAGCTGATGGCAAACAGTAGTAAAACTTTGTCGAGCGACCAGGCATAGGTGCGCTGCCAAGTGTTCCAGTCTTGTTCCGGCAACCACTGGTAGGGTTGGCAGCGGTGTGTTAAAACTTGGTGTAGCGGTATGCCAAATAGTAGGATGCTGAGGACTACCGTGTAGGAGAGCTGAAAGCCCAAGTTCCAGAGCTGATTGGGATCGATGATCAGCACTAAGAGGGCGGAGCACAGGAGCGCAGAGAACGGTGATCGTTGGCGCTGGCAGGCAACGCTCGACCAAAAAAAAGCCGCCATCAGAAACGCGCGTATGGCAGAGGGCGAGCCACCGGTTATTTCGACATACAAATACAACAACGGCAGTCCGATCCATGGCGCAACAGCTCGCGGCACACGAACGAGCAGCAGAAATTGAGCAATCACAGTCGCGATTACGCCAATATGTAAGCCGCTGATCGCGAAAAAGTGCATGGTGCCAGTCATCCGATAGCGTTCGATTTGTGCTTTGCTTAGTTCGACCTTACGTCCCAGCAGCATCGCGACGTACACATTGGCAAGTGCAGATTTTTCTGGTGCTCCCAGCCGTAGTGTTCCTTGAAATCGTTGGTTCATCTCAGCGCAAAATCGATCAAAGGCGACTGGCGGACGCAGACTTTGCAGGGGGCCATTACGCTCGAAGCGATAGTGCACGCCGATGCTTTGTAAGTAGGCTTCGAAATTGTCTTCGTCACTGCTAGTTGCCGGCGGCGGGATCGGAGTGAGCACGCCAGTGGTGCGCAGTTGTAGTCCACGTTTAATGCTAAGCACCGTGGTCTGCTCTGCTGCTAGCGCCGGAAGTGTCAGTTGAAAGTAAATCTGTTCGCCGGGATGTATGCGGCTGGTAGTGGGTGCGTCGAGGACGCGGGCGAGTCCGCTGGGTTTGCCGTAACGATCACCGGGTTGCATGACGCGTTGTATTTCGATCGCTAATTGCGCCTCCCGCGCGGGCATTGATAGGTTGAAGGCCTGTGGCGTCGCTGGGAGCCGCACTTGCCCATAAGCCCAGCAGCAGTGCGTCGTGCTGATCAAGAAGCACAGCATCCATTGCCACTGTAGCCTTTCGTTGCCGGCGAGTCGAAGCGCTGCGACGCTGCCGATAGATGCGATACACAGCAGCAGGGGTAGTGGGGCAGTGTAGTGGCGAGCCAGAATCAGTCCGAGGAGTAATCCTACCAGTAAGCATAATATCGGGGCGCGGACTTGAGTCGTTGGTGTCATCGAGGGGTGGATAAATTCCTTACTATAAAGCGTTAGAATAAATCTACGCCGTTGCGTTCTATCTTGCAAGGCTGCGTCACCCCTCCGATGGTAGTTCCGATGTCTGAAAATATCGAACAGGCTGGCATTTTTGATGTCGAGCAGAGCGCTCCGGCCGGCTCCGTGGTGCGTCCGTTGGCGGTACGCATGCGACCGCAGCACTTGGGTGAGATCATTGGCCAAGATCACATCGTCGGTGAGGGCTGTCTGTTGCCGCGGCTGATCCAGGCAGATAATTTTGGCAGTCTGATTTTTTATGGCCCACCAGGCTGCGGTAAGACATCGATGGCGGAGGTGATTGCGGCCGAGACACAGAGTAAGTTCGTGCGGATCAATGCGGTGCTTTCGAATGTGGCCGAGGTGCGCGACATCCTGCGCTTAGCCCGCTATGAGCCAGATAAACGTACCATCCTGTTTATCGATGAGATCCATCGGTTTAATAAGTCACAGCAGGATCTACTGTTGCCGGATGTGGAGGCCGGCAATATTCGTCTGATTGGTGCGACCACACACAATCCAGGGTTTTATGTAAATCCACCATTGTTGAGCCGCAGCCACCTGTTTCGGTTGGAGCCGGTGGACGTCGAGTCCGTCGCGATTGTTCTGGCGCGTGCTTTAACGGATGTGGCGCGCGGCCTCGGTGCACACCGTTGCACTGCGGAGCCAGCGGTGTTTCAAGCCGTGGCCGATTTTTCCGGTGGTGATTTGCGCCGTGCGCTCAATGCCTTGGAAACACTGGTGCTGAGTCAGCCCTTGGGCGCGCATGTTGATGCGCAGGCGGTCGAGGTGTTCGCACGCGAGCGGCAGATCCGCTACGATCGCGATGAGGATGAACATTACGATCATGCCTCAGCGATGATTAAAAGCATCCGCGGTTCAGATCCCGATGCGGCGCTGTATTGGACCTTCAAGATGCTGCAGGGCGGCGAAGATCCACGCTATATCGCGCGGCGCTTGACTATTTTGGCTTCTGAAGATGTCGGCCTCGCTAATTCACATGCGCTGACAGTGGCCACTGCCGCATTTGAGGCCTGCGAAAAAATCGGCATGCCAGAGTGTGAGTATCATCTAGCGCACGCAGTGCTTTATTTAGCGACTTCGCCAAAGAGCAATTCGGTGACGCGGGCGCTGCATGCAGTTAAAAAATCGCTCCGAGATGAACCCGTACAAGCCGTGCCGCTATGGTTACGGGATGCGCATACCAAGACCAATAAGGCGCTCGGCCACGGTAAGGACTATTTGTATAGCCATGATTATCCCTCTGGGATTTCTGGCCAGGAGTTTATGCTGTCACCACAGCAGTTTTATGTCCCGGGCCATTGCGGCGCGGAAGCTGCTACGGCACAACGGCTCGAACAGTTAAAAAAGCTTAAGGCTGGTATGCAGCAGCGAAATGCTGCTGCGCAGGATTGATCTCTGCATCGTTGTGACTATGGTGCGTGCTATGAGATTAACAATTCCAGTCATATGCGTTGCCTTGGATGCATTGTCATTACCGATTTGTGCAGGAGAGATTGTGCCTACCACATTTTTCTGAGGGGATGCTTCACTTAAAACAGTCAGAGAGCGAAGCTGGTGAGGTACACTCATTTCGCTCTGTGATTTCGATGAATGCCCGGATTGAAAGCGAGAAGCCGAATCTGACTTCGACCAACTAAGAAACTATGGATTTAAAGCAAATGCTCAAAAGCTGGGTGATCGTCGCGTTCGGCGTGCTGATCGCCTCCAACACTGCTTCTGGTATACATTATGATAGCCGCGAAGCGCTGATCATCGCGGTGCTGCTGCTCAGTGCCTGTAATGTCTTTCTCAAGCCATTACTCATGCTCTTCTCGCTGCCCTTCATTATTCTGACGTTCGGTATTGGTATTTGGGTGATCAACGCACTGCTGTTCCTCTTCGTTGCGGCGCTCGTGAGTGGCTTCCATATCGATAGTTTTGGCAGTGCGCTTTGGGGCGCACTCGTAGTCAGTATTACCAGTGGCGTGGCGACTCTTCTATTCGGTCGTGCGAACGTAAATATCAATTTCGGGCGGGTCGGGCCCACTTCAGGCGCAGGGTCGCAAGCGCGGGGCACGAGTCAATCGCGTCAGGCAAAGCAAGTCATCGAAGATGACGCCGATGTAATCGATATTTAAGGAGGGCAATTTGTTGCTTCTTTTAAATGGTCTGAGGGTGACTCGCCCCTCATTGTTTGATGCTATGGGCAAGTCGCCCGCGCTCCTGTCGCGTTCGTTCATCTCTCGCGCCCTTGGCATTGACGAGACCGAAATCGTCTGTTTTCTTCGCATCCTTGTGCAGCGGGCATTTCACCTGTTTAGCCAATTTAAGCAGCTTCAATTTAACTATTTATGTCAACTAACTCAAAATACGATCTCGTTGTGATCGGCGGTGGTCCCGCTGGTTATGCGGCAGCCATTCGCGCGGGGCAACTCGGTAAAAAAGTCGCCTGCGTTGAGCAGGAGCGTCCCGGCGGCACTTGCTTAAATTGGGGCTGTATCCCTTCCAAGGCGCTGTTGAAGAGCGCTGAGTTGTTTAATAAAATCAAGCACTGTGAAGAGTTTGGTATCAGCGTGACGGGCACGAGCTATGACTTCACTAAGATCATTCAGCGTTCACGCAATGTATCGGGGACGATGGCCAAAGGCATCGAGTTTCTGTTTAAAAAAAATAAGGTCGATTACATTAAGGGTGTCGGCACGATCGCAGTCCCTGGGATGGTGGAGGTCACTGACGGTCCCGATAAGGGCAAGATCTTGGTCACCGAGAACACCCTCATTGCGACTGGTTGTAAGCCACGTCAATTGCCCGATCTCGAAGTCGACGGTGTGCGCATCATGACCTCTCGCCAAGCTCTGGAGATGAAGACACAGCCGAAGTCCATCGTGATTGTCGGCGCGGGTGCGATTGGCGCAGAGTTTGCCTATTTCCTCAATGCCTTCGGCACCAAGGTCACGCTGGTCGAGATGCTCGATCAAGTGTTGCCAGTCGAAGATCACGAAGTCGCAGCCGTGGTTGCTAAGGAGTTTAAGAAACAGGGCATCGACTGCCGCACTTCGACCGCCGTCGAAAACATCAAGGTCGCCAAGAACAACGTAAAGATGGACCTCGTCAAGGCTGGCAAGGCCGAGTCGATCACTGCGGATTGCGTGCTGGTCGCCATCGGTGTGGTTGCCAACACCGCCGGACTACTGTCTGCGCGCACCAAGCTCGCGCAAGATCGCGGTTACATCAAAGCCGATGCCAACTACGAATCCAGTGTCAAGGGGATCTACGCGGCAGGCGATATCATTGGACCACCTTGGCTCGCGCACGTGGCGACCTACGAAGCGATTCAAGCGGTGCAGGGCATGTTTGGTCACAGCCAAGCAAAGCAAGTGACCGATTTCCCTGGCTGCACTTACTGCATCCCGCAAGTCGCTTCGATCGGTAAGACCGAGAATAAGCTCAAGGAAGAGGGCATCAAATACAAGGTCGGCAAATTCCCCTTCCAAGCATCTGGTAAGGCCGTCGCATCGGGGGCTCCTGAAGGCTTCGTCAAGCTTCTCGTGTGCGAACAGTATGGCGAAATTCTGGGTGCGCACATCGTCGGTGGCGACGCCACTGAAATGATTGGCGAATACTGCCTGGGCAAGAAGCTCGAAGCGACTGCGGAAGAGATTCACCACACCATCCACGCGCATCCCACCCTGAGTGAGGCCACGATGGAAGCCGCAGCTGCCGTGTTCGGCGAAGCGATCCACATCTAGTCGATCTAATTGAATCAGCAAAAGGCCGGAATTCGCACTGTGAACTCCGGCTTTTTTTGTGGTATGACGATCGTAGCCTCGGTGGCAGTGACTTGTTGAGCGCTTAGGTCAACTCTTTGGCGATTTGATCAATGGATTGGGACTGCATCGGTGGTAATAGAAGAGGCCGCTTCGAGTAAATCCTGCAGGGCGGTGATCAAGCGCGCGCGCAACGGTTTGCCTGCTTCAGTGAGGGCGCGTTGCTCCTGCTCGTATGCTGCGCGGCCGGCCTCGGTTTCAATTCGGATTGGTTCGAGGCCAAGCGAGCTGCAGTCGTAGGGGCTGGCACGCATGTCGATTTCGCGGCATCGGATCGCGTATTCGAACGTATCCCATACTAGCTCTGAGCCGACCCATGGCATTGCTTTGGCAGCCCACTTATACAAATCCATATTGGTATGTAAGCAGCCTGGCTGTTCGTTGGTCATGCGCGCGTCCTGCGTCGGGTCGAGCTTATTGAACGGCTTGGCGCTGTCGGTGAAGAAGCGAAACGCATCGAAGTGACTGCAGCAGGTGGGACGTGCTTCGACGACGGCATCGATCTCCGCTTGCGAGAGGCGCATCGGCAGTTTGCCTTCGTGGCGGGCGCGACCTTCGGGCCCACCTTGATAGACCATCGCCCATTCGTGCATGCCGAAGCAGCTGAACTGCGCGGGCTTATTTTGAACCGAACGACACAAATCGAGGCTATATTGCAGCCGCTTGCGGGCTTTCACGTCGATCTTACTCGGGTCTAAGTAAAGCGTTTGGCCTTTGCGGCTGTAGTGTTTCTCGTTGTAGCCCGGGTTGTCTTCGGCTGCTTCAAAGGCAACGCCGAGCCCTGGGTGCCAGCCTTCCAGCAGTGCCGGCGCGAAGCGAAAGTAAATGAACACGAAGTCGTGGCACGGATGCATCTTGCCCGCGGCGCGGCGCGAGCGGTAGGGCATGGTCCACTGCTGCGCTTTGTTAAAATGGGCACGGGCGCTCGCCTGCCAAGTGGCATAGGGCAGAGGCGACTGATCAAGTGTGGCCATTGGCTTAGTGGCCTTCGTCGCTGGCATCGCTGTTGGCCGGTAGTTCGTGCGGGAACATGCTGTAGTAAGTCATGATCACCCAGCTAAGCATTAACGGGTAAAGCAGGGTGGTCAGTAGCACCGAGCCGACGATACCGATGATCACACCGGTCCACATCCCGACGATCTCTTTAACGACTAAAATACAGATCGGAATGATGACGACGATGATCGCCAGCACGTAGCCGATCGAAGTGGTGCCGAAGTAGAAGCCCGAGTCTTCTTTCTCCAGTGGCATGTCGCAACCGGTGCAGTGTTTGTTGAGTCGAAACCAATGTTTGAACATGCCGAAGGCGCCGCAGTTGGGGCAGCGTCCAGTCAGGCTGCGTGCTATGATTTCTCCTCGTTTGACTTGCATATCTTGTGGCTCACGCAATGGCAATAATTGGCGTTTGGCAAGATCCCATCGAGTTAGTGACAGTTCATTCTTGGTTGCGGAAGATGCTGCTCGTCGAGAGCCTGTTATGAGTGGGGGTGAGGTTCCCTACCTTTTCGGTAATTCATGGCTCGTCATTTGTTACGAAGTCGGCAGAGTGCCGACATTCAATGGTTCCGCAGAGATAATTTTGCGTGCCGACAGCAGACAAAACGATGAGCACAGCATTTACACAACTTGGCATTCCTGACGACCTCAACCAAGGGATCGAAGCAGTCGGCATCCTTGAGCCGACTCCGATTCAAGCACAAGCGATTCCCTTCCTAATGGAAGACGGTGGCGACCTCATCGCCCAAGCACAGACTGGCACTGGCAAGACTGCCGCATTTGGCCTCCCGCTGCTGACCAAGATCGACCCGAGCTTTAAGGAGATCCAGGCGGTGATCATCGCGCCGACCCGTGAGCTCGCGCAGCAGATCGGCAAGCAGTTGTTCCGCTATACGAAATTTTCCGCTAAAATATTTGTCGAAGTGCTCGCGGGGGGTGACAAAATTGACTTACAGGTTAAAAAATTGCAACGGCCCACGCATATTGTCGTGGCCACGCCAGGTCGCTTCATGGATTTGCTCAAGCTGAAGGCGATTCGTTTGCAGTCGGTCCGGCATCTGGTGTTGGACGAAGCGGACGAGATGTTGAGCATGGGTTTTCAATCCGAGCTGGAGGAAATCTTTAAGCAGACCAAAGACCGAAAGAGCACCTGGCTGTTTTCCGCGACCTTCCAAGATCGTATCAAAAGTATGGTCGAGCAGCACATGTCAGCCAAAGCGCACATGATCAAGGTGGATAAAAAGCATGTGGTGAATCAGAATATTGATCACCAGTTCGCGATCTGCTCGCGTGAGGATAAGACCGATTTTATTTATAAGTATTTGATCGCGCATGGTGAAGCGCGCGGCTTGATCTTTTGCCGTACACGTGCGGGCGCCGTTTCGCTGGGGCAAGACTTGACTAAACTCGGCCTTTTAGTCGGTGTTTTGCAGGGCGATCTCAGTCAGAAGGATCGCGATAAGGTGATGCGCTCCTTCAAAAAAGAGCGCACTCAGTTTTTGCTCGCGACCGATGTCGCCGCCCGCGGGATCGATGTCGAAGGTTTATCGTTCGTCATCCAGCACCAGTTGCCGGATGCGATGCAGTATTACACTCATCGCAGCGGCCGCACCGCGCGTGCGGGTAAGAAGGGCGTGTCGATTACGTTGATTGAGCCAAAGGAACGTCGTAAAATTACTCAGTTAGAAAAAGAACTCGGCTTGAACTTCTCGATGGTGGAGTAGTGCCGCAGCGTGTGGCTCAACGGTAGGTGATGAGCACTGAACTGTGGCAAGATTCAGATTCGTCAGCACCACCACAACTTGATTTCGAAGCGCTCGTCGACTAGGCGCACGGATTAGCAGGCAAGGCCTCAAAATCCTGCCTGCGCTGCTTGAACCAAGCGTCCACTGCTTGCTAGGTCGGGGCTATTTTTCTAGTTTGCGTTCGAGTTGTTCGAGGCGTGCGAGTTTTGCTTTGACTCGTTGCCGGTAGCGCTGTTGGCGTGTGGCGTTGTTTTTTAATTTGTGGGCGGCGCTTTTTTTCGGCCGACCACGACGTAATTGGACCACGTTTACGGGGATCGTGAAGAGGTTACGCTGTCGGAATGGCTCTGGTGTTTGGCTGAGGTCAATTGCGTCGTCGATACAGGCGCTATCGGCAATCCGATTTGATTGCGTGACCCAGTTGGGTGCCGTGGTTTTGCTGAGCTGGCAAATCCAGGCCACATAGGCGGCGAGGTAGGCATCGCAGTAGCCATGATCCTTGAGCCGTGAACGCAGTAGTGGCGGAGCATCTTGAATCCGTTGCCGCAGCTCACGCGCCGAGGACAGCTGTTTCAACTCGTTTTGCCATTGCTGAAAGCGCGGCTGGAAATCGTCCGCCACATGGATATTGAAGGTGACTTCGGCGGCAGTGGTGGGTGGCAAGAGCGACATGGGTAGTGTTCGATTTAAATTCAATATAAAATATATAGATACGTAACGTTAAAATAAAGAATAAAGTTATTTTAGCGGATTGATTGGGTGAGCGGGGCAGCTGTCGTAGTCCGATTGATGCATCGGTTCGAACAGCAGGGACAACTGAGTGTTGCTGAATGCAGTTAGGATCTGGGTGCTGTGGCTTAGGCCTTCGCCATTAAAAAATACAGGGGCACTGTGCACAGTTTCTTCCTTCACAGCTGCAGCTGCGGATCGAATGTGGACTTAATCAAGGTTCGAGAACCGGGGACGATGCCGCTGAAGTCGGATCAGAGTTCTGGAGATTCCCGACTGATTGGCGAGTCGGGCTTACGGATGGTTCCTGTGTCGCGCAGCCTAGCGTTTTTTCTTCATCCAGCCCAACGAGATAGTTTTCTGATTCTTCACTTTGGTCTTCTTGGGCAGCATGCTCTCAATGAATTGGAGAATTTCATTGCGGCCGACACGTGTTTTAGCCGAACAACTAAATGCTTTGACGGCCTGAATACCCCACTCGTCTAATTTCTGTAGAAATAGTTTTGCGTGGTTTTCCACGGTGCTATCGGAACTCTTGTCTGACTTCGTGAAAACAATTGATACGGGCAGCTTACAGGCCTGAAGCCACTCGATAAAGGCGAGGTCGCCTTCGACTGGTTCCATTCGCGAATCGACCAGCGCAAAGACATGCTTGAGATTTTCGCGACCAGTGAGATAGCCGCTGACATTAATGTTGAAATCGTTCTGCTTCGCCTTGGAAAGTCGTGCATACCCGTAGCCAGGTAGATCGACGAGGCTCCAGGTCTTATTAATGTCGAAGAAATTGATCAGCTGTGTCTTACCCGGCACGCTGGATGTTTTCGCGAGCTCCTTTTTGCCGGTGAGCATGTTGATCAACGAGGATTTGCCGACATTGGAGCGACCGACAAAAGCGAATTCGGGCTGCCAAGACGGTGGGCAGGCTTCGAGGTCGAGTGCACTTGTGCGGAATGTTGCGGTTTCAATCTTCATGAGTGTCGAGGGATTAAAGGGAAAGTTACGGGAATGCAAAATATAAACTAGGGGTTGAACGGCCTTTGTGTTGTCCACAGTTTGTAAATCACTTGTCGAGGCGGAGCTCGTCTTGGCCGAGTTGATTTTTTCTCCCTTCAATTTTTCTCAGCTTCGTGCATGCTAACTCAATTTTGATAATGAAGGCCCTACTTCGAAAACATGCATTTACTCTGTGGCTGGTTGCTGCGGTGCTGCTCGCGGTCTATTTCCCTGAGCCCGCCTCACAGAGCGGTTTTTTGCGTGCGCAATGGATCACGCAGATCGGCGTCGCGGTCATTTTCTTTTTACAAGGTTTGACGTTGCCGACGCGTTCGCTGGCTGCTGGCTATAAACCGAAACGCTTGCATGTGTTCGTCTTGTCGTGGAATTTCCTGTGGTTTCCAGTAGTGACGGGCTTGTTGTTGATCCCGCTGTCTCGGCTGTTGACGCCAGAGTTGTGTGTCGGGTTTTGGCTGTTGGCGATTTTGCCGACGACGGTGGCCTCGGCGATCGCATTCACCTCGCTCTCAGGCGGCGACACGAGCAATGCCATTTTCTCGACGATCTTTTCCAACCTGCTGGCGGTGTTGGTGGTGCCGACGATTGCGGTGGCTTATTTAGCCAGTGAGACGGCGATTGAGATTTCATTGACGGGGATTTTCGTGAGTCTGGCGCAGTTATTGGTGTTGCCGCTGATAGTGGGACAGGTGGCTCGTCAATTTGTGCGGGCACTTGCTGGACGTATTGCTGAAGTGGCTAAATTGGTCAGTAGCGGCATCATTCTATTTATTGTGCACGCTGCGTTTGCGGAGAGCATCAGTTCGGGGCTGTTAAATGAGTTGTCATTGGCACTTTGCCTCGGAGTTGGCATGGGCATCGTAACGGTCTTGCTGGTGACGAGTGTAGTGATCTGGTGGAGTAGTACTTGGTTGCATTTGCAGCGGGCGCAGCAAATTGCTGCGTTCTTTTGCGCGAGCCAGAAGTCGTTGGTTTCGGGACTGCCGTTGGCTTCGTCAATTCTGCTGGCAGCTCCGGGGGTGGTGGATCCTGCGATGGTATTGATCCCATTGATTTGCTTTCACCCCGTGCAGTTGGCGTGCGCTGGTTTGCTGACGGGGCGGTTGCTGCCATAGGATCGTTCTTGCTTGCGAGGGCAATGCTCTGTGATTGCCTCGCGTTAATAGCGAGCGGGTTTACCCCGCGATATCTTTTAGCGCGGTGCTCGAGACCTCTTTAAGATTATCCTTCACTGTAGACACAAAAAAAAAGGCCGCTCGTGAATGAGCGGCCTTTTTGTTGAAAATAGTAATTAAGCGACTAAAATGGTGGCTCTTCGTCGAGAACTTCGTCGGCTGGATCGAAGGCTGGCGGCGTGCCGCTAGCGGCTCCAGCTGCTGCAAGGCTTTCGATCTTCCAGGCTGCAAGGTTGACATAATATTTGCCGTTATACTCGTTGCCGCGAAGGTCGAAAGTGACTTTGACTTTTTCGCCAACGCTGAGCTTGTTGACCAGTTCGACCTTATCTTTAACACACTCGAACTTAATGTCCTGTGGGTATTTGTCAGCTTCGTCAGTCACAACGAATTCGCGTTTATTAAAGCCGCTGGCAAAGGTTTGTTCCTCGAGAATTACTTTTACGGTTCCAGATAGTTCGTGCATGGGATCAGATCAAACCGACTCGTGCGGCAGAAGCAAAACTTTTTCGCACCAAAAGTGAGGTTTTACTGAATCGGCTGACCCGCCTTAGACGCCTGCGCTCCCATCGAGAATGGCTAGCACCTTTTTGCGTGCGCCGCCACGGCTGGTGGCCACTGCGTCGAGCAGGTCGTCGCTGCCTGTGGGGAGTGGTTTGGCCTGATCTTGTTGCAGTAGATATATATGATAGGCTAATTTGAAGAAAATGTCGCGGCCGTAGCTTTCCAGTAGATCCGGTGTGCCAGGCTCAGGCTTGTGAATAAATTGATAGGGATCTTCCAATAGTAGCGCGGCATTGAAGCTGAAGCTCTCTTTCCGATAGTAGAAGAGCCCTGAGGGACGGTCGGGCTTGCGGATTGTGTCGGGGAGTTTCTCAGCGTAGTGGACCGGATACGGGCAGTCACTTGGTCGTTTCGAGTCGATCCTGCTGAACTCCTTAAAGTGCGAAGTCATGTGGTGAGTCGTGACGCTGGCATCAAGTAGCCGGTCTTCATAGATCATATTCCAGGCATGGCCGAGTGGGATGGTCGCCAGCGAACGTACGCCGTCTTGGATAATGAGTAGGCCGTCCATCACCACCGTCGGGTGCCCAAGCATCTGCAGCACCGCGTCGACGATGACTGCGTGTTCGCGGCTAAACCAGCCCCAGTCGCCGTCTTCGCCAGGGGCTTCATGTAGTATCAAGTTTAGTTCTTTGAGGGCGCTGTAGCGGATCATGGCTTAAATCGCTAAATGCAAAGAACTACAGATGCAATGCTTGTGCGGATCAATTTATAATTGCTGGCTGGAGTTGCCAGCCTCGCCATAGATAAGCTCCGCATCGTCCGTAGTGTAAACTGAAACGGACGGGGCGGAGTTCGTTCCTCCCTGAATGCCTACTCCTCTTCAGCAGCTTCGATAAGGTCGCTGCCGGCTTGAGCCGTAGCGATCATTGCCGAATTTAGACGATTGCGTAGAATGAAATAGGCGATCATGGCGGGAATGCCGATCACGAGACCTGTTGCTGTAGTAATTAGGGCTTCGCCGATATCGCCCGCCAAGAGTTCAGGTCGGCCCATGCCGCCGCGGCCAATTGTTTGGAACGCGCTGATCATGCCGCTGACGGTGCCGAGCAGACCGATCATCGGTGCTACCGAGGCAACGACGTTTAAATACGTGACCCATTGTGAAACACTGTTCTCTTCGGCTTCCATGTTTTCGATAAAGAGATTTTCGGTCTTCTCTCGGCCTTTATGGATTTTTTTGAGCGCCGGCGACAGTGCGCGGGCGAGCAGGTTGTTGCCGTCTTGCAGATACTTGTGGCTTAGCTCGACGTCGCCGCTCTTGAGTGCGTCTCTAGTCGTGCTCAATTGCACCGCAGTGAAAAATTTCTTCGGCGTGGTCTCCTTCCACGAATAGAAGATCAGGAAGAACATGATCAACGAGCAGGTGCCGAGTGGATACATCGCCCAGCCACCTTGTTGGATCAGGTCCAACAGGTTGAGGGTGTCTTCGGTGGCGGTGGCGGCGTCGGGTACGGCGTCTTGAGCGTGCGTAATTGAGGCGAACAAGAGGGTGAGTAACAATGTCGGTGCGTGCCTTGTGCGCGGCCGCCAATTTGATGTGAGTCGTTTCATAGTTCGCGTTCTGAGGGCAGATTATTGCCCTGTGATTTTCTAGTTGTCTGCTGGATTTTTTTTGTAGCGTTTAATTTTTTTAAGCGCTCGTTGAGTTGTTTAAAAGGCAGGTCAAATGTGGGGTCTGTTTCGGGCCAAGTCAGTGACCGCGCTAGCATCTCTGCGTACAATAGTATTGCATGGTCTTGATCGCGTAATCCCAGGGCAGCGCTAATCGCTACGGCATAGCAGTGCGCCAGCTTATCGGGAGGATTTGGCGTCGAAAAAACGATTGGTTGCAGGGCCGTATCGAGTGCGCCGTCGAAGTCTTCGCTGCGCAGCAGGTCGGCGCTATGCGTATAATAGCCGAGGGCGGAGTCGCCGTACGGATCACGTGTGGCTAGCCATGCTTGCGTCAGTGAGCGTACTTGATCGTAGAGTTGTAGGTTGTTGTAGCTATCGAGCACGGCGTCTTCGAGCCTACGTAGCGCGAACGGATGGCTGATCTGCGGCTTTAAAATCGCAGTCACTGCAATCGCCCGGGCGGGATTATCGGACTGTAAAATGAGATCGACGTAGTCGATGAAGAAGTGTGACTCGGCGGCGGGCAGCAGCGGGATGATTTTAACGCGTTGCAAATAGAGCAGTTGTAGCAGTTGCATCGCATTGTCGGATTCGCCGGCATCGATCCATTCGACTGCGAGCGTCTTGTAGCTTTCGCCTGGGATCGTGAAGTCGCGGACTTCATTCACATTGAAGGTGTGGATTATTTCACCAGCGCCTTCAGAGGTTGCCACCTGTATTTGATTCCCAGCTACATCGATCGAGTGCCCTGAAATACTACGTCCATTCCTTAGATGAACCGTAATCGGTTGATGGAGTGCGGCATCGATTACGGTGAGTTCGTCGGGCGGAATGGCGGCGGTGATCTGTGTTGGGAGTAACACGACTAGAATTGCAAAATATGCACAACCGCTCCGCGTTCTAATATTGCTGGGAGGGATGAGCTGCGTGTCGTCCACAGGAACGGATCGGATGGAGCTCGGCACTCCCCGTAAATAGTTTATTAATCTCATGGCTGCACTCCTCGCGCATCATGGGCTACTTGAAGGGCGGGTTCGTTTCGCGCCTGTACGATTGCGTCCAGCTTCGATAGTCTGCCTTGCGCGAATCTATAGGCTTCGAAGTCTTTCAAGCGCTCGTCGCTGACTAACTCGCGCAGAGTGTTGCGGGCTGCTGTGTTGTCGTCGATCTGCTCAAACAGCAGGGCACTCTGCCAGTAGGCATCGATGATGATTTCGGGGTAGGCGGGGTAGAGGGTATAGATGCGTTGCCAGTAGGGGATCGCCCGCTCGGGGTTACCCAGCGCAGTTTCGATCCGTGCGAGCCCGGCGAGTGATCGGGCGTGTGGACGGCCGCGCATGGCTTTGATCTGTAGGATTTCGCTGAGCACTGCGCGCGCAGCGTCGTAGCTGCCTTGCTGGGTGAGTAGCTTTGCGCTGAGCAAGCGCACGTCTGCATCTAGTGGATGCGTGGGCGTTTGTTCGAGGAAACGCAGCAACCAGCGGCGGGCTTCTTCGAGCCGTTCGGCGTTGGCGGCGAGTTGAGCTTTGCCAAAATAGGCGGTGCCGCGTTCAAAGCGTTTCGGATGTTCGGTCAGGATTTGCTCGCAGTAATCGTCGGCTGATTCGTAGCCGCGTTGAATTAGCACAAGGCCGACGCTGGCGAGCGTTTCTGCGTCTTGTTGATCGATTGGCACGAAGCGGTGGATCGACAGCAGCGTGGCATCGGCTCGTTCGTCGCCCAGATTGTGGCGTTGGCGCAGGGATTTGAATAATGTAAGTCGTGCAAACCAGGTGAGCTCGCCAGTGCTGAGGCTTTCTTCGCTGGCGTCCTGCAGCCAAGTCTCAAAGGGGGGGCGGGTGCTGTCGGCTTTACCTAGACGTTTATATAAGTCCGCATAAGCGGAGAGAATTGAGCCAACGGCTTGTGCGTTGGGATCGTTGCCGAAGCGGGTGAGGGCATTCTCAAATAGTGGGAGCGCCTCGAGGCCCCGTTCTTCCTGCTGTAGCGACCAGCCGATCCAGTAGAGCGCTTCACTCACGCGCGGGCGATTGTTGGCGTCGTCGCGGTCTATATAGGCTTGCAGATGCTTACGCAGAAGATCGTAGCGTTCGAGGGCTTTGTAGATCTTGGAGGCTTGGAAGATGGCGTAGTCGTAAAGTTGCCCGTCATCAGGCGGCACTTGGCGAAATGCGTTTGCAGCTTGGAGAAGTTCACCTTGGCCTAAAAAGATGTCGCCGCGCAGGGCTTGGGTTTCTGGCACACGGTGGTGCTCTGGGAATGCTTTAATTAGCGCATCGGTAGTTTTGAGTGCTTGGTCGTAGTCGCGCTGCGCGTAAGTAACATTAGCGATACGGTAGTCGATTTCCGGATACAGTGGATGCTTTTTGCTGGTTTTCTTCAGTGCTTCAAGTGCATCTAAACTGGCCGTGTAGTCGCGTTCAAAGAAGAACGTTAGGCCGCGCCATAGTTTGATTTTCTCGACTAGACTGCTGTGGGGGAAGCGCTCCAGAGCGGTGTCGAAATCGTCACGGGCAGAGCTTTGTCGCTCCAGTGCACTGAAGTTGTAGCCGCGAGTAAAATACCAGCGAGGTGCCTGCAGGTCGTCCGGGAAGTTGCCGATGAGTTCATCGAGTACCGCGATTGCTTTGAGCAATTGACCTTCGCTCTGATAGGTACTGGCAATCAGGAAGAGCGCACTATTAGCGAGTTGGTGGCCCGGGTGCTCGTTAAGAAATAAGTGTGCGGTGTCGCGGGCACCTTTCCAGTTTTGCGCCTCGCTCAAGGCCAAGATCCAGCGGTAGTGTGCTTCAGCGCGGCTGTCGGCTTTGAACTCGGGAGTTTGTGCGACGGTGCGAAACAGGATGGTCGCCTCGCGGTATCTTTGACTGAGCAAGTAAGCTTGGCCGGAGCGCAGGTACAGGCCTGAGGTGTAGTCGGCCATATGTTCGAGTAAGTCGAGCTGACGCGTGAGCCGTGCCACCAATTGCTGCGCGTGACTTTTCCAGATGCTGGAGGCAAATAGTGATTGCTGGGCGAGGGTGCTTTGTAGCGTGCGGAGACGCTCGCGTTGCTTTTCGATCAGCACCTTGTGCGGCAGTGTTAGGCGATAGGCGCGAATGGCCTCGCTGTAGTGACCTGCGCTGAGTAGTAGGTCGCCCGCGTCCAGAGCTGCAAAGCTTAGCGCAGCGATACTCGGCATCGCGGCGACATTCCAATCCGTCTCAAACAAAATTTTGCGCGCACGGTCGGTCGAGCCAGTTTCGCTCGCGATTTGCAGTGCTCGTAGGCGCGCTTGCATGCGCAGTGTCTCGGGAGCAGCGGATTCATAGAAAGCGTCGAGTAAGCTGCTGGCTGCTGCGGCGTCCCCAATTTCGTAGCGCAGATCTGCTTCTTGTAGCAGCGCGAGTGCGGCTTCGTTGGAGCCGGGGAACGTCAGTTGGAAATTATGGAAGGTCTGAGCTGCAATCGCCAGCGCATGGGTCTGCGACTGCGCGATCGCAGCATTATAGAGCGCGAAAGCTCGTAAGCCTGGGCGTGGCTCGTATTGGCTGAGTAGCTCACCGAAGTAGATCAGCGCATCGGTGGGGCGATTTGCCATGAGCGCGGCGTAGCCACGGACGGGGAGGATGGTTTGTTGGAAAGTGCGCGCCAAAAACTCTGGTTCGCTGCTATAATCGAGCTCCATATTCTCAAATTGCCAATAACTAGCGGCGTAATCACCACTTCCGAAGGTCGAGATTGCATGTTCTAACTGCTGTTGGAGCGTTGCTGCGAAAGCCTGTGGGAGCATCAATAGAGTGAGGCTGAACGTCACTATTCGTAGGACTCCAGAGGCGTGAATGGCAATGGTTCTATTTTGACTCATTATCTTAACGTCAGCATTATTGCCATCTTTTAAAAGTGCGAACAAAAATTAGTTAAAATATTTATTGGAACAGCATTGACAGGGTATTAAATTGTGATGGTTTGTCGTCTTCTTTTGGAAACGGGGCGTGGCGCAGCCTGGCTAGCGCATCTGCTTTGGGAGCAGAGGGTCGCAGGTTCGAATCCTGTCGCCCCGACCAAAATTAAACCCTTCTCGTTTACGAGAAGGGTTTTTTGTCGATTGGCGACAGAGATGAAGAAGCTGCGAGCAAGCAGGTTGGACGCAGTGTTTTCAGGAACGGAGTTCCGCCCGGAACATACGAAGAGGGCGAAGCAATCCTGTCGCCCCGACCAAAATTAAGGATCGGCAACAATTACTCAAAGTCCTTTAGAACTGACGCTAAGGAGGGTAAACCCCCATGCGGAACGCAGCAGCTTCAGCGAATGCACAATAGGGGCGCAGGGTAAATCTGCTTGCAAATGAGTGGAATCCTCAGGTGCTTGCCGCTAGTGCGGCTTGTCCACTGGGAGTGTTCCAGGGCAATGTCTGATACAGGAAATTAGGGAGTTCGATTTTTGGTTCAAAACTTCGAAAAAATATCGGGGTCGACCCGCCAGACATCGGGGGGATGAGCCAAGGCCAATCGCCATGGACTGTACGCTGATTTCGATCTTCTTTTTTACAAAAATTCGCGAACTCTGAAGTGACTGTATGGTGATCCACGATGCGATAGCCGGCGCTCTCAAATGACCAGAGCACGGCTTCATTTAATGCCACTAATGCGCGATCGATCCAAAAAGTAGCCCGTTTGCTTGGGTCGAGCCCGATCGCCGCGGCGATCTGCGGTAATTGATTGTAGCGTTTCAGGTCTGCAAGATTTCGAGCGGCGATTTCCGTCGACACGTAATGGCCACTGAAAGGAGCCGCTGGATAAATGGCTTGCTCGGAAGCAAATAGCATGTCGGAGACCACCGGTACGGCATACCAGCGTAGCCCTAAGGATTCTATCGCAGGATGCTCGGGGTGACGGATCGTGATTTCGGCGACGTACTCTTTGGGAATCGGGCGTAGGTGTAGCTTGCCGCGAAATTGCAAAATGAGCGGCAAAATGTCGAATCGGCTGCGCTGATGGGGGGGCTGCCAGCCGAGATCGATCGCGACTTGAGTCAAATGTATGTTCATCGAGTCGCCCAGCACTGAACCATCGGCTGCTTGGTAGCCCGCATAACGAATGAGCTGGTGGTTCCAAATGCGAGTCTCGGCTTGGCCCGGATCAAACTCTGGGAAGACTGTGATGTAAGATTCTGCGCTCCGATTCGCGTCCGCACGTTTCAAATGCTCAAACAGCGCATCGAAACTTTCCTCGACTGAATTGGTACTCCTGGCATCGATCACACGCAGCGAACGCCAACGTGCGCGTCCGCTGCAGCGCACGGAATTACGCCAGGCGGCCTGCGAATCTTTTTGTAAATCTATTGCCGCTGCGCTCGACGCTGGGTACTTGAGTTGCTCGCAGAGTTCATTGGCGGACCAGCGCTTCTCAACCTTAATCTCTGGCTGATCAGCACGGCTTGTCTGAGTGGAGTATGGGCAAGGAGTTGGTTTATTCGGATTCATCGTCGTGCATTAATTATGATGCAGTAGGCAACACTAAATACCTCTATGCGCAAGTGAAGGTAGCGGTATTATGCGAATGGCGGTAGAGTGGTGCAAGTGACTTAATTCTTGAGGGTTAATCCAAGGTCTGGCGGTTGGTGGAGGTCTTCGAACCGAATTATCCATGGGCCAATCTGTCTACCAAAGACTCGAGTTAATTACGTTTTAGCATTGGATACAAGGATTCAGATCAAGCAAAGCGCGGATCCCTTTGCACTGACTCTATGCACTGCGAATCGCAGCTCGTCGACTATAGCTAGGCCAAAGCGTGGCTGTTTTAGCCGCCAGTACCCTTTTTTTTACGTTTGGTGGGCTGCACCTTTTTGCCTCTCTTCACCTTGCTTGTATTTGGTTGCGGGTCGCCCGCATTCCAGCGCTTAGCCTCTGATAGCCGCTGATTTAGTTTCTTATGATTACATGTATCCCAATCCATTGATTCTTCCCTGTTTGATTTTACCGACAAACGACATGCTGTGCGAATTTTCGAAGTGGTGCGAAGCTGTACGCCTTATTCTGGCTTGTCCATCCTGTTTCGTGGCTAGAATAGGCTAGTAGCTTAGCCTCCACGTCCTCGCTTCTTTATCTCATCAGCGCGGTCGTGCATCTTCGTAATTAATAATTAAGTCGCGCGCTTTCCTAACTGTGTCCCATGGGGAGGCGGTCTGTTTGCCTCATCTCAGTAAGTTTTTTTCGAGTCGGGCGATTTAAAGAAGTGTTTAAAAAGCTAAATTTAGTCGTAGTGGCACAGCTGAAGCAAGGGCTTGGGCAACAGGCGTGTGGTCACGCGATTGCAGCATCGTTAACGATCGGACTCTTTCCGATCATGGGATTTTCGACTTTTATGAATACTTTTATCGCGGCGTATTTTCGGCTGAATCAGCCAGTGGTACAGGTTTTTAACTGGATGATTGCTCCAGTTAAAATTATCCTCATTTTCCCGTTTCTGCGATTAGGTGAGTGGCTATTTCAAGCGAACCCTTTTCGCCTTAGTCTGACTGAATTCAGTACACGCTTTTTCAATGACTTCGCTGCCACGACTGCGGAATTTGCATGGACCTTCGCTCACGCGATCGCGGGTTGGCTAATCTGTGCACCTTTGATTTATGGTGTTATCTTTCGAGTCTCGAAGGTACTTGTTGCCAACAGACTGGCGAGTCATCTAAGCAGAGTCGCTGAGTAAGTGATCTGTAAATCGATTTAGTTCGCGGGTTGTTCCCTTTGCTCTGCTTGAAGTGGTCGGGTCCAATTAGTCGCCGATTATTTTGATGGGTTCGCGTTGTAAGGTGCGCTACAATCGCACGATACTTGTCAAATGTTGCTGCCAAGGAACTATTCTATTTCAATTCATAGCAAATAGAGTTTACTGGGTCATCATTACCTTATGTTCACGTCCTTTTGTTTACTGTCGATTGTCTCGTTCTTCTGCTATGGAATTAGTTGTGTCTTCTCGGCCCACATGGTTGTCGAGTTCCAGCGCTATGGCTTAGCGCCTTTTCGATTGCTCACTGGATGTTTGCAACTCCTTGGTGCGACTGGCCTCTTAATTGGTTTGCTAGCAAGTCCTGCCATCGGGCTGATTGCTTCGGCAGGTCTAAGCCTCCAGATGCTGCTTGGCTTCTGCGTACGTTTACGGATTCGAGATAACGTTGGGCAATGCTTGCCCTCGTTTATCTATATGTGGATCAATGCAGGACTCGCATTGGAGTTCCTCAGTCGCAATCCTTAACCAGCTAATGCGATGATCGTGATGCACACCACCAGCATCAACAGCGCAGGAATCGATTTTTTGAGCGGATCTTTCACTTTGAAGTGCATAAATAGCGCGCCCAGCATGAGCAGCCCGAGGAGGCTAGCAAAGGGAACAATCAGCGATTCGAAGTATAAACCTAGAATCAGAGCAAGCGCAGCGGTGGTTTTCAAGCCGCCGATCAAGTAAACGCTCCAATTCGGCAGGCCATAATTAGCAAATTCGGCTTTCATGTCCGCTGCTGCTCCGCCGCGGTAAGGGCTGCCTTGATTGTAACGAAGGAGCCAGACATTAAGAATCCCGAGGCCAGCGATCAGCTGTAATAGATGTTGAATAGTGTCCATAAGCAAAATGTGGCTGATCTCTAGGTTTTAGTCAAATACAGTAACTGCTCGCAGACAGATTCGCCTGTGCATTGGGGTCGGACTGCTTGACGGCCGCCGAATTGGCGCTCAAAGCCCTTTGTATATTAGCTTAAGGCGTTGGATTCATTGCTGAGTTACTTGCCTGAGGCTGTTGTTCTGAGCATCGCTTCGACGCGCTGCATATAGATGGCGTGTTGCTCCGGATCATGGTAGGAGCCCGCTGCGTGCGGCTCTGGTTCTGTGCTTTGCTGCTTGTTCGGGATAATGTGGATCTTGCGCCCCGTGCCTAGTTCGTAGGTAAGTTGAAGGTTTTCGCCACTGGGCTGCTGCGTGACTTGTAGATTTTTTTTCCGAGTGTGCATTTTAATCTATCGTGCAGTTGCGATTCACCCTACAAAAAAAATGAATGCTTCATCGTATGTTTTTTGGCAGCACTGGGTGGTTGAGTTTTTGACTCAAACTCTTGCGTATATGACATAGTTCGGCAATTTCTGCAGCAATGAAGATGACCCCGGTATTAATTGCCAGTATGATTGCCAGCTGTGTGTATGCGGCACCGCTCTTGGCAAAACCACAGATGACAGCAGAGATGAACAGACTCTTTAAATTTACTGGCGAACACGCTGATGAGCCCTGGCTGAGCAGCAACGATGGCGTCATGGGCGGCCGCTCTGCTGGCAGTGCGACGATCGGTGACGATGGAATGCGCTTCAGTGGCACTCTTTCACTGGAGAACAATGGTGGCTTTTCTTCAGTATACACCCGTGGCAATTTCGATCTTTCGGATGCCGAAGGTGTTCGCCTGAGAGTACTTGGTGATGGCCGAACTTATCAGCTGCGCTTCCACAGTGACGCGCTCTTTCGTGAGGGTTGGGCGGTTAATTTTGCGGCGGATTTCCAAACCACCGCAGGTGAGTGGATCGAGGTGTTTGTGCCTTTTAGCGAACTAGAGCAAAGTTGGCGAGGCCGGCAGCTCTCGGGCTATACCTTTAATGCTAAAGACATTCGCCGCATGGCGCTGATGCTCGCAGATAAACAAGCTGGGCCCTTTTCTCTACGGGTCGCTTGGATCGCGGCTGAATAGAAATCCACCGAACACGGTCAGTTTCGATGTAGCAGCATTGCTAGCCTAGTATTGAGCGAGATGCTTAATCGTTAAAATCGAGTTCTGTTTGAGCGCTGGCAGGTTTGGGAGCTTTCGAGCGGCCTCGTACTGTTTTGCGACTGCCGTGTTGCTTGACGATGGCTTGTGCCTCATTAAAAAAACCGTCGCCGCGCCGAAGTGCGTAAATCCGCTGCATGGCTTGTTTACGCGCAAGCTTTTCATCGACGATTGGTAGTGGGTAGCCATTTAGTTTATGCGGCAGTACCCACGGCTGATGGATGCTTTGAGCGGAATAATCGGCGAGCTCTGGGATCCATTTACGGATGAACTGACCCTCGGGATCATGGTCCGTGCTCTGTTTGATCGGGTTATAGGCGCGGATCGTATTGATGCCGGTGGTGCCCGACTGCATTTGACACTGACTGTAGTGAATGCCGGGCTCGTAGTCGGTGAATAGCCGTGCGAGGTGCAGCGCGGGGGCTTTCCAATCGAGCCAGAGGTGGTAACTGGCGAAGCTCATCAGCATCGCACGCATGCGGAAATTAATCCACCCGGTAGCACTCAGCGCCCGCATGCAGGCATCAATCATCGGGTAGCCAGTACGGCCGTTTTGCCACGCTTCGAAACGGTCGCTGTCGGGCGTCTTTTCGCGCAGCGAATCATACGCAGTGTGGAAATTTTCGAATTCGATGCGTGGAGCGTCTTCGATTTTTTGGATGAAGTGACAGTGCCAGTGAAGCCGACTGTTAAAGGATCGAAGTGCCGCAGGCCATTTCCCTTTTTGTCCCCGTGCTTGTGCTTTGACTGCCAGGTTGCGTTGTTGGCAGGCAGCAACAATTTCGCGCAGTGAAAGGGTGCCGAAGGCGATGTGGGCGGAGAGCCGCGAACAACTGTCAAAGGCGGTCACGGGCGAAGACATTTCGCTGCTGTAATATTCGCCGCGCGTGTGCAGGAAACTTTCGAGCAGCGCCAGTGCATGGCTGCGGCCACCCGGTTGGGTGGCTTGCAGGGGCGTCGGGTGTAGGTTCAAGTCGCTGGCCGCAGGCATCGATTCTGAAGTCGTGGCGACTGACTGTAATGCTTTTGGCGCGTCGAGGCAGACTTGGTTCATCAGCGCTTGCCATTGGCGACTCCAGCCATCGCGATTGTGGCGCCCACGAACCACTGCAAATTGCCGTGGTTGATGCCATGGGATGTTCTGTTGGCGTGCCCATCGTTGAACGCTCCGATCTCTGCGGTAAGTCCAGTCGTTCCAGGTTTCTTGATGCGACCAGAGTGTTTCGATCGAGTGTTCGTCGTGCAGGGCCTGCAAAATAGCGCTGGCGTTGCCACAGCGAATGACCAGTGGGGTGCCGTAATGCTCAATTAGTTGTGCATTGAGCTCGGCGAGGCTTTCATTGAGGAAGCAATAGTGGCGATGACTGAGGTCAGGTTGTTGCCAGAGTTCGGGCTCGAAAATATACAGCGGTATCGTCGGGGCCCGGCGGGCTGCTTCGCTGAATGCTTGGTGGTCGGTAATTCTCAAGTCTCGCTTGAACCAAACTACGTGTGCCATGGTCGATGGGGCAGTGTTTATACGATTTCACCAGCATCAACTGCTTGTAAGAATCGGGTGCTGTCTGCGCGGATTAGATCTACCTTCGCGGCGTCCATTTTGCTCAAAGTTCGGTAGGGCATGCCCATTCGTGGGTTCGCTCCAAGCTTGTCTTGCTGGCGGATTAAAAAATCCCAATAAAGATAATTGAACGGGCAGGCGTCCGGCCCGTTCTTTTTCGAAACCTTGTAGGAACAGCCTTTGCAATAGTCTGACATGCGGTTGATGTAGGCTCCACTAGCTGCGTAGGGTTTCGATGCGAGTACGCCACCGTCGGCGAACAGCACCATGCCACTCACATTGGGTAGTTCTACCCATTCGTACGCATCCGCATACACGATCCAGAACCATTGGTTGACTTCTTTGGGCTTGAGACCAGCCAACAGCGCAAAATTACCCAGCACCATCAACCGCTGGATGTGGTGCGCATGCGCATTTGCTTTGGTTTCGACCACACATTGACGCAGGCAGTTCATCTTAGTCGCGGCGCTCCAGTAAAACTCCGGCAGTGGTCGCTCTGCCTCTAGAAAATTTTCCGATACGTAACCTGGCATCTTTAGCCAGTAGATCCCGCGCACATATTCGCGCCAGCCCAGTATCTGACGAATGAAGCCCTCGACGGCATTGAGCGGAGCCAGTCCGTCGCGATAAGCTTGCTCCACTTTTTGGATACATTCGAGCGGGCTGAGTAGCCCGCAATTGATGTAGAAGCTCAGATGCGAGTGATACATCCAAGGCTCGCCTTGCAGCATCGCATCTTGGTAGTCGCCAAAGTGGCACAGTCGCTCGCGGATAAATTGTTCGAGTGCCTGCTGAGCTTGGGCTGCAGTCACAGCAAAATGAAACGGCTCCAAGTCGCCAAAATGCTCACTAAACTCGCGATCGACTAATTCGAGCACTTCCTGAGTGATGCTGTCTGGCTCGCTTAGGTAGGTCGCTGGGATGTCCAGCCCACTCTTCGCTGGCTTGCGATTCTCGGCGTCATAGTTCCACTGCCCACCGACCGGCTGGTCGCCCTCCATTAGGATCCCATAGGTACGCCGCATCTCGCGGTAGAAAAATTCCATGCGCAATTGTTTGCGACCCTCGGCCCATGTTGCGAAAGTATCCTTGGTGCATAGAAATCGGTTATCGTCACGAATTTCCAGCGGAATAGGGAAGTGCGTTTTCCAGCTTTCAACCTCTTTGAGCACGGCATATTCGCTCGGCTCGGTGACGATGATTTGCTCTGGACTGAGCGCTTCAATCGCCCGCTCCAGCTCACCAGTCAAACTGCCCGCATTGTCGGGGGCATTATATTTGATGTATCGGGTGCGGTAGCCAGCTGCTTCTAGCTCCGCAGCAAAATGCCGCATGGCAGAAAAAATGAAGGCGATCTTTTTTTTGTGGTGCGGCACCCGCGTCGCTTCGTTGCGTACTTCGCACAGGAGTACGACATCCCGCGCCGCATCGATCTCCGACAGGCTGGAAATGTGGTGACTGAGTTGATCGCCTAAAATAACACGCAAAATCATGCTATATAAACGTGCCGCTAGCTATCGAACTTACATACTACAGCGAATTAGTGTTAAAGTGAGTTGGCATATACCAATGGATCGTGCGCTTTGATTGCATTGCGCCACCACGTGCCGCTTAGGAGAGTTTGCTTCACTGGTATGAATTGCAGCTTAACGTGTGACCGATTCTCCTCGGCTTCGAACAGCCGCTCCATGGCCTCCGCCTTCGCCATTGCGCTTGCTGCACGCCGTCTGGCCCACATGTTTGGCGTATGGCATCTGAACAGACTCCTGAACCACACAAGCGCCGAGTACGTTACAAGGGCAAGAACCCGCGGCGCTTTGAGGACAAATACAAAGAGCTCAATCCCGAGCGCTACACCGACACCGTCGCTCATGTGCGCGCGGGTGGTAAAACGCCTGCTGGGCAGCATGTGCCGATCATGCTGAACGAAATTATGCAGGTACTCTCAGTCTTGCCGGGTGAGCGGGCGGTCGACTGCACGCTCGGTTATGGTGGCCATGCGATAGAATTGTTGAAAGCGATACAGCCGAGCGGCTGCTTGCTGGCAGTCGATCAAGATCCCATTGAGTTGCCAAAAACGCAGACGCGCCTGCGCTCAGCTGGCTTTCCGGCAGAATCCTTGCAGTGTGAACGCACCAACTTTGTCGCTCTACGTGGCGTGCTGGGTAAGATCGGTTGGCACGAAGGGGCCGATGCGATTCTCGCTGACTTAGGCGTCTCTTCGATGCAGATCGATAATCCAGCCCGCGGGTTCAGCTTTAAACATCAAGGGCCGCTCGATATGCGCATGAACCCGAATAAGGGCATCTCAGCCAGCGCCCTGATCGAACAATTGGATGAACTTGAATTCGCGGCACTGTTGCGCGAGAATGCGGATGAGCCGAACGCGATACGTCTGGGCACCGCCTTGGCTAATCGGTCTTTTACGACCACTGCGTCACTCGCTCTTGCCATTCAACAGGCGCTACCAAAATCGTTTGACGAAGACCGGATTAAACTCAGTCAGCGACGTGTCTTCCAGGCGCTCCGTATTGTGGTCAACGATGAGTTCAAAGTTCTCGATGGCTGGCTGCGTGGCCTCCCTGACTGCCTTAGATCTGGCGGGCGCGTCGCTGTTCTGACCTTTCATAGCGGCGAGGATCGCCGAGTTAAAAAGGCCTTCCAAGCTGGGCTGGTAGATGGGCGCTACAGTGCGATCAGCGAGAACGTCATCCGCGCCTCCTTTAGTGAGCAGCGCGACAATCCTCGGTCAAGCTCTGCAAAACTCCGCTGGGCGGTGCGGGCGCCTTCTGCTTTGCCGCTCTAGGCCCTGGTTCGCCATTGGCGCAGCACGGTAGCCCTTGTTGCTGGACGATCGCTCAGCCGTGCCAGAAAGCCATCGGCAACCGATACATCAGGTGAATCGATAGATAATTTTTTGCCAGAAATCACCGATCACTGAGGTGCCCCAGAGCCGGTCGCGGTAGTTTTCTCGCACCAAATACATATGATCTTCGAAATCCCAGAAGATGATGCTTTTACCCTCCGGTTTGAGGGCCAATAAGCCCTCGATATTGCGAAGATTTGCGACGTGTAGCATCAGATAGTCCGCGTTCGATTCGTTAAATGCTTGATACAAGCGTTTGGTCAGGAGATCGAAGTGAAGGTAGGTGGAAGAGGTGAGCCAATAGATTTGACCTGTCGGGATCGATGGGTGCGTTTCATGGATGTAGCGGATCACATCGCTGGAGATCGAGCTGATCATGATATCCTTCTCTCGGCCGCGCGCTTGAATATCTTGGATGATTACATCCGCGAGGCGACAGTCCTCTGCATAATCGCCCTGTGACTTGATCTCAATATTTAGCTTTTTGTTGACGGCCCCGATGATGTCTCGATAGCGCGCGATCTGACCGTCGGAGGCCTCTGTTAGTTCAGCGTAGGTTGAGTTATTGATGGTCGCGAGCTTGCCAAATAGACGCAGCAGTCGCTTGTCATGAAAGACCACAATCTGTCCGTCTTTGGTGTACTGAACATCGAACTCGATAAACGCATACTGGGGGTCTTGATTTGCCGCGAGCAGAGCTGAATAGCTGTTCTCTAAGTAATTAATAGACGAGCCGCGGTGTGCGCCCACGGTGCAGGGATAGTCCGGTAGCAACTTTGCAGATCGGCCAATGTGAGTCTCCATCACTTCACTCAAGCTGGTGATGTGGCGCAGGAATAATCGATCGGCCAGCAACCAGACGAGTAGCACTGCGCCAGCCAAAGCGAATGGCTTGAGGAATTTCTTAGCGGCGCTCGGTGGAGTGCCTTTAATTGGCTGGTTATGGATACTCATGAGAGTGCACTGAGATGCAACTATTCGGCGCCTAACCACGGCTCGGCATCGAGCAAGGCGCTTAGTTCCGGCCAGCCACCTGCTTGCTGCTCTTGAAGTACGTAGAGATACAAGGCAACTTCGCCCGCTGGATAGGTTTCACGCATTGCTGTAAGTGCCTTGCTGAGCAAAGTCGCATCCATGGCTGCTGGAAATTTTTCGACCATGCCTGTGCCGTCATGCTTGATGTTCATCCGATCTAGAAAGTCGATTAACATTTCTTGACGACCACGCATCAGCCAGACTTCCAGTACTTGCATGGCAATCTGCTCGGCTGGCTTACGACTACAGGCAGCAGTTAGCAACGTGACCTGCTTATCCGGCGATTGCTTGGTAATGAACACTGGGCGCATTTTTTGCTGCTCTGCGAGCTGCTGGACCACGCCCTTATACGACTCACGCTCCTCTTTACGGAGATAAGTAAACAGTGTTGCTGCCAGTGCCGTCGGCATGGTTTGAAAGATTTGATAAGCAAGCATGTGCAGACAACACTTCATCTCGCAGGCTTGCGGCAATGCTAAAATTCAGCCGCCAGCGGTTAAATCAAATTATACTAAAAAGGATGATATGAGCGAAGTGGCTGTGTTGGTCATGACTTTCTGCCTCCTATTTCTCGGATGTTGCCTTTTGTTAGTAGCGTCATTGTTTAACTCTGATGATTGCATAGGTCCTATGCGATGGCTATACTCAGATCATGCATCATGTATTAGCGGAGACTCAAGGTGACCTCGTCGCGATTGAATCTATCGACAAACTGACGGAGTTGAATTTTGAAATTATCACGCCTTTATTGGAGTCGCAGATCGAGGAGTATCACAAAATTTCGCTCTTCGTAGAGATGAGGAATTTCCACGGCTGGGCTGACGGAGGGTTCTGGGCGGATACCAATTTTGAACTCAAGCATCACGGTGATTTTACTCGGATCGCGATTGTGGGAGATCAGAAGTGGGAGAGGTGGATGGCGACGCTCTCCAAACCATTCACTTCAGCCAAGGTTCGCTATTGCCGCATGGACCAGCGCAAAAGTGCAATGAATTCGGCCTCCGGTGGTCGGTTCTAATGCTACGGCATTGATTTGGTGCCTATTATTCGACTCTCAATGGGAAATGTTAGCGCATTGAAATCGTTGCCAAGCAGTCGCTTGTTGCTGAATTTTTGATCAATGCCCAGTGTGCAACCAAGGCATAGTTAAAGCCCGCCACGGCGGGCTTTGTTGTGGTTGCCGATCCCTTGCTTGCTTCGCAAGCGCGCGCATTCGCGCTGTGGAATTATTAATTTATGAGATCATATGCGCTTGCTCATGGTGACTTGAGTCTGAAAATAACTATAGGATTTACACGTATATAGTTACTTGGCTGGATTTATGTAAATTAACCCCTAGTTCAATGTCCTCAATAAAAACTATTCTCATCAGTCAGATTGTCTTTTTGCTGCCTACCATAGGGGAATGTGCAATTTCAAACGAACAACAGGATGCTGATGGCAGTGCGGCGGCTTACACTGATAGCGCAACTGGGCAGATTTATGTGCCAAGCGTCGAAATTAAGAACGGCAAGCGCTACTACGCTTGGCCGCATTGGGATAAGTCTAAGAATCGTAAGATGCAGGTACATCGGGAACGTACTGCTCATTCTGGTGCGCAATGGTGGCCTCATGCTGGGTTAGGGTTATTTATGCACTGGGGCATTGTGAGCGAGTTTGAGCCATCTGGGGAGGCATGGTCGGGGCGCTGGCACAAGAAACGTGCCGACCGTTTTCATCCGCAGTCCGAAATTTGGGAGGCAGCTGAGACTTTTAATCCGAGGAACTACGATCCCGATAAATGGATGGCGGGGGCGCGCCGTGCCGGTTTCCGTTATTCCGTTCTCACCACCAAGCATCACGACGGATACGCCCTATGGGATTCCGATACCGCAATGATCGGGGTGCGCCAGTATATGAATGGACGATGTCTCCTTACCCCCTTTGTAGAGGCGTGCCGTAAGAATGATGTGAAAGTTGGATTCTACTATTCTGGAATGGACTGGTATTTTGACCGGGGTCACATGAATTTCGCGCTCGGCGGTGAAAAAAAGATGAATTATAAAGGTGAAATAGTGGATGCCCTGCCTGCGCCGCCCGCCGATCGCCCAACCGCGATTAACCAATTCAATCGGCGCCAAGTGGAAGAACTCATCACCCGATTTAAACCCGACATCTGGTGGGGCGATGGTGGTCACGGTGCGAGTATTGAATACATTCGGGACCTGCATCCACCGATCGTGATCAATAACCGTGATGAGGAGAGCGGCGATCACGCGACTCCTGAAGGCTTTCAAATGGCGCATCCTCGTTTTATTCGAAAACCGGTTCTGGAGAATGGTTGGTGGTGGGAACTGTGTACTATTATTCAGGGTGGCTCTTGGCATTATGACAAAGCAAAGGGCGAGAAGATCAATCAGACGGATGCGGTCTTACGGGCACTTGCCGAAGTCCGCTGCCTTGGAGGCAATTTGCTCGTTAATATCGGTCCGCGCCCCGACGGCACTTTTCCTGACGAAGTATGGCGTCTCTTCGACGAGATGGCAGAATGGATGTCCACCAACGAAGCCTCAGTTTTCGGCATCAATGGCGGTGGTCCGTGGCCAGAAAAGTGTAATGTTCCGATTACCGTTAAGGACCGGACTTGGTATTTTCACGCGAAGCAGAACCATGCTACCGAGCGCGACCCTGTGGTGCTGAAAGATTGTCCTGTGAAACCGCTGAGCATTACCCTGATGCGCACTGGCGATTCGATTGATTATACCTACAGTAGCGCTACTCTCAGCTTCGCAATTCCTGATTCGCTAAAGTCTGTGAATGTCACAGACGTAGTTAAGGTTGAATTTGGTGAAGAGTTCAACCCTGAGCCATATCTGTTTAAGCATTGGTAGGGTTCTATTTATCGAGATGAAGCTCGACTGATTGTAAGCTGAACTCAGGGTGGTAGCCGCTGCGGTCTTTGCTGGCGCCTTTTACTGCACGGGCTCCATCGAGCATCATCAGTTGTAGCTCATAGTCTCCCAGCTGGTCAAACCGGACCATGCCAATGTCTACATAGGCGAAGTCTCGTCCATGCTGAGTAATCACTGGAGCGGCTTCCAGTTGCTGGTGGTTGACTCGGATCTTATAGCGGGCACCCTCCAGTCCAGGCGCAAAGGCCTGATGGCTGATTACTTTATATTCACCAGGAGTGTTAATGCGTAAATTCCAAATGATCGTGTTACCGCCTTTGTCCCATGGCATTGCAAGTTTGTGCGTGGAGCCAAATTTAGGGTCGTAGCTCATATTCATCTTGTTGAATCTACTTTTGGATACCGGCAGTTTGATCTGATCATCATTATTTGGTGTCAGTGTCTGATCGGTAATTGTTAGATTACCTTCGTATTCAGCGGCAATAACTACGAGGCCTTGTGCCTCATCAAATGCGTTTTTCGGGAGCGAGATCCTAATTTCGTCGCCATTGTGCTTTAACGGCAGTGAAGCCTTTTTCGGGTCATTCAGCATGTAGCACTGCTTAATTGACGTGGAAATTCCTTTGATTCGAATGCTTGATTCGACCTGTTGCTTTACATGAAAAAAGAGCTTTCCAGGTTGACGGGTGATTGGCAGATCAGGGTTACGCAGAGGGCTAGGGTCTGCCCCATAGACGGCCTCACCATTTACTTTCAACCATTGCCCCAGTCGGCGCAGTACATTTGCCTGACCAATCGGAATCTCGCCGAGTTCATTGGGTGCGACGTTTAGTAGAAGCACACCACCTTTGCTGACGATATCGACCAATTCATAAATATAGTTGTTAGCGGATCGATTTGGATTGTCGTGCAAGTCCATTTTGTGAGACGCATAGCCCCATGAACCCGCTACAGTGGAATGAGTCTGCCAGGGCACTTTAATTCCGTCTCTCCATCCACTGGTATTAACGTAGGGCATGAGGCCGTGATCTGCGGCAGATTGAAAATGCCCATACCCGCCACCAATTCGGGAATTCATCAAAACGTGCGGTTGGTGTGCGCTGACCAAGGCCATCGTTGTTTCAATGATTTCTGGTGACATAAACTGTCCAGGCGTGTCGAACCAGATCATATAAAGCGGATCATAGCGGGTCACCAGTTCCTCGACCTGTAACAAGGCTTTTTCGTGGTAATAATTTTCAAAACGCTCCTGATTTAACTGAGGCCAACCTTGCCAGCCATTACCACCGCCACCTTCTTCATGCCAGTCCTGTGACTGAGAGTAATAGACGCCAAAACGAATGCCTTGTTCCTGGCATTCAGTATGTAACTCCGCGAGCGGATCGCGTCCGAAGTCTCCAAAATCTGTAATGTTATAAGGGTGATTGGAGTCAAACATTGCAAAACCGTCATGATGCTTAGATGTGATCACAATAAACCCCATGCCGGCATCCTTACAAAGGGTGATCCATTCTTCCGCGTTGAATGCTGTCGGATTAAACGGCTTAGCCGCCGAAGCTTCATACTCGGCGACTGGAATTTTTGCATTTCGCATGATCCATTCTGCTCCTTTGCTTTCCTCCCAAACACCACCGATTTGAGCATAGGGCCCCCAGTGGATAAACATGCCGATTTTATCATGATACAGTTGCTTAATAGATTGAATCAGTTCGGGCGAATAAGCCATTTCTTGCCGCTTAAAATCACTGCCGTCGGTCGTCTCGTTCAGTAATTTGCTGCCGGCAAAAGCGGGTATTGCTAGCGTCAGACTAACACATAACAACAGTTTGGCGTAATCCGAGGCACTCGCTTTATGTGCTTCAATTTTTTGATGAGTCTGCATGAGGTAAGTATGGGTGAGCTAAAAGTGACGAGCGCTGAAAAGAACTCGAAGCGTTTGTTGGCAGCCTACAATAATCGTTCAATATGTTTTAAATGTGAAAAAGCTTTACACGTGAAAAGTCCACTCTATTTCTAATTTAAATGACTATGCCATCACCGACCCAGCCATATTTAAGAGTTATTCTCAGCTGCTTACTTTGCTTCGCCTGCCCTTTGATTGGGATGGGAAAGCCAAATGTTGTGGTGATTCTAGCCGATGACTTGGGCTTGGGAGATGTCGGGCGCCACCATTTAGAACGGACCGGGAATGCCCCTTTGGCTCCGACTCCGGCAATTGATGCACTCTGGAACGAAGGTATGTGGTTTACCGATGCACATTCACCCGCTGCTCTTTGTGCGCCGAGTCGTTACTCTGTGATGACGGGCAACTATAACTTCCGCTCCTACAAACCAGGTGGCGTATGGAGAACCTTCGACATCAGTGCGCTTTCAGAATCTGATACCACACTGGGGACGGTGGCACAGGCGGGTGGTTACACCACCGGCTTTGTAGGCAAGTGGCACATGGGAGGCGATTTCTATGCGACGGGAACTACTAACATAACGCGTCAGACAGATGATGCATCGACACCCGAACAGGTTGACATGTCCGCCTGGATTGGCAAAGGACCGCAAAATTTAGGATTCAATTACGATTTTACGGTAGCCTGTGGCGTACAGGGTCCCACCTATTTGGCGCATGAAAATGGTGTTTGGTATCCTTGGGATACGGGATCCACTTTAATTTATTACGACACTCAAGAATTTGTTTCAGATAAGGGGCCCGGCATCGGCGACTCTAACTGGAACTCGCGCGAACTAAACATGTTACTTGCCGAGAAAGCAGTAGACTTCATCGCAAGTAGTGCGGCCGGTGAAGCGCCGTTTATGCTCTATTATTGCAGTCCAGCCGTACATCTTCCGCACACGCCTCCAACTGCGATTGATGGGGACCCGATCGCAGGCACGACACCTTCAGATCATCTGGACATGAATCGCGTATTAGATGTAGAGGTGAAAAAAATCGTAGATGCCTTAAAAACTGCTGGAGTTTACGAAAACACCTTAATCATTTTCACCTCGGATAATGGCGGACTTAATGATTCGGAAGCAGAATCCCTAGGACACCGTTCGAGTGGTGGTTTTCGGGGTACCAAAAATTCGCGTTACGAGGGTGGTCATCGCGTACCCTTTATCGCGGTTTGGCCCTCAGTCATCCCTGCTAATACAACGATCGATGCCATGGTTAACGGCAGTGACATCTTGGCCACTATAGCGGAAGTGATGGGTTCAAGTTTTCCTGCGGACCAAGCTAAAGATTCTCACAGTTTGTTTCCTATATTCTTGGGTGATACCGACCATGAACCGCGGACGGAGATGATGCAGCAGGGAGGCAGCGCCCCTGAAATTATGTTCCGTGATGGCCCATGGAAATTGATTATGGAATCGAGCGTTGGTCACAATGATCTCGTTCAAGCAGACACAACCGCAGTGGCTCTTTTCAATCTAGAGGATAATCCCACAGAGATTGAATCGTCTAATTTAATTAATGACCTGGCCTATGCGAGCCGAGTGAATTCGATGTATGATCGCTACTGGGCGATACGCGAGGCCAGCGCTAGAACTGCGCCTGACTACGGAGTAACACTCAATAGTCCTACTGTCTTACTCAATGAAGATTTCTCTAGTATCGCATTTGGCGACATCACTGGAGTAGGAGAGCAAATCACCGATGGTAGTTACGATGCCGGATTACGTTTAAATAACGATGCTATCGGCGAGATTACTACCAATGCTACTTTTGGAACTGGCAATGTTCTTCAAGTAACAACCGGAACTAGCGGCGTTGGATTCGGGACGGTCTCCAATCAAAATAATCCTTATGCAATTTCATTGGATGTCGGTGACCAGATTGTGCTTACATTTGACATGCTAGTGCAGGCGATTCCAGCAACCAATAATTCTGTCAACATTCAGTTACGCATGACTGGCGCCACCAACGTCTCACGAACATTTTCAGAATTAATGGACGCATCATTTGGCGATGTCGTTTCCGTTTCATGGACTGTAGATGTTGATACAGACATTGCCAACGCAAGTGATATGTACATCTGGATTCCAATTGAAGGAATTGCGAATAACTTTGATACCGAGGGACCGAACAGTGATGGCACTAACTTAAACGTGATGCAAATCGACACTATCACTTTAAGCATCAACAACAGCAGCACAGGATATGATAAGTTTAAGGAAGACTATTCACTTACCAGTGGATCAAGTGGAGATGACGATAACGATTCACTTTCGAATGGTTTAGAATATGCCTTTGGATCTGATCCCTCAGATAGCGGTTCCGCTAATAATCTGGCGGCACAAATTTCCGAAAACAACGGCAATCAATATTTAGAAATGAGTTATAGTCGCCGTAAAAGCGCTAATAATTATTCCGCGCTGCGCGTCTGGCGCAGCACTGAATTGGCGGATCAAAGCTGGAAGCTTGGAGAAACTGAAATCATTTCGATAACTGATGATGCAATACAGGCAGACCTTGAAAATGTAGTGGAGCGGTCTTTGTTCCCGACCCACACCAACGAAAAAGAGTTCTTTCGAATGGATGTGATTATTGCACCATAAAATCAATGAGTCGTGCCTAGCAGGCGATTGTTGAATTTTAAACCGTATTGATTGGCGAAGGATCGATGCGCAACATGCAGTAAAGGTAGCAGATTGGAAGGCGTGGCGGGCTGGTGATCGTCAGGGTAAAGCTCCGCGTCGGCCGAATGTTTTTCGTGATGGGCAACACCGTCCAGGCAATTTATACAATGGCGTGCTTCAGCCGATTATCGGCTATGGTATGCGCGGTGCCATTTGGTACCAAGGGGAGAGTTCAGCGCCCGCATTTTACTCATCGCCGCCCACATGCCGCCGCTTAAAAAGTTTGCGGTGTTTGGTCACGCGGCCTGTCACGCGTTGGCGCCAGAGCCGAAAGCTGGCTGGCTTAAGTCGGCGGCGCATCTGGCGGATCACTTCGCTCTCACTCAGCCCCGTGCGTTCACGGATCTGGTCGAAGCTGGTGCGATCGTGCCAAGCCATTCGAATGAGGGCGTCGCTTGCTTCAGGATTTAGATCTTTGGCTTGCATACTTGGTTCAGAAGTTAGGACTTACCTCGTATGGGCGTCTGGCTTAATTGGCCAATTGACTCGTTTTGCAGGTCATTCACAGCAACTGGCTGTGATTTCTGACTGCGGCAGGATTTTGAGCAGTAGCGCACTGCATCCCAGCAATTGGCCCAGCGCTTCCGCCAAGTGAATGGCCGCGCGCAGTGCGCACAGATTTTCTCGGGTAGATTCTCTTTGCGGACTGTCTTGTTATTACGGCGCACATTAAACAAACGTGCCAGCCGCGAAGTCCTTTCAATTTTTTTGAGAGAGTTTTAACAGTCCCAGTTTTTCAAAAAACGGCTTATCGGCACGCTCACCTCTGCGTCTGACTTGCTTGCCTGCTCGCAGGCATCGCTGTCATTTAACTTTGACCGATGTACTCGTATCAGCCCTCCTGGATCTTACCCTCCGCCGCGGCCTCAGCTGCGAGCTCAGCCTCAAAGTCGGCTTCCTCCTTCGCGATAGCATCTGCTTCGCGTTGCTTGATGGCTTCCTCGGCAGCTACGAGCTCAGCTGCCTTTTCAGCTTCGAGCTTCTCAATTTTGGCAGTCTCGCGAGCGAAACGCTTATCTATCTTCTTCTGCTCTCGATCGCGGCGTCTCTGATCTTTGCTTGGTGTGAAGGCCATGGTGGAATCTTTTTGAAGTTCTTGTGATTGGTGGATCCTGCTCGATGCAGCAGCTACATTATCGTCATACCTTGCAGAAGTAGTCTAAAACAAGAAAAAAGAAGAACGAGGTAAAAAAGTAAAGTAAAGCGTGGCGGGCCTTAATCCTGATTTGAGCACCCAATTTCTGTCTTTTATGTGTAAATTGGTCTTTTTTATTTTTCCAAATACGGTTATCCCCATGCCATGAATATTCAGCGACAAGAAACAAAGCAACGCATGAGCCGCAGCGTCATTCACCATGACACCGTTTATTTATGCGGGCAGGTGTGTGCGGACGCCAGCAAAGGCATCGTGGCACAGACCGAGACCATGCTGGAGAAAGTCGATGCGCTGCTGCTTCAGGCAGGATCAGACCGTAAGCACATGCTGTCGGCAACCGTCTACGTCCGGGATATGAAGGATTTTGTAGCCATGAATGCTGTCTGGGACGCGTGGGTGCCAGCAGGTCATGCTCCAGCACGAGCTTGCGTGGAGGCGCGTATGGCACGACCCGAACTGTTGGTGGAGATCTCAGTGGTCGCCGCGCTCAAGCATTAGATCGATTCTGGCTCTGCGTTGTGGAGCTAAGCCGCTGGACCCGCTAAATTAGGGCAATAGCTAAATCGTTGTTTGCGGCTAGCGGGCGTCTGACTTTTCTGTGTTAATCGACGTAGGCTCGCGCGTTTTGAAACATTTTTAGCCAAGGCCCTGCCTCCGCGTCAAAAACTCCATCGGATTTATAGGACATCTGCACGGCGCGGAAGCAGCGCTCGGGGTGCGGCATCATAATTGTCGCGCGGCCGTCGGCCGTGGTGAAGCCTGTCACGCCGGCGGGGGAGCCGTTCGGGTTGGCTGGATACGTTTCCGTTGGTTCGCCGTTGAAGTCGATGTATCTTGCTGAGATCTGATCACCTGTGAGGCATTGCTCGAAGTCGCCCGTGGCGGAGAAGTCGGCGCGGCCTTCGCCGTGGGCGACGGGGATCGGTAGCAGGCTGCCTGCCATGCCCTTGAAGAATATGCTTGGGCTTTCCATGACTTCGACGTTGGCGTAGCGCGCTTCGAATTGCTCGGAGCGGTTGCGGACAAATTGTGGCCAGTGCTCTGCACCTGGGATGATGTCCTTGAGTTGGGAGATCATTTGGCAACCGTTGCAGACGCCGAGTGTGAAGCTGTCTTCGCGCGCAAAGAAGGTGGTGAACATTGCTTTGAGCTTCGGGTTGTAGAGGACGCTCTTTGCCCAACCAGAACCTGCACCAAGGACGTCGCCGTAAGAGAAGCCGCCGCAAGCGACGACTCCAGCAAAGTCTGCCAGGTCAACAGTGCCGCCGAGGAGGTCGGTCATGTGCACGTCGACTGCTTCGAAGCCTGCGCGGTCAAAGGCGAAAGCCATTTCGTTTTGGCCGTTAATGCCTTGCTCTCTAAAGATCGCTATCTTCGGACGATTTTTAGAAGTTTGAAGTTTGGAGTTTGAGGTTTGAAAGTTTTCGACTTCAGCTACGTCGAAGGTAGGCTTGATAATGATGCCGGCGTTGTCTTCTAGAAGGGCGTCGTATTCCTCTTGGGCGCACTTTGGGTTGTCGCGCTTGGTTTGCATGTGGTAGCTGAGCTCGCTCCATGCACGGTTGAGCGTGGTGACGGACTCGCTGTAGATGCTTTCGCCGTTGAGGGTGATGTTGAGCGTTGGACCAGCTGAGGTGTTGCCGACTAGGTGGCTGATGTCGCTGACGCCGTACTTGGCGAGGACGGCCATGACTTCGGCTAGCTTAGTCTTGTCGATTTCGATGACGGCGCCTAGTTCTTCGGCGAAGAGGGCTGGGAGGGCGGCTTGGTTTGAGGAGGCTGTCGCAAGCGACGACGCCACGTTGGCTACCTTGTCTAGAACGACGTTCATGCCTTTGCGGCCAGCGATGGACATTTCGGCTAGGGTTGCTATTAGGCCGCCGTCACCACGGTCGTGGTAGGAGAGGATAAGGTCGTTGGCTAGCAGCTCTTGAACTGCGTTGAAGAAGCCTACGAATTTCTCTGGATCGTCGAGATCAGGCGTTGCGTTGCCGATCTGATTGTAAACTTGAGCGAGGGTGCTGCCGCCCATGCGGTTTTTGCCTGCTCCCAAATCTAGAAGAAGTAGCGCGCTGTCGGTTGACTTAAGGTCGGGTGTGGCGGTCTTGCGCACGTCTTTGACGCTGGAGAATGCTGTGACCATGAGGCTGAGCGGGGAGACTTGCTTCTGGTCTTTACCCCCACTGTCTTTCCAGCTAGTGCGCATGGACATGGAGTCTTTACCGACGGGGATGCAAATGCCGAGTGCGGGGCAGAGTTCCATGCCGACGGCTCTGACGGTGTCGTACAGGTTGGCGTCTTCGCCGGCTTCGCCTGCGGCGACCATCCAATTGGCGGAGAGCTTGATGTTGCCGATTTTGCCGACGTAGGCAGAGGCAATGTTGGTCAAACACTCACCAATCGAAATACGGCCGGATGCGGCGGCGTTGATGATCGCAATCGGTGTGCGTTCGCCGAGGGCCATGGCTTCGCCTGTGGTCGAATCCATGCTGGTCGCGGTCACGGCGACGTCGGCGACGGGGGTTTGCCACGGGCCAACCATTTGATCGCGGGCGACCATGCCAGTGATGCTGCGGTCGGCGATGGTGATGAGGAAGTTCTTACTGGCGACGGCTGGGAAGCGCAGCACGCGGTCGATGGCGTCGGCGAGTTCGATCGCGGAGCTGTCGAGTTCGGCGTGGTCTTCGACCAGGCGGGTGCAGTCTTTGAGCATCTTCGGTGTTTTGCCGAGGAGGACGCCCATTTCCATGTCGATCGGGTTGTTTTCGAAGTGGGAGTCTTCGAGCACGAGTTGTCCGTCGTCAGTGGCTTCGCCGACGATGGCGACGGGGCAACGCTCACGTGTGCAGAGGGCTGTAAAATCGGCGATGCGGTCGGGCATGACGGCCATGACGTAGCGCTCTTGGGATTCGTTGCACCAGATCTCCATGGGGCTCATGGAGGAGTCTTCGTTGTGAATGTTGCGCAGGTGGAAGCGTCCACCGGTGGCTTCGACCAGTTCGGGTAGGCCGTTGGATAGTCCGCCGGCGCCGATGTCGTGAATGGAAAGCATTGGATTGTCCGCGCCGAGGGCGATGCAGCCGTCGATCACTTGTTGGCAGCGGCGTTCCATCTCCGGGTTGCCGCGTTGGACGGAGTCAAAGTCGAGGGCTTCGGATTGTGACCCTGCGCCGATGGAGGAGGCTGCGCCGCCGCCGAGGCCGATCTTCATGGCTGGGCCGCCGAGTTGTAGAATGAGTGCGGTCGGTGGGATGGGCTTTTTGTCGACGTGCTCGCGCTTCATGTTGCCCATGCCGCCTGCGACCATGATTGGTTTGTGGTAGCCGCGGTGTTGGCCGTTGTGCTCGAGCTGGAGGGTGCGGAACATGCCGCAGAGTTGTGGGCGGCCGAACTCATTGCCAAAGGCTGCGCCACCGATCGGGCCTTCGAGCATGATGTCGAGCGGCGAGGCCATGCGCTTCGGATGCTCGGCGATGGATTTTTCCCATGGCTGGGTGTAGCCGGGCACTTCGAGATTGGATACCATGAAGGCAGAGATGCCGGCCTTGGGGCGACCGCCGATACCGGTGGCACCTTCGTCGCGGATTTCACCACCGACGCCGGTTGCTGCGCCTGGGAATGGGGAGATCGCGGTGGGGTGATTGTGCGTCTCTACTTTGCAAAGAATGTCGAGCTGGCTCGGTGTCTTGCGGTAAGTCTTGGTTGCGCCCTGTTGATCGACTTCCCACCAGTCGGCGGGGGAGCCTGGAATGACGCCGCAGTTGTCGGAGTAGGCGGAGAGTGTGCCTTCTGGGTTCAGCTTGTGGGTGTTGCGGATCATGCTGAACAGCGAGAGTTCGCTCTGTTCGCCGTCGACGATCCAGTCGGCGTTGAAAATCTTGTGGCGGCAGTGTTCGGAGTTGACCTGCGAGAACATGACGAGCTCGGCATCGGTCGGGTCGCGCTCCATCTTCTGGTAGGCTTTGACCAAGTAGTCGATCTCGGGGGGCGACATGGCGAGGCCCCAGTCGATGTTGGCCTTGTCAAACGCGGCTGGGCCTTCGGCCATGAGTGGCACGGTACGCAGTGGCGCTGGTTCGAAGTGGCGGAAGAAGTCGGATACGTCGTCGTAAACCGCTTCGGTCATACGGTCGTGTAGCGCGAGCACGGCAAGGCCGAGGTCTTCGATGCCGAGCACGATGCCGTCCTTGGAGGTAAGGCGAAAGTGGATGCCTCGCTCGACGCGGGCGATGCCTTCGATGGCGCAATTCTGGAAAATGTCGGTCGCCTTGGAGGACCACGGTGAGATGGTACCTTTACGCGGGGTGACGAAGAAGCCGCCTGCGCGCTCGAAATGGTGGTTGGCAGCGAGCAGGGCAAAGGCGCGTTCGGTGGTCTGATCGTCGAGGACGTTGGCCGACTCGAGAAAATAGACTTCGACGGCGTCGATGGAATCGATTGCGAGCTCTGGAGCGGCAGTGTTGAGCGCGTTTTGAAGCGCGGTGAGGCGGAAATCTGAAAACGCGGGACGGCCCTGAAGAATGATCGGTTGCATAGCTGTAAAAGTGGGAAAAGGAGTAAGTTGGCGACGGATACCGAAGGGAACAACTCGAAAAGCAGGGAAAGGGGATTTTGAACGTGGAAAAAAGACTGAGGACTGAGGATCGGTAAAATTAACCGCATTTCTCTGCAAATAAAACGACAAGAGTGTCGCTTCCACGCTTTTAGTTTTTAGCTTTTGTGCGATGACACCAAAAACACCTGTTCGTTGGGGCATTTTAGCCTGTGGAAAAATCGCACATGAGTTTGCTGCGGCATTGAAGGATTGCTCTGATAGCGTCCTGCATGCCGTATCGAGTCGTGATGTGAGGCGGGCGCAGGCCTTTGCGGATCAACATGAAGCGCCGCGCGCGTATGCTAGCTACGAGGCAATGTTGGCTGACGCTGAGATCGACGCGGTCTATATTGCGACGCTGCACCCGTTCCATTTGGAGTGGATTGCGCACTGTGTGCAGGCCGGTAAGCATGTGCTGTGTGAAAAGCCGTTGACGATGAATCTGCGCCAAGCCAAGCAGGCGAAGAAGCTAGCGGATAACAATCGCTGCTTGTTGCGGGAGGCGTTTATGTATCGGCACCATCCGCAGACGGAGCGCGTGGTGGAGTTGGTAACCGCTGGTGTGATCGGCAAGGTGCGGATGATTGAGGCGAATTTTTGTTACAATTCGGGTGACCAGCCTGAGTCACGTATCCAAGCCAAAGCGCTGGGTGGCGGTGCGATTTTGGATATCGGGTGCTACACGATGTCGTTTGCTCGCTTGATTGCTGGGCGCGCGCATGGTCGTATGTTTGCTGAGCCACTGGAGCTAAAGGCGGTGGGGCATTTGGATCCGAAGACCCAGACTGATATGTGGACGACGGCGGTAATGCGCTTCGAGGGCGATATTTTGGCGAAGACGACCTGTGCGTTGAAAATGAATGACGAGAACGTGGCAGTGATTTTGGGCGATAAGGGCCGTATCACCGTGGAGATGCCTTGGCATTGCCCTGGCACGATTCGAATTGAGTTGGACCAGCAGGAGTCAGCGCAAGAAATTGCGATGCCGAAGCAGCGGCACTTGTTTGCCTACGAGATCGATTCGTTTACCAACGAGATGCGCGGGAAACCAATCACAGCGGACGCTGTGGCGATGCGTTTTGACGATACCTTGGGCAATATGAAGGCACTCGATTGGTGGCGCGCAGAAATCGGCCTCGGCTACGAGGCGGATGCCGTGCGCTAGTGTTACTATTGTGGAGTTGCACGGCAGGGGCCACCTCCGTGTGACCCGCAGCAGCACTTGTATGATTTGAGGATCGGCGCACTACGCCGTTGGTTTCAATATTGAAGTCCGTAACGAGAGCAAAATTCTCTTGTGTGGCGGTCGATTTAATATACCAAATTCTCTATGAGAATTTGTTGCATTGGAGCAGGGTATGTTGGTGGCCCCACAATGGCTATGATTGCCCATAAGTGTAAGGGTGTGTCTGTCACAGTGGTTGATATCAATCAGGCGCGAATCGATGCATGGAACTCCGATGAGTTGCCGATCTTCGAACCTGGTCTAGATGACATTGTTAAAGGCTGTCGTGGTAAAACGCTATTTTTCTCGACCGATATCGATACCGCGATTCTGGAGGCGGATATCATCTTTATGAGTGTTAACACGCCGACCAAGACGTACGGCGTTGGTGCCGGGCGTGCTGCGGATCTGCGCTATATCGAGAAGTGTGCTCGGAAAATCGCTGAAGTTGCGCAGAGCGATAAGATCGTGGTTGAAAAATCCACTCTGCCAGTACGCACTGCTGAGTCGATTAAGCGCATCCTCGAGTCCAACTCCAAAGGCCGAAAATTCCAAATCCTTTCGAATCCCGAATTCCTAGCTGAGGGCACCGCTGTGGCTGACCTTGAAAACCCAGACCGAGTGTTAATCGGTGGTGATCAGACACCCGATGGCCTCGCCGCGATTCAAACTTTGGTCGATGTGTATGCGCAATGGGTGCCGGCTGAGAATATTTTGACCACCAACGTTTGGTCGTCCGAGCTATCGAAGCTTACCGCCAATGCTTTCCTCGCGCAGCGTATCTCATCGATTAATGCAGTTTCAGCGCTTTGCGAAGCGACTGGTGCCAATGTTGATGAAGTCGCACACGCGATCGGTACCGATAGCCGTATCGGTCCAAAATTCCTCAAGTCCTCCGTCGGGTTTGGTGGCTCTTGCTTCCAGAAGGACATTCTTAACTTAGTTTACCTGTGTGATCATTTTGGTATCCCCGAGGCTGCGAGGTATTGGAATGGTGTGATCGAGATGAACGACTTTCAAAAGCACCGGTTTGCACGGCGCATCATCTCTACGATGTTTAACACCGTCTCGGACAAGAAAATTGCAGTGCTCGGTTTCGCTTTCAAGAAGGACACCAACGACACCCGTGAGTCCGCGGCCATCTATATCTGTAAGGATCTGCTCGAGGAACAGGCAAATGTTAGCATTTACGACCCGAAAGTGCCCGAAGCTCAAATCCGTCGCGATTTGGGTGTTGCTGGTGACGACCGCTCTGTGACCGTTTGTGCAGATGCCTACGAAGCGACAAAGGATGCGCATGCCGTGTTAGTTCTGACTGAGTGGGATGAGTTCAATGCACTCGATTTCAAAAAGATCTATAATCACATGAATTTACCAGCCTTCCTGTTCGATGGTCGCAACCTGCTCGATCTAGAAGCGCTTCGCCAAATCGGCTTTGAGGCTTCCGGAATCGGTCGCGGAGAGCCTTAAATCGGATCGCTTTCAGTTTATTTTCAATAGACGTGGATGGGCGAGCCTCACTTGCGTCTTTTTATATACACCTAAATTATCAGTTGCCTCAGAGTGAGGAGTCTCTTTCACTATGGCCTTATTAATTTCATTCAGTTTTTAAAGTATTATCATGATAGTTAAACCGCGGATCCGAGGATATGTTTGTATTACCGCACACCCGAAAGGTTGTGATGCTAAAGTACGTGAGGAAATTGAAGTCGCCAAGGCGGCGAAGAGAAGTGATGGGCCAAAGCGGGTTCTGGTACTTGGCTCTTCGACCGGTTACGGTCTCTCCTCCCGTATAACTGCTGCGTTCGGTTATGATGCGGCTACTTTTGGCATCTTTTTTGAGCGCCCCTCGGCCAATGGCAAGCCAGCCAGTGCTGGATGGTACAACTCCGTGGCATTTGAAAAAGCTGCTCACGAGGCAGGTCTTTACGCCAAAAGTATCAACGGCGACGCATTTTCCAACGAAGTCAAAGCGCAGGCAATCGCACAGATTAAAGAAGACCTCGGTCAAATCGATCTAGTCGTGTATAGCCTCGCTTCCCCGCGTCGCACCGATCCAGAGACCGGCGAAGTTTACAAGTCAGTGCTCAAACCAATCGGCGACCAAGCATTCACCAACCGCACGATGGACACAGATCGTGACGAGGTCAAAGACGTCACCATTGAGCCAGCGACTGAAGAAGAGATTCAACACACCATCAATGTGATGGGTGGTCAGGACTGGGAGCTTTGGATGAAGGCGCTTGATGATGCTGGAGTGCTGGCACCTGGAGCAAAGAGTGTCGCTTATTCCTACATTGGCCCCGAAGCCACATGGCCCGTTTACACCAACGGCACCATCGGTCAGGCCAAGAAAGATGTCGAGCGCGCTGCGGCAGCCATCACCGAGACTTACGATTGTGCGGCCTATGTCGCCGTCAACAAAGCCGTCGTCACTCAGGCCAGCTCCGCAATTCCTGTCGTGCCACTTTATATTTCCATTATCATCAAGCTGATGAAAGCGAAGGGCACGCACGAAGATTGCATCGAGCAAATGGTGCGCCTGTTCGATGATCGCCTCTATGGTAAGGATTTACAGCTCGATAATCTCGGTCGTATCCGTGTCGACGATTGGGAGATGCAACCCGATATTCAGGCGAAAGTCATTGAAATTTGGCCATCGATTACATCCGAGACGCTGGACGTGCTCGGCGATTATACTGGCTACCAGCATAACTTCCTAACCCTGTTTGGTTTCGGACTCGACGGCGTTGATTACGACGAAGATGTCGAAGTCGACCTACCACTGCCGAGCAGCTTGTAAAAGTCTTGGCATAAAGTCTCGGCATAAATTCAGTCGTACGAAACGAGCGGTTTATCCTGAGTTTAGTGCTTTTTTTTAAAAAAAGGCCGCCATCACTGTATGGCGGTCTCTTTTTTACCACGCTTCCTCTGCGTCCGCGACGACCTCATCATCATCTAGGCTGAAACGGATGAGCATCGGGCGGCAACAGACTTCGCAGTCATAGTCCCATTCCGTCGGCGCCTCTGATGGTCCTGGAGCTGTGACAGAAAATACCTCAAAGCAACTCGGACAGGTCACATGGCAGGATTGTGAGGCCTCCATGTTATAGTTGTACGAGCTGCGGGACATTGGTGAATAGTAATTTCATTTCAATCACTGCAGCGTCAATGCCGACGATTTTTGCGAGCGCTTTACGATAGGCTTCTAGTTGTGGGCGGTGATGCTCGCTGGCTTGTTCTAAGGTATTGCTTGGATGAATGCGGTCGCTTTTGAAGTCGATGATTTCAGCGCTGCTGATAGTGCCGTCTGCCGCTTTATGAATGACAACACGGTCAAAGATACCATTAGTAAATTGATCGCCTTCGACGTAACTGAATGCGCGCTCGCGCCAAACGACGGCTGCGGTTTCTGGCTTAGTAAAGAGTGTGCGGATTTCGGGATTATCGAAGCAGGCGGTGAGCGCGTTTACGACTTCGCTCGCTGTATTTTTTGGCTTTGGGTGCGCAGACGAGGCGGAGCTCTTTCGTTTTAAGTTAAATAGGTCGAGTGTGAGCTTATTGTCTTCGGCTGTTGGCGTCTGTTCTTTGACGACTTCTAGCCATTCAATTTGCTCGAGGGCGTCGTGTACTGCGGTACCAAAAATACTAGCGTGCTGATCCAGGTCGAAGCATTTGGCAGCGGCGAGTGAACGTGCCTTGCCAATAGATGGACGAGCCAGCTGAAGCCGCGGATGTGCCGGATCGAAGGCGGCGGCGGATGGTGTTTGGCTATTTTTTGTTGGTTGCACGGGTGCCTCGAACGACTCGTGCCAATTCTGGTCGCCGCTGCTCCAGAGCACGGGGTAGTTGGTTTCAGGGAAGAGCTCAGTGGCTGTGGCCTCGGTGCCGAGGCGTTCTTTGAGGTAATGCACGGTGGAGGTTTTACTTACGCGGTCGAGATTACTAATCATATAGAGTCCGCGTTTGGCGCGGGTCATCGCGACGTAGAGAGTGCAGAGATTACCAAACCCGCGTTGACTAATACTTTGCTCTAAGAGTTGGTTGAGCATCGGATCGGCCTGCATCAAGTCTTTCTTGATCGGCTCGATGATCCAATCCGCTTTGCCTTGCGGATCAAGTAGGGGATTGATTCGTGTTTCGCTGCGCGAAGTCTTGTCTTCGTTGACGAGAATCACCACGTCGTATTCCAGACCTTTGGATTTATGGACTGTCTCGATAATCACGGCATCGCCTGCGTTGCATTCGCCGCTACTACTATTGCTGAGGAAGTGGATCAGGCCATCGATGTCGCGGCGCTCTTCGCGGTCGAAGGCACGTGCTTTATCAATCAGTCGATCGAGGCGCTCGCGATGGCGTGTGTCGCCTGCGGGTAGGTGAGCGGCGATTCGCTCGGTCGCCCAGCGCACGGCACTTTCATGACTATCTGAGAGTAGGCGTGCACGAAGTTCTTCAGTGGCACTGGCGAGTGCTGGGCCGTCGGTGGAGACATCGATCAGGGTAAGGTAGCCTAGCGCATGGGTATCGCTTGGGTGTGCGGCTAGTTTGAGCAATGCGAGTAGTGCCGCGCCTGCGGCGTTATCGCCTGCGGGTTTGATGGCGGATCCTGTACGAATTGGTAGTTTGCTGTGTTCGCGTAGGTAGTCGGCAACTTCGTTGGCATCGGCATTTTTACGCACTAACACGCCAACACTCATCCCGCGTTCGATTGGGTTGAGGTCTTGGAGTAGTTTTAGAATCAGTTCGTTGCGTGTCGGACTGTCGCTTTTCTGCGCTTCAATCCAACAACTGAAGCCACTCAAGTCTTTGGTGGCAGGGGATGCTGCGTGAGTTTGCCATGCGCGCGCCCAGCGAGTGGCGGCATCAGCAGAGAAGGTTTCGGAAATGAGGTCTTGGTCGTCGAATACCTCGTTGACCGCGTCTATAATTGATGGAGCTGAGCGCCATGACATCGAGAGCGGATGTTGTTGGATACGATTTGCGCCGCCGACATTATAGTGCGCTTGAATTTGGTGAAACAGGCGATCGTCGCTGTTGCGCCAGAGGTAGAGACATTGTTTGGTGTCGCCGACGTAGAAGAAGGATCGCTGACCGGAGTCGTCTTGCACAATCTCGTCGATGAGGTTGGCCACGACTTCCCACTGCGGGCGGCTAGTATCTTGGAATTCATCAAACAGCCAGTGGTCAAATTGGCCGTCGAGGCGGAAGTCCATGAGTTGGCGCGTCATCGGATCGACTTCGCCCATGGGTGAGCCTGCGGAGTCGGGTGCGAGTAGGTGAGTGAGATCGGCGAAGGCGAGCCTGCCGGGGCGGCGCACGATACGGTCGTAGTTGTCGTGGTAGGCTTGAAGGATACGGTGCACGCCTTGGGTGTTTTCAAGGGCGCGTTTTAGGTGGTGCCAGACGATTGCGCGCAAGCAGTCGGCGAGGGCATGGCAGAGTGGGCCGCTAATTGGTAGCTGTTTGCGTACTTTGATAGTCGCTTGCCCTGCGAGAATGTCGGGTGCGGCTGCCAGTGCATTGTTGAGTAATGTGTTGAGTTTTTCGTTGCCGCCGTAGTGGCGAATCGCGGCGGCCGCGGAGTTGAAATCGTTGGTCTGTGATTTGCTGAGATCGTCAGGGAGGGCGGCGAGTAGATTGTTGGCCAACTGCTCCCAGTCGGGTGCGACACTGGTCTGCCACGGGCAACCTTGCGGCCAGATCGTGGCGGCCTGTCCCCAGTGATCGGCATCGGGGGTGTCGAGGTAGAGTGCGTACAGCTGCTCGATGAACTCGGAGACGACTTTCTCAATGCTGCGTGCCTCTTGTCCGTAGGTGGCTTGTTTAAAAGCGTGCCAAAATTCGTTGAGCTCGGTGGTGAGTTCGCCGGGGCGGTGCACGATGCTGTCGCGCACTTGGTTGCGCATGCGTGGTTCGCTGCTTTCGTCGAGTAGTTTGAGACTCCCAGAGAGGCCGAGCTCAAGTGCGAAGCTAGAAACGACGCGGAAGAAAAAGCTGTCGAGCGTCTGCAGGTTGAGCTGGTGCATGCTGTGGATCAGCAAGTGTAGCAGGTGGTGATAGCGCGCGCAGTCGGCAGTGATTGCTAGTTCTGTTGAGAGCGAGGCGGCTTTGATTGGATCTTCGGCGGCATCGCACAGCTTTTCGATGATCTTATGAAAGAACTCACCCGCGGCGACGCGTGTGAACGTCAGGGCGATAATACGCTCTGGTTGCTCAAAGGCATGCAGCAAGTAAATGAAGCGATTGGTGAGGGTATAGGTCTTACCTGAACCGGCGGAAGCGGAGATCGCAATATTTTGAAGTGAGTTCAATGGCTGGAATGCTAGGAGGATGGGTAGTCTTGTCCATCTACGATTTGGATTTCACTCAGGAGGATGGTAGGTGTGGAGGTGAGGGCGATTTTACAGGAGAGCTGCACTGCGGAGATTTAGGTTTACTCTAACTTAAGTTTTTAATCCTACTCTTAATTATCAGTTTTGGGGATTAGGCCTAGGATTTTTTGGAATAGGCACAAAAAAACGCCACTCCCTGAAGAGTGGCGTTGGTTAGAAAAAAAGTACGTCGACTTATTTGAAGGCAGCTTCGGCTTCCGCAACTGTCTTGGAGACACGGGAAACGATTTGGTAAGGGTCGCCTTGTGAGTTTGGACGACGGTCTTCAAGGTAGCCCTTGTATGCATCGTCAACGACGAAGCCGTGTGGGACGCGGATTGAAGCACCACGATCAGCAACACCCCAAGAGAACTTGTCGATGGACTGTGTTTCGTGGAGACCGGTGAGGCGCATGTGATTATCAGGTCCGTACGCAGCGATGTGCTCGTCCTTGTATTCTTCGAACTTGTCCATGAGCTTGAGGAAGTAATCCTTACCCCCAGTGTCGCGCATGTAGTCTGTTGAGAAGTTGCAGTGCATGCCAGAACCGTTCCAGTCGCCTGAGTAAGGCTTGCAGTGGTATTCGACATCGACGCCATACTTTTCGCAGAGGCGCTGAAGGATGTAACGAGCGACCCAGATTTGGTCACAGGCTTTGTGTGCACCCTTACCGAATACTTGGAATTCCCATTGGCCCTTCGCCACTTCAGCATTGATGCCTTCGTGGTTGATGCCTGCGTCGAGGCAGATGTCGAGGTGCTCTTCAACGATCGCACGAGCGATTTCGCCGACTGAAGAGTAGCCTGCGCCACAGTAGTATTCACCTTGTGGTGCTGGGAAACCTTCTTGCGGCCAACCGAGTGAGCGGCCGTCTTGGAGGAGGAAGTATTCTTGCTCAAGACCGACCCAGAGGCCTTTGTCTTCGGCGATGGTCGCACGCGCATTGGAAGGGTGAGGAGTGCCATCTGGGTTCATGACTTCACACATGACGAGGAAAGCGTTCTTACGTGTGCTGTCAGGGTAGCATGCTACTGGCTTTAGGATGCAGTCAGAGCTGCTACCTTCCGCTTGTTGAGTCGAGCTTCCGTCGAAGCCCCAAGAAGGGCAGTCGCCGAGCGACCATGTGCTGAGATCACCGTCTTTGACGCATGTCTTGCCACGAATGTTTGCGACGGGTGTATAACCGTCGAGCCAGAGGTATTCTAGTTTGATTTTAGCCATAATAATTTGTGAATGTGTTGTCGTTTGATTGTCTAATTAAGCAGTTCCTTAAAATGCGTGAACAAATTGACTTCATCTTAAGAGACATACGAATTAAGCAAAATGCGTGCCAGACAAGGCTTCGCAAGTTTTTTTGGCCACGATTTAATAAATCTGAGCAGAATCCCGACGAGTTCTTGCCAAATCGAAGGCAGGAGGCTCAAATTGAACCTATATTATATGCATGAGGCTAAAAATACTGCGCGGGCAGTCGTTCATATCGGTTATGATGGGCGTGTGCATAAGACGTTTAAGGGTCCGCAGGCGCGTGAACGCTATGATAACGAAGTACGAGTGTTGGACTTTCTGCAGAAGCATGGCTGCACTTTTGTGCCGCAAATCATCGAAAAGGAAGATGATGGGCTGTATTTGGTGACGAGTAACTGTGGTAAGCTCGTCGATCATGTGAGTGATGAGAAGAAGAAGCAGATCTTTTCGGAGCTCGAGCAATACGGCGTACGTCATGATGATGCAGAGTTGCGTAATATTACCTATAATACGCAGCTTGGCCGGTTTTGTGTGATTGATTTCGAGTTTGCTACCATTCTAGAGCCGGGCTACCCGCCTTCACCTAAAATGCAGTCGAATCCAAATCGTGATGAGTGGAAAGCATAGTATGGCAGATAAAATAGCAGATTCGGCAGAGACAGTGCGGTGGTTTGGCCAGACCGATGTTGGGCGTTTTCGAAAAGACAACCAAGATTCGTTTCTTTTGCTGGCGGTTGATGGTGAAGGGGTCAAGCGTCTCGGTAAATACGGCGTAGCGGATCTCAAGGCGAATGATTTTATTTTTGCCGTCAGCGACGGCATGGGGGGAGCCCAGGCTGGTGATTTTGCCAGTCAGATAGCGATCGATAAAATCACCCGATTATTGCCGCAGATTTTCCGCACGGCGGCTGAGGATATCGAAGTCGGCTTTCAGGGTATTTTAAGTGAGTTGTTCGATCAGATCCACGCCGAACTGACGCACCTGGGTTTCAGTTATAAAGAGCTGCAAGGTATGGGTGCTACCTTGAGTCTTTGCTGGGTGAGCCCAGGGTGGCTCTATTTTGCGCATGTGGGTGATAGTCGCATTTATCAGTTACCCAAGGCGGGGGGAATTAATCAAGTGAGCCATGATCACACGCATGTCGGATGGTTGCAGCGTGATGGGCAACTAACTGAAACGGCGGTGCGTAGCCACCCGGGGCGTAATGCCCTGCAGCAAGTACTTGGCGGGAAGAATCAGAACCTAAATCCGCAGTTTGGCGCGATCGGCTATGAGTCTGGGGATCGTTTTTTAATTTGCTCCGATGGATTAGTCGAAGGGTTGTTTAACCGGGGAATGGAGCGGATCATTCGTAATCCAGCGCCACATCTTAAGGGCACGCCAGCCGAAATGCTAGTCACCGAAGCGGTGCAGACTGACGGTAAGGATAATACCACTGCGGTGGTGTTTGAGATGGTCTAGGCCAAGGTTCGCCCCTACGAATTTTAAAGCCTAGGCGATCTCAATTTCCGTCGCACCGCTTTTTTGATCTTTGGCAATGAGCATATAGATGGAAGGTAGAAAGAGCAGCGTAAACAGCGTGCCAATTGCCATGCCGCCGACGAGCACGAGGCCGATCGAGTTACGTGCTTCAGCACCTGCACCTGTGACCAGTGTCAGCGGGAAGTGACCCGCTACGGTAGCGACCGTAGTCATTAAAATAGGGCGTAGTCGCACTTCGCTGGCTTCTAAAATCGCATCGAGCTTTGCTTTGCCTTCACGCTGTAGTTGGTTGGCGAATTCGACGATTAAAATACCGTTCTTGGCGACTAGGCCGACAAGGGTGACTAGACCGACTTGGGAGTAGATATTTAGCGTAGTCGTCCAGCCATCAGTCCAGAAAGGCACGTTCGGGCTGAGCATTTTCAAGAAGGTAAAGATCAATGCGCCAAACATTGCCAGTGGCACCGAACCGAGCAGGATGATAAAGGGGTCGCGGAAGCTGTTGAATTGCGCGGCGAGCACCATAAAGATTAGCACCAGCGCGAGACAGAACGCGGGCAGGAATTTATTGCCCTCGGTGCGCAGTTGGCGTGACTCGCCATCGTAGTCGACGCGATAGCCATCAGGCAAGATTTCGGCGGCGGTGTCTTCGAGAAACTGGAGGCCTTGGTCGAGTGGCCCCATATAGACGCCGCTCATTTTCACAGCGTTAAATTGTTGGAAGCGATTGAGAGAGCGTGGCTGTACACTGTCTTCGAGTGTGGCGACAGTGCTGAGCTGGATCAACTTATCTTCCGGGCCTTTGATATAGATGTCTTGCAGTTGATCGGCATTCAGGCGTCCAGCCCGTTTGATTTGAGGGATCACTTTATAGCTGCGCCCGTCTATATTGAAGCGATTCACATAACCGCCGCCGATGAGTGCGCCGAGGTCGGCACCGATGGCGCGTTGATCGAGTCCGAGCGAGCTGACCATATCATGATCAATCACGAATTGAGTCTGTGGTTGGTCGATCTTAGTATCGATAATCGGCGGAAAGGCGAAGCGACCGCTGGCAATTGCTTTGTCGTGAATTTGCTGCACAAATTCTAGGATCTCTTCGGGCTCCGCAGTGGAGGCGACAATGAAGTCCACCGGAAAGTCGCTGCCACCGGGTAGAGCGGCAGGGGTGACGGGGAATATTCGAACTCCAGGAATCGCGCCGAGTCCCATTTGAGCTTCGGGTATAATGTCGAAGACCGTGCGTTGGCGCTCACTCCACGGAGTCAGGATCATGCCGCTGAAACCACCATTGGGGTAGGTCAACTGAAAGCTGTAGGCGGTTTCTGGGAAACTAAAAAATACGTCATTGGCTTTTTCGGTGAAACGGGAGGTTTCTTCGATCGCATAGTTGGCAGGCGCATCGACGATGCCAAAAATGACACCTTGGTCTTCGGTCGGCGCGAGTTCCTTAGGCGAGAGCACGAACATCGGGAGGCACATGAAAGTGAGCACGCCCCAACAGCAGTAAATAACCCAGCGAGTTTGCAGGCTGGTTCGTAAGATGCTGCCGTATTTTTTTCTCAAACGGTCAAAGCCATTATTAATGAAAAGTGCAAGCCCAGTATGTTCACCGCTCTTCAGGAGCTTGGACGAAATCATTGGACTGAGGGTGAGTGCCACGATGGTTGATATAATCACCGCGCCGCATAGCGTGAGCGCAAACTCGCGAAACAGGGATCCAGTGAGCCCGCCTTGGAAGGCGATCGGTAGGTAAACTGCAACCAGTACGAGTGTCGTGGCAATGACTGGTCCGATCAGTTCGCGCACGCCAAGGAGTGCGGCTTCGATTGGTTTCATGCCCGCTTCGAGGTGGCGTTCGATGTTTTCAACCACAATAATGGCATCGTCCACGACGATGCCGACCGAAAGCACGACTGCCAGTAATGTGAGCAAATTGATCGAGAAGCCTAACAACTGCATCAGAAAGATCGCGCCGATTAGGGAGATTGGGATGGTGATGATCGGCACCAGCACGGTCCGAATTCGGCCCATAAAGCAGAAGATGACGACCATCACGATGATCAAGGTTTCGGCTAGTGTTTTGACGACTTCAAAGATCGATTCTTCAATATAGATGGTCGAGTCGTAGCCGATATTGGCTTCGATGCCCTCAGGGAGTTCGCCTTTAATTACCTCAAGTTCGGCGCGCACCGCTTTGATCACGTCGACGGTGTTGTCGTTGGGGAGCACGTACATGCCGATGAAGACCGCTTGCTTGCCGGAGAAGCGCACTTCAGAACTGTAGTCATCGCCGCCGAGTTCGACTTCAGCGATGTCTCTAATCCGCACGATGGTGTCACCCTGATTCAGGATCGCAAGTTGTTCAAATTCTTCGACGGAATTGAGGTCAGTATTAGTGGTCAGGTTGACGGTGACGAGGTTGCCCTTGGTCTGACCCACTGCGGATAGATAGTTGTTGGAGGCAAGCGCTTCGCGAACCTGTGCAGGGTAGATGCCGAGCGCGGCCATTCGCGCCGGATCGAGCCAGATGCGCATCGCGAACGTGCGCCCGCCGAGTATCTCGGCTTCTTGCACGCCTTTGATCGAGGTGAGGCGAGGCTGGATGACGCGTACCAAATAGTCGGTAATTTCGTTGGCTTCAAGTATGTTGGATGCGAAGGAAAGGTAGGCCGAGGCGCGTTCGCTCTCGGCAGATTCGACGGTGATGATTGGCACTTCCGCTTCGGGGGGCAGATCGCCACGGACTTGGTCAACCTTTGAGCTAATTTCGGCGAGCGCTTTGGTCGAATCAAAGTTCAGCTCTAGGCGCACCGTGATGGTGGACATGCCGAGCAAACTTTGTGAGGCGATGTAGTTGATGCCATCGGCTGAGGCGATAGCTCGCTCCAGCGGGGTGGTAATGAAACCACGTACGAGGTCGGCATCGGCACCCGTATAAACCGTTGTGATCGTGACTTTGGCGTTTTCGTTACGGGGGTATTGGCGCACCGTGAGCGAGGAAATCGCCTGTAGACCTGCAATCACGATCACCATGCTGACCACGATCGCTAGCACGGGGCGTTTGATGAATATATCGGTAAAGGCTGTCTTCATAGGTGACTCGAAATGTGTGGGCGTTGCAGCAACGAAGCCGATTAAGAATTCTTCGGATTCGGTGCAAGTTTCGGAGTGGGAGCCAACTCGTTATAAATAGTGATAGGCATGTCGTTGTTCAGTTTAAAGGCGCCGGCCGAGACAATTTCGTCACCTTCTTCGAGCCCTTCAAGTACGCTGACAAAATCACCGAGGCGCTTCCCGATTCGAATAAACGACTGCTTCACGATGGTCGTCTCTAGGCCAGATACTTCGTCGGTGGCGGTGGCTACTTTGAAAATTGAATTCCCATAAGGCGCATAGACGATCGAAGTGGCCGGCACAACTAGCACGTCATTTTCATTAGGTAAGATGACGGTAACTTTGACGAATAGGCCTGGGCGAAGGCGTTCATCTTGGTTTTCTAGCGTTCCTTGAAGTTTGACTGTGCGAGTGACTGGGTCGATCTGCGGGCTGATTGCCGTGACGCTACCTTCGAATGTTTGCTCGGGGTAGACGTCGCTCTGAAGTTTCACTTTCATACCAGTAGCAACTCGAGCAATGGCTTTCTGTGGGAGCGTGAAGTTGACGAACACCTGATCGTAAGATTGCAAATTAACAATGGGTGCCCCCTGTGAGAGATACTGGCCTAAGTTGACCTGACGTATGCCCACACGACCGCTAAAAGGAGCTCGGACGGTCTTACGCTCGATGATCGCTTCTAGGTTTTTCATCTCTGCGGTGGCCTTGTCAAAGTCCGCTTGTGCGCGATCTAACTGTGATTGAGCGATCGAGTCTGTGCCGCGCAAGTGTTTGGCACGAACCAATTCAATTTCAGCGAGGTGCGCGGTGGCCTTATTCGAGTTCAGTAGTGTTGCTTCGACTGTAACATCCAGTTGCACTAGAACCATGCCCGCGTCGACATCTTGACCGTTTTTGAAATTAATCGCACTCACCACGCCAGCGACTTCTGCATCGAGGCGCACGCCCTTGTCGGGCTCGATTGAGCCGATCGCTTGGACACTATCGACCCAAGATTGGCGTTCGGCGATGAAGGTCGAAACGCTTTCGGGCATCGGCCCCATCAGTTTGCCAGCAGCTATCAATGCTCCGAATGAGAGTTTCTTGGTGCCGATGAGGAACAGGAGGACAAGTACGAGACCCCCTAATATGCAAATTCCGAATAGTTTTTTCTTAATCATGATACGCAATTTTCCAGTGTGATACCGCTATTTATGGGATTTTATACTGTATTAGGAAGCCAATTTAAGGAAAGACAAACACTTGTTTGAATTTTGCTTAAAACGGGTACTCTTTTGGAAAAATGCAGAGGAAGTGAGAAAATAGAAAAAACCGGTTGACGAGCGCCGAACGCAAACACTTAATGCCGCCTTTCTAAGTGAGGCCGGATAGCTCAGTCGGTAGAGCAGAGGACTGAAAATCCTTGTGTCCCCAGTTCGATTCTGGGTCCGGCCACCACTTGAAGAAGCCCTAAGCTGTAGCCGCTTAGGGCTTTTTTGTGGATGGTCGTTCGGATTACCCTGCAAGCCCGTGCGCTCGTCAGTGGAATTCTTGCCACGTTGCATAAGTCATGACGCCTTAAGGCGAAGTCTTACCTGCAGATATTTGCTAATGTGATCGATCACTCCGCGATTGAGCAGATCTGGATTGGCACGATTTTGATGCTGCCGTTGGCTTTGGCTTGTTGTATCGAAAGTTCAAATACGATTTGGAAGTCGTTGAGCGCTTCGGGGTCGACTAGGGTTTGCTCAATCGTCCAGCTTGTGCGATCGTCCGATTCAGTGATTTTGGTATTCGCCTTGTTGCGGGCTTCGGGGTCGAGGCGGATCCATTCGTGGCCTTCGTAGTAGGCGTCCATTGTTTTGCCTAGCTCGGTGTATTTCCACTTGGCTTCGGGGTACATCTGCTCGAGCTCGAAGGTTTCGTCGATTTCTTGATATTCTTTATTGGCCAACATGCGCAGGAAGCGGAAGACCTCGTTGCGGACCAGGCGAGTGAAGGCTTCGCGGTCGCGGGTGATGTCGGTCGGGCCTTTCGGCGCGGGCTGAGCTTCGTCGGTGTTGGGCTTGTAGTCGGGGTCTTTGAGCGTCTCCCATTCGTCGAGCAGGCTGGAGTCGGTAATCCGCAGCAGCGTCTCGATGTAGGTGATCACTTCATCGACGGCTTCGGTCTTGAAGGCGGGTGGGATGGTGTTGCTCAGCACGCGGTAAACGTTGGTGAGGTGGCGCAGCAACAGGCCTTCGGCGCGCATCAGTCCGTAACTCTTGATGTAGTCAGAGAAGCTGCTGTAACGCTCAAACATCTCGCGGGCGATGGACTTGGGCTTGATGTTTTCGGTACCTACCCAAGGGTGCTCGGCAGCGAATATGTTAAAGGTCTCGTAGATGAATTCGCCCTCAGGCTTGAGGTATTCGATCTTTTCGAGTTCTTCCATGCGTTGGTCGTATTCGACGCCTGCAGCCTTCATCTCGACAAATTTGTCGCTCTTCAATTTGTCGACTTGTTTACGCAGAATGATGTCGGGATTTTCGAGAATGGATTCGACTAAGCTGAGGAGTTTGAGCTCGTATTCGGGCGCGGTGGTGTCGAGTAGTCCGAGTGTGTCGATGCAGTAGAGCGCGAGGGTTTGGTTGAGCGAAAAGTCGTCTTGTAGCTCGACGTTGATGCGTAGCTTTTGCTCTGTGCCTTTAGGTTGGATCTCGATAATGCTGCGGTCGACCAGTGCGCGAAACAGCTGGAAGGATTGCTTGCGCATGGTCTTCTTGGAGCCGTTGTTGTTGTGGCAGTCATTAATTAGCGCGCGCATGGCTGCACAGCCGTCGCCTGTGCGGCCGAGGACGTTGAGCAACATGCCGTGTGATACTTTGAAGCTGGATTTGAGTGGCTCGGCGGGGGCGGTTTGTAGGCGGGTAAAGGTTTGCTCATCCCAATGCACGAAGCCGCGCTCGGGGGGCTTGCGCTTGACCAGCTTCTTTTTCTTTTTCGGGTCGCCTGCGGCTTTGGCTTCGAGGCGCTTATTCTCGATCACATGCTCGGGTGCCATAGAGACGACATAGCCGTGATCGTCGAAACCTTTGCGGCCTGCGCGGCCACTGATTTGGTGGAAGTCGCGGGCGGTGAGGATGCTGGTTTTGACACCGCCATATTTACAGAGCTGGGTGAAGAGCACGGTGCGGATTGGCACGTTGACGCCGACGCCGAGGGTATCAGTGCCGCAAATGACTTTGAGCATGCCTTTCTGGGCGAGCTTCTCGATCAGCACGCGATACTTGGGAAGCAAGCCCGCGTGGTGCAGGCCGATGCCGCTACGCAGCAGCTTTTTGATCTCTTTGCCAAAGGGACTGGAGAAGGCGACGTCCTGCAGCTCTGTGGTGATCAGTGCTTTTTCCTCTTTGCTGCAGACGTTGAGGCTGAGGATGCTTTGCGCGGTCTCGGAAGCGGAGCGTTGCGTGAAGTGGACGATGTAAACGGGGAATTTGTTGGCCGCTTGGAGTTTTTCCAGTGTCTCGGTCAGCGGGTCTTCGGCGTAAGTGAACTCGAGTGGGACGGGGCGCTCGGTGCTAAAGACGGTGACGCACTCGTTGCCAGTGACGCGCTCTAGTTCGCGCTCGAAGAAGCGTGTTTCGCCGAGGGTGGCTGAGATCAGTAGGAAGCGAGACTGTGGCAGTGTGAGCAGGGGGGCTTGCCACGCGCCGCCGCGTTCGAGGTCGGAATAGTAGTGAAATTCGTCCATGATGACGTCGTGGACTTTCGCCTGGTCGCCGTCGCGTAGGGCGATGTTGGCGAGGATCTCGGCGGTGCAGCACAGGATCGGAGCGCCGCGGTTGACGCTGGCGTCGCCAGTCATCATGCCGACATTTTCGGGGCCGAAGTCGCGGCAGAGCGAGAGGAACTTTTCGTTGACCAGCGCCTTGATCGGGCAGGTGTAGACGGATTGGCGACCTTGCGAGGCGGAGAGGAAATGGAGTGCGGCGGCAACCAAGGATTTGCCTGAACCAGTGGGGGTGTTGAGAATGACGTTCTTGCCCGAAAAGAGTTCGAGGATGGCTTCCTCTTGTGCGGGGTAGAGCTCGATGCCCTGGGCCAGTGCATAATCAAGGAAGTGCTCCATGAGGGCATCGGGATCGGTAACGGTGGTGAGCGGCTTGAGCGGAAAATCCATTTGAGAAGAGGGCGGAGGGAAGAGAGCTGAGGGCTGAGACTTGAGGGCTGAGGGAGGAGACTTGAGACTTGAGAGCTGAGAGCTGAGGAGCATTTGGGTTAAGCGGTGGAGTGCAAGTGTGGGTTGTAGCGACGCTGCTATAATAAATAGGGGCTGAGTTATGGCATTGGTTCGGACTGCGACGAGTACTGGCGCTACGGTTTATCTTTGTGCAGATTGGCTTCGCCTTTTAGTTGATTGTTGCCGCGCTCGAAAGTGGTTTCAATATCGGTTCGGTTCAGTAGGGTGCGGTGCATGATTGATACGAAGACTTTGTGTGCCTGTGGGAGTGGTGCGAACTATGCCGATTGCTGTGAGCCGTTTCACTTGGGTAGGGAGAAGGCTGCGACGGCGGAGGCTTTGATGCGTTCACGTTACTGCGCTTATGTGCGTGGGCAGATTGATTACTTAGTGGGCACGACTTTACCTGCAGTGCGGACCACGGACTTGTGGGTGAATTATAGATCCACTGCCGACTCGATTCAGTGGATCGGCTTGGAAGTGATGAGCGCCTCGCAGGGCGGCGCCGAGGACAAAACCGGCAAGGTCGAATTTAAGGCGAGTTATATACAGGATGGTGAGCGGGCGATCCATCACGAGTGGTCGCGCTTTCGTCGCAGCGCTGGCAACTGGTATTATGTGGATGGCGTGATGGAGGAGACTTGAGGGCTGAGAGCTGAGGGCTGAGGAAGATTCGCGTGAGGCGTAGCCTTTTGGGCGAGAAAGCTGATCTGGTGCTATTTAAATGCTTGCTGGAGAATGGATTTGCCAAGCCCTATTTGCAGCGATTCCATGATTTTTACGAATAGTCTTAACTTCATGAAATTACCTCTAAAAAGCATCATCGTCGTGGCCATTCTGGTTGGCTTTCTGTCTATTGCTCAAGCGCACGAAAGCCGTCAGCCCACTGGTCTGATTGCTCCCAATAGTGAGTGGAAGTATGATGACGATGGCGAGGTTGACCCAGGATGGGAAACGCCTGAGTTTAATGATGGGACTTGGGGGACTGCAACGTCGCCGCTGGGCTATGGTGAGCGCTATCTTAATAAGCCTCACCTGAAGAAAGGGCAGCTCAACTACTATTTGCGCCATCAATTTACGGTAAAAGATAGCACTGCGATTCCTAGTTTGATTATGCGTGCTCGTTACGACGATGCGTTTGTCGTTTATTTGAATGGAACTGAGTTGACGCGCACGCACCCGTTGGATGGTAGCTCAGTTCGGGATCACGAGGCCAAGGAGTTCGAGACCTTTGCATTGCCGGCGACTGCGCTGCGTAACGGTGTCAATATCTTGGCTGTCAGGCTGGTTAATCGGGAACGAAATAGCTCAGACATCGTGTGGGATGCGAATTTGCTGGCGGGCGATTCGAGCGTGGCGGTTTCGAAGGCATCTGATCCGAAGCCTAGGGCTCAGGCAGCTGCGACGCATAGTATTGTTCGCGGGCCTTATTTGCAAAATACCACTCAGGAGGAGATCACTGTGCGTTGGCGTACCAACCATCCCACATGTGGTCGTATCGATTACTGGATGCCGGACAGTGAGGAACGTTTTTTCATGCAAGAACCTGTGCCGACGACTGAGCACAGTGTGCGTTTAAATGGCCTAGAATCAGGGAGCACTTACCGTTATAAAATCACGGGCACAGATCCGAGCTATGAATTTCGGACATTACCTTCGGCGCATAAAGCGGTATCGACTCGTATTTGGATTATCGGTGATTCGGGCACTGGGAATAATAATGCGCGTGCGGTTTATAACGCGTATGGTCAAGGCACGGATCAGCAGTTTCAAAATGCAGTGTTTAATATTTATAATCCACTACTGCATTCGACCTGTCTGTGGCCAGCAGTGGGTAACCATGAGACGTATTGGGCGAATCAGGATGATAATCCTTTGACGAATAATCAGGCAGACCCTTATCTCGCGATCTTTGATATGCCTAGTCAAGGCGAGGCGGGCGGTGTGCCTTCGGGCAGCGAGCTCTACTACAGCTTTGATTATGGGCGGACGCACTTCATCTGCTTAGACTCGCAGGTGAGTGACCGTAGCCAAGGGGGCCCGATGCATGATTGGCTCAAGGGAGATCTGGCACAAGTAAGTGATAAGGACTACGACTGGGTGATCGCCTACTGGCATCACTCGCCTTATACGCATGGCACGCATGATTCAGACAAAGAGCAGCAGCATTTCGATATGCGCGAGAACTTCCTGCCAATGCTTGAAGCGCACGGTGTCGACTTGACCTTCGGTGGTCACAGTCATACCTACGAGCGTTCCATTCTGATGCATGGCCATTATGGCACTAGTGATACGTATGATCCTGCGCTACATGCTCTGGATGCAGGCAATGGTCGCCCGGCAGGTGACGGTAGCTATCGTCAAGGAGCGCATCAGAAATGTGGCACGATCCACACGGTTGCTGGTAGTTCGGGCAAGGTAGGTCCCTTTCGGGCTGATCATCTTCCTTTTATGGTCGAGAATCTCTCGCTGCTCGCCTCTGTGGTGGTCGATATCGAGGGGCGCTCTCTGCATGTCACGACGCTGGGTAGTCAGGGGGAAATACTGGACACCTACACTTTGTTGAAGGACTGAGCTTGAATGGTGTGGAGTATTTATATTTTGCGCTGCGCTGACGGCACGCTCTACACGGGTGTGGCGACGGATGTGGCGCGGCGCTTGGGCGAGCATCAAGCGCAGGGACCGAAGGCGGCGAAATATGTGCGTGGCCGTGCGCCGTTGGAATTAGTGCATACACGTGAGGTTGGAACACGCTCGGAGGCGTTGAAAGAGGAGTGGCGGATCAAGCAACTCAGCCGTGCGCAGAAGGAGGCTCTGCTGTTGGTTTAGGGGTTATCTAGCCGCTACTTTGGTGTCATTCGATTTCTGCGAATAGTGAATCTAATGACTAACAAGACTACGCTTTTTAACTAGGCAATAAATAGTTAGTAATGGCGTCTTTAATGCCGTAGGCGTATCGTCAGTGAGCGCTTACGGCGGAGAAATTAAAGCGACTATTAAACAGCTAAAGGCATTTTTCTGGCACGCCTCTACCAAGGTGAGTCGTCTGATGCTGATGGGCACAAAAAATCCCTAAGGCATTATGCATTAGGGATTTCTAAATGGTACACCCGGAGGGACTTGAACCCCCAACCTCCTGATTCGTAGTCAGGCGCTCTATCCAATTGAGCTACGGGTGCTTGTTGGGAAGCGGGGATAAAGACAAAGTGGGTGGATGAGATCAAGCAGAACTTTGCAAAATATTAACTTTTTTTGAAGTCGCCTCGCACTATCCTTGGAAGCGCACGTAATAGACCATGACTGCGGCTAGGGTGCCGAGTCCTAGGATGCTCCACCAGAGCGGTTTAGCGAGAGCAGGTTTACGATTGATGAGGACAATGACGCCCCCTAGTGCGAGCCAGATCACCATCTTTACGATGAGCCAAGGTGCTGTAAAGTTGTGGCCAAGCTTGGAAATCATACCAAATCCAGCGACCAGGATGAGCAGCAGGCCGATGCCACTGGTAATTGAGCCGAGTTTACGAACGGCTGCATTGTCGCTGTTAGCGAGGCTGCGAGCGAGCAAGGCTCCGTAGCCCATGAAGAGCATGATGATTCCGGCAACGTGAAGGATTTGGTAAATGTATACAGGCATAAACAGCACCTTTGTGAAGTTCGTAAAAAAAGCAAGCCCGACACTCAGTTGAGAGTCGGGCTGGTGTCAATCTGCTAGGCTGTTGCGCTAGACTGCCTTGGGTATTTCGGCAGGAATATCAATGACGCGTGTATTCTTGCGTTTGACCTTCTGTAGGCGAGAGCGCCGCCGGAGCATTCGGTCGAGCTTGTTGACCATCTCGTCGATTGACTTATACAGATCGTCGGTCTCGGCATGGGCATTATGGTCGTTGCCTCGCACTTCGAGGTGCCCTTTGGCAATAAATTCGTTCTGGTGTGTGCTTTGATGGGCGTCGTATTCAAGTTCCACACGCATGCGGACAATATGATCTTCGTGCTCGAAGAGTTTTTCTATTTTTGCTTCGACCACATTTCGAATTGCATCAGTGAGATCCATATTTAACCCGGAGATAATGACATCATGTTGTTTCATATATTATTTATTCCTTTTCTATTGTCGGTTCATAGTTAACGAAGACGATTGTCCCCGCCTCTCTGACAAGTCTGAGCAAGAAAAGAGCTAACACTATTTTGATCGCTACGATCAAGTGTATCGGCATCTATTGACCTGAATATGCCAACACCTACTGAATATCTGAAACACACATCCGTAATCATTATTACAGGGGGTTCGTCGGGTATTGGCTGCTCAATCATCAAAGCAATTAAAAATCTAGCTCCGACTGCTCTGATTTGCAACCTTTCTCGTTCGAAACCCGGCGATTTTTTTGACCAAAACGGTATTCATATTGCAACCGACTTAAGCGACTCAAAGGCAGTCGCTGCTGCTGCGGATCAATTAAATATAATTATAGTGGAGGCGGCGGCAGGCGAGGTCTTGCTAATTAATAATAGTGGCTTTGGGGATTACGGTCGCCAGCAGGATTTGGATCGAACCAAGCAGTTGCAGATGATTGATTTGAATGTTCGAGCGGTGGTGGATCTAACTGCTCATTTACTGCCGCAGATGCTGGAGCGCGGTGGTTGCGTGGTAAATATAGCGTCGATTGCGGGCTTTCAGCCGACCCCATATTTGGCGACCTATGGCGCGACTAAGGCGTTTGTGTTGAATTGGACATTAGCATTGGGCGAGGATCTGCGAGGCACGAAGGTGCGGACCTTGGTGGTGTGTCCCGGTCCGACGCGGTCCAATTTCTTTAAATCAGCAGGTTTTGAGACTCCGCCGATGCAGGAGGGGGCGAGTTTGACCCCCGATATGACGTCCGAGCAAGTGGCGGATTTGACGCTGCAGGCGCTGGCGAAGGGGAAGTCGCTGCTGGTGACTGGATGGAGGAACAAGTTAATCGCATTTTTTGGCAGTAAATTTCCGATCATCGTTGTGACTCGGGTCGGCGCTGCCATATTGCGTAAAATGCGTTTAGAAACACACCAAGGGAATTCGAAATGAATCCATACGGCGAAGAAGCTCCACTGGTCGATCTGGCAGTTTTTCCGGAATGGATACTACAGGAAGATGAGAATCTGCTGATTATTAACAAGCCGGGCTGGTTGGTCTGTCATCCTTCCAAAAATGGACCTTTGTCTAGTCTGGTAGGGGTGGTTCGAGCGCATACGGGTGCGGAAAAGCTACACTTGGTCGCGCGCCTAGATCGCGAGACGAGTGGATTGATCGTCTTTGCCAAGCGGCCGTCGGTGGCACGTAAATTTCAGATGGCGATTCAGAACCGCATTGTGAAGAAAGAGTATTTGGCGATTCTTGGAGGTGAGTTTGATCAGACGATTCATGTGGATGAGCCGATTGCTCGGCGTCGAGGCGGGCCAGTTATTGTTAAATCGGAAGTCAGTTATGATCGTACCTCGCAGACCGCTGTGACCGACTTTATACCGCTCATTTCAAAAAATGGCTATACGCTCTGCCGCGTTGAGCCTGAGACGGGACGCAAACACCAGATTCGTGTGCATGCGGAGTTTTTAGAAAAGCGTGTGGTCGGTGATAAAATTTACGGACCCGATGAGACCTTGTATATCGAGTTTATCGAGCATGGTTGGACGGATCGTTTGGAAGCGGCTTTGCCGATTAAGCGTCAAGCACTGCATTGTTATCGCTATGTGTTTAACTTCCCAGAAGGACCGATCTCATTTGTCGCACCGCTACAGGAAGACATGCTTGAGTTCTGCGAGCAGCATATGGTGCTAAGCGCTGACGAAGTGGCCGCGATTGTGGGGTAATTAATCGAGTTGTAGGCGCTGGATGGCTCGTCTCTGTTGAGTCGATCTTGATGCAAGCGAGGACGAATCCATCTCACTCGTATTTTGCAGCAGGTCTGCGAACATGCCCAAAACTTTTTCGAGGGAGTGCGTCGTTGTTATCGATGCCATTGGTTAAAAGTAACATTGAAGCACAACAAAGCCCCCACCGAAGACGATTTGCACCGTGCTTGTGTGGGGGCTGGTTTTCGGCCTGTATGCCAGGCGGTTAAAGTCGTTTATTGCTTTGGTTCGCGCCTGATGAGTGGTGCTATCTTTGAAGGACGCGCACCGATCAAGTTGAGTGGTGCGTTATAGCTTGGCATGAGGATGTAGTCGTTGGCTGCACTCTCGGCATCTGCTTTGGTCTTCATGCTGCGGATGGTGTCGTCGTTGAGTGTGCTTTTTGAGTAAGCACGGCTGTCGATGGGGAGTACTTGGCCGTTGATTTCCAAAGCAACAAAGTAGTAGGGCGGCACTTTTGGTAGGCGGTCGCGTTTGACGACGATACCAGGCATGTAAAAATAAACGTTTTCTGTCTTACCTTGCTCGATGGAGATGACTTCGACTTCGGCTTTGTAAAAATCAAAGGTTTTGGCTTTGCGGTCACGCACATAAGCAAAATAGCCCAAGACCTTTATATTGTCGACGAAGCGCTCGTTTTTGGCGTCGGGTGACAAGTTGCGGTTGGCCTTGATCTGGACTTCCATCTCGACCCAGTCGTCACTAAGGTTTTTGAACTTAATATTATCAACTTGTGCTGCAGAATCTTGGCCGAAAGTGAGATTTGCGATGCAGAGCGACAGTGCCAGTAGAATGAATCGTTTCATTTGAGTTTATGTGTTTGGGGTGAGCTGGATAAAATACTATTTAGACGATGTGTGCTGTTGAAAGCGTGGACAATCTTTTTTCGCGAGTTGTTCATCAAATTATAATCGCTCCGGTTGCCCACAGCAATACGACCTGCAGGCAGCCAATCACGAAGCCCAGCACCGCACCTAAAGCTTCAATTGTGCGGAATTCACGTTTGGCGACTGCGTTGACAATGCCCTCTAGGCGTTCGAGGTCGAAGGCTGCGATGTTGTCTTCAATCATTTGTTTGAGATCGACCGAGGCTTCGAATTGAGTCGCAACTTTTTCGATCAATGGGCTGGCCTCATTTTTGATCTCAGCACAGGCGATGACTTCGAACTTCGCGAGTATACCGTCGTTTATAAAACTGCCAAGTAGCGGGATCGCACGCAATTGCGGACCAATGCGCTCCCATACTAAAGTGTGCGCGGTTTTCTCCAGATAAGGCTCAAGATTTATTTTTTTAATCTCATTGAGGATCATGTGCTGCTGCAGAATCTCGCGCTCAATAATTTCAGCGGATTCGCAGGCTAGCTGAAGCTGGCGGCGCGGGATCAATCCTTGCCATTTCCAGAAAAAGATACGCACCGGGACTCGCGGGTGGAACAGCATCTTAATCGCGACCCAATTCGTAAACCAGCCGATTGCGGCTGTGATAAATGGGGTGAGAATAAGTAATAAGTAAGAAGGCATGATCGTGTACTGGTTTAAAAAGGTATTGCTGCGTCTATGCTAAGTTTTAGGTGCCGGTGTCAACCAATGAAAAATCCCGCTCGAAGGAACGGGATTTTGAAAGTATGGGTTTGTTGGATCTCTTATTTCCAGCTGTAGATCAGCTTGGTGTAGTAGCTGGTGTCGAGTCGCTTTTTCGCCGAGGTTTTGCTCTCGTATTCGTTCTTGATCCCCAAGCGAATCCAGAAGCTATCGCTGTTGCCAATTGGAATCTTAATGCTGCTGTCGTGGATTGCACGGTAGTTAGCCAAGTCATTTAATACAGGCGAGTAGTAGAGATGGTTTTCGATGGAGCAAAAGTTCTTGTATTGGTAGGTGTGCTTAAGGTCGGCTTCAAATATGGCTGAGGAGTCGTTCTCACGGTCCTCGGGCGTGAAGTCAGTGAAGCGGTAACCCAAGCCGCTGCGGACGATGAGTGTTTGCACATCGTTGTTAATTAAGCGGAAGGAAGCACCGCCGCCTGTTGTCGAGCGCATATAGATGTCACTGATTTTGTCGGTTTCCAAGGTGCTATGCATATACCAGCCGATGTTCTTTGGGGTGAAGCGCTCGTAGCCGATGTGGCCGAGTGCGCGGTTGTCGGTTTTGTGGTCGTTTTTGTCGCCTTGTTCGTATTCGAGGCGAAAGCTTAGCTCGTCGTCGGGGCCTTTGAGGCTTATGTCGAATTCGGTGCCGAGATGGAACTCATCGGTGTTGCCTTTCTCGCCTTTGAAGTTAAAGGCGAAGTCGTAGCGCCACTGGCGACTATTGCGATCGATCTCAGGATCGACCTCTCCCGGGGTCCAACTTGCTGCGATCTTGCGGGTGTTGGTTTCGAGCACGCCATCTTCGGATTGAATCTTGAGTTTACCACCGCTGGAGGCGGTAACTGGGCCGGACATCGTCGTGCCGCTTTCGAGGCGGATGACGAAGGGCATTTCTGTTTCAAAGGTCACGACCTCGTCCTGTTTGAGTTTCAGTTTGCCCGCGTAGGTCGTGTCGATATGGATTTCTCCCTTATCAATCAGCGTGATGGTACCGTTTAGAGTCGAGCCGTCTTGAGTCGTCAAAGTGTCCGCGTTAGCGAAAAGTGCGGCGAGCGAGGCTAAGGTGAATGTGTAGGCAAGTTTATGTGTCATAGTCATAAGTGATTAATTAGTGGTTAAACAACTGCTTAAGAAATCTTAGTCTATCAAGTGGCATCTTGCACATCAAGCCTACAAAGTGTTATACTGTGCGATAATTCTTAGGCATGTTTAATTTGAATATGTGCTCCATTAAAAATTTAACTGATTTGAAGACTTTCAATACATTTGTAGATACAGCGGCAGACCCCTATAAAAGTGTGGCGATTTTTGGTGCTGGAGTGAGTGGTCAGGCGGCCCGGCGACTGGCGTTGAGTCTGAAGATGGAAGCTTGTTTGTTCGATCAAGGTGGGGGCGGTGACGCTTCGGAATTCAGTGTGGCTTCGCTGAGCGAGTTTGATGTGTGTGTGTTTAGTCCCGGCTTTGCGGTTGCGCATCCATGGCGAGTTGTGGCTGAAGGTTCGGGTCTGCCGTGTTATAGTGAGCTGGGTTTTGCGGCGTTGTATTGGCGTGGAAGCGTGCTCGGCGTCACGGGCACCAATGGCAAGACCACAATCGTGTCTTTGCTCTGTGATGCTTTCGTCGCTGCGGGCGAGACGGCGGTTGTGGCAGGGAATATCGGCATGCCATTGAGTGACTGCGTGCTCGGCGAGGCGAATCATGTCGAGGCGACTGCGGTGTGCGAGATCAGCTCGTTTCAGGCAGAATTGCCAAATGGGCTACAGCTCGATGGGCTGATCTGGAGCAATTTTGCCGAAGATCATTTGGACCGCTACGATTCGATGGCGGAGTATTTTGCGGCCAAATCCCAGCTCTTATCCTGCTTGCGTCCTGGTGCGCGCTCAGTGCTAGGGGTGGATGTACTTGCGTTTGATCCTAAACTGTCTGGCATTCCAGGTTCGATTGTGGTGAATGAGAATTCTGGCTTAATCGATCGACTTGCGCCAGATTCGCCTTTTCGTATTTCGCCGCAGAGCATCAATTTCTCTCTGGCGGTGGCACTCTGGCGAGCGCTCGATCGGCCCGTCGAGTCGTTAGTCGACAGTGCGAATGTCTTCCAGTTAGCCGCGCACCGACTGAGCCCTGTCGATAGCTGGGGTGGGGTGACTTTTTGGAACGACTCCAAGGCGACTAATTTCCATGCGGCACTGGCGGCGATCGGTGGCTTGGATGGGCGGGTGTATTGGATTGGTGGTGGCAGTTGCAAAGGGGGTGATTTCGATGCATTCGCGCGGTCAATTGCATCGAAGGTCGAAGCGGTTTTTTTGTATGGTGAAGTAGCGGATTCACTTGCTGCGAGCTTGGGATTGATTCATTCTTACGTCGAAATTCACTCTGATTTAGTCGACGCTGTTGCCGCTGCGACACATGCGGCATTAGCCAATACGCCGTCGGTTGTTTTACTGAGTCCTGGTTTTGCCAGCTTCGATCAGTTCTCGGGCTACGCCGCGCGCGGAAAAACCTTCATTTCCACTGTTTTTAGTTTGAAGGATGCCCATTACCTCAATTAGTTTACTAACAATCACGGTTTATAGTATTATGAAAATTTCAAAAGTCTTCGGTTTTGTTCTCTGTCTCCACCTCGGCATTATTGCTGTTCTTATCGTCCAACCGGGCTGTGGAACGACGCAACCGCCGACACAAATGTATCAACAGAATCGAACGACTGGCGTGGCGGTGCAGGAGCTCTCTGAGAGCTTGATTCCTGAATCTGGTTTAGATGCTTCAATTGATTCTGCGTTTAATGCTGGATTTGATGCCAGTGCAGATGGTCGTTATGCGCCAAATCGTCCTGACATGGAGTTTGCTGAATTTGAAGAAGTGACGCCGCAACTTGAACCAGTTGAATCGACAATAGATGTGGCGGGCCCGTCTTTTCAAAGCTACACGATTGAGAAGGGCGATAGCCTCTGGGCCATTTCCAGGCGCTATAATGTTTCGCTCAATGAGTTGTATACTGCGAATGACCTGAATGATAATTCGGTGCTTAAAATTGGTCAGCAAATTCAAATTCCGGTTGAAGGTGGTACTGCAACCGTGACAACAGTGGCGGCGGATGCATACCAGCCGTCCAGTTATAACATGGCTACCGAAACTTACACGGTGAAGGGTGGCGATAATTTGTCTAAGATCGCAGCGAACTATAATACTTCAGTACGAGCGCTCAAAGCAGCCAACAACAAGACTTCCGACCTGATTCGTGTTGGAGAGCAGTTAATGCTTCCAGTGACTGGCACTGCCAGTGGCGGCTCGACGGCTCCTGTTGCAGCGGCTGAATCAGTCGGCGTGACCAGTGCAGATGGCACGCACATTGTGAAGGCGGGCGAATATCCAGCAACGATAGCGCGTCAATATGGTATGACTGCGTCTGAATTACTTTCGATGAACGGCATCACCGATCCGCGCAAGATGCAGATTGGGCAGGTACTTAAAGTCAGCTCCGCTACCACTGTGGCCAACGTCGCGGCAAATACGACAACAGTCGCTGTTGTAGAATCTACAGTGGCTGCTAGCAGTGATGGATCGATCGAGATCCGAGTGGTCGAAGCGGATCCATTAGTTGAAGAGGATTTCATTGAGATGAATACTGATGACTTATTCGAAAATGCTGAAGAGATTCCAGTTGTCCGTATGAATGATCAGTAATCTTTCGACTCAATTGTTTAGCTTGATATCAGTATAGAATGTGCGCGCGGACTGCTTTGCGAAATTCCTTTTGGAGTATTCCGCCAGCAGGAGTGTTTATCGCACTGATTATTATTTCGCTCACTTTCCTTGGTCTGGTAGTGCTGTTCAGTGCTTCACAAGCGATGCATTCCGACCCGACGGTGCTGCTACGTAAGCAACTCATCTGGTTAGTCATTGCCACCCTGTCGGGTGGCCTTGCGATGGTTGTTAATTTAGCAGCCTTGCGAGACTATGCATATATTTTAGCTGGAGGTGCGGTGCTGTTGTTGGTTTTGGTGCTGATTCCTGGTATCGGTGTGACTGTTAATGGTGCGCAGCGATGGATCGATTGTGGGCCGATGCGCTTGCAAGCGTCGGAAATTGGAAAGTTGGGCTTGCTGTTTATGATGGCGCATTACCTCGCGGCGAATCGGCGCAATTTGGATGATCCGCTGCGTGGTTTTATTGTGCCTTGTGGTATGCTGACGGTGATTTGTGGTTTAATCATTATTGAGCCAGATTACGGCACTGCCTTTCTTTGCGGTGCAGTGGGTGGTATTATGCTTTACCTCGCTGGCTTGCGCCTGAAGTTTCTAATTCCCTCCGCGATAGCGGCGCTGACCTTGTTTTCTGTAGCGGTGTATCACGATCCCGTACGCTTACAGCGGATCACTTCCTTTCTCGATGTTGAAGGTAACCGCAGTGATAGCTCTTATCAGTTGTGGCAGGGGATTCTGGCCTTTGGCGCTGGCGGCGTACATGGAGTGGGCCTTGGTGCGGGGCGTCAACAGATGTCATTTTTACCAGAAGCCCATACGGACTTTATTTTTGCCATCGTAGGTGAAGAACTCGGACTCGTATTTACCCTCGGTGTGGTGGTTCTTTTTATGACTTTATTTTTTGTCGGCGTATTGCAGTTGAAGCGTGCGCCTGACCTGTATCAATATTTGTTGATTATGGGGGCACTGCTATTTGTGACGCTTCAAGCATTAATTAATATTGGAGTGGTTACGGGATGTCTTCCAACTAAGGGTATGTCTTTGCCGTTCATTTCGTATGGTGGCTCAAATCTTGTTTTCATGTTTGTGTTGACTGGGATTATTTTAAACGGCTTTCGCTCATGGGAGCTTCCTGCTTTGTGGAGGCAGCGTGAGCTATGAGCCGTATACTGGTTGCATGTGGTGGTACTGGTGGGCATCTGGCACCAGGAATTGCGATCGCGGAGGTATTACAATCACGTGGCCATCACTGCACTTTGTTGATCAGTCAGAAGCAGGTGGATTCAGCTCTGATCGAGAAGTATGCACATCTAAATTTCCATAAGACGCCTGGGCGGGCGTTCTCAGGTGGAGTGACGAAGTGGCTCACTTCGATTTGGAGCCTGCTGTCAGGCGGTCTTTTTTCACATAAGCTAGTGCGTGAGGAAAAACCCGACCTAGTGTTGCTGTTTGGTGGCTTTCTTTCGGTGGGCTTAGGCTTAGCTGCTCGTCTTGCAGGAGTCCCGGTTGCGGTGCATGAGGCCAACTGTCGTCCGGGAAAGGCTGTGCGTTTATTGAAGCACCTCGCAACGCGTGTATATTTACCTGACGGTGTGCGTTTAAAAGGCGTGCCCCCAAGGCGAGTTCGTTATCTTGGTTATCCCGTCCGTGGTGATGTGAAGCATCGTTTGAAGGCAGAGGCTTGGGAGCTTTTAGGCATTACTGTGACCCATAAGCTGTTGGTGTTGATCGGAGGGAGTCAGGGTGCTACCGCGCTCAATGAATGGGTCATCGATCATTTCGAGGCCTTGGCGGTACAAGGTATTTCGGTGTATTGCGTGACTGGGCTCGGAAAAAACTCTGCGGGTTCGCTTCATACGACCAGTTCTAAAAGCGAGGAGGTGTCGGCGACCTTTGTGCCATTTTCAGATCAGATGGGCGACGTTATCTCGGCGGCTGATCTAGTAATATCCCGTGCAGGAGCGGGTTCGATCGCGGAGCTTGTCCGTTGTCGTGCACCATCGATTTTGATTCCGTATCCTTTTGCAGCGGATGATCATCAGCAGGCGAATGCGGTCATGCATGAGCGCCATGGCGCGGGTCTAGTTTTAGCTCAGGATGAATTGAGCCAATTGTTAGCTGAAGTTGAAGGGCTTATATTCAACGACTGGGTGCTTCGTAAGTTTAAATCTAACCTCGAACGTCTGGATCGTTTTGATTCGGGCGAATGTATTGCGTCTGATATCGAAGCATTGTGTAACGCGCGGGCTTTAGCAGCTGCTGATAAACTGGAGCCTGCAGTATGACTGAATCTAAGGAGTCTTACTTGTTTATCGGAATCGGCGGCATGGGTATGGCACCATTGGCGGGCTGGATGGCGAATGCAGGGTATTCGATTACTGGATATGATGACGATTTGCAGGAGCGTATGCGCTGTTTTTTAGAGGATGCCGGAGTATCACTTCGGGACTTTGTCTTCTCCGAACAATTTGTAGAGTTTACGGTAGTTGTCTATTCAAGTGCGATTCAGCCGGACCACCCGTTGTTAGTGGCAGCTAGTGAACAGGGGCTGAAGACTTTACGCCGTGGTGATATGCTCGCCGAAATCGCCGCAGCGAAGCGCTTAGTCGCCGTGGTCGGTAGTCATGGAAAGACGACGACGTCTGGAATGATTGCGCATGGTGTGCGGCAGTGCGGAATCGCTGCTAATTATATCCTCGGTGGTTTATTTAATGATACGACACTTTCACCTAGCTACTATACGGAGAGTGATTGGTTGATTGCTGAGGTCGATGAGAGCGATGGTACGATCGATCATTTTTCGCCAGAAGTGACTGTCGTGCTAAATGTGGATTGGGACCATGCGGATCGCTATTCCAACGGCGAAATGCTCGATGAAGCGTTTCGCCAACTGCTCGTGCGCACCAAGGAGAAAGTGTTGCTTTCGATCGAGGGTGATTTGACTGGGCGCTTTATTGAAACGGGCGCTGCAGAACTGCTAACTTTTGGTGCGCACGGAGATTTTGATGTGCAGGTTGGAGTAGACGGGCGTTTACAGTTGGGTAATTATTTTGATGAGGCCCAGATTGAGGCGCCCGTGGTGGGGCGCTTTAATCTGATCAATGGTGCGGCAGCGTTGGCTGTTCTGAAACTTTTATCTGCAAACTTGCCCACGAATGTACTTTCTAATTTCTGCGGTATGACGCGGCGACAGACGGTGCTCCATTGCGACGAGCAACTCACGGTGATCGAAGACTATGCGCATCATCCCACTGAGATTGCGGGGTTGTTTGAGTGTTTGCGGTCGATGGCTCTAGATCGTCGCCTGGTTGTTGTGTTTCAACCACATCGCTACTCCCGTACCAAGCAGTTCAAGCGTGCATTTGCGGATATTTTGCAGACTGCTGATCAGCTCTTTTTGTTGCCGGTATACGCCGCGCATGAGTGTGTGATTGAGAGTGGTACGATTGCGGAGTTAGTCCAAGAGTTCTCTGCAGATCCGCCGGAAGTATTAACGATGAATCTTGCGGGCATCCAACGCTTGGTGGATTCGATGGATAGCCAACCTAGTTTAGTGGCTTTTGTTGGGGCGGGGGATATTGATCAGTTTGGTGCTTTGTTTACATCGATACGCCGTAGTGGGCCTGATTTGTCTGCTGTATGGTGTGATTTTTTGAAAGGTCGTGTGTCATCGCAATGCGTATTAAAATCGGACGAGCCATTGGCGAATAAAACGACGATGCGTATTGGTGGTGCGGCACGTTTTTATGCAGAGCCCGCAAACCTGTGCGATCTGCGTGCTTTGCTGCGCGCCGCGAAGTTGTTTGATTTGGAGACTTTTTGTCTTGGTCGTGGTTCGAATTTATTGGTGCCGGATGAAGGCTTCTCGGGTTTGGTTATCCGTTTTTCATCTGCGGGATGGCGTCGCACTGAAGTGCTGAGCGATGGTCGGATCTGGTCGGCCGCCGGTGTACGACTTAAAGAAATTTGCGGGCATGCCGCGAAAGCCGGTTTAGCTGGCTTTGAGTTTCTCGAGGGGATTCCTGGCGCGCTTGGCGGTGCGCTGCGGATGAATGCCGGTGCGATGGGGAATTGGATGTTCGATGTGGTTGAACGTGTGCAGTTTTTGGATCAGGCGGGGCAGTTACATGATTTGCCTAAAGCTGCGTTTCACTTTGGATATCGTGAGGTTGAAGAGATTAGCTGTGGTATCGCGCTTGGGGCAGTATTAAAGAGTGCCGAGAGTGAGGGTGAAGTTTCAATCCGAGAGCGCATGGATAGTTATTCGAGCTCGCGCAAAGCTTCGCAACCCAGAGATCCGAGTGCTGGCTGTATCTTTAAAAATCCAGAAGGTAATTTTGCGGGTAAGTTGATCGATACCTATGGCGTCAAAGGCATGCGTGTCGGTGCGGCCGAAGTCTCGGATGTGCATGGTAACTTTATCGTCAACCGAGGCGGCGCCAGCGCCGCGGATGTGATCGAACTGGTGCGGCAAGTGCGTGCGGTGATTCGGGCGAAATCGGGCTATGTGTTGGAGCCGGAAGTTTTATTGCTTGGGCAATCATGGGACGATGTGCTCGGCGATGTGGAATCAGTTGAAGAAGGGACAAATCGTGCCTAATCCAGAATCGATCATTGTTGTGTATGGGGGCGTGGGTTCCGAGCGAGAGGTCTCCCTTGTCAGCGGTGAGGCACTCGGCAAGGCTTTGGCTGCTAATTTTGAGGTTGAGTTGTTGCGTCTCGATGCCGAGGCACTGCCGGATTCGATCAATGCACAGCGCTCGATTGTGTTTCCTGCATTACATGGTGCGTTTGGTGAAGATGGGCGCTTGCAGGCGCTGCTGAAAGCTGCGGGCATCGAATTCTGCGGCAGCGACTCGGTTGCGAGTCAGTTGTGTATGGCCAAGGATTTGACCAAGGCAATTGCAAGGGATTTAGGCATCGGCGTGCCGGAGGCGATCGTTTTTGACGGTACGGATGTGCCGCGGGCAGATGCAGTGATTGAGACGCTCGGCAGCTCACTGGTGATTAAGCCGACCGATCAGGGCAGTAGTGTGGGGCTTTATTTCACTGAGCATCGTTCGGCGCTTGGCGTGACGCTATCTCAAATTCACAAAGGCAATTGGTTGATTGAGCAACGCATTCACGGACGCGAGTTGACGGTTGGCGTGCTGAAGGGTGCAGCAATGGGCGTGGTCGAGATCGTGAGTGCGAGTGGGGTGTATGATTATACCGCTAAATATGCGGCTGGCTCGACGGAGTATCGCTACCCTGCGAAGTTAGAGCCTGAGTTGGAGGCTCGTATCAAGGCACAATCCGAGGCATTGTTTGATGCCTGTGGCTGCCGCGATTTTGCCCGGATTGACTTTCTTCTAGACGGCGCACAATTATATTTTCTAGAGATCAATACTCTACCAGGATTGACCGCGACGAGTTTATTGCCAAAAAGTGCATCCTGTGTAGGCTTCGATTTTGAGTCATTAGCAGCTGAGCTGGTGGCCCCAGCGATCGAGCGATTCGTAGCGCGCAAAACAAAGGAAATTGGGCAATGATTGGGAGTGGCAAACAAAAAGGCGGCACCTCTGCTGGTGGTAAACAAAGCTGGCGAGAGCTCGCTGGGCCGCGCCGTTCTCGAGTGAATTCGCCGCAGGCACGAAAGCGCCGGCAATCGAAGTGGTTTAAATTTTTAGCTGTTTTAGTGTTGCTGTTTGCGGTCGTTGGCGGGCTGGGCTGGGTGGGATGGACATTCAAAAATCGCCAAGAGACCATTCCAATGACGCCAAGTTCGAAGCCGATAGAGCGTATTATTTTTGATACCGATGGTGTATTGCCAGATGATTGGTTGAGTCAGACGATTAAACTACGTCCTGGTATGTCGATGATGGGGGCAGATATCCATGCGCTGAAAAAAAGCGTGGAAGCCGATGTTCAAGTGAAATCAGCTTCGGTCGAGCGTGTGTTTCCGAGTGATTTACAGATTCGAGTGAAAGAGCGTGTGCCGGCACTTCGCTTAGCAATCGCGCGAGCCGATGGGAGGCGACAACTGCGTTTAGTTGCGCGCGACGGCGTGGTCTATGATGGGATCGGTTATTCTAAGGCGAGGTTGAAAACCCTACCATTCGTACAGCCGTATCGGCATGTCGATGGCAGTTTCTTTCCGATGCGTGGGATCGAATCAGTCGCCGAGCTTTTGGAGTTGGCCCGCAGTACTGAGCCGAAACTCTTTAGCACATGGCAGGTGGTTTCACTGCAGCACTACTCTGGCGACTTAGACCTCCTGGGCCAAGTGATCGAAGTGCGCTCGACACTCGTGCCTCGTATCATTTTTAGCAGCTCAGCAGACTACGGACGCCAATTGGATCGTTTGGCATATATTTTAGCGTATGTTAGCAATCTGGGTAATCCATCGATTGAACGGATCGATCTTTCTTTACGTGGTTCCGCTGCGGTGCAGTTTAGTAGTGGTCGCGTCGGGACATTTTAATCCAACAAATCTATCTTAGAAACTATGAGTCAATCCAGAGTGGTCGGTGCAGTCGAAATCGGAACGTCTAAGGTGACGGTTCTTCTTGGCGAAATCGTGGGCGACTCGGGCTTGAACATTATCGGGCATAGCTCGTGTTTTTCGAAGGGTGTAAAAAAGGGCGTAATTACAGATTTGAAAGCCGCGAGCGATTGTGTGCATGCGGCTATTATGACTGCAGAGCAGAATGCTAAGACTCGTGTTGACGAGGTCTTTCTGGCGCAGACGGGAAGTCATCTACGGGGTAATTTTAATGTTGGCACGACCAATGTCGGTTCTTCGGATTCGATTGTTCGTTCGGCCGATATTGAGCAGGCAAAAGAAGATGCGAAACGCCGTAAACTGACGGAAGAGCGGACTTACATTCACCATATCCAGAATCCGTTCTCAATCGATGGTCAACCAGTGGAGAATCCACTCTCGAAAGAGGGCGATCGTTTGCAAGTCGGCTATTGGTCGGTGCACGGTGACAGCCAGCTCGTGAGTGATAGTTTACGAGTGATTCGTGGTATCGATCTCGACGTGAGTGATATGATCATTTCTAGTATCGCGTCCGGAGCGGTGCTTCTTGAAGACTCAGAGAAGGATAACGGGGCGCTAGTAGTTGATATTGGCGGTGGCACCACTGATTTTGTACTCTATCGTAAGGGCTATATTGTTTTGACTGGCGTGGTGCCAGTCGGAGGCGATCACATTACGAATGACCTGAGCATTGGGCTGCGAGTGGGCCGCAAAAGTGCAGAAGAGTCTAAATTAAAAAACGGCCGCGCCTATTATAAGAGTGGCGACCGTGATCAGAAGGTCTGGCTGTATGGAGATATGACAATTGGCGACCGCGAGTATCCGTTAGCGGCGATTACTAAAATCATTGAAGCGCGCGTTTCGGAAATCTTTGACATTATTAAGGATCAACTCGTCGAGGCAGACCTGCTAGTACCTGCCGATATTGCCTCAGGCGTTATTTTGACAGGGGGTAGCTCGCGCCTCGAGGGCATTGATGAGGCAGCTCGTCGCAGTTTAGGGCTGGAGGCTCGTCAGTCTGAAGGTCCGCAAGATGTCTCTCCCGAACTACGCGTTCCCGAGTATAGCACAGCGCTCGGACTATTGCACTATGCATTGACAGGGCAGGAGGATGCACAGCAAAGTGCAAAGCCAGTCGGGATCTGGAACCGGCTCGGTAGTATTTTAAATATTTGATCACGCGTAGTTTATTGAACATAGAACCCGACAGTTTATTGAGTGATAAAACGCCCCGCGCTGATCTTAAGATTAAGATCATCGGCATTGGTGGCGCAGGTACAAACGCGGTCGGAGCAATGCAGTTGGACAATTCTGACGCGGTCAGCCTTGCGGCTATCAATACCGATGCGCAGGCGCTCGATAGCTCTTCAATTGTTGAAAAATTAATGATCGGGCGCTCGATAACTCGTGGGCTCGGTGCCGGCGGCGAAGTCGATATTGGCAAAGCGGCCGCCGAATCGGATCGCAATGCGATTGCTGCTTTGGTTGGCGATATGGACCTAATCGTCCTAGTGGTTGGATTTGGTGGCGGCACTGGCAGTGCCGCTGCATCGATTGTGGCAGAAGTCGCTGGTAAGACAAATGCACTGCTACTGGCTTTTGTTACTTTGCCTTTCAGCTTTGAAGGCTCTCGCCGCCAGCATATTGCTGAAAAAGGTGTAGGTGAGCTGCGGAAATTGGTGAATGGTTTGATCCCTTTGCCCAATGATGTGCTGCTTCAAGAAGGCGAAGAAGACACCAGCGTGTTGAATGCATTTGCCATTACGGATCGTTGGATCAGTCGTGGGGTGAATTCACTTTGTGCGATGCTGTTAAGTACCGGTGTGATTAATTTAGATCTCGGTTCACTGCGCTCCGTATTTCAGTCCCAAGGAGGGAAGACGATTTTTGGCACTGGCGTCGCCAGTGGTGGTGATTATGTGAAAGACGCGTTGGATGATCTGATGCTTTGCCCATTGCTGCATCTCGGCGATCGTCCAGCACAGTTGGATCGTATTTTAGTCAACGTGATCGGCGGCGCGGATTTACCGATTACTCGGGTGAACGAGATTGTATCCCAAGTGTCCAAGCGTTTTGGTTCGCGTGAGGATATTGTCTTTGGCGCAGTACTCGATGAGTCACGTACAGAGAGCCTTGAGATTTGCGTGCTAGGGAAGGCTGAAATGGAGCGTAAGGCCGCACCAGTGAAAAACCCCAAAGGTGCGGATGCTCTGTCGCCCTCGGAGACGATGGAAGGACTCGGGTTCGAGTCCGAGATCGCTCAGGATGAACTGCCGTTGTTACAGCCAGTGCATGTGTCCAAGCTCAAGGGTAAGAAAAAAACGGTGAATGAGGATCAAGATGAATTTACTTTCAATGAAGTCGATGCCCAGCGCGGTTATTTCGAAAAGACCGATCGCAACGATTATAAAGACGAAGACCTTGATGTGCCGACATATTTGCGCCGCGGTATTAAGATCAAACTCAAGGTTTAATGAGCATATACCGTTCTTCCGCACTTGATATGCGGTTGATTCGTGGCAAGTTGTTTGGATGCGTTGTATTTTATATAGCATTTTATTACAGTTGCTTGCGTTTGGTTCGCTGCCTGCAGAGTCCTTCTTTGTAACCGGCCGTGTGCTGGAGGTGTTGCCAGAGGCACGCTCGTTGCGAGTGGAGCTCACGGAGTCTGTGAACCCAGAGGTGCCAGTGGGGCAAACCATTGAGTTTCGTGTCGGTATTGGTGACCTTGAGATCGGATATCTGGATCGTGTGATTCGTGCTGAGGCGGTCAATTATAGTCAGGCGTGGCACCTAGAGCGCATTTTTCCTATCGATGGCACTGGCGTGAAAGCGATGATCGACATCAATAAGCAGCTGCACGCTGCAACTGCGACGATGAGTCGGCGTAAATATGTGCGTGAGGGCGACTATATTCCGAATTTTGCAATGATTGATCAGCATGGCGACTTCTTGCAAATCGGAGCGTTGCGAGGCAATGCCTTCGTCTTGAACTTTATTTTCACCCGTTGCCAAGCGGTGACGATGTGCCCGGCCTCGACCATTCGGATGTCGGATCTGCAGGAGCTTTCGCGCGAATCGGGCCTAGAGCAGTTGCACTTCGTTACGATTACTTTTGATCCTGAGTTCGATTCGCCAGGCATTCTTCGCCAATACGCGAAGGGCTATGAGTTGGAACATGAAAATTTCCATCTACTCACTGGTACGCAGGAATTGGTCGATAATTTGCTACGTCAATTCGGGATACTTACCATGGAGGAGGACGGTACGATTAACCACACTATGGCGACCCTGCTAGTTGATGCCAACGGGCGTGTGGCGTTTCGCAAGGAAGGCTCGAAGTGGACGACAAAAGAGTTCCTGCAGGCGGCGAGAGAATTGTAATTAGTTTAAGAATTTAATTTTTTACGGTCTTTAAATATGTGTGCTGAGCAACCAGTTATGAGTAATCAAAATAACCGAGGACCACTCCTGAGTGTCTTCATGCTGACACTGATCTTTGTCGCCGCATATTTTGTGCTGCGCGCCCTGCCAGATGCGCAATGCGGTTTCTTGCATTATGAGGAGGTGGTCAATGCGGACGGTTCGGTTGAATTCTGCGCCACTAATCATGCCGGTTTTCTTGATCTTACACGGCTCAAATATCCGGTCGAAATGAATATTTCCTTGCAGAATGAGGCGCATGTGGGCGTGGCTCAGGAGGTGACACTCGAGCTGTTGACTTCAGGGGGCATGCCGATCGCACCGCATGAGCTGGCGCTGACACATACGAAGAAGATGCATCTGATGGTGGTTGACCCCTCGTTGCAGGACTATCACCACGTGCATCCGCAGGCGGATGGATTAAACGGGCAGTATACTTTTGAATTTACGCCGAATCGCGCGGGTACGTATCAAGTATTTGCTGAGGTCGTGCCACTGCGCACACGCCGGCAAATTATTGCAACGGGTATAATTGAAGTGGACGGCATTGCTTCGACCATGAAGTTTGAGCGTCAGACTGAGAGTATCGTCGATGGTTTGCGATTTATACTTGTCGATATGCCTACCGAACTCATGCGCACTGGCGTCGACTATCGTTTCGAATTAGAAGTGACTGCGGCTGATGGTAGTATTGTTGAGCTGCAAAATATCATGGGTGCAAAGGGGCACATGGTTGCCTTTGATGCTGCGCGTAAAGGCTTTGCTCATATGCATCCCATCAGTAGTGTGGTTTCTGCCCGCTCGATCGAGTCACCAGAGCTCGCTTTCTTGTTCAACGTGCCGAATCCTGGTTGGTATCGTGTCTTTGCTCAAGTTCAGGTGTCTGGTCGCGAGGTGTTCGGCCATTTTGATTTGGAGGTCGAGTAGGCCGGCTAAGTTCGATGTTCGACTGAGGTCGATCAGTCGACTTGAAGTTGCCTGCGTGGCGCGCATTTTGATACTCAATGGCTGCCCTCCATTTTTGCGTTGTTGAGCATAGTCGCTCGGTGCCCTACGCGGTTACAGTGTGGGTAATGAGTACAACAGCGTTGAAATTGGGAAGAATGAAGACAGGTTTTTGTTGCGCTTCGGGTAGTATTTTACAGTGTCTTGGCCTATTACGCTTACAACTACTATGAATAACAGTTTCCTTAGTTCCGAAGGCACCATTGGTCGCTTCACTTTCATTCTTAGCCTTGTGCTGCTTGTTGCCGTCGCAACTGGCATCAGTTATGCTGGAATTTATTATTTCACCCATCCGGATTATTTCATGCATGGTCACTTCGGCACATTAGGGGTGTTTGTGGCGATTGTGGCATCGCTGATCTGTGCGATGGTTGGGCTGATGCAGATGCTTAAGCGCCTGCGCGACATGGGTAAGGGCGCCTATTTAACGCTGTTGATGCTGCTCCCTGGTGTGAATGCGGTCTTCTTGCTCTACACCTGCGTGGCGCCGTCGAAGCGAGCTTAATTGCGCGGGCGTTATTTCTGAAAAGAACGCCGTGTCCCCTGTGCCGCGCTGTGTATTTACACGACGAGTCCCTTTAGGGGTAGTCGAAGCAATTAGCTTACGGCTTGGGTTGCTTACGCCTGTTGCACCCAACGCTCGATGGTGAAATCGGCAGTTTTCAGCACGATTTCAGCGAGTTTGAAGCGGTCTTCGAATTCAGGGAAGAATGCATCGCCCTCGACCTGACGGTGCACCCGGGTGAGATAGAGTTCGCTGCAACGCGGCAGCATCTGCTTGTAGATTTCGCCACCGCCCGCGATCCAGATCGTTTTTTCGGTATCTAAATGGTCGAGTGTTTCGAGATCGGTGATAGTGTGCACCCCAGCGATTTCTCTCGGGGTGCGGCTGAGCACAAATGTTTCGCGGCCTGGTAGTGGACGGCCGATGGACTCGTAGGTTTTGCGACCCATGACTAGGATCTGGTCCATCGTCGTTTTTTTAAACCATTTAAAATCGTCCGGAAGATGCCAGGGGATATCGCCTTGATTGCCAATGATACGGTTTTCGGCCATTGCGGCGATCGCTTTGAAAGTTTTCATGGGATGAGAGTTGAGAGCAGGGAGTCTAGTTGCAGAGCCGAGGTGAGAGGCCTGAGAAGAGCCATTAATCATGGTCTTAATCTTCTCGATGCCTTAGTGGTGTGACTTGGGCGATTAAGATAAGAGTATTCAATTAACTTCAGGGTCTCACTCGTAGTCGAAGGCTACACTGCAATCGGTGCTTTGATTGTCGGATGTGGGTCGTAGTTGACCAGTTCAAAGTCGTCGATGCTGAACCCGTCAATGGCTTTTACATCAGGATTGAGTTTCATTTGTGGCAGCGGGCGCGGTTCGCGTGAGAGTTGTAGTTTCGCTTGCTCTACGTGGTTGGCATAGAGGTGCAGGTCGCCGAAAGTGTGGACAAATTCTTTCGCTTTCAGGCCGCAGACTTGTGCGATCATCTGAGTTAGCAGTGCATAGGAGGCGATGTTGAAAGGTACGCCAAGGAAAATGTCGGCGCTGCGTTGGTACAGTTGACAGCTGAGTTCGCCATTGGCTACGTAAAATTGAAACAGTGCGTGACAGGGGGGGAGAGCCATATGTTTGATCTCACCCGGATTCCATGCGCAGACCATGTGGCGGCGGCTGTCGGGATTGTTTTTGAGCGAGTCAATGACGGCTTCGATTTGATTGGTGCTACTGCCGTCACTGGCGCGCCAATCGGTCCATTGGGCGCCATAAACACGGCCGAGGTCACCGTTTTCGTCGGCCCAGTCGTCCCAGATACGCACCTTGTTATCCTTCAGGTATTTGATATTGGTATCGCCTTTGAGAAACCAAAGCAGCTCATGGATGATGGAGCGTAGGTGCAGCTTCTTGGTCGTGAGCAGTGGAAAATCTGGCTCCAGTGAGAAACGGGCTTGCGCGCCGAAGATAGAGTAAGTGCCAGTGCCAGTGCGGTCGTCGCGATAAGTGCCTGTTTCAACAACAGTGCGTAGAAGATCCAAATAATTTTTCATACAGGTAAGGTGAGTACTAAGATTTGCTGGTAGGGGAGCAGTGTCAATTAAGGTCTAAGTTAAATCGGGCGCTAGCCGCGAATTACAATTTCGCTGACACTTTTACAGTTCGGCAGCGATTGAATTTTTTTTAGGATCGTGCGTTTACGAAACTGTAGTTCAGAGCGTAGGGTTTGGTTCGTTACTGAAACGATCAGAGTACGGCCATCTTTGATGCGCACCGGGTTGCAGCGGCCAGCTAGCTTGCCAAAAATTTCGCCCCAATGTTCGACCATGGTACGCTCGGCGCTGGGTTGTTCCAGTTGGTATTTTTCTTTGAGGATGACCAGTAGGTTATCTAGTTGCACCGGTGGGCGCTTCGAAGAATACGTTGCCGTGCGCGGGAGTCCGCGAAAGTCAGCGATGATGTCTTCGGTTTTTTTAGAAAAATTCATGGTTAACTGCCAGAGAGAGTATTCTGAATCTGCGGGGTGGAGCCATTAAAATGAGTAGTTTAAGCAGATTCTTAGTTTTATTAAAAAAATGAATACATCAAGGGAACTTGGCATGAGACCTGTTATAACTAAATACATAAAATTTTCTCCTATGTATTGGAGTTTGGGTAATAAGACAAAGTAGAAAAGCAGTATGGTGCGGGGTTTAGGGGTATTCCCCGCGCCATTTTTCTTGTCGAGTGTGTTCTTCTAAATCTTTTTTCCATAATAAACAAAGTAATGCTTGCAGAAGACTGATTTTTATATCTTTGTCTTCGGCATCAACAATTTTCTCCCGCAAGGGAGTTTGGGGTAATACAAAATCCTGCTGCTTGCAGTAGGTATAAAGTAGACAATGGTTGGCGCACTTCTTAGGGGTAGGAGGTGCGCCATTTTTGTGTCTACATGACCCAAATGGCCCAAATGGCCCAAATGCGAGTCTCGAACTGCGCGTTTTTTGTGACTGTCTGAAACTGATTCGAAGTTCCTAAAGTAGCTGGGTTCGTTTAAATGGCTAACTTCCGTATCGAGTGGGTGAATCGAATTACACTAATCGGCGAGCACTTGTAGGAACCCGCCGACGGCGAGATTATTTATTGGCCTGCGGTCGGCAGTTTTTTATCGTCGCCAAAGTGTTCATTGTGTTGCTCGTGCGGACGCGAGATTCTCTACTCTGACTCGCCCTGGTTACAGAGTTGCGGGTAAAGCTGTCACGCATCTCTATAGCACTGGTATGTTGCGTTTTTTCGGCTCAAACCGACTGCTGTTTTCTGCTTTAAAAGGCTCTTCAAAATCTTTTTTCATAATAAACAATGTAATGCTTGCAGAAGACAGATTTTTGTATCTTTGTCTGCGACTTCAGCAATTTTCTCCCGTAAGGGAGTTTGGGGTAATACAAAATCCTGCTGCTTGCAGTAGGTATAAAGTAGACAATGGTTGGCGCACTTCTTAGGGGTAGGAGGTGCGCCATTTTTGTGTCTTGATGGGCCAGATGTCAGCCGCGAGTTTCGAACTGCGCGGTTTTTTGTGCGCTAGTGTTTGGTTTGCGCTATTTTGGGCTGCTGTAGTGCCAGCTCAAGCTGCTCTGGCCCGCTTTGCGTCTCTGCAAAACGGACGCCGATGCCTAATAAGCGCACGGGTTCGCCGCTGCGGCCCCAGGCCTCGCGCAGAAGCTGTAGGTAAGTTTCGAGCTCTGGTTGGCGACTGGCGCTCTCGGCAGTGGTGCGACGAAAATCGCTGAATTTCAGTTTGACCAGAATCTTGGCAATTTGGCGGTCGGCAGCGCTACTGCGTAGGTCTTCGAGCAGCTCGTGGTGCTGACTCCGCAGCGCAGCTTCGCAGTCTTCGAGGGTGTCGATATTTTTGGCAAAAGTATGCTCGTTGCTGAGGCTTTTGCGGATTCGGTTTGCTTCGACAGGCCGTTCGTCGATACCGCGGCAGAGTTGATGAAGTTCGAGCCCAAAACTGCCAAATTCACTGGCGATCTCGGCTTTCTCGTAAGCGTGTAGTTGGCCGCAGGTTTCGACGCCCATTTCGCTGAGTCGAGCAGCACTTTTCGGGCCGACGCCCCAAATACGGCGTACCGGTAGGTCGTGCATAAAAGCTGCGACGCGGGAGGGTGAGACCACGCATTGGCCATTTGGCTTGTTCCAATCGCTGGCGATTTTGGCGACGAGCTTATTGGGGCCAATACCTGCGGACGCGGTGAGTCCTGTCTCGGCGTGAATTGCGGCGCGGATCTCCTCGGCGAGTTCGGCGCCACGCCTTTTGTGGTGGCTGACGTCGAGGTAGGCTTCGTCCAGTGAGAGTGGTTCGACTAGCTCGGTGTAGCGGTTGAAGATCGCTCGAATATTGCGGGATGCCTCGCGGTAGAGGTCGAAGCGAACTGGTAGAATGACGAGGTGTGGGCAAAGCTGCTTGGCCTTGAATACGGGCATCGCCGAGCGCACGCCGTATTCGCGGGCAGGGTAGTTGCAGGTCGTTAGTACGCCGCGGCCGGATGCGCCGCCGACAGCGATTGGTTTGCCCGCGAGTTCCGGATGTTCGCGCATCTCGACAGCGGCATAGAAGCAATCCATGTCGATGTGGATGATGCGGCGGGTGGCTTGCATGGTGCGCGCTTACTCGCTGATTGGTTGAGCGAGCACAAAGGGGCGCACGATCATGGCGTTAAAGTGGGCATTGCTCTCTAGCCAATGCGCGGCGTGCAGTTCGCAGGGTTGCACAAGGTCGCCCGATTTGAGCCAGGCTTTGACTTGTACTTGGTCGTCATTGGCGAAGGCGAGGCCAGCTGTTTTGAGGTCGAGCGCGGGATCGACGTAAATCATTGAATGAGATTCATAGTGAGGTTTCAGGTAGCTCCAGTCGACGTTGCCAGAGTACTTTTCGAGCTTTTCTTCGTCGCTGGAGTGGTCCTCTGCTGGGCTAAGTTCGTCGTTGAGCATGTTCTTGTTGTGCCAAGAAAAAACGAAAATTCAAAGTCTGAATCTGTAAAAGCGCAGGATTCATGGTTTTTCGCTAATAAATCTCGTCGAGGTCGTATGAATATCAGCATTTTATGCTTGCAGGAGAGGGGGCTCGACCTAGTTTCTCGCGTTCCTCTCACGGCGATCTCGATCGCTGCTGGGCACTCTGCCTTGAGAGGGAATATACAACAATAATCTCAACCACACTGCCGCTCCGGCGCGCAGTAACCATATATACATATGAGCCTAATGGAAGAACTGCTGAAAAGCAGCACCGTAGATAACCTCGTAGAAGGTTCCATCATTAAGGGAACAATCATCGAAATCCGCCCAACTGAAGTCGTGATCGACATCGGTGGTAAATCAGAAGGTATCGTGAACGCCAACGAATTCGTTGACGTCAGCGAACTTCAAGTCGGATCTGAATTAGAAGTCTTTCTCGAAAAACTCGAAGATAAAGAAGGCAACCCTGTTGTCTCCTTCGACAAAGCAGAGCAAAAGAAGAACTGGGAAAAAATCGTCGAAAACTGTGAAGAAGGCTCGATCATTCAAGGTCGCGTCCGCTCCAAGGTTAAGGGCGGTCTCATCGTCAGCATTGGCGTTGATTCCTTCATGCCTGCGTCTCAAATCGACGTTCAGCCTCCTAAGAACCTCGATCAATATGTCGGTCAGACATATGACTTTAAGGTCATCAAGATCAACCTCGAACGTAAGAACATCGTCGTTTCTCGTCGCGAGCTCATCGAAGAGCAACGCATGGAGAAGCGCCGTGCGCTGCTTGACGAAGTCAAGCCAGGCGACACACGTCGCGGCCAGGTCAAGAACATCACCGATTACGGTGCATTCGTCGACCTCGACGGTCTCGACGGTCTCTTGCACATCACTGATATGTCATGGGGTCGTATCAACCACCCATCCGAAATGGTCAAGCAGGGTGAAGAGATCGAAGTGATGATCATCGAAATCGATCGCGAACGCGAACGTGTTTCCCTCGGCCTTAAGCAGCTTGCAAACAACCCATGGGAGAAGATCGAAGAGAAATATCCTGTCGGCACAACGGTTGCTGGTAAGGTTGTTAATCTCGTCCCTTACGGTGCCTTCATCGAAATCGAAGAAGGTGTTGAAGGTCTCGTGCACGTCACGGAGCTTTCTTGGACTAAGCGTATCTCTAAGCCTAGCGAAGTCCTTCGCATCGGTGAAGAAATTCAAGCAGTTGTTCTCGGCGTCCAAAAGGAAGAGCAAAAGATCTCTCTCGGCACTCGCCAACTCGATACTAACCCATGGGATATGGCTCGCCATAACTACCCAGTCGGCGCACGCGTCCGTGGTAAGGTTCGTAATCTCACTACATACGGCGCATTCGTCGAACTTGAAGAAGGTATCGACGGCATGGTGCACGTTTCCGACATGTCTTGGACACGCAAGATCAACCACCCATCCGAGATGGTCAAGAAGGGCGACGAAGTCGACGCATTGGTCCTCGACGTGGATGCAGATTCACAGCGTATCTCGCTCGGCATGAAGCAACTTGCAAACGATCCATGGGACGAAATTGAAACACACTTCAAGATCGGCGACATGGTCAAGGGCAAGGTATCCAAGATCACTAGCTATGGTGCGTTTGTCGAACTCGACAACGATATCGACGGCCTGGTGCACATCTCGCAAATCAGCGAAGAGCGTGTTGAGAAGATCAAGGATGTGCTTAACGCAGACGACGAAGTCACTGCACGTGTTATCAAGATCGACAAAGACGACCGTCGTATCGGTCTCTCGATCAAGGCCGCGGACTACAGCGATGAAGATCTCGCTAAGGAACGCCAAGCATTCGATAACGTCACTGGCACAGAAGACCTCACCAACCTTGGTGACCTTCTCGACCAAGCGACGACTAAGTAAGCGATTTGAGAATCCAAACTTTCAAAAGCCTCCAGTTCACGCTGGAGGCTTTTTTTGGGTTTGGAGGGTAGCGTCCATGGCCCATGCGACATCGGCGATGACAGTAGCAGCGCCATCTTGGCGCTTTAAGTGTGGCTAGCAGAGGCGATGCCGCAGGATTACATTCTAGCTGTCGTGGCTGCGATCAGCCTGCTGGCCTCTGTTTTCTGACTCCTGTCCTCTGAAAGTCCTAGCTATCGCGCTTACGAATCAGTACCCGGCCCTGGTAGACCCAGCGGTAGGGGCTGTGCTCGCCACGGTTGATACGTTTGCGGGTAAACTCGAGCAGCTTTTGCTTCTTTTCGACTAGAATGGCAACGACACAGGTCATTTCCGACCAGACTTCCGGATCGGGCAGGTCTTTGATCGCCAGCTGGAGTTGAGCCATGTTCGGAATGAACTTGCTCGAATCACTGCGCTGTGAACGGGAGGAGTCGCTGGAGCTTCTTTGTGACGATCGGGGCATGGCGCTGATACTAAAGGGGAGTATGGTTAAGATCCAACAATTGAAAAATATCCCAAGCTGACAATGCAGATCGAGAAAGTGAGCGTTCTAGGCAGAATTCACTTGATCTTGTGTGCTTCCTGCTTCTTTTTCCCCGAATCGATTTGAGATGGCGCGGTCGCCAAGTGGTAAGGCCGAGGACTGCAAATCCTCTATCGTCGGTTCGATTCCGACCCGCGCCTCCATCTTTTAAAACCGTTGCTCACAAAGAGTAAGGGTTTTTTAATGCTCACTTTACGTTATGTGTGATTTTTAAGTGTCTATGGATCGTCTGTTTTTCGAGTCACATCGGGAAAATTCGCCATCCAAAGCGACCAAGGCTCCGCCGGATCAGGACCAGTCTAGCTCTTTACAAGTTGCCTGACTGCACTGCCAACAAGGCCTTTGCTTCGCAAAGAACCGCGTTCTACACCGCGCAAAGAACCGCGTTCTACACCTTGGTTAATCGTGGTGTAGGACGGCTTGTCACGGCGTAGTGCAACGAAGACGGATGCCTCTCGAAGAGGGCGCGTTTTTGATACCTTAATAACTAACCACACTAATGGTGCCTTGGTATTTCCAATCGTCAGCGCATTTGACTAGACCCGCACGCACTGGGTTGTTGCGCACATAATCCCATTTTTCGGAATAACTGTTGGCGCTGCGTAGAATGTGGTCAAAGAAGCCTGGTTGCCAATGTGGCTGGGCAATGTCTAAAGCTCTGAGCGGTTTCGAGAGCGACTGCTTTAGAAAACCAACCGTTTTGCCCACGACATAGCGGTTCGGGTCGATCCTCAGGAAAAGATGAATGTGATCTGGCATGATTACATATTCCCCGCAGACAATCCCATCGTGGCATTTTCGCTCCATCAGCTTTACGAAATGATCATGGAATGGCTCGTTGACTTTGCGCAGCGCGCGCCGTCCGATGCGCTGAGTGAATCCCCACGCCGAACGGCGAGCCAACCACAGGTTGAAGCTGATCCCTGCCAAGCGACGACCGTGACCGATCCGCGCGTTACTGCGAGCGAGCAAGGCGGACAGGTCCGACCTGCGCTTCCATCTCGCTTGACAAAAAAAATCCCGGCGAGTCACGCTCGCCGGGATTTTTTGTATCCATTGCCCGCATGCGGGTTGGGATGAAGTAATAGTTACAGGAAGTAGCGCACGTAACCGTCTTCGCGCACTTGTTGCAGCCAGCGCTCTTGGGTCTCACGGGCAATTTCGCCGACGAGTACGTTTTCAATTGCATCGCGCACTTCGGTCACCGGCTGGATCATTTCCTCGCGCTTGGCTTCGCAGTAAAGAATGAATATGGTGTTATTGAGCTCCACGGGTTGGCTGTAGCCGCCAGGCTGAAGGTCGAAGGCGACAGAGCTGAGTTCTTTACGAATGTCTTGGCGTTCGATCCAACCCCAGTCACCACCTTTGCGGCTCATTTCGTCCTGACTGTATTTGCGCGCCAGGTCGCCGAAGTTGTCGCCTTCAGCGAGCTCTTGAATAATCGTCTTGGCTGTTTGCCTGAGCAGGGCGGTACCTTCGTCTGCGATGGGTGTCAGGATGATCTGGCGCAGATGCATGGACTCTTCCTGGTAAAAGCGAATTTTGTTTTGGATGTAGAAGGCTTGGATGCGCTCAGGGCTGATCTCGGACTGAGACTTGCGGTTCTGTTGACGCATGACGTTGACCACAACACGCTTATAGATGTTTTCGCGGAACTCGCGCGCGGTCAGTCCTTGCGCACGTAGGTATTCTAAGAAGCGCCCCCGGTCGCCACCAAAGTCACGGTTGAGGACTTCGTCGTATTCCTGGTCGATGTATGACTGCGGTAGCATTAAGCCTTTTTCTTGGGCTGCTTGGACGATCAAAATGCGGTCGATCAAGTTTTGTAGCACTTCACGGCTCATGCGGTCGATGCTCTCGGAGAATTCTTTTTCGGAGCGGGCTTCGGCACGCAGGCGTGGAATGATCGGTTCGATTTCTCTGCGGAGTTGCTCGATGGTAATGATTTCACCTTCAGCGATGGCGGCGATGCCGTTACCCATGCGGATCAGAGCAGCATCTTGCTGGCCGTGCGCATGTTGCGCGAGGCCAAGCAGAGCGAGGGAAACGAAGAGAAAAGAAAGAGAGCGTTTAAGCGACATAATGCACGTGGCTGATGAGTGAATTTTGAACAATAAATAACAGTAGAAAGGGATCTGGTCTGGTCAAGCGGCGAAAGTGGCCCTTATCAGGCAGACGACTTTTGGTTGCGGATCAAGTATTTCTGGATCTCTCGCAATCTCTTCAGCGGATCTTTGGCCGTGAGTCTTGGGAAGCGTGCGCCCGTCTTGAGAAATTCGCCGCTTTTGCCGGGTTGTGCGAGGCGGCAAATTAGGCGTTCGCTCTCGCTTTCGACGCGGCGCACACCAGCGCCCTCGGCAAACACGCGCACGCGGCTTACTTCGATCAGTGCTTGAGTGGCGCGGGGCAATGGTCCAAAGCGGTCAGCCATTTCTGCGGCGATTTCCTTAATGATCGCGTCGCTGTTGGACAGTGCGAGGCGGCGATAGAGGTCGATCCGTAGGCGCGGCTCGGCGACGTAGTCGGCGGGCAGGGCGGCTTCGATCAGTTGATCCGAATGGTCGGTATATTCGGCGTCTTTGATCGCGGCGAAGGCGAAGCTGCCCGTGGTGCGGCGCGAGCGCGAACCACCTTCACCGGTAGCGATGAAGTCGAGCTTCACTTCGGCACGAATACGATCGGCGCCGGGCTCACCCTTGAGGCGGGCGACGCTTTGTTTGAGCAATTGGCAATAGAGCTCGAAACCGACACCAGCGATATGGCCACTTTGTTGCGAGCCGAGCAGATTGCCTGCACCGCGAAGTTCGAGGTCGCGCATCGCAATGCGAAAGCCTGCACCGAGCTGATTGTGCTGCTTGAGCGCGTTCAGGCGCTTTTGTGCGGTATCGACGAGTGCGGCGTGGCGATGCAGAAGCAGGTAAGCGTAGGCTTGCCGTTTGAAGCGACCGACGCGGCCACGAATCTGGTAGAGCTGGGCCAGTCCAAAACGGTCGGCGCCTTCGATGATCAGCGTATTACAATTGGGGATGTCGATGCCTGACTCGATGATCGTGGTGCAGACCAATACATCGAACGCACCAGCGACGAACTGGGTCATGACTTTTTCCAGTTGGCCTTCATCCATTTGCCCGTGGCCGACGGCGACGCGCAACTTCGGGTGCATTTCGCGGACTTGGTGCGCCACGCCTTCGATGGTCGAGACGCGGTTGTGCAGGTAGAAGACTTGGCCGCCGCGATCTGTCTCGGCCTGAATCGCACTTTTGATGAGATCGGTCGAGTAACTTTTAACGATAGTCTCGATCGGGCGTCGATTGACGGGCGGGGTCTCGATCACACTCATTGCTCGGGCTCCTGCGAGCGCCATGTACAGTGTGCGCGGGATTGGCGTGGCGCTGAGTGTGAGGATGTCGACGTTGGCGCGCAGCTGCTTGATGCTTTCCTTCTGCTTGACGCCAAAGCGCTGCTCCTCATCGACGACCAGTAGCCCAAGGTCCTGGAAGTGGACATCTTTGCTCAGCAGTCGGTGCGTGCCGATCACGATGTCGATTCGGCCTTCGGCAAGGTTAGCGATAATTTCTTTGTTCTGCTTCGCGCTGCGGAAGCGACTGACCATATCAATAATGATTGGGTATTCGGCCATGCGCTCGCGAAAGGTGTTGAGGTGCTGTTGGCAAAGCACGGTGGTTGGCACCAGCAGGGCGACTTGTTTGCCCGCGAGCACGGCTTTGAGCGCGGCACGGATTGCGACTTCGGTTTTGCCAAAGCCCACGTCACCGCAAATCAGACGGTCCATCGGCAATGCTGCCTCCATGTCCGATTTGGTGGCTTCGATGGCAGTGAGCTGATCGGGTGTTTCGGTGAACGGGAAGGCCCCTTCGAAGGTTGCTTGCCAAGGGTGATCTGGCGGAAAGGTGTAGCCGCCGTGTTGACTGCGCTCGGCGTGCAGGGTGAGTAGCTCGGCGGCATAATCGAGCGTGGCGACCTCGGCGGCGGCGCGCGTCTTATCCCATGCGGCTCCGCCGATCTTGCCGAGCTTAGGGCTCGATTTGGTCAGGCCGACGTAGCGCGTCAGCAAGTGCGACTCGTGCAGTGGTACATGCACCGTCATTTGATCCGCAAATTCGACGGTGATCACTTCTTTGCTGCCGCCTTGGATCTCTAACTTACTGAGTCCACGAAATCGGCAAACGCCATGTTGCAGGTGGACCAGTGGATCGCCGTCCGCGAGCTCTGTGAAATCGAGCAATTGATCGACTTGCGAAATGGTCGGCCGTGCGCGTTCCTGAGTACGGCTGATTTTGCGCCGCTGACGTCCGAAGTATTCAGTGTCGGTAATTAGAACGATGCCCGAGGAGGCCTTCGTCTGCTTGAGTGGCAGCCATGTTGGCGACCCTTGACAGATGAATCCGCCAGAGATGGTGCCGTGCAGATACTTGGGCTTGAGCTTCGCGGTGAGTGGATTCTCGGCCAGTAGCTCTGCGATACGCGCGGCCTCACTCTCGCTGGCAGTGACGAAGTAGAGTGTGCGCTTCTCTTTTTTCGACCAGTCGGCGATACTGCTTTCAAACTTGGTGCGCGCACTTTGCTCGGACTCGAAGCGATCGAATCCGACCTGCACCGCGTCTGTGTGATGGCGGTAATTGGCTGTTGGTTCGGTGGCGAGTTCGACGCGCTGAGCTTGGTCAAACAGTGCGGGATCTGTATCCACTGAGCAAATACCTAGGCGCAGGTCGTTGGCTCGCGCGCGGCGTGCAAAGACTTGCTCGAAGCTACGGGTCTTGCCGTCGCTAGCGGTCAACTTTTCAAAGCGATAAGGATGCTCGCGCAGCAGTTGCGAGGGTTCTTCAAGAATCCATGTAATTGGCTGATCGGTTAAATAATCGATCAACTGCCCATCTACGGCGTTGGTTTCTTTAGCACTTTCGGCGGCCGAGATCGTAATCTTGCCAACCTTTTCTAGTGTGCGTTGAGAGCTGGGGTCAAAGCTGCGAATGCTCTCAATCTCGTCGCCAAAGAAGTCGAGTCGGTAAGGCTGATTGGCATCGTAGGGATAGACATCGATCAGGCCGCCGCGTGTGGCGATCTGGCCGGGATGTTCGCAGAGCGCTTCGGAGTCGTAGTCGAGCTCGCCAGTGAGTGTGTCGACCAGTTGTTTGAAGGAATGCGCTTCGCCAGTGCGTAGTTTGAGTTGGCGGCTTTCAAATTGAGTGCGCTCCGGACAGCTGCCCAGGATCGCTTCAGGCGTGGCGACGATTAGGCGGGCGTTATTACTGGAGCGCAGCAAGGTGCTGAGCACGGATAGGCGCTCGCAGATGCGGTCTGCGCGACGAGTGGCGTCGATGTCTGGTGGCGGCACTTCTGGAAAGTGCAGCATCTCCAGTACGACCTTCGGTGTGAGCCACTGCGCATAGGTTTCGGCCTCGGTCGCTAATTCTTGTGCGCGGCGTGGATCGGTGACGAGCAGCACGCAGGTGCGCTTGGCCTGTTGCTTGGCGAGGGTGGTGACCAGTGCCGCTCGGGCCTCGGCGCTGACTCCGTAAAAGAGAGTGGCCGCGCCGCTGTTTGTGAGTAGGTCAGGCATTAACCGTTGAGTTGTTGCAGCGCGTGCTCAGCGGCGGCGGATTCGGCGGACTTTTTGGAGCGACCGCAGCCGCGTCCTAGTTCTTGGCCGGCAAGTTGCACGACCGCACTGTAGGTGCGTGCATGCTCGGGGCCTTCCTCTGGCAGTGCTCTATAGTCTGGTACCGCACCGCTATGATGTAATTGCGTCCATTCTTGCAGGCGTCCTTTCGGATTGCCTAATCCGCCGTTGCTTTGAGCTTTCTGTATGGCGTCGCCGAGGGCTTGCAGGATGAAGGTGCGGGCGGCTTGGATGCCGCCGTCGAGATGAATCGCACCAATCAGGGCTTCAAAGGCATCTTCCAGCATGCTGGCGCTTGGCTCGGGGTGGTGTTGGCGCTGTGCCTCACTAACTTGCAAGAGTGAGCCGAGCCCGAGCCGCTGTGCGTGGGCGGTGAGCGCCTTGCCATTGACGAGGCTGGCACGGCTGTGGTCGAGCGCACCTTGGTCGAAGTCGGGTTTGTTTTGGTAAAGTGTTTCTGCGACGACTAGGTCGAGCACGGCATCGCCGAGGAATTCAAGGCGCTGGTTATCGCCCAGTTCGAGGTCACAGCTTGGGTGGGTGAGAGCAAGTTCCAGCAAAGTAATATCAGCGAAGTGGTAGCCGAGCTGTTGTTCGAAGAGGTTCAATGGGTGCGTCATGGGCAATTTATTCAGGTATCGTGGCTTTCCGCTTGCACGAAATGTTATTTTGGAATTACTCTATGCTTGTCTAAAGCAACGGCTATACAATGCCGAAAATAGAGTCAGCAGCTATTAATAAACTACCTTTGCCTAAACAAAAAACTAAAAAAAACGGGGCCAAAATATTTGTCCTCGACACCAACGTTCTCCTTCACGACCCCCAGTGTCTACATAAGTTTGAGGATAACACAGTTGCCATCCCAGTCGAAGTCCTTGAAGAACTCGACCGCAAGAAATCCGCTCCAGGGGAGTTAGGGTTTTCTGCCCGTAAGATCCATCGAGATCTGCGAGCGCTATTTGACGAGGAGCTCGCCATCCCGCCTGAAATGAAGGGGCAGGGAAATTCCGCGCTCAGTTGCGATTTACCAAATGGTGGTCGCTTGATTGTGGTGATCAACGACTATTTTGTTTCTGGCGATACTCAGAGTGAGGGCATGAATCGCCTGCGTGCAACGCTGGTTGATATGGAGAAAATGGACAGCCGTATTTTGGCGTCTTGCTTTTTTCTCAAGGAAGTATGCACGGACTGCCGTGTGATCTTAGTGACTAAAGACGCCAATATGGCGCTTAAGGGCATCGCGCTGGGTCTCGAAGTGCAGGACTACATGAACGATAAGGTCAAAACGGCCAATATCGGCGGTGGCATCAAGACAGTTGTCATCGAGGACGCTGAGTATGCGCGCTTCATTGAAGAACATGGAGTCGATCTGACGCCGGAGCTAACCAGCCATCTGTATATCAACGAATATATTTATCTGAGCAACGGTGAGTTTCGCGAACCCGCACGCTACCGTGGGGACGGGCAAATAGACGGGTTGATCCTAGGCAGTGGCGTGGGGATTAAGATCCCGAAAGGTATCCGCATCAATCCGCTCAACGAGGAGCAGCGTATGTTGATGGATGCTTTACTCGACGAAGACATTAAGCTGGTCACTTGTATGGGCAAGGCTGGTACCGGTAAGACCTTGGTTTCGATTGCAATGGCACTGTATCAGGCGATCGGCGAAGATAACCTGTACGAGCGCGTCTTCATTACCCGACCGTTGGTGCATATCGGTAAAGACACCGGTGCGCTACCCGGCACCTTGGAAGAGAAAATGGCGCCATATATTGCGCCATTTTATGATAATCTGGAAGTGCTCTTTAGTAATCGGAAAGTGATTAAACGTCCGCCAGCAGATCCAGCTCAAGCCAAGTTAGAGCGTATCACCTCGAATCGTAAGCGTAAGAAGGCGATGACGAAAATGGCGAAGCAACCCGCGCATGCCGAACAGCAAGAGGATGATTCCAAGCAAGCGCGCAAGCCGTATCAATTTCTGTTCGACTATGGCATGGTCGAAGTGGAGGCGATGACGTACATCCGTGGACGTTCGCTCGCCGATACGATTTTTATCATCGATGAGGCGCAGAATCTCACGCCACACGAAGCAAAGACTGTGGTGAGTCGCATGGCTGAGGGGTCGAAAGTGATCTTACTCGGCGATCCGTATCAGGTGGATAACATGTTTCTCGATGCGATGTCGAATGGACTGGTGCACACTGCGCAGCGCCTCAAGGGAACCGAAATTACCGCTCACTTGGAGTTGACCACGGGGGTGCGCTCTGAGCTGGCTGACCTTGCCGCGGACTTGTTGTAGCTGTGGTCCTCAGATGTATCAAAAGATGGGGGGGCATTACTACGACTCTATCTAGAGCCATTGCCAATCAGAGAACATTGCTGCTTGGCCAATTTGCGTACCGCTTAAATTACGAAGCGTCCAAATGCGTGCCGAATCGATATAGAAACGCCGGCCGCTGGCACTGATTCGAATGCCACGATAATTAGCGGAATAACCTTTGGTGGTGACTTCATTGAGCAGCTGTTGCCGCTCCTCGCGGTGCATCGGTTCTGCGGAGAGCCGAGAGGGCAGCGCAGTTAAGGTGGCCCAATCCATTTCGAACAGAGTCTGAGCGGTGGTGTTGCCGTAGTTAAATATGGGGTCTTCTTGGCTGCCGTGAGAGAGTACAGCAAATGGGGCGGCCATCAGCTGTTCGGTCTCGTGATTCCTAGGTTCGATAAGCTCCGCTCCAAAGTAATGGTAATAGTTGTTAAGTAGTAACGCGGAATGAGACTGGAGATCGATAGCTGCCATTGGGTTGGTCGTGAGCCGCTCGGATTACGCGCCTCCGTGTTATTTGACCGGCAAAAGATTGGACTTAATATTTTGCAACAGCGACTTTTGGCCGCTGGTCAAGGCGGCGGCGTCCTTCAATTGACCTAGGTAATTGCTGGCTGCCTTGCTGTCGTTGTTTTGTAGCGCGGTGCTGGCTTTGCGAGTGAGGTCGGACAAAGCAGATTTTTTAAAATCAAAATTGCGCTTCAGGATTATTGCGGAAAGCGGGTTTTTGATATCGTTCCAGGTCTGCAGTTGAGAGGGCTTGAGACCTGCGGCTTTGATCTGATTGTAATAATCAAATGCGCCCAAGTAGTTTTCTGTATTGAAGCTCTTCAGTAGGCCTTTAGCTGCATTCGTCGCTGGTTCGTTGCCATTGAAAGATTTGAGCAGATCGTTGCCCATCGACAATAGTTCGCTGCCGCCACTGATGGCTTCGGTGGCTTTATTGGTATATTTACCGAGGTCTAGCGCGTTGGCTGCTTGAATGCTGAGCGCGCAGATTGCGAAGGTCGAAAGGATGTGATAGATCTGTTTCATTTTAAATGTCAGTTACGTTGGCGCGGCCTACTTGTCTAACTTTTCGGCGGTTTCTTGTTCCAGGCGCTCGATATATTCAGAAACATTACACGTCAGCATACGAGTGCTGCCGGGGGAGACTTCGAGCACCTTATTGACCACGCCGTCGAGGAAAGAACGGTCATGACTGACGAGGATGACGGTGCCTTCAAAAAGGTTGATCGCTTCCTGCAGCACTTCCTTGGATTTGATATCAAGGTGATTGGTCGGTTCGTCCAAAATCATGCAATTCGCCGGGTGCATGAGCATCTTGGCCAGCGCAACGCGATTCTTCTCACCACCGGAGAGGACGGAGGTTTTCTTGAGTGCTTCATCGCCACTGAAGAGCAGCGCGCCGAGTGCGCCGCGTGGGTTCGCGTCGTCGTTGCCGATCGCCGCCGTTTCGACTTCTTCGAGCACGGTGTTGGCTGGGTTGAGCTCTTCGGCTTGGGACTGCGCGAAGTAGCCGAGCACAGTGTTGATACCCTTATCAACGGTGCCGCCTTGGTAAACTTCGATGCCAGCCATGATGCGTGCGAGGGTCGACTTACCCGCGCCATTGACACCGACGACGGCGATGCGGTCGCCCTTATCGATACGGAGGTCGAGCCCGTCAAAAATAACATTGTCACCGTAGGCTTTTTCCAGACCAGCAATGGTGATCACCTTGGCGCTGGCAGGGGGTGATTTAGGGAAGCGGAAGAACATTTTTTTCTCATCACGTGGGATGGTGATGAGCTCCATTTTGTTGAGCGATTTGATCCGGCTTTGTACCATGCTCGCCTTTTTGACGTTGGAGCGGAAACGAGTGATCCAGTCTTTGACCTCCTTGATTTCTTTTTGCTGATTGGCGTAGGCTTTACGCAGAATTTCAAGACGCTTGTCAGTCTCCGTGGCGTAGTAGCTGTAGTTGCCCTTGAAGCTGTTGAGATCACCCATTTTGAGTTCGAGCGTGCGGTCGGTGACTTCGTCGAGGAAGGCACGGTCGTGTGAGATCACGATAAGTGCACCTTGGTAGTGCTTGAGGTATTGCTCGACCCAGTGCTGTGAGATAATGTCCAAGTGATTCGTCGGTTCATCGAGAATAATAAGGCTAGGATTTTGCAGTAGGAGTTTCGCCAGTGCGATACGCATCTGCCAACCACCTGAAAACTCGCCGGTATCGCGGTCAAAGTCGGTTGCCTTAAAGCCCATGCCCATCAGGATCCGCTCGACGCGTGACTTCATCTTGTGTGGCTCGTGGTCTTCGAGTTGCTGCTCCCATTCACCCATCTGGTCGATGAGGTCGTAGTAGGCATCCTCGGAGGTGTCCATCTCGGCCATCTGTTCTTCGGCCTGATCAATCTTCTTCTTGAGTTCGAGTACATCGCCAAAGGCACTTTCAGCTTCCTTAAATAGAGTGTTTCCTGAGACGGAGATGCCGTCCTGCGGGAGGTAGCCGATACTGACGTAATCTGGCTTATCGACGGAGCCTGATTCAGCCTCAAGTTCGCCCATAAACATGCGTAGCAGGGTGGTCTTGCCGGAGCCGTTTGAGCCGACTAGGGCGATGCGATCACGAGCGCCGATGACGGTGTTGATTTTGTTAAAAAGAGTCTTCTTGCCGAAGTGGTGAGAGATTTGATTGATCGTGATCATTTTTGAAAAAGTGGTAAGGTGCTAAAAGGCGCAGGATGTAATCAGGTCGTCTCTGGATGGCAAAGAAAAAGGAGTGGCGCCGGACTTGCGGGAGGAATCACTTCGGGGCCGTACGCTTAGGAATCGCGCCGATGCCAATCTCAAGGGGCCCACGCGGTGGCGGTCCTGATCAAATATATGTGACCACTCCCGCACGAAAAAGCCCGAGGCGGTTAAAGCGCTCGGGCTGAGTAAAGCATGCTAGCTGGGTCTGCGGGGTCTTTATGCGGCGTCTTTTCCTTTGCCGCCTTTGCCTCTTTTTGCGCGTTTCTTATGGGCGGCTTTGAGCTCGTCTTTGGTCAGTTGCCCGTCGTCGTTGGAATCGATCCTGTCAAAGTGTTCAACGAGTCGTTTCGCACCAGCGCTTTCAACCTCTTCAAGCGAGAGCTGCTCGTCACCGTCCAAGTCAGTTTCGTCGAAACGCTCGCCGCGTTCTGCTAGGCTCGGAGGGCCTTTACGTTGGCCGTCTTGGTCGCCACCAGCGATGGATCTGTCTGCGGCTTGAGCGATTGCAGGAATGACGCAAATTGCGAGTACTGTGAGGAGGGGGCTGTTTAATTTCATGATGTATTTAAGTAATGGTTTCGCAGCCCTTTGTTGGCTGCTTAACGCATACATCGTGAGTGTCACTAAAAAGTTTCAGCGTGTGAAAAACTCTTGGGGCGCGCCTCACCCGATGCGATGCTATTCCTCTAGTCCTGCCACGATGGCGGCGTTTTGTAGATCGTTGATTTCGGTAATGCCTTTGGCGCCGAGGCCGAGTAGCGCGTCGAGTTCCTCACGTGTGAAGGTGGCTTCTTCGCCGGAGCTTTGAACTTCGACGAATTTACCGGTGCCAGTCATGACGATGTTGGCATCGACGGTGGCGTTTTTGTCTTCTGGATAGTTAAGGTCGAGCACGGCAGTGCCTTGATATATGCCGACTGAGACTGCGGCCACCGATTCGTTAAACGGGTTTTCGGTCAGCTCACCTTTTGCGATGAGTTTTTGAATCGCAATTTGAGCGGCGACATAAGCTCCGGTGATCGATGCGGTGCGAGTGCCGCCGTCGGCTTGTAGTACATCGCAATCGATCCAAAGGGTCTTACCTGTGAGTTTTTTCAGGTCAAATACAGCGCGTAATGAGCGGCCAATCAGGCGTTGAATCTCAATGGTGCGGCCGTCGGCCTTACCACTACTAATGTCGCGTCGCTTACGATCGAGTGTGCTGTAGGGAAGCATCGAATACTCGGCAGTCATCCAGCCACCTTCGACTTTTTGAGCGCGCATCCAGCCGGGCACGCGGTTGTCGATTGATGCGGCGCAAATGACGCGTGTATCGCCAAAGCTGACGAGTACCGAACCGAGCGCGTGGGGGGCGATGCCGGTCTCAAATTTAACTGTACGAAGTTCGTCGATTGCGCGGTTATCAGGACGGGCGAAAGGTGTGTTTGTTTGGTTGGACATTTAAATTGGAGAGCTGAGATTTGAGACCTGAGAGTTGAGGATTTAGAATTGGATGATTTTAGCCTAGCTCTTAATTACCTGATTTGGCTCAAGAGTGGCAGACTTTGGCTGTAGAATCATTGGCTGGTGAGGGCTGGTAAAAAGGGTTCACCGGCTTAGCGCCAGAAGATTAAAGAAAATGTGATGAGTCAGATCAGGGCGATGGCAATCGCTTCGATGGTGATGATTCGTTTCTGGGAGGGACAGTTGATGTCATACATAGCGTTGTATGTAGCACAAACTGTAATGGACTACCGTTTAAAAGTCGATGTGAGAGTGGCGCTTAATTAAGCGATTAGGCAACCGCAGGCAGCGCAACTGAGCACCACCAACCACGCGGGCACCTTAAACCGAATCAGCGCGATAAAGGCCGCAGCAGCCAGCACGGCATCGGTCCAGCGTTGCACGCCGTGCGCCCAGACTGGATTGATTAAAGCGGCGAGCAGTAGACCGACGACCGTGGCATTGGCACCAATGAGGCCGGCTTGTGCCCAGGCTTTGTTTCGAAAGGTATTCCACAGTGGTAGTAGGCCAATGAGTAGCAACATCCCAGGCAAGAAGATCGCAAGTAGTGCGATGGCGCCACCGATCCATTGTGGCGCAGTGGCTTGGCTGATGGTGCCGAGAAAAGCCGAGAGCGTGAACAGCGGGCCGGGTAGTACTTGTGCCGCGCTATAGCCAGCGAGGAAGTTGCTTTCTGATACGAGGCCGCTAGACACTACGCTATCATGCAGCAAAGGAAGCACCACGTGACCGCCGCCGAAGACCATCGCACCAGCTCGGTAATTCATACCATAAATTGCACTACTTGCATCCGGCGATACCAGCAGCGAGGCGATTAGCAGCACGCAAAAACTGGTGAGTGCGATGCACATCGTGCGCTTGCTGACGAGTTGTTGTGCACCGTGTAACTTTGGCGTCTCTTGGCTGGTGTTGCGGAACAGGGCGTTGCCGATCGCGACGCCCAGCAAAATGACGCCAATTTGTATCCATGGGCCAGGGGCAGATAAGGTGAGTACCGCAGCGCCAACTGCGATCGCGATACGGGGCCAGTCGGGGCATAGTTTTTTGCCTAAATCAAGCACTGCTTTGGCGACCACAGCGACGGCTGCGATGAGGAGCCCGTGAATCAACGCAGCGGCACCCTCACCGATTTCGGTCAGCCCGTAAGCGCAGGCAATCATAATTAGCGCCGACGGCAGCGTGAAGCCCAGCCACGCGGCACATGCTCCGCGTAGCCCGCCGCGCTGCCATGCGATGGCAAAGCCCAACTGACTGCTGGATGGGCCAGGTACGAATTGGCAGAGCGCTAGCAGCTCTGCGTAGTGCGGCGCGGTGAGCCATTTACGGCAATTGACGAACTCTTCCTTAAAGTAGCCGAAGTGAGCCACCGGTCCGCCGAACGAGAGACAACCGAGTCGGAGGTAAATCAGAAAGATCTTCAGAGCGGAGAGTGGCTGTTGCGTCGACATAGGCTGAATTAGGACCGATCGGATGCTTTTTTCAAGAATTGAAGAGTTGGGTTGAACTTTTGCCGACAACGCACACTGTGCTGCGATCATGGACATCGAGACTTTCCCAAATCCAAACCAAGAGCGCAACTACACGATCCAGCACATCCAGGAGGAGTTTACTTCTACCTGCCCGATGACTGGCCATCCGGACTACGCGACGGTGGTTTTTAGCTATGCGCCCGATGAGCTCTGCATCGAGCTAAAGGCGATGAAGCTCTACCTGCACGATTATCGCAACAAGGGGATTTTCTTCGAAGCGGCGACCAACAAAATCTTTGAGGATCTGTTTGCAGTGACTAAGCCACGCTGGGCACGTCTCGAAACGATTTGGCGCGGCCGCGGCGGCATTCGCTCCAACTTGATCGTTGAGGCACAGCAAGACGGCTACGACGGTCCAAAGACCGTGCCCTTTGCTAGCTAGGCAAAAATGGCAGGCAGGACGAAGGTCTGCCGGAGATGGCGCAGCAATGCCGTTGCCACGCGAGCCACTACTTCATCATCGCAAAGATCGCGATCGCTAGGGCGATGCGATACCAGGCGAAGACTGCTAAGCCATGCTGACTGAGATAGCCGACCAGCCATTTGACTGCGAGTGCGGCAGAGATGAAGGCGACGATGCAGCCGACCAGGACTGGGCCGATGTTGAGGGCTGCGAGCATTTCGGAGCCGTCGGTTAGAAATTTATATGCAGAGGCGGCGCTGAGCGTGATGAGCCCTAGTAGGAAGCTAAACTCGGCTGCGTGCGCGGGGGATAACCCTGCGAGATAGCCGCCTACGATGGTTGCCATTGAGCGACTGGTTCCGGGCCACATAGCAAAGCATTGGCAAAAGCCGATCATCACCGACTTGCCGAGCGTGAGCTCGGCTAACCCAGGGCTGTCTTCGGCGGGTACGGCGCCTTTGTTGCCGTGCTGACGCCAACGCTCGACAATTAGCATCACGACTGCGCCGACTATAAGTGCCCCGGCGACGGCAAAGGTGTTGTCGCCAAGTGCGGATTCGATCAGGTCATTGAGTAATAAGCCCAGTACAGCCGCGGGGATGAAGGCGGCGATCAGGTTGATCGCGAGTTTGAGCCCGTTGCGGTCTTTGCCGAGACAGCCTAGAATGAGAGTGAGAATTGTGCGCCAGTAGAGCAGCACAACGGCGACGATCGCACCAGCCTGGATGACGATCACATAAGCATAAGTGGCGTCGCCGATAGTGTAGGGGCGCAGCTTGCCATCGTCGCCTTCGACTAGGATTGGTGTGCCGCTCTGGTCGGTCATCGGTGCGTCGCCATCGAGGCCGAGCAGTGCGTTGGTAATAATCAGGTGGCCAGTGGAGGAAACGGGCAGGTATTCGGTGAGGCCTTCGACCAGTCCGAGGATCACGGCGTCCGAATAGTTTAAGCCTTCAGAGCTTGAGGGTCCTTGCTGGGGAGCGGTGATGCTCGGCTCAGCGCCATGTACGAGCGAGCCGATCAATAAATAAAGGGCTAGGATAAGGATTCCAGTTCGTTGCATTGTAATCAGTTAATTGGATTCGCGTTTATTATGGAAGGCATAATTTGAGTGGCGGAGATTTTCTATTTTGTTGGGGTTCAGATTTTAGCTTGAGCTTAAACGAGGAAGTCTTTGATTCACAAGGTTTAGCCCTCATATGCAAGCACTCGAACCATTTACAGATATTCTAATCGCAGGCGCCGACCTTGAGGCCGATCAAGTAGCCGTGGTTGCCGAACTATTGATTCGCTCGGATGTGCCTGCGACCTCGAAACGCGATTGCCTGCTGGCCTTAGCGCACAAGGGGGAAACCGCGACCGAGGTGGCGGCGTTTGCACATGCCTTTCGTGAGCATGCAGTGAATCCAGGAGTGGAGGAGTGGGCCAGTCGCGCGATCGATGTGTGCGGGACGGGCGGTGATGGCTCAGGCACGTTTAATATTTCGACGGCGGTTTCGTTCGTCGTGGCTGCGGCCGGCGTCCCTGTGTTTAAACACGGTAATCGCTCGATTACTTCGAAGTGCGGTAGTGCGGATCTAATGGAAGCGCTCGGCATTCGCCTTGATGCGCCGCATGAGATGCTGCGGGCGTCGCTAGATACGTTGAATTTCGGTTTCTTTTTTGCGCCAGTATACCACCCGGCATTTAAGCAGATCATGCCTGTGCGTCGTGCTTTGGCGGAAGAAGGGCAGCGTACGATTTTTAATCTGTTGGGGCCTTTAATTAATCCTGGTCGGCCTGCGCATCAATTACTGGGGGTATTCTCTGAGGCTTGGGTGCAACCGTTGGCAGATGCGCTCGGGGAGCTCGAATTATCGGCAGGAATCGTGGCGCATGGTCGGCCTCAAGTAGGCCGCGCATTGGATGAGTTGAGCTGTGCGGGGCAGAATTTTGTAGCGGGCTTTGGCGGTCTGGCGTCGCTCCCGAAGAGCTTGAGCCCCGCGGATGCTGGGCTGAGTGCCTGTGAGTTTTCTGATTTAAACGGTGGCGATGTCGCCGAGAATTTAGCCACGATGCATGCTTTACTGAGTGGCGCTGCCGATGCGGTGCCAACTGGTTTGCGAGATAGTGTTTTGTTCAATGCGGGGGTGGCGCTGTGGATCGCGGGTGCGGCTTCGGATGCAGCAACAGGTGTGGCAAAAGCGCGTGAGACCTTGCAAAGTGGTGCTGTCGCGCAGTGGTTGCAGCGTGTGCGTGAATTTTATAAAAAAGGTTAAGTTGAATTTTTTTTATTATGGGTAAATATTTTGGCACAGATGGGATCCGCGGTCCTGTAGGCGGGGATTTAATAAATACCGATGTGGCGTATCGTTTGGGCTCGGCCTTAGGCCGCTATTTGATGCAGCTCAAACCAGAGCTACCATTAAATGCGGTGATTGGCCGAGATACCCGATCAAGCGGCCCTGAGCTGACCGGTGCCTTGATACAGGGGCTCAATCAACATGGCGTCTATGTGTATGATCTTGGGATCGTGCCGACGCCATCGGTTGCGCAGTCTGTGCTAAAGCAGCAGGCCGATATTGGTATCGCCGTGACGGCGTCGCACAATCCGGCCTCAGACAACGGCATCAAGCTGTTTGACGGTCGTGGGTGTAAATTTGATGACGCCGAAGAAAATCGCATTGAAGCGTTGGTTGATGCTGAGCCTTCGGCAGCAGCTGATTTGCCGATGGCTAAATCATATCCTTTGGATGCTGCCGCTTATTATATTAACTATGCGCGGTCTTTTATGGATCAGAATTGCCTGTTGGACTGGAAGATCGTGCTCGATCTTGCCAATGGCGCGGCCAGTGAGTCGACTCCGGCGGTGTTTGCACGTTGGGGAGCAGAGCTCATCCTGATTGGAGATAATCCAGATGGTGAGAATATTAATCAAGGCGTTGGGAGCGAGCATCCTGAGCTGCTGGGTGCGGCTGTCGTCAAGCACGGTGCGAAGCTAGGTATTGCGCATGATGGCGACGCCGATCGGTTGGTTGTTTGCGATGAAACGGGCACGGTGGTGGATGGAGATATTTTGCTCGGCCTATTCGCGGTCTATGCGTTGCGCTCGGGAGCACTTAAAAGTGAGACGCTGGTCGCAACTATACAAAGTAATCTTGGCCTCGACCATGCGGTGCGCGATGCGGGCGGGAAGGTTGAACGGACTGACGTTGGTGATCGTAATGTGGCGCAGAAGATGCGCGAGATCGGTTCGAATGTCGGTGGTGAATCCTCTGGCCATATTATTTTCTCGGATTTTGCGACCACGGGTGACGGCCTGCTGGCTGCGATTAAGTTGATCGATTTAATGTGCAAGACGAAGAAATCGTTGTCTGAATTGCGCCAGGAAATAGTCTTGTTCCCGCAAGCGACTTTGAATCTTGTTGTCGCAGAAAAGAAACCATTGGCGTCACTGAAAACGCTCAGCGCTGCAGTCGTAGCAATCGAGAAGGACTTCGGTGAGGATGGTCGTGTGCTGATTCGTTATTCAGGCACGGAGCCGAAGTTGCGCTTATTGGTCGAGGGCAAGGATGAGAAGCGTGTGGTTGTTGGATTAAAAGACTTGGAAAAAGCCGCTTGTTGCGATTTGGATGTAATTGTTCGTTGATCGCCCCTGATTGAACGAGCATTGGTATAAATTTTAATATTATGGAACAAGTAGCTCTCAAGGATCTCGATCCTCGTCTCCAAAAGCAGATTGAAAACGCCCGTAAGGCGGTGGATAAAAATCCTCCTTATGCTGTCGATATCATGTCTAACATTGTTACACGTCATCCGGAATGTCTGGATGCCCGTAAAATCCTTCGCCAAGCGCAACAACGCGCTACTGCTGGGAAGAGTAAAGGATTGGGTGGGTTTATCTCCAAACTGTCTAGTGTCCCATTTTTGATGGGCAGCGATGCGAAGGTCAAAAAAGATCCCGCAGGGGCATTGGTTGCAGCAGAGCAAATGTTGAATGCAAATGCTGCAAATGTCGCTGCGCACAAAGTGATCGGTGCGGCAGCTGAAGCATTGGGATTACTTGAGACTACAGCCTTCGCTTATGAAGAAATTCGTAAGATTGAGCCAAGTAATGCGGAAAATATTAAAGCACTCATGTCTGCCTATATAAGTATTGGCAAAAGTGAAGAAGCGATTCGCATCGGGGATGCGGCGTATCACGAGCATCCCGCAGATGACGAAATTCAATCGTTGATTAAGAAGGCTTCGGTCGAGCAGTCGATCAACAAGGGCAAGTGGGAAGCGGAGGAAAGCTTCCGTGATAAGCTTAAGGACGAAGAAGAAGCCCAGCGGTTGGAGCAAGCAGGACGCGCAAAGACTGGCGATGCTGGATTGCGTTCAATGATTGAAGATGCTAAAGCCTCAGTTGCTGAGCAACCAGGTAATATCAATTTTTATCGCGAGATTTCCAGCAACTATCGCAAGCTCGGAGAGTTTGATAATGCGTTGGAGTGGATCGGTAAGGCTCGCCAACTTGAGGCAGGTAGCGCGGACGTCAATCTTGAGCGGCTCGAAGGCACGCTCAAGCGTGAGAAAATGGCCCATGCAATCACTGCGAAGGAAGAGGCCCTTAAGGCGAACCCAGAGAGCGTAGAATTAAGGAATGCGCTCGAAGCACTTCGCCACGATGAACGGGTCTTTCGCCTCGCTCAGGCTGAAGATATCGTCCAGCGCTATCCGAATGAATTTAGTTACCGCTATGAACTTGGTGAACTTTACCACGCTGAAGGCGAAACGGACAAGGCGATTAAAGAGCTTCAGCTCGCACAACGTAGCCCGAAGGTGCGTATTGATGCGTTAATTCTTCTGGGTAAGGCTTACAAGGTGAAGGGCTTCTCTGATCTCGCTGCTGAGCAATTTAATTTAGCGAAGTCTGAAATTCCGGGTATCACTGAGCAGAAGAAGGACCTGCTCTACGAACTCGGTTCTTGTTACGAAGAGCAGGGCGATATGGATAAAGCGATGGTTGAGTTCAAGGCGCTTTACGGGGCGGACATCAGCTACCGTGACGTGTCGCAAAAGATCGACAATTTCTACTCGCAGAAATAGCCGCCCGGCTAAAACAGGACTTTTTAAACAATGGCGTGGGTTTTACCTGCGCCATTTGTGTATCTCAGTGCCGGAGTGGTTTATTTGTTAGATTTAACTGCGCTTCGGAGTCGGCCGCTAACACCAAGCTGGGCCTGAATTCGGCGGCACTGCGATGGTGTGCTGTGTGTTAAAATGCTTAGCCAATTGACGCTTCAGCAATCAGTAGGAATGCGCCTGCGCCATCGTGTCCGGTCTCCCACGGCAGACTGATTGCGCTGTCTTTAAGTGAGAATCGTTCACCAACTGCGGATCTTAGGAAGGCATCGACGACTTCTTGGTTCTCGTCTGTTTCGATACTGCAAGTGCTGTAGACCAGCCGCCCGCCGGGTTTGACGCACAGTGAGGCGGCTGCGAGCAGTTGTTTTTGCAGGAAAGCGCAGTTGCTGACGTCCTTGCCGCGCAGGCGCCATTTGACGTCGGTTCGGCGCTGAATAACACCCGTGTTGGAGCAGGGGGCGTCGAGCATGACGGCGTCATATTGGACTGGTAGGCCTTGCTCTTCGAAGGCTGCCGCGTCGAGTTCGAGCAAGTCGCCTTCGAGGATAGTGCACTGCAGTGAAGCTGTCGCCAGGTGCTCGAGGTTTTCACTGAGTCGTTGGATGCGATTGCCGGGTAGGTCGAGTGCAACGATGTGGCCTTCGAGCTGCATAAGGTGGGCGATGTCGTAAGCTTTGCCGCCTGGAGCTGCACAGAGATCGAGTACGTCTTCGCCTTTTTTAGGAGCGAGCAGGGCAGGGGCAAGTCGAGTTGAAGGGTCTTTGACATATGCATTCCCTTTATTGAGTAGTGGATGCAGGTCCTCTTTCCACGAGGCATCCGCTGAAACCTTGTAGAATTGATCCCATTGTGTGGATTCGAGTCCCTTGGGTAGTTCAATGGGTGTCTCGTAGAGCTTAAGGTAGGTGGCTGGGATACGTTGATTCCATTCCATCAGCTTAATAGCAGTGGGTGGGCCAAATTCCTTATTCCAGCGCTTAAATAACCATTTCGGAGTGCTAAAATGTGCGTCGGGTCGATTACTCGGGTGAGTCGCATCGAGGGCTTTGGGGAGTTTGCGTAGCACTGCATTAAGTAGGCCAGATTCGGATTGTGCGGCCTGGCTTTTACTGCGCTCGACGGCATGGTGAACGATTTGAGGGTGCTTTTCTGCCGGGCTAGAGAGTATTTCAAAGCCAGCTACGAGAAAAATTGCCTCAATCAGCGCGCGTGGTTTCTGTCGAATGAACGGCTGGAGGGCATGCTGGACTCGGTGCCCGTGCCGCAGTGCACCGAGAAATAAAGACTGGCAGGTCGCTCTGCGTTCGCCCGAAAAGCCCTCTGGCAAGCGCTCTAGGAGTTGATTTGCCTTAAGGTTTTCAGTGAGGTAGGCTTCGGTGAGAGTGACGGCTCCGTCCCAAGCGCTGGCGTTGACTGTAGATAAGTTGAACTTAATACTTCTCATTCGTAAATAAACTGTGCATATTTCAGCGTTTACGACTTAAAAGAACAGCATTCGCAATATATTATGAACAAAGAGGCCATAGACGCTCTCATTGAAAAAAATCCAAAACTTGTTTCTGCTCGCGCGAAACTCGAAGCCATGGCTTCAGGCAATTATTGCCTGCATCGCAGCTGGGGTTTCGGCAAAATCGTTGATTACGACGCTGTTGAGGCGAAGATTATTATCGATTTTGAAGAAGGTAAGCAAGGCCACGCCATGGCGCCCGCATTTTGTGTGGACAAATTGGACGTGCTTAAGCCAAACGATATCTTAGTTCGTTCGCGCATCGAGGCAGATGTGATCGATGAAATGATCAAGAAGCAACCAGGCGATCTTATGTGCGAAATCATTTCTGCTGCAGACGATCAGGCGATGACCACTGCAGAGATCGAACGTGTGTTGTCACGAGTGATTGGGCCGATCAAATACAAGAAGTGGTGGACTGCGGCTAAGAAGGTATTGGTCAAGGATCCTCGCATCGGTGTACCGATCAAGAAGTCAGACCCTTATATTTTCCGTGATGAGCCGGTCAAGCCAGAGCAAGAGATTCTCGAGCAGTTCCACGGCACCAAGAATTCCAAGCAAAAGATTCTCCTCGGTGAGAAGCTCTATGCATTGTCCGAAAATATTTCGGTCGTTCGTGCAGAAATGCCACAAATTCTAGCTGAACTGACGGATGCGATTAAGAACGCGAAAAGCTTGAGCCAAGCCAACCGACTGCATGGTGTATGGGTGCGTAACAATTTGGCACGCGACCTCCACGAGGATGTTGAAGGCTTAGATCCGTCTTCCGCCTCGATCTTAGATGAGACCAGTGATTACTCGGAGTTGGCTGCTGAGTTACCTGCACTTTACTTTAAACGTTATCTCGATTTGATTCGCCGTACTTACCCTGATAAGTGGCAGCAAATGGTTGAAGATTTGCTACGCAACTCAAGCGGCAAGTTTACTAGTGAATGTATCAACTTTATGTTGGAGCAAGAGCAACAGGCCCGTATCAGCCACTGCTTAGACCGTTGGCTCAGTGAGCAAACGATTAAAGGACCGCTTCTTCTGTGGGTTGTAAAAAACCGTAATTCAAAGAAGTACTATTCAATTATTCATCCGTTGGTCACGCCGCGCCTTCTTGCCGCAATGTTCTACGCGATCGACTACGAATCGCTGCAGAATGCAAGCACACGTCGCATCCCATTGGGTGACTTGCTCAGTGATGATACTGATTTAATTCCTGATTTACTTGCAGATGCAAATGTCGAGACTGCTAGCGATCTTGCGCAAACACTACTGCTCAATCAAGGCTTCGAGGAACTGACTAAGAAGTCACTGCTTGCTCGTTTCATTAAGAAGTTTCCAACGGTGCAGAGTTTGCTTGCTGGTGAATCTGCAGAGTCCTCAGAGGACAATGCATTGATCGTCTCGCAAGAGAGCTTCAATACCGCAAAGGCTGAATACGAAGATCTGATAGCCACCAAAATTCCTGAAAATAAGCAAGCGATCGTGACTGCACGTGAGCATGGTGACTTGAAGGAAAATTCAGAATACAAGATGGCTCGTCAGGATCAGGACATGCTGCTCTCTCGTAAGAATGAGCTAGAAGTCGATCTCTCTCGTGCTCGTGTCACAGACTTTACTGAAGCGACGACCGACCATATCGGGATCGGTTGTATTGTTGAGTTAAAGCAAAGTTCTACTGGCAAGAAGCATAAGTATGCGATTTTGGGTGCTTGGGATAGTGATCCTAAAAATGACATTCTTTCCTACAAGACGCCACTTGCTCAGCAATTACTTGGCAAGGAGTTAGGCGCGACTGCTGCGACCAAGATTGGCGGCAACGAAGAAGAGTGGACGATTCTCAAGATCACTCGCTGGCTCGATAAGAAGTAATTCGGCTTTATTTTATATACAAAAGCGCCTTCCTCGGAAGGCGTTTTTTTTATCGATGGTTGGAATATCGTTGTTTGCGCTTCACTGACCGACAATAAGGATGATATAAAGAGATTATATTTATCGATTTGCCCCCTCACTCGAACCTTAATTACTGATGATATTCACATTTGGACGCTCGGCGTTGGCTGTTATTCACGAGCTCGGAGAAATTAGTTTATTCGGATGCGATGCCTTGCGTGAATTTTTCGGGCAGAGACATCGTTTGGGGAAATTAATAGTAGCGACCCATGAGATCGGGGTGCGTTGTTTCCCGATCGTCGCGATTGTTGGTTTGTTTACGGGATTGGTGATGGGCCTACAACTCTACTACACGCTGGTGAAATTTGGTGGTGAATCGGCGTTGGGCACGGCGGTGGCGCTATCGCTGATTCGTGAGCTGGGGCCAGTGTTAACTGCGTTGATGGTGGTTGGTCAGGCGGGCTCGGCGATGGCCTCAGAACTCGGCATCCAGCGCAATGATGAGCAGATTGATGCGTTACAAACGATGAGCATTGATCCTCGTGGGTATTTAGTGGGGCCACGTTTGTTGGCGGCTTTATTCTGTTTCCCCATGCTGACTGCGGTTTTTGATTTGATCGGTATCTTTGGTGGCTATGTCACCGGCAGCGTGTTGTTAAATGTGGATAGCGGTGTTTATTGGAATCGTGTGTTTGAGAGTGTGAGTTGGGCAGATGTGCGCGGCGGTTTTATCAAGGCAGTGGTGTTTGGTTTAGTGACGATGGCAATTTGTACCTATCGCGGGTTTAATACCCATCGCAAAGCGTCATTTCCAGGTGTGCGCGGTGTGAGTGAATCAGCCACACGGGCAGTCGTTTGGTCGAGTGTCATGGTGCTCGCAACCGATTATTTAATCACTTCATTTCTTCTATAATGGACGATATTTTTCTGAAAATCCGAGGGCTGAAGAAGCATTTTGGCGAGAACAAGGTGCTCGATGGCGTGAATCTAGATGTCGCGCGTTCTTCAGTGACGACGATTATCGGTAAGAGTGGCATCGGCAAGTCGGTGTTACTGAAATGTATCGCGAATTTGTTGATTGCAGATGGCGGCGAGATTGAGCTGGATGGTCAATCGATTAAAAAGTGCCGCCGTGGTTCGAAGGGTACTAATGCGGTGACCTTTAGCTATATGTTTCAGAATAACGCGCTGTTTGACTCGATGACAGCGGCGGAAAATGTGGCATTACCATTGGTAGAAACATCGAACCTGAGCAATTCGGAGATCCGTGAACGTGTGGATGCGATGTTGGCGCATCTGGAGCTGACGAATTCAGCGCAGCGCTATCTCGGCGAGTTGTCTGGAGGAATGAAGAAGCGCGTAGCTCTGGCACGAGCATTGATTACGGATCCGCAGGTGGTGTTATTTGATGAGCCGACCACAGGCTTAGATCCGGAGCGTAAGTTTAGCGTATTTGAGATGATCGCGGATTATCGCGAGCGCTTTGGTTTTACAGCCTTGCTGGTGAGTCACGATATTCCGGAGGTCTTCGAAATCAGTGACCGCGTGGCATGGTTGGACGAGGGGGTGATCAAGTTTTTTGGCAAGCCTTCGGAATTGGATGCGGATGCAGAATCGGCTCTTTCTGGTTTTTTGAGTAAGGCGAACTACGGGCGTAGTCCGAAATCTAAAAATAATGGAGAATGTGAGATATGAATAATCGCAAGATAGAATTTATGGTTGGATGCTTTGTACTGATTGGCTTTGGAGCCATTCTATATTTAGCGATCCAAGTGGGCAGTGCACGATTCTTCGGCAGTGATAGCTACGAATTAGAGGCGCGGTTCCGCAGCACTAGTGGGGTGAATGCGGGGAGTCGTGTGGAGATCGCTGGAGTACGTGTCGGCACAGTTCGATCGATCATATTGGATGATGATTTTTATTCAATCGTGACTCTGGAGCTGCCGAACGGTCTGACGCTGGATGATGATACGATCATCTCGGTGAAGACGGCGGGCTTGATCGGCGACCGCTACTTGAGTGTTTCACCAGGCGGATCGGGCTTTCCGCTGGAGCCGGGCGATCGGGTTGTTGATACGGAATCTGCGTTGGATATCGAAAGTCTAATTAGCCGTTTTGCCCTTGGAGGCATTGACGGAGGGGAAGAATAATTCATGCGTTTTAGAGTGATGTTTTTAAGTATGATTACATGTGCGGCGCTGTTCGCAGTACTGCCAGTGCAGGCGGATGAGTCGGCGAAGCTGGCAATTACCATGGAGGCGACCCTAGATATTATGTATCTGGATGCTTATAAGGACTATACGAGTGCACATCGGCAGGATGCGGTTCGAGCAGTCGTTGAGGATAAGTATGATTTGGAGGTGCTTATTCGTCGCTCGATGGCGCGTAACTGGAATTTGTTGACGGAGAATGAGCAGATGCAGGTTCGCAATCTCATCGACCAGTTAATCGTGAAGAGCTTTGTCGAGGGCATGGCAGGCAAAAGTCGGCCAATCTTGGACTGTGGAGCTGTGATTGAGGTGACTAGTAAACGGATAGAAGTGCCGGTCGTTATTAGCTTTTCAAGTGGTAAGACTTTCAATGTATTATATCGTTTAGGCCTGTTGAAGACAGGCTGGCAGATCTATGATATTGTGGCTGAGGATATCAGCATCGTATCAAATTACCGTCAGCAGTTTGATGATCACTTTCGGAAGGGAAATGGTGCACAACTAATTAACAAATTAGAAAAACTTTTAGAACAGGAGGAATTAGATGTCTCAACGATCATATTATAAACGCTCGTTTCTGCAGTATTGTGCGTTCGGGCTAACTCTATTTACGAGCCTGAGCAATGGCTTTGCAGAGGGCGTGTATAACTACCTCACAGAGGAAGAACTGTACGGCGATTTTGAAGAAGAGCCAACTGTGGTGCGTGACCCGCTGGAGTCGGTGAACCGGCTGACGTTTAAGTTCAATGACTTCATCTACATGAATGTGGTGGAACATATTGCTAAGTGCTATCAGAGTGTGACTCCTGACTCCGTGGAGCGTGGCGCCTCAAACTTTTTTAAGAACTTAGGCTATCCGACACGTCTGGTGAGTAATCTTTTACAAGGACGCATTAAAGATGGATGGCTCGAGACGGAGCGTTTTACAGTAAATACTACTTTGGGCGTAGTCGGTGTGTTTCCTGTCGCGAATCGTTTTGAACGTCTACAGTCGCTTTCATCAGAAGATATGGGGCAAGCCTTTGGAGCCTGGGGGATCGGTGAGGGGCCTTATCTGGTGCTGCCTTTGTTGGGGCCTTCAAATGTGCGTGATTTAGTTGGTTTGGTGGGAGACCGAGTGATCAATCCCTTGAAAGAGCCTAGCAGCGTGATTGGCGACTCTACAGCACAGACCGTTTATAGTGTGACTGATTTCGTGGTGAAGAGTCCTACTTTAATGCGTACTTACTCGCAAATGAAGAACGCCGCGGTTGATCCCTATAGCTCGATGAAAAATGGCTATTCGCAAATGCGACGTCTAGTGATTGAGGAGTAGTCGCAGTGAGATTAAATCATTTTTCCGTGCGTGTGCGTCGCTCTTCCTCGAAACCAAGATCGTTGCAATCTTCTGTCTGATTGGCATGCAGCTCTTCAGTTAGGCAGATGTAGTAGACCATCAGCCAGCAACTCCAACTGAAGCGGTAGAGTAGCACCGGCAGTAATAGGGACCCAGTGAAGGCAAGAACCAAGGCGAGCTTGATGGCAATGTAACCGAAGAAGCCCAATAGTAGGCTTGGTAACACAAAGGTAAAGACTGCGACCGCGTAATTGATGCAAAGCGGGCCGAGATAGTAGCCGTCGCCGCGCTCGATTTGGATACCGCATTTTGGGCAGTAACGATGGATACGCAGACGGCTCTTAAATAGCTTCGCTTGGCCACAATTGGGGCACTGGCAGCGTAGTCCGCGTATCAGTAACTGGCGGCGTGTGACCTGCGGAATTTGCTTAAGTTGAAGATCTTCCATGGCGTATCTAGTTAAGGAAATAGCGTTCGAAATTACTGCCGACTTGTTGTTTAAGGGATTCGATCGGCGTGGCGCGAAGATGCGCAATGGCGGTATAGCCATCAATTAGGGTGGCCGGGTGTGTGAGTGCGTATCCGTGGGCAGAATTTGGAAGATCGAAGCTTCGCAGTCCCCTTGCTGGTAGCATGTCGGGGGCATCGGTTTCGATCAGTAGTCGTTCTGCTGGCACGGCGCAAATACGTTCAGGCGCTTTCGATTTTGCGGTTCCGAGTTGTCCGGCGTTGAACGAAAAATAGGCACCAAGCTCAACCAACTCAGGGATCAATTCGACCGGACCATTATAGGCGTGGAGGTGAAAGCCGCGCTTGGGCAGTAGCTCGCGGCGTAGTGTCTCGATTAGCGGGCCGATCGCTTTAAGGCAGTGGATTGAGACTGGCAGATTGCGTTGAGTCGCTTGGTTAAGCTGCCAGTGAAAAGCGGCTTGCTGACGCTCGAGGTCGTAGCCTTTGATCCATTGATCTAGGCCCACCTCGCCAATGGCTCTAGCACCGCTCGCGAGGGCCTCTAGGAATTGTGCCTGCCAGTCCGTTGGGGCATCGTTGACTTTCCATGGGTGCAGGCCGATGGCGGGAATCATGTGTGGCTCTGACTTTGCCAGTCTCATAACTGCCGGCCAATCGGTGGGAGAGGTGCCGTTGACGACCCCGCACTCTAAGTCGATTGCACGCAGGCATGGCTCAATCGCTGCTCGATAGTCCCGCAGGGCTGGGTCGGCCATGTGGTTGTGTGCGTCATAGAGTGGGGCGGCCATTGCTGAGACTTGAGCTGGAATAGCTGAGACTTGAGATGCTTGAGATTGCGAAGGAATTAGGAGTTAGACTGAGTTCTGCCTGCGAAGTCCTTGCGTTTATTTGTGCGGCAGGAATGGGGCCGTGACGAGAGTGTCGCTCGTATTTAATTATGAGCCAGCTAGGCAGGATTGTGCGAATCGTTGGATCGACTCGACGATACGGCTCAAGCCATTGCGTCGATTAGGGGAAAGGTGCTGCGTGATACCCACTTGACCTAGGAATTCAGCATCGGCGGCAATGATTTCTTCAGGCTTCGCATCGCTGTAAAAGTTGCACAGTAGTTCGGCGATTCCTTTGACAATTGCTGAGTCAGATTCAGAGCGAAATGAACACAAACCATCCTTAAATGCAGGCACGACCCAGAGCTGTGACATGCAGCCTTCGATTTTGAAGCTATCAATGCGCAGGTCTTCGGTTAGCCCTGCAGCTTTTTTGCCGCGATCAACGATATAGCCCAGCCGTTCGTAGGCGTCGGGAATCAAGGTGATCTCTTCGACGAGCGCGTCTTGTTTTTCTTTTAAGTTCATGATTTCTAAAAATGTTGAGTAACACATATATATTTAGAAAATTGAAGCGAGCAATTTGTGGGTGACGATTGTGTCATCTGAGAGTCGACGAGTCCCTGATGGAAGGCTTTTCAACCAAGGAGCTCGACTCGCCTTCGCTCTTTAACCGCTCATTGAGGATGGGCCATAAAAAAGCCCGACGGATAACCGTCGGGCTTGGTGGTAATTCGATGTAAGGGTCGCTTACAGTGTGCCAGCGTAAACCGCGTTTTCGCCCAGCTCTTCTTCAATACGAAGGAGTTGGTTGTATTTGGCGATACGATCGGATCGGCTCATGGAACCTGTCTTGATCTGCCCAGCATTCGTCGCAACTGCGATGTCGGCGATAGTGACGTCTTCTGTTTCACCAGAGCGGTGAGAGATGACTGAGTTGTAGCCGTTTGCCTTACCGAGCTCGATTGCTTCGAGTGTTTCGGTGAGTGTGCCGATTTGGTTGACCTTAACAAGGATCGAGTTGGCTACGCCGAGATCAATACCCTTTTGTAGGAACTTAACGTTGGTGACGAAAAGATCGTCGCCGACGAGTTGCACCTTGTCGCCGATCGCGTCTGTGAGAGCTTTCCAGCCATCCCAATCGTTCTCGTCGCAACCGTCTTCAATTGAGTCGATTGGATATTTTTCAGAGAGCTCTTGCAGGTAGGCTGCTTGCTCTGCGGAGTTGCGCTTGGCGCCGCCTTCGCCTTCGAACTTAGCGTAGTCGTAGACGCCGTTTTCGAAGAACTCAGAGGCAGCACAGTCGAGTGCGAATGTGATGTCGCTGCCAACCTTGTAGCCAGCTGCTTCAACTGCTTGAGTCAATGTGTCGAGTGCATCTTCTGTGCCGTCGAACTTGGGGGCGAAACCACCTTCGTCACCCACCGCTGTGCTGAGGCCACGGTCGTGTAGGACTTTCTTGAGGCTGTGGAAGCACTCAGCACCCATGCGGACTGCTTCGCTGAATGTTGCTGCGCCGATTGGGCGGATCATGAACTCTTGGAACGCGATCGGCGCGTCAGAGTGTGAACCACCGTTGATGACGTTCATCATTGGCACTGGCAGAACCTTTGCATTGGGTCCACCGATGTATTTGTAAAGAGGAAGACCAAGTGCGTCTGCTGCTGCGTGAGCAACTGCAAGAGAGACACCGAGCATGGCGTTGGCGCCGAGCTTGGCCTTGTTGGCAGTGCCATCGAGCTCTAGCATGACCTTGTCAATGGTGAGCTGATCACAAGCATCGAAACCGATTAATTCGGGTGCGATGACGTTGTCAACATTGTCGACAGCCTTGAGGACGCCCTTGCCGAGGTAGCGACCTTTATCGCCATCACGAAGCTCTACAGCTTCGTGCTCACCAGTGCTCGCACCGGATGGCACGGCTGCGCGGCCGACGATGCCGGACTCGAGTTCGACGTCGACTTCAACAGTAGGATTGCCACGCGAGTCAATGATTTCGCGGGCGCGGATGTCTGTGATGATTGTGCTCATAATAAAGCGGTATTTTCTAGATTAGATGAATTGCTCTGCCTCCGTTTAATCAGTCTAAGCGGATAATTGGACAGTGCGATAGTTGTTGTGTACTCTATCTCGGAACTGTCAATGATTCCTCAATAAGCCTTGCGAGTTCTGTTTTAATTTGAATTTAGAATAGTGCTCGTAGGCATCAAAAACGCACAGGCGTGAATGCCTGTACGTTTGGGAAATTCGGTTTAAAGGGCGCCTGATTACTGTGTTTGTTGCTGGTAGTAACTGAGGCGCTGTTGCCATTGACCAGCCAGTGGCGAGGCGTTGATTTGTGCTGCGAAGCTTTCAAATTCTGCGCCGCGACCCGCGGTGTCGGCTTCGACTGCGAGATGGTAAGCGGCTTCGGCGCGTGCCGCTTCGGCAAGGCTGCTGTCAGCAGTAATGGCATTGAGCTTGGCGAGGCCTTCGTCGGTACTGCCGTTTTGGTAGAGTGCAAACGCTTGCCCGAGCTGAGCGCGCCCCGCGAGGGTCGGCTGTGCCAGTGTGGCAGAGGCCATGTTGTAGAATTCAAGGGCTTTCTCGAAGTCTTCAGCTGTGTAAGCGGCGTCTGCGGTACTAAGTGCGGCAAATCCACCAAGTGCTTTGTTGCGATTGGCTTTGGCGAAGTCTGCGAGTCCTTCGCTTGCGTTGGCTTCAGCGTATTCGGCTTGGAGTGCTATTTCTGAGCGGTCCTTGAAGATGCGCAAGCTTTGGTAACCAGCGACAGCTAGTAGTAGCACGACAATACAGCCAGTAAGAAAGCTTTTGTTTTCCATCCAGTAGATGCTAATGCGGTCTTCGAAAGAGATATCTGCAGACTCCTCTAAGTCGATAAGGTGACGCTCGTCGATGACGTCGTCTTCGGGCATGAGAGGATTCTGGTGTTTCTTTTTTGGTGGGTGGTTCATAACAAAGTAAAAGTAGTGGTCAGATTGAAAAGTGTGGCTAGTCGAAGATGACAGTTTTGTGGTGATAAACTAGAATGCGGTTGTCGAGATGAAGACGAATCGCTTGGGCAAAGACGGACTTTTCGAGGTCTTTTCCTTTGCGAACCAGATCAGGCACTGAGTTGCGGTGATTGATCCGAGTAACGTCTTGGTGAATGATTGGGCCTTCGTCAAGGTCTGCTGTGGCGTAGTGTGCTGTGGCTCCTATCAATTTGACGCCGCGAGCATGTGCTTGGTGGTACGGCTTGCCGCCAGCAAACGCAGGTAGGAAAGAGTGGTGAATGTTAATCACCGGGCAGCCTGCCTTGTTGAGAAAGTCATCGGAGAGCACCTGCATGTAGCGCGCCATCACCACGAGGTTGGCATCGTGCGCGTGCACGATTTCGAGCTGCTTGGCCTCTGCTTCGAGTTTGGTTTCTTTGCTCACGGGCACATGATAAAACGGAATCCCGTAGATTTCGGCGTCCGCTCTAAGGCTGTCGTGGTTGGAAATGATGCATGCCAGTTCGCCTGCCATTTCGCCGGCGCGAAAGCGCAGAATCGTGTCGTGGAAGCAGTGATCAATCTTGGATACGAACAGGGCGACTTTGGGACGATCCGTAGATTTCGCGACTTTGACCGTCATGCCGAGATCATCGTGGGCAAATTTCTCAAAGGCTGCAGCCTCTTCGTCGATTTCTCCTGAAGGTGTCCATTCCAGACGTTGGAAGAAGATATTCGCTTCCAGATCTTTATGTTGATCGGCGTGATGAATATTACTGCCACGCAGAAAGATCCAACTCGACACACGCGAAACCAGACCGGGTTGATCCGGTCCGTAAAGCAGTGCGATGATCGTTGCAGGTTTCATTTTTTAATGAGTTTGATTGATCGTCTGGTTCGTAAACATTTACCCCGATTTTGTTGCGATGATGCGTCAGGGAAGGATTACCAGCAGAGGCCAAGTTAGCGTGGATTGGCTTCTTGGCTGTAAGACTGAATCGAACGAACTTCGTAGCCCTTTTCGCGGATCGATTTGATGCCTTCGACAGCTGCGGAGGCTGCCGAGATCGTCGTCATGATGCAAATGTTATGCTTCACCGCTTCGGTGCGAATCATGTTCTCGTTTTGGCGAGGGACAGTGCCTTGTGGCGTGTTGACGATCAGCGAGACCTTGTTGTTCTTGATCAAATCGATCACGTTCGGGCGACCTTCGCTGAGGCGGCAGACGTGCTTTACGTCAATGCCGTTGGCCTTGAAGAGCTTGCCAGTGCCTGCGGTGGCGATGATGCCGAAGCCGAGATCACTGAGTCCGCGGGCGATTTCGACTGCGCGTTCCTTGTCGTAGTCCTTGACGCTAATAAAGACGTCGCCCGAATCCGGAAGAGCTGGCTTTGCCGCCATTTGTGATTTTGCGAAGGCAACACCGAGATCCTTGTCGAGGCCCATGACCTCACCGGTCGAACGCATTTCTGGGCTCAGCATAATCGGAGCGCCTGGGAAGCGGTTAAATGGGAACACGGATTCCTTGACCGCCCAGTAAGGAGGGATGATTTCCTCGGTGAAGCCGAGGTCCACTAGCTTTTCGCCAGCCATGATGCGGGCTGCCAGCTTTGCAAGTGGCACGCCGATCGCCTTGGAGACGAACGGTACGGTGCGCGAGGCACGTGGGTTGACTTCAATGATGTAAAGCTCGTCGTCCTTGATCGCGTATTGCACGTTCATCAGGCCGATGACTTCGAGTTCTTTCGCTAGCGCGTAGGTGGCTTGGCGAACGGTATCGAGGATCTCTGCCGAGAGCGTGTGTGGTGGCATGACCATGGTCGCATCACCAGAGTGCACCCCTGCGAATTCAACGTGTTGCAGCATGCCGCCGATCACTGTTGTTTCGCCGTCGGAAATACAGTCCACGTCGAGCTCGTAAGCATCTTCGAGGAATTTGTCGAGGAGTACTGGAGTACCAGGTGCGACGTCGAACACTTCGCGAACGATCTTCTTCATTTCGTCCATGTCATAGACGATGAACATGCCGCGTCCGCCAAGAACAAAGGAAGGGCGAAGGAGGATAGGGAAGCCAATCTCACCAGCGAGTTCGTAGGCTTCTTCTAGGGAATTGGCGATACGGTTCTCTGGTTGCTTGAGGCCAACACGGTCGAGGATGTCGCGGAACAGCTTACGGTCTTCCGCTGCGTCGATCATCGAAGGCGATGTGCCGATGATGTTCACGCCGTGTGCTTCGAGTTCGGTTGCGAGGTTCAGTGGAGTCTGACCGCCGAATTGGACGATCACACCGTCGCAGCCAGACTGTGTATAAATTTCGAGGACGTCTTCGAGTGTGAGTGGTTCGAAGAACAGCTTGTCGGAGGTATCGTAGTCAGTCGAAACGGTTTCCGGATTCGAGTTGACCATGATGGTTTCGAAACCTGCGTCGCGAAGCGCGAAGGAGGCGTGCACGCAGCAGTAGTCAAATTCGATGCCTTGGCCGATACGATTCGGACCACCGCCGAGAATCATGATCTTCTTCTTGTCGCTCTTTACAATTTCGTTTTCAGAACCGTAAGAGGAATAGTAATAAGGTGTGAACGCTTCGAACTCAGCCGCGCACGTATCAACCAGGCGAAAGTTTGTCAGCACGCCGAGCTTTTCGCGGCGTTTGCGCACGGCGGCACGGTTGGAGTTAACCAAGTCTGCAATCAATGCATCGCTGAAGCCGGCTTCCTTAGAAGTCTTCATCAATTCAGCATCGAGCTTAGCGAGACTGCTTTGACGTAGGTCGCCTTCGATCTCAACCAGCTCACGGAGTTGGGCGATGAACCAAGGGTCGAGTGCGCAGGTGTCGAAGATTTCTTCATCGGTCATGCCGTTGAGGAATGCATGGCGGAGCCAGAACACGCGTTCGCAAGTTGGGATCGCGATGCCTTGGCGGACAGCCTGCATGTCGGTGATCTTTTCCTCGAATTTAGCTGGGCCAACAAAGCCTTTGGCGCCGATTTCGAGTGAGCGTAGAGCTTTTTGGAACGATTCCTTAAAGGTGCGGCCGATAGCCATCGCTTCACCGACAGACTTCATCGCAGAGGTCAAAGTGGTGTCGGCGCCTGGGAATTTCTCGAAGGTGAAACGAGGAATCTTAGTGACGACATAGTCGATCGTCGGCTCAAAGCTGGCCGGCGTCTTCTGGGTGATGTCGTTCTTAAGTTCATCGAGGCTGTAACCGACTGCGAGTTTCGCTGCGATCTTAGCGATCGGGAAACCAGTTGCCTTGGAGGCAAGAGCAGAGGACCGAGAGACGCGTGGGTTCATCTCGATGACTACCATGCGGCCATTGGCCGGGTTGACTGAGAATTGGATATTGGAACCACCCGTTTCAACGCCGACTTCGCGGATACATGCGAAGGATGCGTCGCGCATGAGTTGATACTCCTTATCGGTCAGCGTCATCGCAGGAGCGACAGTAATCGAGTCGCCAGTGTGGACGCCCATTGGATCAAAGTTTTCAATCGAGCAGATCACCACACACTGATCCTTGTGGTCGCGCATGATTTCCATCTCGTATTCCTTCCAGCCCAGCAGGCACTCTTCGACGAGCACTTCGGTCGTAGGAGAGAGATCGAGGCCGTTTTGCACCATCTTCTCGTATTCTTCACGATTGTAAGCGATGCCGCCACCAGAGCCACCGAGCGTAAAGCTGGGACGAATAATAATCGGAAAGTCGCCGATAGTCTTATCGGCCGCTTCGATCGCTTCAGCCAGTGTGTGCACTGTTTCTGACTTGGCGACGTCGAGGCCAATCTTGATCATGGCTTGCTTGAAGATGTCACGCGCCTCGCCCTTAATGATGGCTTCAGGCTTCGCACCGATCATTTCGATGCCATACTTTTTAAGAATGCCAGCATCGTGCAGATCCATCGAGAGGTTGAGTCCGGTCTGCCCGCCAAGTGTCGGTAGCAGCGCGTCGGGGCGCTCCTTGTCGATGATCTTCTCTAGCGCGTCAATCGTAAGCGGCTCAATGTAAGTGACATCGGCGAACTCGGGGTCCGTCATAATCGTCGCCGGGTTGCTGTTGACGAGGACTACTTTGTAGCCTTCTTCGCGCAGCGCTTTACAAGCTTGAGTGCCTGAATAGTCGAATTCACAGGCTTGGCCGATGACGATCGGGCCGGAGCCAATGATAAGGATTGTCTGAATGTCAGTGCGTTTTGGCATAAATTGGTCGAAAGGGTGGATTTTTTGAACTCTCATGCAAGCACGAAGACGCGACAGAACTGATCGAAAGTGATTTTTTTTTCGCGTCGCAATTTTGGACTTGGGCTGTTGTGGTGACTATTAGTTTATATGCTCATTATTTTTTATGACCCAAAACAAGAAACCAGTCATCTTTGTCGCCATCGTTTTAATTGTCCTGATGGTCGTTCCGACTGTTGTGCTGATGGTCTCCAACGGGGGCGGTTCGGTGCCCGAAGTGGGGCCTAGGATTCCGATTCCTGCAGGCACAAACACCAGCGAGGCAGTGAATTATGACCTGCGCCAACTCGCGGATCGTGCCGAGAGTTTACTGAGCGAAGATCTTGCACGCGCACTGCGAAAGGGCGATGTGTCGCTCGATTTTATGGCCGATCTCAGCAAGGATGCCGAAAAGGCGCGTGAGGCGCTAGCGGCAGGAAAGCTCGAAAAAGCCGAGCAATATTATAACACTGTGGTGGCCGCGGGGGCCGCACAGCTCGACGCTTTAAAATTGGCTGAGGCGGCCCGTGAGCTGGACAAATCGATCTATGCGGAACTTAAGCGTCTCGAATATTTGGAAACTGCCTTTGAAAATACTTACCGTGAAGCGGTGGAGACTTATAATCAGGGGCTACGTGATTTAAATGCGGACAATTACATAGACAGTGTGAACGCTTTCGAAATGGCTGGAGCAGTCTTGGGCGATCTCGAAGGCCGTGCGGTTCAGCAAGTTGGCGGGATGCTGGAAGCGGCGCATGCGGCTCTTGCTGAGATGGATTTGGCTGCGGCTCGATCTGCATTTGAAAAAGTGCAGGAAATCGATTCTGCAAATTCGGCGGCGAGGGATGGTTTAGTAATGGTCAGTTCCTTGGAGGGAATTTCGACTGAGGTTCAGGCGCTCAAAGCACTTCAAGACGCGGGCAATCTTGACGAGGCGATGATCCAGTTGGAGGCATTGCTTGTGAAGCATCCGAATAATCCATTCCTGCTCAATGAGCGGACAGTGATCCATGCGCTGCTTCGTGAGCGTGCGTTCAAGGCGGCTTTGTCGCTTGCAACTCAGGCCGAAGCTGAGGGCGATCTACTCGCTGCAGTTGTAGCGTTGGAAGCCGCAATCGCTATTCGCCCCAGCCCCGAGCTGAATGAGCGGCTCACAGAGCTCAAGGTGAAGGCGAAAGCTGCGCGTTTAGAGCGGTTGTTAGAAGACGGCTATAATGCGTTGAAGGCTGGTAGTTTTGATGGGGCGCGGACGTTGTATCGAGAGGCGGTCGCACTGGCTCCCGAGTCAAAGGAAGCCCGCACTGGGCTCGAGAAGGCTTCGAGCCTCTACCTCGCAAATATTCGCTACACGCAAAATATCACCTCGGCGGCGAAGTATTTGAGTGAAGGGCGCTATCCGCTCGCCGCGAAGTTTTTTAATGATGCGATGACGAGTCGCCCTAGTCGTCTGCCTCCAAGTCAGTTTGAGGAAGAGACTAGAATCCGTGATGAGTTGGACTTACAAAGCCAGCAAATCGGGATGCATGTCGTTTCTGATAAGAAGACTTATGTGAGTCTCATTGGGGTATTTGCGCCGGAGCGTTTTAAGCAAAAGGATCTAAAGCTGTATCCTGATGTTTATAAGTTGAAGGGCACTCGCAAGGGGTATCGCTCGATTGAAATGGAGATTAAAGTGAATTCTCGAAGTTCGAAAGAAATTGAAGTAATTTGCACCGAGAAAAAATGAGTCGCCGCGTGCTATTATTTACCCAGATTTGCTTCGCTTGTGCGGGCAGTCTGTTGATCTTCGGCGGTTCGACGTATGCCGCTGTAGATCCTGATTTGTTTGACGGACGCGTGACGCCTTCGCTGCCAGCAGATTCGCCAGAGGCGAGTGGCAGCGAAGGTGCGAGCGGCGCAACAGGGCAGAGTGCGGGCGAAGGTGCAAAGGAGTCCTCGTCGAAGTCGCGTGATTTTAGTGAGATTGATGGTGTGGATGCTGGCGAAGCTGTGCAGGGCGGGCGTTCGAAAACGGGCGCTCCATCCGAATCGTCAAGCGGTAGTCGTGATTTTAGTGATGTCGGTCAGGTTGGCGGGGGTGAATCTGCCGACCGTGCGAGTTCTAAGTCAGCGGCCACCCCGCCGAGCGGCGGCAATGGTGGCGGAACTCCGAATGATGGTGCTACTGGCAGTGGCAGTTCTGGCGGTGGCGGCGATCCAACTGAGCGAAGTTTTGAAGACTTTGGTTTTGGTGCAGCTGGTGGGGCGAACAGCACGGTCGAGGTGCATGAGTCCAAGAGTGCGAGTGGGCTGGCGCCGACCAACGGCACGGTGCTGCCTAATGCAAGTAGGCCAAACTCTGGTTTAGGTGCTGGTTCCTCGCCGGTCACGGGAACTACTAGTGGTGACTATGGTTCGAATTTACCCTCAGGCCTCTGATTATGAAAATTGTAAACGTCAGCTATGCTATGAAGCAAATGTGCGCTTTAGGGAGCCTGCTGTTGGTCTTGTTGATTGGTTCCGTTGAGTGTCTGGCACAAAGTGCATCGGGCATTCGCGTAATGGAAGAGTCGGCGATTTCGTATACAGGCTTTTTGTCTAAGGCGAATTTTGATCAGCGTTTCCCGGGGCAGATGAAGGCTGGGTCAGCCGAGTTAGATAGCGGCTGGTATGTAATCTATGAACACGAGCGTCTGAGCTATTATTTTGGACCGATTCTGCTTGAATCCACTGGGCGGGATTACTTGGCACAGTTGACGCAGACCGTCGATGCTGCAGTACAGCAGCGACCCGCGATTATAGGTTATCGTTTGGAACTCAGCTTCGAGCCCTCAGAGGTGGCGCAGGGTGAGAGCGCTCAGCGCAGTGAGAGTGACAATGCTGAGAGTGGTAATGGCAGGCCACCTTCTGCGTCTTTTAATATTTGGGGATTGGTGCGTAGCGTGTTTGGACTTTAGGCATGGCAGTGCTTTGATCGATTAATATAATAAATGCAGATCGCACCTTGAGGCCTTGTCCTTGTTGTGCTGACTATCTTTTATGGTCTGGGGATGGGCATTGCGTTGGTTTCGATACGGGCGGATTCGGCGACTCGATATTCTGGATGCGGTGCTGGCTTTCGCATTGCCTCGCGTGCGAACCATAGATCCGGATTCTGTGTCTCCAATGGTTAGAGCTTTGCCTGCTGCGCTTTCTTTAGCTATCCATCAGGCGAGACCTCGACAAATTAATGAGCGTTAAATACTTAAGATCACCTAAAACTGTTAAACCATGAGAACGATCACTAAATGAATTTTTTCCGTTATTATTTGTTATTATTTGTTATTTATTACGGAACTTCATTGGGTGCAATCGATGTCAAGTGGCAGGTGACTATGCCAGTCTCAGGTTTGAGTGGAGACAATGTTACTGTTGCCTCCGACTGTTCTGCCGCCGTTTTAACTCAAGACAATTTATACTGGTATTCAGCCTCAGGAGTGCTTCAAGCAACTGTTGACTTAGCATCTGAATTCGGTGCGAGCAGTGGCTATTATAGTCTACTTTTTGTTGGAGAGGATTCAATCATGCTAACAGACAACAATTGGCAGTTTACAAACCAATCTAAACTAATTGTTTGTTCATTTTCGGATGGTAGCGTATCTCACATAGTAATCATTGGTAGTACGGTGGATAATGATAATCTCAACTTACCTCCCTCAAGTTATTTGCCTGTTGTTAACGGCACAACATTAACCATCTACTCCTTTCCTGATGTGTCTGGTAGTTCCTCCGATTCGGGGTTAAGTATGGTGCCGAATAATGCCGTTGTTATTCCATCATCGTATCAAGGTAATGTGGATGTTATTTTGGAAACCAGCAACGATCTAGTTGAGTGGACTCAGGCATTGCCTGGTACATATAATCCTGCGACATCTCCGCGCTTTTTTAGAGTTCGAGCAGAGTCGGCGGAATAATACACTCACTTATACTTATTTCAGTGGCCACTACGACTTTCGAGCTTCTCTTAATTCCAGAACTGAATTGTCTGGGCTAGGTGAGGAGTAACCCTATGCAGGAAAAAAACATATATTTACGTGCCCTAGATGCGGAGCAGCAGGGCGACTGGAAGCGTGCGCACGAGATGGTGCAATACATGGTCACGGCTGAGGCGGCATGGGTACACGCGTACTTGCATCGAGTCGAAGGGGATGAAGTGAAAGCTGAGTATTGGTATAATCGTGCGGTGCAACCAGTCTGCAGCACCAGCTTGGATGCCGAGTGGAAGGCATTGTATGCGGAGTTTGAGGGCTTGGATCGCTGCTAATGTTTGGGAGTCACTCAGTTCAACTCGCTGGGTTTAGGGTTTTGTATTTTCTGTGATTTTTGTGGTTAACACTTGCGGTGTTGTCGCTAGAGTCGGCCGCACATGACACTGAATGACCTAGGATGGAACGACCGCTTTGAAGCGGAATTTGCAGATTGCCGAGACAAAGGCTGGGTGCCTGCGCGTCTGATTCGGGACAACAAGATCTCTTATGGTGCGGTGCTTGATGATGGTACTGAGATGGAGGTGGCTTTAGGTGGCGCGGTCTACCACGAGGCGGAGACGGATGCGGAATTGCCTGCAGTTGGTGATTGGGTCGCACTGGAAATGGGTGCCGAGGGCAATGAATACGAGGGCTTGATTCGTGCGCGCATGGAGCGGCAGACTTGCCTATCGCGTAAAGCCCCGGGCAAGGGTACTGAAGAACAGGTAATGGCTGCCAATGTGAATGTCGTTTTTGTCGTGACCGACGCTGGGCAGGATTTCAATTTACGCCGTATGGAGCGCTATTTTACGGTGATGCTGCGTAGTGGCGCACGCTCGGTAGTGTTGTTGAACAAGAGTGATCTGTATCCCGATGAGATCAATCAGATGGCGAAAGAGGCATTGGAGGCACTGAGCCCAGATGTTGAGGTGATTCTGACGTCTGCAATTGAAAGTTCGGGAGTCGATGCGATTCGGAGTTACCTGGAGCCGGGGGTGACGATTGCGTTGATTGGCTCCAGTGGTGTGGGTAAGTCTTCGCTGATCAATCAATTAATCGGTCAAGATTGGCTCTGGACGGGTGAGGTGAATGGCGTGACTGGCAAGGGCACGCATACGACGACGGCGCGTGAGCTGTTGCCGCTGAAGGCAGGCGGTATGCTGATCGATAACCCCGGGATTCGCGAGGTGCAGGTCTGGACCGATGCGAAAACATTGAAGGAAAGTTTTCGCGATTTCGACGAGGTCGCCACTCAATGTAAATTTCACGATTGTAAGCACCGCTCAGATTTGGGCTGTGCGATTCAGACGGCGATCGAAGCGGGCACCTTGAGTCGTGAGCGCTTTATTAATTACCTAAAACTTGATTTTGAACTGGAGAAACTCAGCCAGCGTAAGAAAAAACGCGAACTCACAGTGAGTCGTCGCACCCGCCGTGAGCTGAACTCCAAGGGCGAGAAATATAGCCGCAAGCCACCTCGCGCGGGGCGACGTTAATTCAGGATTTAATAATCCTCGTCTTCGAGCTTGCGGTAGAGGCAGATGTCGCGGTCACCGAAGTAGGCGACTAGGATCGCGCCCTCGCCTGCAACGGCGTCGAAGAGTTTGAGCATCATTTCTTGCTCACCTGGCCATGGGTAGACGAAGAATAGATCCACTTCTTCAATGTCAATATCCATGCCTTCGTAGCGCGGATTGCCCTCGACGCTATGGCCGAAGCTATCGTCGCGCACGATGTCGTGTCCGCTTAGCGCATCGTAGCTGATGAAGCCGTCGGGGATGTAGCTGACAGGTAGGAACTCTGCGTCGAGGCCTTGGTCGGCGAGCAGTGATTCAGCCTTTTCGACCAGCGTTTCTTCAATCTCGATGCCGTGCGCTTCGTAGCCAAGCAATGCGGCGAATCCAGTGCCTACACCGAAGCCGCTGCCCCATTCGATAAAGGTTTCACCGAGGGGCAGACCTTGTTCAGTGACGTGGCGTAGCGCAGCGTAAACTTGCGCGGGTTCGCTCGGCACGTAGCGGGGATAGCGCTTGTTGAGCTTCTGCTCGTAGAAGTCGTCGCAGCGACGGTCGGCTTCGTCAATGAAGGCTGCAACCTCGGGCGGCAGTTTGCGGTCTTCGACGGTGTATGGGATTTCTTCGTAGGACACGGTTAGTGAAGAGTGATAGTTATAGTGGTAGTAAAAGCTGTGCCTTAACAAATGCTGGAGGGAAATACTCTGTCATTTCTATGCGTATAAAATGGCAAGCTGGTTGGTAGTCGGTGGCAACGACGGAGCGTTACCCTCCATCAATAAAGCTAGATCCATTCTTTTTTATGTATCCCCTAGCAGGCGCTCGATGTCGCGGCGGTCTTTTTTGGTTGGGCGACCTGCGCCTTTGTGGCTGAAGACTTTGGCGTTCTCGCGTTTTTCGCGAGCTGCTGCATATTCGGATTCGGGTGTTTGATCTTCGAAGTAATTCGGGAGCAATGCCGCGCCGACACGTTTCTCGGTTAGCCCGACGACGTATAGGGTTCGGGTGAGTGCTTTGGTGCATGCGATAATGGTGTCGCCAGCCCGAATTTTTGCCGAGGGCTTGGCAATGGTGCCGTTGTGCCGAATCGCGGAACCGCGACAGGCTTCGGCGGCATCGCTGCGTGTTTTATACACGCGCGTGCCCCAGAGCCATTTGTCTAAGCGGACAGATTCCATTCTTCGTATGCGAGACTTTAGGTCAGAGACTTGAGGTAAGAGGCTTGAGAGCTGAGATTGTTATCGGTTATTGAGGGCCGTGGCCATTTTTTCGAGGCCTTCGAGGAGTCGGCTGCGTGGGCAACCGAAGTTGAGGCGCACATGTTGGATGCCGTCGAAGGGGGTGCCGTCGGATAGGCCGACGCCGTTGTCTTCGAAGAAGGTGACTGGCTTCTCTAGTTCGAGTCGTGTGACGTCGAACCACGCTAGGTAAGTCGACTCCATCGGGCGGAAGGTGATGCCCGGAATTTGCGTTTGAATGAACTTGGTGGTGAGTTCGTAGTTGTCGCGTAAATACGAGAGTAGTGCCTGACGCCATGGCTCACCAAGGTTGTAGGCTGCTTCGCAGCCGGCATAGCCGAAGCAGTTGACCTCGGTGATGATGCCGCGAATCGTTTTCTGAAATTGCAGGCGTAGCTTTGAGTTCTCGATAATCGAGAAGGCGCACGCGAGGCCGGGTAGGTTATAGGTCTTGCTCGGAGCCATCAGTGTGATGGTGCGTGCGGCGAGGCTTTCGCTGAGTTTTGCGGTAACGATGTGTTCTGCATTGGCGTCAAACACTAGGTCGCAGTGGATCTCGTCGGAAATGAGGATTAGGTCGTGCTTCTCGCAGAAGTCGCCGAGGCGGGTGAGCTCTTCTTTGGTGTAAACGTGGCCGACCGGATTGTGCGGACTGCACAGAATGAACAGCTTGGTGTTTGGCTGCACCGCGGCTTCCATGGCCTCGAAGTCGAGTGTCCACTGGTCGTCGACGTCGAGGCAAAGCGGAGTTTTAATCAGTTCACGATTTGCGTAGTCAGGTGCGCCAAGGAATGGCGGGTAGACGGGTGTCGCAGTCATCACGGACTCATCGGCTGCGACGTAGGCGTGGCAGCAGAGGTTGATTGCGGGCACTAGCCCAGGTAGGAAGTTGAGCCAGTGGGCCTTCGCACTGTAGCCGTGCTGACGATTCAAGTAGTCGAGGACGGCTTGAATCGGCGCTTCGTAAGGGATGGTGTAGCCGTAGATGCCGTGGTCGAGGCGCTGCTGCAGGGCGGCGATGATTTCGGGCGCGGTGGTGAAGTCCATGTCGGCCACCCAGAGTGGCAGGATGTCTCGGCCCTTGTATTTATCCCATTTGAGGGAGCCGTAGCCAGTGCGATCGGGGCAGGTGTCGAAATTGTAATCTTGTGCGCTCATGTGCGCCCACGATCAACTGCGTGTTGTATTCCTGCAAACTCAATTCGTTAAAAACTGACGAGATAAATGGATCCTTGAGACACTTGTTCCGCTTGTACGGCGGAGATCCAACGTTCGTTATAGGCAGGCCCCCACGAATCGCTGACTGCGATTTCGCCAGTCGCTTTGTTGTAGCCGATGATCATGCAGGCGTGCGCGGACATGATATCTTTTGCGAGTTCAGTCGCGCGGGCGCTTGTTTGAATATATTTGCTCCAAGTCTGCCAATCGGTGACTGATTCCCGTTCCTGAGTTCGTTGATTGGCGTATTGGTTATATGCGTTTGAGGAAAACATAGTCCAAATCATGGGTAGTCCTTGATCGATGTATTTCTGAATGGTGCGGATTTTGATCGGTTCATTGAGCTGTTTCATTGTGCGGCTCTGAGAGGCGATGTATCCGTCGATTGAGGCAATGATCGCGCTGAGTGAGGTGCCGCCGCCGATTTTGGTCTGTCCTGCCATGGCTAGGATATACATATCGGCGGGGATTTGCATATAGCGCAGGTAGCGTTCGAAGGTTGCGGGCACGCAATAGCCCTTGGGGCCTTGGTCCACCATCGGAATATTGTCGATGATGACGTCGCCGTTGGGGCGCGTTATAACGTTCTGTGTCGTGAGTTTGCGCAGCGCGGCGTCGGAAAATTTCTGGCCACGACCTTTGTTGTCTGCAGATGCGCTGCTGGTTATTCTGAGGCTGACGTATTCGTCTTCTTGCGTGGCGAGTAGCAGGGCGTGGCCGTTCCAGTCCCAGCGCTGTATGAGCTGTTTGATGCCACGGCCGCTGCCGTATTGTTGTTTTTCGGGTTCCCCTAGCGCGTCGCTGATGCGTGTGATGATGTTGTTGGTGTCGCGTTCGATGGCTGCTTGCATCGCTTTGATTTCGTCCTGGGTGGGAGGCTTGCTAAACTTGAAATCGCCCTTATTGGCAAAGACGATGCTGATTAAAGCAGCTTGATTACCTGTTCCATAGATGACCGATGAGTAGGGTCGCGCCTCCAGTATATGGTATGTCGCAGGAGGGTAGTATCGAAAGCTGGATTGAGTCTCGGTTTGAGATTCGAGTGGCCATTTTAGGCGCTGCGCGACTTCGTTGGGCGCATCATCCCATAGCTTATTGTCTTTCAATAAGGAGATTCCTAGCAGCTCGTTGATTATTTGAAAGCGTGACTGCTCCTGTGTGGCGAGGTCGATGATCGCTTGATGGCTGTCTGATGACAATCGATCTCGGTCGAGCCAAGTGGTACTTTCGTTCTGAAGACGTATTTGTATGCGCGTGTCTTCGATCGCCAGAACCGTAACATCAATGGCAGTGCCTTCTTTGTTCGAAAGCGTGAGGCCGTTTAGCGAGTACACTCCGCAGGTAAGCGCGAGAATCAGAACGGTGGCGGTACTTTGTATTACTTTCATCTGCTAGATCTGGTGTGCATATAGCTAAGCTACAGTCGCCGCTACTGACAAGTGGGATGTAATGTTTTTTTTATTGGTGGTGAAATTCGATCCGATGGATGCTCGCTTGAGGGTTGATCTTCGTGGTTTGTCACTTGAGAGTGCGGCTATGTTAGATAGTGAAAATGAACCAGAGGTGAAACCAGCATTGGAGTGGCTCAGTGAGCGCTACCCAGATAGTCCGCGTAAGCGCCTCAAGGATTGGTTCGCGAAGGGGCGCATTCAGTTGGATGGCGTGGTCATCAAGAAGCCGCATGAGCCAATCACGAATCCAGGCGATCGGCTGTCGATGGGAGGGACGCCACCGCCGGTCTTTTTCCGGCACTTGCCAACACGCATTCACGCGCAAGCCACTTTGCTTTATATTGATAGTTCGTTGGCGATTGTAAACAAGGGGGCAGGATTGTTATCGGTTCCTGTGCCTGATAGCAACCAAGTGTCTGCGCTGACGGTGTTAGAGAAGTTTTTGCAAGGCAAAGGTGCGACGGAATTAGACCAGCAGAAGGGCGTGCATCGCAAGCGCCTGATTCCTTTGCCGGTGCACCGATTGGATCAATATACCAGTGGCATTATTTGTTTCGCGATGAATCCGAAGGCGCGGGAGTCGTTGGTTCGTCAGGTCCGCGATCATACCTTTTTGCGCGAGTATATGGCGATTGGAGATGGAAAACTGGAGAAGAAGCGTGGTGAATGGCGCGCTTGGTTCCGTCTCGATGAAGAGGGCATGTATCAAACTGTCTTTGCAACCGAAGAAGAGGGTTCCACTGAAGCGATTAGCCGCTATGAAGTGGTGGAGGAGTATTCGTGGCCGACCGCGGTGAAGGGCCAACGCCATACAGTGAGTAAGCTTCGCCTTCGTTTGGAGACCGGGTTGAAGCATCAGCTGCGAATTCATGCTGCCGGAGCGGGCGTGCCGTTACTTGGCGATCGTCATTATCACCCTGATTATAAGTCGGCTTTAGAAAATAAGGGCGGCATGCCCTACAATGTGCAACGTCAGGCGCTGCATGCTTCGAGTCTTGGCTTGGTGCATCCTGAAACGGGTAAGATGCGCCGGTTTACTTGTAAATTTACCAGAGATCTGGCTGAGCTTGAGACGATGCTTCGTGATAAGTCACAAGGGCAATAATCGATGGGCCACGACATTGGGTCGGGCCCTTTATTTCATATAAAAAAAGGGGATTAAATGAAGCCACGGATTAAACTTGCGGAGTCGACGACTGCAGATGGGGGTGCGATGACGCTCTATGAGCATGATGGTCAGTATTGTATCAGCTATAGTGGTCAGGAGCTGATGCATTCGGGGGCGAGTGCGTCGGAGATTTTATTAGGAGAGATTGGAGTTGAGCGATTGGACAGTGACGCTGAAGCGCGGATCTTGATCGGCGGCCTAGGGTTGGGATTTACTTTACGCAGTGTATTGGAAAACACTGGGGCGAACACTGTGATCGAACTGATTGAGCTGCTGCCTGAGATCGTCAGCTGGAACCGTGAGTATTTGAAGTCGCTGAATGGCAAGTTACTGGATGACGTCCGTGTGGAGATTCATACTACTGATGTGGTTGCTTATGTGCGAAAGGCGGAGCGTGCACGTTACGATGTGATCCTCATGGATGTCGACAATGGCCCCGTCGCGATGGTTTCGGAGACGAATGCTTCACTTTATTCAAACAGTGGCCTGCGCTGGTTGCGTGTTTCATTGAAGCCCGAAGGTGGGCGAGCGGTGTTTTGGTCTGCAGGGCCAGACCTTAGGTTTGAAGATCGCCTGAAGCGTGCTGGATTTCGTGTAACAAAGGTGCCTGCAAAGGTACATGCAGGGTCTAAGCGAGCAGCATATCTACTTTACGTGGCGAATTACAAGTAGGCTGGCACGCCCAGTTTTGGTCTGCTTACTCGATAAATCCACGCATCGTACAGTTAATACAAATTTCCACCGCGCATTACACGAATCATAAGTAGCTTGATTAGAGCACGTTGTGTCGTGGCTAAATAAAAGCTTACAATTAGTAAAAAAAG